>ERZ773200.923-NODE-923-length-27674-cov-14.317426_pt1 | contig 27674 bp, 29 predicted proteins | sample MGYA00581008_ERZ773200 | MGnify/ENA primary metagenome ERZ773200 (study PRJEB29015, sample SAMEA2737770) | human gut metagenome | biome: human gut; feature: human-associated habitat; material: faeces | place: China | collected 2012 ... | reverse complement strand
ACTACCCTTTTCACAGTTGAAATTGGGGCGTAAGGTCAGCGGCGACTCGCCGCAAAAAACGGAGATGCCACAAAACTGTAGCATCTCCGCAGAGAAATATGCAATGATTTATGCAGCGTTTATGCCGCAGCAGATTCCAGAAGCTTCTGGAATGCAGTGTAGGTTTCCAGCACTTTGTCTTCACCACTCAAGGCACGCTGCCGCACAACGGCGTGGGTGAATTCTCCGTCAATGAATGCCCAGTAGGTATTGTCGTCCTTTTTCACAAGATCTGCCACATGGGTGCTGCCGTCCAGCATGGTATACTCCAAGTGGAGAGCCGGTTCGGTATCTGTCGGAGCCTGTGCAGAAGTGTCCAGTGATTCGTAGGAGATCTCGGACAGTGCGGTGTAGAAGGTCTTGAACGCCTCGGTCAGTTCCGTGTCGTCGCTGTTGAAGCTTTTTCCGTTGCAGCTGTAGGTGGTGCTGGCATCGTCAAATGTGAAGCTGTCGTCGATGTCTATGGTCTTGTCATTGAAAGAACCGTGATACTGCATGGTCAGTGCGGAAATCTCACTGATGCTGAAATAGCAGACGGTGTCGTCCATATAATCCGAAGCATTTTTTTGCAGGAATCCCAGATAGCTGGAGTCCAGCTTCAGGATCTCGTTGGTTTCCTTGTGCAGACAGTCTACATAAGAAGATGTCAGAGGATCGAAATCCTGCACCAGCAGGGTGGTGACTTCTCCGGTCGCCTGTGTAAACTGGAATGTGTATGCCGGCTTGTCGAAGCCGTACTCGGCATACTTGTCCTCGGTCACATCACTGTCCCCGAAATCGTCAGCTTCCAGTTCGGTAAGTTGGATGAACAGGGTAGAGAGGTTGGCGTTGTTGACTGCGATCGGCGTTTCCAGCGGTTCTGTCAGTTTGTAGTCAGAGTTTCCGGAAGTGTCCTCAAAGGTATAGACCGTTTCGCCGTTCCGCTGTAAGGTCAGCTTGAGAATGTCAGAACTCTTGTCGTCCATGAGATAGCGGTAACGCATCTGCGTTTTGGTGACATAGAGATAACCGGCGGTGTTGGCATCTGCCAGATATACATGGTCGTCATCGTCCTGCATCACATAGAAGCTGGACTTGGTGGGGTTCTGACCGCCGATGTACAGGGTCTTTTCCGGCTTGTCTGCATCACCGGTGTAGTAGGTGATCGAAATCGGATCGGACAGCCCGTAGGTTTTCAGCTTGTCGCTGTCCGCAGTTCCCAGATCCTTGGTCGCTGTCAGAGAACAGCCGTAGGTGCAAAGGGCATCAATATAATAGGTATTGATGTGCATCGCATCCCCCTCGGCAACCTGCCACTGGCTGTTGTCGTCCTTGTCAATGGTGTAATCCAGTTCCGGTGTGTGGATCACCAGCTTTGTTACTGCATCGGAATCAAAGGAACTCAGCTGGAGAGCCGCCGCTTCTTCCGCAGCCTTTTCCTCTTTTTGGGCCTGGTAGTAGTCCACGCCGAAATAGGCACCAAAGCACACACCGATCAGCAGAACCAGAATCAGCCCGATAATGAGTTGTCGTTTCATATTGTACAATTGCCTCCTTGGGGCAGAAACGGATTACGAATTCCGGCGTTTGATCCAGATGCCAATGCCGGCAGCCATGATCGCTACCGGAATGACGGTGAGCACTACCATCAGACCCTTGGCGAATCCGGCATCCTGCAGGGAAATGTAGTCGTTCGTGGTAGACTTTGTGGAAATTTCCATGTCGATGTCGCTGTCATACATCCAGCTGATTGTGCTCAGGAACAGGTATACCGGAACGATAACGGTATCATCGCTGACATGTTCGTCATCAATGAATTCCGCGTTGCCGAAAACGACCATTTTGGAATCGTTTCTGGCGATGCTGGTGGAGTCTGCCGCCAGAAGCATCTGTCCGCTTTGTTTTTCCGGATCGTCGCTGACGCCGCCGTAAGGTTCGCCCTCTGCACTGTCATAGGTGGTGATCAGGGGAGCAATGGTGTACTTGCCGCCTTCGTTGTTGTAGCGGAAGCTGCGGGATTCCGGCATAAAGGTGTACAGTCCCTGATTGAGCAGAGAGGAAGTCAGGTCGGTGGCTTCACTGTCGTCGTCCAGTTCGTTCAGTTCGCACTGAATGGTGTACTTGTCGCCGGAAATGTGATAGTTGGAGTTGGTTTCCGAAACGCGGTCATAGTCCATGTAGAACCCGTAGTCCTTCATGATTGCTTCCAGATTGGTATAGGCGAATGCACCGCCGTTGGGGGACATCAGCAGGCTGATGTTGCCGCCGTTGTCCAGATATGCATTCAGCTTTTCCGCCTCTGCATCGGTAATATCCTTGGAGGGTGCTGCCACCAGTACCAGAGCCGCATCGTCCGGCACACTGTCCGTTTCCGACAGGTTCAGTTCCTTGGCGGCGTAGTTGTAGTTGGTCAGGTTGGTGGTGAACTTGGTGTAGCTGTCCAGCGATTTCTCGCCGTGACCGGACAGGAAATACACAGTCGGTGTGCGGTTTTCCGCCACGCCCTTGATCGTACCGGTGATCAGGTTTTCGCCCTTGAAGTCCTCACCGGTGGTGTTGCCGTCATCATCGGTATAGACGGTATACATGGAAGAACCGGGGACACGTTTTTTCACGTTGTCGCAGATAAAGACCATGTCGCCGGTGGACAGGGTGAATGCGTTATCGGAGTTGATCTTCTCCATGGTGTCGTTGTCGGTGTCCGGATCTACCCAGATCAGGTTGATCGACTTGTGGGCATCATAAGCTTCCAGTGCCCGATAGAGGGTGAGGGAACTCATATCGTTTTCCAGACTTTCCTTGGTGGTCAGAATGTAAAAGTCTACCGTTTTTCCCTCGCTGTCCAGCTGATCCAGATATTTTTCCGTGGTGGAGCTCAGGCTGTACTGCTTGTTGGGAGAGATGTCCCAGCTGAAGTCCAGACGGGAAACGATCATGTTCAGAACCACAGCAATGACCAGCACCAGAATGGAAAGCGTCACTGCCATGCCGGCGAATTTGGTGTTTTTCCAGTTGTGGAAACGGTTTGTTTGTTTGTTTTGACTCATAGCAGCTTACCTCCGGCTCCAGCGTCTTTTTTCAATGGAAATGATAGTCCAGATCAGGAATACCGCAATTTCCGTTACATATCCCAGCAAGTCGGAGAACTGCATCAGACCTTGGGAGAATACATAGAATTTGGTTTGGTTCGAGAACCAGCTCAATACATCAGAGAGCACCGGAATGCCGGAGAGGAAAGAGTTGACACTCAGGTTGTCCATCAGGATCAGCATCAGCATGGCAAGTTCGCTCAGCAGGATCGCCAGCAGGGGCATTTCTGTCAGAGAGGAGATGAAGATGCCCAGGGCGATGCACACCAGACCAAACAGGAAGAAGCCGATATAGGTACAGATCAGGCTGGACCAGATAACACGGCCATAAATGGAGGTGATGATCGGATAGAACAGGGAAGCTGCCAGCATGATCAGCAGAATGGTCGCCGTAGCGAGAAACTTCGCCATGACGATCTGCGTGACGTTCAGCGGGCTGGAGAGCAGCATGGTTTCCGTGCCGTTTTTGCGTTCCTCGGAGAATGTCCGCATGGTCAGCAGCGGCAGCAGGAAGATGAAATAGAAGATATTGACATAAAAGATCGAGGAGAACGAAAACGTATAAGTAGATGAAGAAACATTACCGATCTCCTGAATGAACGTCAGGGAGAATGTCGCCATAAAGAACGCGATGACAAAGTACGCGATCGGCGACAGAAAGTAACTCTGTAATTCCTTTTTATATAGTGAAAACATGGGTGGTTAGTCCTCCTTCTTGCCGTCTGTTCCGGCAGCATCTTCCGCCGGAGCATCTGCGGCAGGCTTGTCCTCTGCCGGCTGGGCTGCGGGTTCCTGTGCGGCTTCGTCGTCCATTTCCTGCAACAGATCCTCCAGACTGGAGTGCTTGGTCTTCTGATTGACCAGCTTGACAAATACCTGTTCCAGATTTCTCTTTTCGGTGGAAATTTCCAGTACTTCCAGACCGTGCTGGAGCAGTGCAGAGAGCAGAGCGTTCCGCACACCGTCATTTTCCAGTTCCACATCGTATGTATAGACACCAGTCTGGACAAACTGAATATTGTCCACGCGGACAACACCGTCCACACTTCTGGCGACCTTCGGCACTTCTCTGGAACTGCCCTGTACTTTCAGCTTTACTACCAAACCGGAATCATCAGCTTCTTCCAGCCGTTCAATGGTGTCGTCTGCCTTGATCTCGCCGTGGTTGATGATGACGATGCGGTCGCAGACAGCACTGATCTCGCCCAGAATGTGGGAACTCAGGATAATGGCGTGGTTCCGCCGCAGATCCAGGATCAGGTTGCGGACTTCCATCAGCTGTGTCGGGTCCAGACCAACGGTAGGTTCGTCGAGGATCAGCACCGGCGGGTCGCCGAGGATCGCCATGGCAAATCCCACACGCTGCTTATAGCCCTTGGAGAGGTTCCGGATCAGCCGCTTCTGCACGTCAGTGATCTTGAGGCGTTCCATGACACGTTCCACTTCGCCCTTGCGTTTTGCCGCCGGAATGCCTTTCAGACCGGCAGCGAAGTTCAGATATTCCCGCACCTTCATATCCGGATAGACAGGCGGGATCTCCGGCAGAAAGCCGATGCATCTCTTTGCTTTGACAGGCTGCTGGGCGATGTCATAGCCCTGGATCTTGACGCTGCCGCCGGTGGCGGGAATGACACCTGCCATAATATTTAATGTAGTGGACTTGCCGGCACCGTTCGGCCCCAGAAAGCCCAGTACCTCGTTTTCCTTTATGGTAAAGCTGATGCCTTTGAGGGCAGCTTTATTTCCATAGTATTTGGTCAGGTTTTGAATTTCAACCATATCATGCTCCTTTCTGCAAAAAGCCATTTTGTAGGCAGTTTGCACCTTCCTCTTATTATCGCAAAATAATATGTTGTTGTCATATACAGAATGTAACCATATCATGAAATATAGAAAAAATGGATAAAAGGGCTTCTGCAACTGGCAGAAAAGCTTGTGCGTATCGCAAAAAGTAGTATGCCATATTTGTGTGATAAGGCTGTGAAAAACAGACGGAAAACCGGCGAAAGTACAAAAAACTACGGAAAAGATATGTGATGCCATAAAAATATAGGTCAACTTGCACAAAACGCCGGCGGAGAATCTGTACATTGCTACAAAAATGCGTTTTTCAACAGCAGGAATTTGTGCAAAGGGTTGACATCGATTGCAAAGGGGTGTATAATTTTTGGTATGAAAGAGGGTATCCTTGTGTGCGTTCTGTGAAAACGGACAAAGGATACGCTCAAAATTATGTGTCGCCTGTTCGCCGGGTCCTGCCATGAAGAAAGGATGCGAACCTGCGGCATTCCACCATTTCCTACATTTATCTTTCAGAGAGGGGAATTTCTAAACATGCAATTCAAGAAAAGCAAAACATTTCTGGCTGCTGTACTGGCTGCTGCAATGACATGCTCGGCAATCCTGCCGACTGCTGCATCTGCTGCCGGCTCCAGAACTAAGGACGAAGCTTACGGTGAGGACTCTTATGCAGCACGCTTTATGTCGCTGTATGATGACGTTGTAACCAACGGCGTGGAAAACGGCTATATGTCCAGCACAAACACCGTTTCCGGCGGTCTGGGTATCCCGTTCCACTCGGTAGAAGAACTGTGCGTCGAAGCTCCGGACTACGGTCACGAAACTACTTCTGAAGCACTGTCCTACCTGGTATGGGCTGCAGCAATGCGTGATAACATCGTAAACGATGCAAGCAAGGGCGAAGTAACCGTAAAGAACACCAAGGATGCTTCTACCGAATCCATCGGCGATCTGGCTAAGGCTTGGAAGACCATGGAAGCAACTATGATCCCGGATCAGCAGGGCGGCAACTTCATGCAGAAGGGCGGCCAGCTGAGTGCTACTTACAGCGATGAGTGGGGTCAGATTGAACAGTATCCGACTGATATGGCACAGGGCAACACCGCACAGAACCCGATCCACCAGAGCTTCTGCTCCGCATACGGCAGCGATAAGGGTCTGTACCTGATGCACTGGCTGGCTGACGTTGATGACTGGTATGGCTTCGGCGGCAAGAACAGCTCTAAGGGTGCACAGAGCGGCGTTACCACTTCCGGCAGCAGACAGTTCACACTGATCAACACCTTCCAGCGTGGTGAACAGGAATCCTGCTGGGAAACCATTCCGCACGCTTGTACCGACCTGCACGATGTAGGCTATGGTCTGAACGGCAACGGCGGTATGAAGGGCTTCTTCAACACCGAAGAGAAGCCGGCTGAGCAGTGGTCTTACACCAACGCACCGGACGCAGAAGACCGTGCAATTCAGGCTGTTTACGATGCAAACAGATGGGGTGTCGGCGATCAGACTGTAAGCTCCAAGTGGGGCGGCAATCAGTCCATCTCTGCACTGGCTGGTAAGATGGGTGACGAAACCCGTAACAATATGTACGATAAGTACTACAAGGCAATTGGCTGTCAGGACAAGTGGGCTAATGGCGGCAGTGATAATGGCAAACATTATCTGATGAACTGGTACACCTCCTGGGGCGGTGCACTGGACGGCTCCTGGGCATGGCAGATCGGTGCATCTCACTGCCACGAATTCTATCAGAACCCGCTGGCTGCATATGCACTGGTAAATGACTCTGCACTGAACGCAGGCATGAAGGCACAGGGTGCTACAGAGGACTTTGAAGCTTCTCTGAGCAGACAGATGGAACTGTACCTGTGGCTGATGTCTAAGGACGGCCCGATCGCCGGCGGCTGCACCAACTCCTGGAACGGTCGTTATGAGCAGTATCCGTCCGGTCAGGCTACTTTCTATGATATGGCTTATCTGGAACATCCTGTATACGCTGACCCGGGTTCCAACCACTGGATCGGTAACCAGGTATGGGCTGTACAGCGTCTGGCTGAACTGTATTATGTTGTAAAGGGCGGCAATGCAAATGATCCGCAGGTAGGCAAGACTGGTCTGAAGCTGAGCGAAGCTCTGGAAAAGATTCTGGATCGCTGGGTAGGCTGGTTCATGGACAACACCATCCTGGGTAAGGCAAACGGCGAAAAGACATTCTCTGCAAAGTATGAGCCGTATGATACTACTGAAACAGAATTTACAATTCCGGATCTGTCTAAGGGTATAACTGATGACGGCGAATCCTTCTCGATCCCGTCCAGCCTGATCTGGTCTGGTCAGCCGAACGATTGGAAGGGCACATATCAGGATAACAACAACCTGACCTGCACCATCGTTGGCTACGGCGACGGTGACCTGGGCTGTGTATCTTCTCTGGCAAACACTCTGATCTACTATGCAAAGGCAAAGGGCGTTGCAACAAGCGACATGGCTGCTGCAAAGACTTCTTATGAGAACAAGACCACTGCATCTGCTGCTTCTGCTACAGAACTGGCACAGCAGTCCCTGTACCTCGGCAAACAGCTCCTCGACAGAGAGTGGAACAAGTATCGTGATGATATTGGTCTGGGCGTTTCCGACCACAACACCAACCTCAAGAGACTGTGGGAAACCAAGCTGGCTCTGCCGGACGGCACTCGTGCAAACGGTGAAAACAAGGTTCTGTCCGCTAGCCGTTACACCGGTACTATGCCGAACGGTGATACCGTTAAGGACGGCGTAGCATTCGTAGACATTCGTTCCAACTATAAGGATACCACTGGCGAGTACATGAGCAAGGACGCTAACGGCAAGACCATGTACGATTATGCTAAGGAATGCTATGATGCAAAGGGCAACACCGATGATTACTACTTCACTCTGCACAGATTCTGGCATGCAGGTGACATCATGATGGCTCTGGGTACTATGCATGAACTGTATCCGGATATGCCGGTTGATGGTGACGATACTCCGTCTGATGATCTGGTTGTAACACCGTCTGATATTGAGATCACTGTTGGCGAAAGCGAAACCCTGAAGCCGAATCAGACTGGCTGCACTTTCGATTCTGCTGATTCTACCATTGCTTCTGTAGATGCTGATGGTAACGTAACTGGTGTTTCCGAAGGCGAAACCACAATCAAGGTTTCCAAGGACGGCAAGACTGTTGAAGTAAAGGTAACTGTTAAGGCTGCTGCTACTACTGACACAACTGCTACCACTGATGTAACTACTGAAACTACAGATTCTGATGTAACTACTGCATCTACTTCTGTTTCTTCTGTATCTATCACTCCGGGTCAGCTGCTGCTGGGTGACACCAATCTGGACGGCTCTGTAGACGTTACAGACGCAGTTCTGCTGAACAAGAAGGCTGCAAATGTTGTATCCTTCAACGAACAGCAGACTCTGAACGGCGACTGCTACGATCAGAACGGCGAAATCGACGGCAACGATGCAACTGCTCTGCTGAAGTTCCTCGTTCACATTCTGAAGGGTCTGCCGGAAAACTCCAGCATGAACGCATAAGAGAATCACGAATCTCAACGATTTTCATCTATTATAAAAGGCACTATAGCTGTAAAGGCTGTAGTGCCTTTTTGTATTGTTGGTGTCTGCTGTCTGGGTGGCACGGAAAAAGTTTCACAATATGACTTGATTTTTCTGTGCCAAAATGCTATAATAAGATACTATGGAATATTATTGCATGGAAACTCTGGCGGTTTCCGGAGGAGTGTGACATTTTTGAAAAGTATGACGGGATACGGTCGTGCGACGGCACGGACGGAACGCTATGAGATCACCGCAGAGGTGCATTCCGTGAACCACCGGTTTCTGGAAACCTCTGTGCGGTTGCCCCGCAGCTTCAGCTATCTGGAAGAAAAACTGAAAGAACAGGTGCAGCAGAAAATTTCCCGCGGCAAGGTCGAGGTAACGCTCACCATGCAGACGATCGGTGCAAAATCCACTGTAGTGGAAATCAATCACGACGTGGTGACGGCATATCTGCAAGCCGTTGCGGCGGAAAATGCACTGCTTCGGGAGTCCGGCTTCCGCAGGAACCAGATCATGATGGGCATTGCGGCGGACGAAAACGGCAATGCGACAGATGCCCTGCCGCTTTCCACGCTGCTGCGGATTCCCGATGCCTTTCAGGTGCAGCAGGTGGCAGATGATCCCGATGTGATCTGGAGCGAAGTCCAGCCAGTCATGGCAGAAGCGTTGCAGCAGTTCGTGGCAATGCGGGAAACCGAGGGCAAGCGTCTGGCAGATGACGTGGCATTTCATCTGGATCGTCTGGCGGAAATGACCGATGCCGTGGAAAAGCTGGTGCCGGAAACCGTGCAGCAGTACTATGAAAAGCTGTACCGGAAAATCACGGAATTGCTGGGCGACCGGACTGTGGACGAGTCCCGTCTGGTGACAGAAGCTGCCGTGGTTGCGGAAAAAATCGCGGTAGACGAAGAACTGGTGCGGCTGCGGAGCCACATTGCACAGTTCCGTGTATTCCTGACCAGTACGGAACCGGTAGGCAGAAAAATGGATTTTCTGGTGCAGGAACTGAATCGGGAAGTCAACACCACCGGCTCAAAATCGCAGCATTTGGAAATCACCAAATTGGTGGTAGATATGAAGTCTGAAATCGAAAAAATTCGGGAACAGATTCAAAATATCGAATGAGAAAGGAAGTATGCAGCATGAAAAAAGGAACATTGTTTGTCATCTCCGGTCCGTCGGGCTGCGGAAAAGGCACCGTGCTGAAAGAGGTGCTGAAAAATCCTGATCTGTATTTTTCCGTTTCGGCAACCACGCGTGATCCCCGCCCCGGCGAAGTGGACGGTGTCAACTATCGCTTTATGACCAACGAAGCCTTTGAAGCCCTGATCGAACAGGACGGTTTCCTGGAATATGCCGGCTACTGTGACCACTATTACGGTTCGCCGAAACAGCCGGTGGAAGAACAGCTGGCAATGGGAAAAAGTGTCATTCTGGAAATCGAAGTCGAGGGTGCTATGAAAGTCCGTGCGGCTCGTCCGGACGCAGTGTTTGTGTTTATCCTGCCGCCGTCCATGACAGAACTGGAAAACCGGCTTCGCGGTCGCGGCACTGAGGCAGAAGAAGTGGTGCAGAAGCGTGTGGCACAGGCAAAACGGGAAATCGGTTTTGCGGAAAAATACGATTACGTTGTGATTAACGATGACTTGTCTGCGGCGATTGCTGATGTCAATGCAATCTTGTGTGCAGAATCTCATAAAACAAAGAAAAATTTGGAAGAAATCAAAGAGGTGCTTGGAAAATGAATATGTTAAGACCGTCTGTCAATCAGCTGATCACAAAGAATGAAAGCAGTTATTCTCTGGTAATCGGCGTGGCGAAACGTGCCCGCGAGATTGCCGATGAACTGTATGAAAATGGAAAAACATTAGAGGAAAAGCCGGTGAAAACAGCCATTCGCGAACTGGCTGCCGGAAAATATCGTATCGTAGACAACTTCGAAGAACCGACTCAGAACCACTAAGTAAATGGAAAAACAAGCGGAATTGCCGAAAATCTGGTGCGTAGGCGTGGCAGTCTGTGCGGCTTCTTATACGTTTGACCGGCTGTTTTCCTACATTGCCATGCAGGAAATCCCTGCCGGCTGCCGTGTAGTCGTGCCGTTCGGCAAGGGAAATGCCAAACGTGTGGGTATCGTGCTGTCCTGTGCAGAACAGGCTGCCCAGCCCGAACAGCAGCTGAAGCCGGTGCTTGCGGTGGTGGACAAACAGCCGATCTTGTCGCCGGAAATGCTGGATCTGGTGTTCTGGCTCAAGGAAATGACGTTCTGTACATATTACGATGCAGTGCGAACCATTTTGCCTGCCGGTATGCAGGTGCAGCTGGTGGAAACCATTTCGCTGGCAGAACCGCAGCCGGACTGCCCGCTGACAGATGCCGAAGCACACCTGCTGTTTTTCCTGCGGGGAGCAAAGACCAAGCAGGAATTCCGGCGGATTCTGGCGGACGCAGATACACAGGGCAAAAAAATCGTGGACACGCTGGTGCAGAAAGGCTTTCTGCTCCGGCAGGAAACGGTAAAAGAAAAGACTCACGGACAGACCGGCATCAAGATGCTGCGAATGGCAGTTCCGCCGGACGAAGTGCCGCCTGTGACCAAAACCCAGCAGAAGCTGGTGCGGATCTTACAGGAAACCGGTGCCGTTTCGGAAAAAGAGGCGTGCTATCTCAGCGGCGTGACCACGGCAGTGGCGAAAAAGCTGGTGCAGAACGGTGTGGTGGAATCCTATACGGTGAAGCCGCCGCTGCACACATATGCCGTCAGCGGTCAGACCCGCCAGCCCGCAGACATCGTGCTGTCCGCGGAACAGCAGGCAGTATATGACCGCATGGTTGCTGCACTGGGCGAGGGCATGCACTGCTTTTTACTGCACGGCGTTACCGGCAGCGGCAAGACCAGCGTGTTTATCCGGCTGATCGACACCGTGGTGCAGCGTGGAAAGCAGGTGATCCTGCTGGTGCCGGAAATCGCCCTCACGCCCCAGATCGTGGAACAGTTCTATCAGCTGTTCGGCAGTATCGTGGCGGTGATCCACAGTGAGCTGTCCTTGGGGCAGCGGAGCGAAACGTGGCGGAGCATCGCTTCCGGTGCGGTGAAGATCATCATCGGCACCAGAAGTGCCGTTTTTGCACCGGTGCAGAATCTGGGGCTGATCGTCGTGGACGAGGAGGGCGAGCGTACCTATAAGTCGGACAGTGCTCCGCGGTATCATGCGATCTCCGTGGCAAAAAAACGCTGCCAGACCCATCACTGCCCGCTGCTGCTGGCTTCGGCAACCCCTTCGGTGGAAAGCTACTACTTTGCCAAACGGGGAATCTATACCCTGCTGGAGATGCACCAGCGGTATAATCAGACACCGCTGCCCCACGTGGAAGTGGTGGATATGCAGGAGGAGAGAACTCTCGGCAAAGAGGGCATGTTCTCCGAAACGCTGGCACAGGCACTGCGGGACAACTTAGAATCGGGCAGCCAGTCGCTGCTGCTGCTGAACCGCCGCGGGTATCATACCATTATCAGCTGTGCGTCCTGCAATCAGCCGGTGTACTGCCCCAATTGCAGTATCCCCATGACCTATCACAAAGTCAACAACAGCCTGATGTGCCACTACTGCGGACATACGCAGGACATGGTGGAAACCTGTCCCTCCTGCGGCGGAAAGCACCTGCGGAAAATGGGCTTTGGCACCCAGCGGCTGGAAGAAGAACTCCGGCTGATCGTGCCGGAAGCACGGATACTCCGCATGGACGCGGACACCACCATGTCCCGCTATGCCTACGAGGAACGGTTTCAGGAATTCCGGCAGGGCAAGTATGACATCATGCTGGGAACGCAGATGATCGGCAAGGGGCTGGATTTCCCCAATGTCACGCTGGTAGGCGTGCTGTCGGTGGACAAGGCTCTGTACGCCGGCGATTTCCGCAGCTATGAGCGAACCTTTTCTCTGATTACACAGGTCGTGGGACGGGGCGGCAGAGGTGAAAAAGCCGGCCGTGCCATTTTGCAGACCAGCATGCCGGAGCATTATGTGCTGCGGCTGGCGGCACAGCAGGCGTATCCGGCGTTTTATGAACAGGAGATTGCCCTGCGGCGGCAGCTGATCTTCCCGCCGATCTGTGATATTTGTGTGGTGGGCTTTACCGGTATGCGGGAACCGGACGTGCGGACAGCGGCAATGCACACCGCAGACGTGCTCAAAGATCAGATCCGGAAAACCGGCTTTTCCTATCCGATCTGGGTGCTGGAACCGGTGCCCTGTGTTTACGGCAGGATCAACGGAAAATACCGGTATCAGCTGGTGATCAAATGTAAGAATACCAAGCCCTATCGTGATCTGATTCATGCGGTGCTGACCGAAGCCGGTGCAGACCGCAGCTTTGCCCGCGTGCATCTGTATGCGGACATGAACGGAGATGTGGGCATATAAGGCTGTCCTGAAGTTGCGGGGCAATAGGAGGAATATCTATGGCAATTCGACGTATCGTAAAAGAGGGCGACCCGATTTTACGCATGAAGTGCCGTCCGGTGACCGAGTTCGGAGAAAAGCTGAACCAGCTGCTGGACGATATGCACGAAACATTGGAACAGGCGAACGGTGTTGGTCTGGCTGCACCGCAGGTGGGCTACTGCCGCCGTTTTTTCATCATGCATCTGGGTGACGTGAAAATCGAAGCGATCAATCCGGAGATCAAAAAAACCAGCGGCAAACAGTACGTGCTGGAGGGCTGCCTTTCCGTGCCCAACAAGTGGGGCTATGTGACACGCCCGAACAAGTGCAAGTTCCGTGCCCAGAACCGTAAGGGCGAGTGGTACGAAATGACACTGTCCGGACTGGGAGCACAGTGCGTCTGCCATGAAAACGCTCATCTGGACGGACAGCTGTTCATTGATGTGGTAGAAGAATTTGTAGATCCGGAGGATTTGGAAGAAGCATGAGAATCGTTTATATGGGAACGCCGGACATCGCAGTGCCGACGCTGCGGTTTCTGGCAGAGAGCAAGCATGAAGTCGTGGGCGTTCTGACCCAGCCGGATCGTCCCAAGGGGCGGGGACACCACACCATTCCCACGCCGGTGAAAGCGGCTGCTCTGGAATATGACATTCCGGTATACCAGCCCCTGTCCCTGCGAAAAGGGGAAGATGCAGCGGCGGCTCTGGAAACGCTGCGGCAGCTGGCACCGGATCTGATCGTGGTGCTGGCATACGGACAGCTTTTGCCGAAAGAAGTGCTGGAACTGCCGAAGTATCGCTGCATCAACCTCCACGCTTCTCTGCTGCCGGCATACCGCGGAGCAGCCCCGATCCAGTGGGTGATTCTGAACGGCGAAACCAAAACCGGTGTCACTGCCCAGCAAATGGCAGAGGGACTGGACACCGGCGATATGCTGGTAAAAAAGGAGATCGCCATTGGAGCAGAGGAAACCGCAGAGGAACTGTATGAACGGCTGTCGGAACTCTGCGTGGAAACCCTGAGCGAAACGCTGGAACAGCTGGAAGCCGGCACCTTGCAGGGCACTCCGCAGGACGATGCACAGTCCTCTTATGCATCGCGTATCACAAAGGAAATGTCTGCACTGGATTTCACCCGTCCGGCAGCGGAACTGCATAACCTGATTCGCGGCATCACCGGATTTACCATGCTGGAGGGCAAACGCCTGAAGGTGTATGGTTCCCGTGTGGTAGAGGGTGTTTCCGGAGAAGCCGGAACGATTGCAGAGCCGGAAGATTTCGTCGTCGCATGCGGTGACGGAAACGGGCTGCGGTTCACGGAGATTCAGCCGGAGGGCAAACGCCGCATGGCAGCGGCAGATTTTCTCCGCGGCAAGAAGCTGAAAAAAGGTGAAAAACTGGGGAACGCAGAATAAGATGTGTAAACGAAAGTGAGGGAAGCCTATGCAGTTTTACGATGGTTGGTTTGATGTGGGATATGGACTGGTGATTGTTGGCTTGATCATCAGCCTTTGGGCATCGTGGAATGTGAAGTCCACATTCCGGCGGTATCAGAATGACCGCAACAGCCGCGGGCTGACGGCGGCACAGGTGGCACGGCAGATTCTGGACGACAACGGTCTGTATCAGATTCGCATTGAACAGATCGCCGGCAATCTGACTGACCACTATGACCCCAGCGGCAACGTGATCCGACTGTCCGAGAGTGTGTACAATTCCACCTCTGTGGCAGCTATCGGCGTAGCCGCCCACGAGTGCGGTCATGCCGTACAGCATGAGGTGAACTACGTTCCCATGCAGGTACGCAGTGCGATTATCCCCATTACCCAGATCGGTTCCCGCTTCTGGTATATCATTTTTGTGCTGGGCATGATATTCAGCAATTCTTATATCGGTGCCCCGCTGCAAATGATCGGCATTCTGCTGTTCACCCTGATCGTGGTGTTCCAGCTGGTGACACTGCCGGTGGAATTCAACGCCAGCCGTCGTGCCATGCAGACGCTGGAGAGCCGGTATATTCTCTCCGGTGAGGAACTGACCAAGGCAAGAAAAGTGCTGACCGCGGCAGCCCTCACCTACGTGGCAGCCCTGCTCAACGGCATCTTACAGCTGCTGCGTCTGCTGTCAATTTCAAAGAGGAACAATCGAAGATGAGTGCAAGAAAACTGGCAGTACAGCTGCTGAACCGAACCGAACAGGAACAGAGTTATTCCAATTTGCTGCTGGACAGTGTCCTGTCCCAGTCCCAGCTGGACGAACGGGACAAGCGGCTCTGTGCCTCTCTGTACTACGGCGTGATCGAACGGCGTATTACATTAGATGCGGTGCTTTCGCACTACAGTAAGCAGCCCCTGCGGAAGCTGGACAGCACCGTGCGGAACATTCTCCGTCTGGGCATTTACCAGCTTCTCTACTGCGACCAGATCCCCAGCCGTGCAGCAGTCAATGAAAGCGTCAAGCTGACCAGAAGCTGCCGGAAAGCCAGTGCGTCCGGCTTTGTCAATGCGGTGCTCCGCGGTTTCCTGCGGGACGACTGCAAGATTCCGTACCCGAAAGATCCCAGGGCGGCAATGGCTGTGGAATATGCCGTTCCCCAGTGGCTGCTGGAAAAGCTGGTGGACGCTTATGGTATGGATACCACAAAGGCATTTCTGGCGGACGCTCTCCAGCCGGCTCCGCGGTTTATCCGGCAGAATCCGGCGGCATGCACCTGTGCAGAACTGGAACAGGCATTGGGAGATGCCATTCGTCCCACAAATCTGACAGGTGCCTATGAACTGCACGCCGGCGATATTCGCAAACTGCCGGAATTCCGCAAGGGCTGGTTCTATGTGCAGGATCTCTCCTCCCAGATCTGTGCTCTGGCACTGGGGGCAGCGTCCGGCGAAACAGTACTGGATTTGTGTGCCGCACCGGGTGGAAAAACCTGTACCATTGCGGCAGGCATGGAGCAGACCGGCTGCGTACATGCCTTTGATCTGGCGGAGCATCGGGTAAAGCTGATACAGGACAACGTGAAGCGGCTGGGGCTGCGGAACGTGCAGGCGGCACAGGGCGATGCCACCCGGTTTCAGGAAGCTTACGCCGGTGCAGACCGTGTGCTCTGTGATGTGCCCTGCTCCGGTATCGGTGTGCTGCGGCACAAGCCGGAGGTCAAGGAAAAATCACCGGAGGCACTGGCAGAACTGCCGGCACTACAGCTGGCAATTCTGGAAAACGGTGCCCGCTATGTGAAAGCCGGCGGAATCCTTCAGTACTCCACCTGCACCATTCTCAAAGAGGAAAACGAGGGCGTGGCAGAAGCCTTTTTGCGGGCACACCCAGAGTTTGAACCGGTACCGGTGTATCCGGCTCTGGGCGGCGTACTGGAACAGCCTATGGCAACCATTCTGCCGGAGATGTTCGGCAGCGACGGCTTTTTTGTGGCGAAGTTCCGGAAAAAAGGATAGGGCAATACCACACAAAGAGCGTCTGGCGACTTTGCACGCCATCTGCTTGCAAATTTCCCGTCATATTTCACAAAAATGCTCGTGAATACATCAAGTATTCACTCCGCTTTTTGTTTCATCTGACGAAAAATTTGACGACGCATCTGTCGCACAATCTTTGTGCGGTATTGCCATAGGATCGCTGCATTCTGAAAGGAGGAAGCCAATGGAAAAAATCGACATTTTGTCCCTGACACCGGAGGTGCTGGGGCAGCATCTGGCGGAAATGGGAGAACCAAAATTCCGTGCCAAACAGCTTTTTTCATGGCTCCACCAGAAGCAGGTCACGGAATTCGACCAAATGACTACACTTTCTCTCCAACTCCGGCAGAAGCTGAACGAAAAATTTTGTATAAATAGACTAAATATTGCAAGAAGGCTTGCATCTTCTACCGATGATACGGTAAAATACTTGTATGAGCTGCCGGACGGCAACTTTGTGGAAACGGTTCTCATGGATTATCACCACGGAAAAAGCCTTTGTATTTCCACACAGGTGGGCTGCCGTATGGGCTGCCAGTTCTGTGCATCGACCATTGCCGGCTATGTACGGGATCTGATGCCGTCGGAACTGCTGCTGCAGATCTACGAAACCCAGCGGGATTCCGGCTGCCGCATTGACAGTATTGTGCTGATGGGAATCGGCGAGCCGCTGGACAATTTCGAAAATGTGGTGCAGTTTTTCCGCATTCTCTCACACCCTGACGGCATGCAGATGAGTCTGCGGCACGTGGCACTTTCCACCTGCGGACTGGTGCCGCGGATCCGGCAGCTGGCAGACCTGCGGCTGGGAGTGACTCTTTCGGTATCTCTCCACAGCCCCGAGAACCAGCACCGCAGTGAGATCATGCCCATAAACCGGCGGTATCCGGTGGAGGAACTGCTGGACGCATGCCGCTACTACTTCGACACCACCGGCAGACGGGTGACCATTGAATATGCAGTCATCAACGGCGTGAATAATACCAGGGCAGATGCCCTGCAGCTTGCCAGGCGGCTCCGCGGCATGCAGTGCCATGTGAATCTGATTCCGGTGAATCCGATCAGGGAACGTTCATTCCGGTCGTTCCGGAAAGATGTGGAACGGTTCCAGAGAGAACTGACCGGACTGGGCATCAACGCCACGATCCGGCGGACACTGGGCAGCGACATACAGGCGGCATGCGGACAGCTGCGGCGAGACGCAGACCAACAGAAACAAACCGCCGCAGAAACTGTGAAAAATGAATCTGGCAACACGCTCTTTGGAGGTGGTAAAAATTGACGAGTGCATCGCAAACACATATTGGATATATTCGAGATGAAAATCAGGACCGCGTGGGAACGCGGCAGTTCGGAGAGAATCTGCTGCTGGTCGTCTGTGACGGCATGGGCGGCGAACGCTCCGGCAGCAAGGCAAGTTCTATGGCGATAGACGTCTTTTTTGAACATTTTGAAGAAGGCTACACCGAGGACATGGACGCATACAGTGTGCGTTCGCTTCTGCTTTCCTCCGTGTCTGCGGCGAATTCCGTAGTATATACGACCGCCCGCATGGACTACCAGAACTTCGGCATGGGGACGACCTGTGTAGCCGCTTTTGTGACAGCGGAATACATCGCCGTGGCGAACGTCGGCGACAGTCGGGCGTATCTGCTGACCAGGGAAACCATGGAGCAGGTGACCACTGACCACACCGTGGTGCATATGCTCATGGAAACCGGACAGATCACAGAAGAAGAAATGGAGACCCACCCCAAGCGGCATATGCTGATGAAAGCGGTGGGGGTAGAACGGACAGTTTGTCCAGATTTCTTCCGCATTGATCTGGAGGAGGGGCAGACCTATCGGCTGCTGCTCTGTTCTGACGGTCTTTCCGGATTCTGCTCCGATGCAGAAATACAGGAGGTCTTGCAGGAAGATGTTTCCGATACCGAAACTGCTCAGAAGCTGATCGACGCTGCATTGGAAAAGGGTGGACGAGATAATATTTCAGTTGCCATTGCAACTGTGTCACATAATACGGAGGAATGAGAAGCATGGATAAGGATAAACTGATTGGAACACGGCTGGACGGTCGCTATGAACTGACAGATCTGGTCGGCGAAGGCGGCATGGCGAATGTTTATCGTGCATCAGATGTGCTGGATAATCGTGTTGTTGCCGTGAAGATTCTCAAAAATGAATACTCCGAGAGTGAAGAATTCCAGCGGCGGTTCCGCGACGAGTCCAAGGCAATCGCCATGATGTCCCACCCGAATATTGTAAAAATCTACGATATGGGCTTTTCGGACAAGATGCAGTATATCGTCATGGAGTACATTGACGGCATTACGCTGAAAGACTACATCGACAGCGAACACGTGCTCAACTGGAAAGATGCGGTGCACTTTGTCGTGCAGATCCTGCGGGCACTGCAGCACGCCCACAACCGCGGTATCGTACACCGTGACATCAAGCCGCAGAACATCATGTTGCTGACAGACGGCACCATCAAGGTCATGGACTTTGGCATTGCCAAGTTCGCCCGCGAGGAAAGCCGTACTGCGACCGATCAGGCGATCGGCACGGTGCACTATATCAGTCCGGAACAGGCACGGGGTGACGTGACCGATGCCAAGAGCGACCTGTATTCCGTGGGTGTCATGTTCTACGAGATGCTCACCGGCAGAAAGCCCTTTGACACGGACAATCCGGTTTCCATTGCCGTGATGCATATGCAGAATGTGGCAGTGCGTCCCCGTGACATCAACCCGAATATTCCCTCCGGTCTGGAGGAGATCATCATGCACGCCATGGAGAAAGATGCTTCCAAGCGGTATCAGACGGCGGCAGAAATGATTCGGGACATTGAAGCGTTCAAGGCGAACAATCAGATCATTTTCGGCTATTATAACGCTCCGGAGCCGACCCAGTATTTCACCCCGCCGGAAACCGGAAACAGACGGGTGCCCCAGCGGGAACGGGTGGCTTATGAGCAGAACGGCGGCGGTGGCCGCGGCGATTACTACGAGGACTACCCGCCGGAAAACGAGCCGGAACCGGAGCAGTCCAAGTCGCTGGTCATTCCGATTCTGACGGCAGTCACCATTGTTGTGCTGGTCGTTGCCGCGATCGTGATTTTCCTGATTGTGGGACAGGGTACCAACGGTTCCAACAGCTCCACCGATGAAGTGCCGAAGGTGATCGGCATGAACTACGATGATGCAGTGCTGAACTACCCCAACATCGATTTTGAAGTGGCGGAGCAGGACTACACCGACAAGTATGAAGAAAACATCATCTATAAGCAGAGCATCGAAGCCGGACAGTTCGTCAAGAAGAACAAGGACGGCAAGATTGAACTGGCAGTTGCCGTCAGCAAGGGTGTGCAGAAGGTACAGATCCCTGACCTGACCAACTATACAGCACAGGAAGCAGAAGATGCCCTCAAGGCACTGGGACTGACTGCAGAGCAGAAGAAAACCCAGAGCACCTCTGAGGAGAACATCGAAGCCGACCACGTTATTCGTACCGATCCGGCAATGAATGAGGAAGTTGCCGTTGGCTCCAACGTGGTGATCTACGTCAGTCAGGGTGTTGCTGTAGACGAAACCGACGTGCCGAAATTTGTGGGCATGACACAGGAAGATGCCCAGAAAGAGGCGGACAGCCGCAAGCTGAAGCTGGAGATCACCGAAGTGCCCTCTACAGAAGAAAAGGGCATTGTCACCGAGCAGGATCCGGAACCGGGCAAGGTCGTGGTTTCCGGCTCCACCATTAAGCTGAATGTCAGCAACGGCGAACAGCCGGAGGGTGAAGTCACCTATGGTCTGGAGAACCTGCCGGTTTCCAGCATGAGCGGCATGTACACCTTGAGTTTCACCACCGATGAGGACGGTGTCATTGCCTCCCGCCAGTTCGTTGCCGAGAGCCTGACCAATGCTTCTGTCAGCGTGAAAGTCAAGGGCAAGGGCAGCAAGGTGGTAAAGGTTTCGATCACCAGTGCACAAAGCGGCAAGACCGAGGTGCTGGGAACGTACACGTTTGACTTTGCCAATAAGAAGTTCACTGCGTCCAGCGAGAACATCGAGGGTGCTCTCAGCGGAGTTGCAGTGCAGACTGTTCCGGCAGTGACTGCGGCACCGGTAGAAACTGCCGCACCGGACGGTGCACCATCGGAGGTGGAATGATCTGATGAAAAATCTCCCTGTTGCCATTCCTGAAACCGCACAGGGCAGAATTATCACATCGGTAGGAGGTCTCTATACAGTAGAGACCTTTTCCGGTATCTGCACCTGTAAAGCAAGAGGCATCTTTCGAAAACGCGGCATCACGCCCTATGTGGGGGACTATGTGCAGTTGTCCGAGGACGGCGTGATCCAGGAGATCCTGCCGCGGAAAAACAGCATTTTAAGACCGCCGGTGTCCAATCTGGATCAGATTTTCTTTGTGGTGTCTACCTGTCACCCTGCTCCGAATCTGCTGCTGCTGGATTCGTTCCTGACGGTCGCCATTTATCAGGATATTCAGCCGGCAGTGGTGCTCACCAAAATGGATCTGCACCGCGGAGAACAGCTGGAAAAGCTGTACACTGATGCCGGCATTCCGGTGTATCCGGTGGAATACGACAAGCCGGAAACGGTCGCCGCCGTGTCAGAACTCCTTGCCGGAAAAATCAGCATGATGACCGGCAATTCCGGCGTGGGGAAGTCCACGCTGCTCAACGCCATTGACCCGTCCCTGCAAATCGCCACCGGAGAGATCAGCGAGAAGCTGGGACGCGGCAAGCACACCACCCGACAGGTACAGCTGTATCCCTGTGCCGGCGGCTATCTGGCGGACACGCCCGGATTTTCCACCTTTGAGGTGGAGCAGTATCTGCAAATGGACAAGGAACGCATTGCAGACTGCTTTCCGGAGTTCCAGCCCTATCTGGGACAGTGCCGGTTCAGCGACTGTGCACACGTCTGTGAAAAGGGCTGTGCCGTGGTAGAAGCTGTGCAGGCGGGGAAAATTTCCAAGAGCCGTCATGATGCCTACGTTTCTCTGTATCAGACGGCAAAGCAGCGAAAGGCGTGGGAATCATGAAGCAGGCAGTGATTTTTGCAGGAGCACCGGTACAGCCGGAGTTACAGCCGCCGGTGCCGCAGGCAGACTTGTATCTCTGTGCCGATGCCGGCGTGCGGCTGGCACAGGCTCTGGGAATCGTTCCTGACCGCATCATGGGTGATTTTGATTCGCTGGGCGATGTTCCCGCCGGGGAAAATGTGGAAGCGTTTTCCCCGGAAAAGGACGACACGGATATTTTGCTGGCGGCAAAATATGCCTTGTCTGCGGGGTGCAGCCGTCTGATTTTTTACGGTGCACTGGGCGGCAGACTGGATCACATGGTGGCAAATCTTCAGATGCTGCGGTTTCTGGCAGACCGGAACGCACAGGGCATACTGGTAGACCATGCCCATTGGATCACGCTGCAGCGTGGCGGAACGGCATCGTATCCCAGACGGGAGGGCATGTACTTTTCTCTGTTTGCCATGACGGAACGGTGCGAAGATGTCACGCTGGAGGGTGTGGCGTACCCGCTGTGTCACGGGGTATTTTCCAATGCGTTTCCGCTGGGTGTCAGCAACGAGATCCTCGCAGAAACGGCAAAGGTGACTGTGGGCAAGGGCGATCTGCTGGTGATGTACGCTAAAGATTGATGTGATAAATCGGAATTTTTCAAAGAGGATAATTTATGACTAAAGAGAAATACCAAAAAGAAATAGAGCTTATACAAGCACAGAACAATACAGAAATTGAACTTTATCCATTGGCAACAGAAATAATTCAGACTGCGACAGAAGGACTATCCAAAAGATATGTTTTTGGTAGAAAAAAGTCAAAGAAAGGAAATGTCTATTATGGACTAAGTAGTTTTCCTGATATTGCTATCCTTGATAAAGATTTCAAAGATACAGACAGAGATGAAATTAAAGAAGACGATTGGAACGGACTTATCGGAAGTCTTGAGATTAAGGCGTTAGGTAATAAATTATTTAATATAGATGAAATTCGAGAGTGTCTATTAAACAAAGAAAAAAAGGTGAATCAAGATGAAGGACAACTTATTGGTGAAATTTTATGGTATAAAAAAGTTCTTTACACAAATGGAATAGAGTGGGAATATTTTTATGTTGACAAGTATTCGAAAGAATTAAAAGAATCAATTCTAAAAATAGTCAATAATAGAATCGCTTTTGAAAAAGCAGAAGCAGAAAAACAGCAGTCAAATAAAACATATCAAAAAATAAGGTATGATTGGTGGAGTGAATTTAAGAAGATTTATGATAAGAATATAATAGTTTGCAATGATTGTATAACTAAAAATTGTATGAATGATTGGGACGATTTTATTGATAGAATCAACAAAATAAACTGGAAGTAAAATTCCAGTCTGTTGAGGAGAAATGCTACATGAAAAAATTTAGAACCAGAAAATCGGGATTCGTAATCGGCAAAATAAGGAGATCACGGTGATATGGCAAGAGGACCTGTCTGGATAGAAGCATATGAGCAGTATTTGTTGAGAAAAAACGTCTGCGAAAAAAGCGAATTGGAACGGCTTTCTGATGATGCACTTGCTGAAAAATATTTTCAGTATGTACAGGAAGCAGACTGCGAAGAAGCTGCATTCGACTGGGTGCAAAAGTATTGCCGGCAGTACATGTAAATATCATTCAAGCTGCCGGCAGTGTTCTGGGAAGCTTGTTGAGGGAAACCCTTTTGAAAAAGGGTTCTCCCTCAAACTCCCTTCCGAAAACTTCACTTTATTTTTGTGGATAGGGGCTATAGCCCCTATCCACAAAAATGGAATAAAAGTCTTTGAAAAGGGGGTCTGGGGAAAAACTTTCCTCAGAAAGTTTTCCCCCAGTAGGCTTCCCGAAACACAGCCGGCAGCTTCCATAATTTTATGACCTCCGTGTACCTGAATTGGTGCACGGAGGTTTTTTGCATACTCGTCCGATGCCGTGCATAGAATGGGACAAACACAGGGACAGCCCATGACCGACAGGAGGACGTATGGAACAGAATGGAATACAGGCTGTGCTGCACTGTCTGCCGCCGCAGATCCGCAGCCGGATACAGCAGCTTTCGGCGGCAGAACTGGCACAGGTACAGGAGATTCGGCTGCGGGCAGAACGCCCCGTCTGCATACAGATTCACGGCAGGGAACAGCTATTGCAGCCGGAGAGTGTCCTCTCCCAGAAAGCCGTGGAACAGGTGTTTCAGGCGGTGTGTGAATACTCCGTCTACCGCTATGCAAAGGAGATCGCAGAGGGCTTCGTCACCATTGCCGGCGGCAATCGGGTGGGCATTGCCGGCTCGGCAGTCTATCAGGAAGGCAAACTGGTGCAGATGCGGCATATCAGCGGACTGAACTTCCGCGTTTCCCACGCCGTGACCGGCTGTGCCGAATCGCTGTACCGCCGGACTTGTGCCAGGCAGCCTGCCAGCCTGTTGCTGGTCGGGGCAGTCGGCTCCGGAAAGACCACCATGCTGCGGGATCTGTGCCGGCTTCTGGGGGCTTCTCACCGGCTGACACTGGTGGACGAACGCAGCGAAATTGCCGCTGTGCACCATGGTGTGCCCCAGTATGATGTGGGACTGCACACCGATGTGCTGGACGGTTTTCCCCGTGCAGAGGGACTTCTGACGGCACTGCGGGTGATGACACCGGAGGTGCTGGTCTGCGACGAGATCGGCACAGAGGCAGATGCACAAGCCATTCTGAGGATACACGGGTGCGGTGTGCCGGTGATCGCCTCTGCCCACGGGACATCATGGGAGGATTTGGAACGCCGTCCGGTGCTGCGGCAGCTGCTGGAACAGGGCGTGTTCCGCTATGCGGCGATTCTGTCCGTGCAGGAACAGGGCGTTGTCCGGACGCTGCGGCAGGTGACAGCATGATGAAGTGGCTGGGACTGCTGCTGATAGTTTGCAGCGGCGGCGGTATCGGATTTCTGTATGCCATGCGGCTGCGGCAGGAACGCACCAATCTGGAACGGCTCTGTCAGATGCTGCGGGAAATTGCGGTGCAGATCGCATTCCGCAGTCTGACGGTGCAGGAACTGTTGGAACAGCTTTGTCGGGAAACCGCTTATGTAGCATTTCAGTTTCCGGTGACAGTGCTTTCCGGCATGGAACAGGGGCTGTCGCTGGCGGAGGCGTGGGCGGCAGGGATCCGGCAGGACAAGGCAGTGCCGGAACCGGCAAAGAAACTGCTGCTGCCGCTGGGGGAAGAACTGGGAGCCAGCGACTTGGACGGACAGGCGGCAACGCTGGCACAGTATCGCATGCAGCTGGAGCCCTATGCGGCGGAAGCCGCAGAAAAATGTGTGCAGCGGCAGCGGCTGTATTGCAGTCTGGGGCTGCTGGGAGGACTGCTGGCGGCGATACTGCTTTGTTGAAAGGGAAAGTGGCAATGGAGATCGATCTCATTTTTAAGATTGCCGGTACAGGCATTATTGTGGCAGTGCTGAATCTGGTGCTGAAACGGGCGGAACGGGAGGAACAGGCGATGATGACAACACTTGCCGGATTGGTGGTGGTGCTGATGCTGCTGGTAGACCAGATCGGCACCTTGTTCGAACGGGTGAAGTCGGTGTTCGGGCTATGATCGATGAAACCGTAACTGCGGCGGCAGTCTGCATCACGGCGGCGATCTTTTCCACATTGTTGAAACAGTACTGTCGGGAGCACGCCCTGTTTTGTGTCCTCGGAGCCTGTGCGGCAGTGGGCATTGCAGCGGCGGCGTACCTCACGCCTATCGTCAGCCAGATGCAGGAACTCTTTGCAAAAACCAGTCTGCCGGCGGCATATCTGGAAATCCTGTGGAAAGCACTGGGTATTTGCTATATTACCGGTATCGCCGGCGACCTGTGTCAGGACTGCGGCGAGTCGGCACTGGCAAAGACGGTGGAACTCTGGGGCAGGCTGTCGCTGGTGCTGCTGTCCCTGCCCCTGCTGGAAACGCTGCTGCGGACTGTGACGGAGGTGTTGTCATGAAATTGTGGAAAGTCCTCTTGCCGCTGCTGGTGCTGGGGTACAGCCTGTGGTGCTCCTGTCCGGTTCTGGCGGCGGAATCTCCTGCGGAAACACTGGCAGAGGAAAGCGGCTCTGCGGAACTCACGGAGCAGCTGGACTGGGACATACAGTCGGTGCTGGAACAGCTGGGGCTGTCCTTTACCGATGTTGGCGGGGCAGGAGAATCCTTTACCCTCTCCCGCATCTGGCAGGTGTTTTCCGCGTATCTGTCGGGACGTATCAGCCGTCCGTTTGCCATGCTGGGAGGACTGCTGACAGTAATTTTATTTGCGGCGTTATTGCAGAGCATACAGGACAACGCCAGGCACCGTGGCACCGGACAGGTCTATGAGTTTGTCTGTGCATTGGCGGCGGTAGGCGTACTGACCGAGCCGCTGTGCCGCAGCTTTGCCGCTGTTGAAAGTGCTCTCACCCAAGGGGCGGAATTCATGATGCTGTTTGTGCCGGTGTTTGCCGGAATTCTCGCGGCAAGCGGCACGCTTAGCGGAGCCGTGGCATACCAGACTGCCGTGGTTCTGCTGGCGGACAGTGTGATGCAGCTGATCACCCGCGTGCTGCTGCCGCTGTGCACTATGGGTTTTTCCCTTGCCATTGTCGATGCCGTCAGCCCGTCGGTGTCAGTAGGCGGTTTGCTGCGGCTCTCCCGCAAATGCACCACGTGGATTCTGGGACTGCTGATGACCGTATTTCTGGGGGTGCTCTCCATGCAGAACTGGCTGGGGAGCAGTGTAGACACCGCGGCATCCAAAACCACCAAGTATGTCATTGCCAATTTTGTGCCGGTGGTGGGCAGTGCTGTTTCTGATGCCTACACCACCGTGCGGAGCAGCCTGCAAATGCTGCGGAGTACCACCGGCGTAGTGGGAATGGTTTCCCTGTGCGTGCTGTTTCTGCCGCCGCTGGTGCAGCTGCTGTTGTATCGGGGCGTGGTGGCGATCGGAGCCGCTGCCGCAGAACTGTTCGGCACCAGGAGCCTGCTCCGGCTGCTCCGAGGAACCCAGCAGGCTCTGGCGATCGCCTTTGCCTTGCTGGTCTGTTTTGGCGTGATGTTCGTGGTTTCCACTGCCATTGCCATGACCATTGGAAAGGGGGCAGTATAAGCCATGGAAGCCATGCGTGCAGTGGTGCTGGTGACCTGCGTCATCAGCATTCTTAGCGGCGTGTTAGATGCCCTGAAACCCAACGCCCGATTTGACCGGCAGCTGCGGCTGCTGCTGTCGGCAGTGTTTGTGCTGGGAATTTTAACGCCATTGAGCCAAGGGGCAGCAGCCTTTCAGCCGGACTGGGAACCGGACACAGAAACCGCCGCAGTGGAACTGGAAGCCGCCGCCGCACAGGCAACCCAGAAACAGGCGGCGGCGAATCTGGAAGAATCGCTGGAGGCAATGCTGCGACAGCATGGCATTGCCGATGCACAGGCAGAAGCGGAGATGTATATCTCCGGGGACAACTGCATAGAGATAGAACAAGTCACAGTGTACTGCACGGATCCTGCTGCCGCAGAACCGCTGCTGACAGACTGTCTGGGAAAAGAGGTGAAGATACATGTGGAAACAGCTTCTTGAATTCCTGCGGCAGAAACTGAAAGGGGAAAACGGTGTCCGGCTGGTGGTCTTTCTGGGCATTGCAGGACTGGTGCTGATCCTGCTGTCCGGATTTCTGCCGGACAAAGCGAAATCGTCCTCCAGGGCGGAAACCAGCCGGACAGAAACCACCGCTTCCGACCTCTCCATGGAGCAGTACTGCCGGCAGACCGAACAACAGCTGGTGTCGATTCTGGAGCAGGTCGAAGGGGTGGGCACCTGTCAGGTCATGCTCACCGCAGACGGCACCTCCGAAACGATCTACGCACAGGATCAGGAACAGGAGCAGGGAGAATCCCGCACCAAGATCCAGAAGAAATGCGTGATCGTTTCCGACAGCGGCAGCCAGCAGCCTCTGGTGCAGCAGGTAGTTGCACCGGAGATCAGCGGCGTGATCGTGGTGTGCAGCGGAGCGTCCAGTGCAGTGGTACAGGAGCGTGTGACAAAGGCAGTGCAGGCAGTGCTGCATCTCGCCGCCAGCCGCATCTGTGTGGTTCCGGCGGCGTAGTGAACACGCTCAAAGGCAACACCGCATGAGCTTTGTACAGTGTTGCGGCAATACCGCACAAAGAGCGTCTGGCGACTTTGCACGCCATCTGCTTGCAAA
>ERZ773200.919-NODE-919-length-27814-cov-63.908030_pt1 | contig 27814 bp, 29 predicted proteins | sample MGYA00581008_ERZ773200 | MGnify/ENA primary metagenome ERZ773200 (study PRJEB29015, sample SAMEA2737770) | human gut metagenome | biome: human gut; feature: human-associated habitat; material: faeces | place: China | collected 2012 ... | reverse complement strand
AAATTGAGTAAACTTTTTTGTTTTTGGGAGGATAATTTAGCGTTAGCTAAATTTCTATGTCCGACCGACACTCCGCTAAGCAATAATTTACCCCAACTATTTAAAAAGAACCGAAAAAACACCTTTCACAATTAAAGTGAAAGGTGTAATATTTATGCACAATTTACTATTCTGTTAAGTATATCATCGGTAGACTCGTTAAGTACATAAGCAAACTCGCCGAGTACCATTTTCTCTGCTTCTTTCAAAAAGCGTTCATCAGCCATATGTAATCTTTTGCCTCTTTTTAACTGCTGCTCTTCGTGAAGTTTTAAAGTTCTGATTAATCTAAGCAATTCAGATGACTTGCCCTCTGAAATGATGTTTTTAAATGTTTCAAATCTTATATTCTTATTGGAAATCCACTCTTCTTCTTTCGGCATATTATCCAAGAGGTCGATAATCTCATCTTTAGTAAGTACGGCTCTCATTTTCCCGACAAGTTTTTCATTTTGTACGGGAACGAAAACCTTTGCGGTTTTTGTCGCATTAGGACTAAGAACATAATACTCTACATTTACCTTATCTATTCTTTTTGTTGTAATCTCGGTAACAGTGCAAACACCGTTAACACCATATGCGACTATATCAGATACCTCAAACATTTTCGGCACCTCCATGCGCAGATTTGTAAGCGTTATTTCGATAAAACATACTTCTCTCCTATTCTTAATTCTCATTCGTTAGTAATTGTTTAAAACAATGTCTGACAAAGCGGAAAACAGTTTATGCTTATTATATTTCTTATATCTAATATTATACCATATTTTGATAAATTATGACATAGGCAATATAGCTAACAAAGTTATAAAATATGTTGTAAAAAATGCTAATTATTTCTGTTTTTAAAAGAATAAAGCTCCCGAGTTTATCGGAAGCTTTATTTAAAATAAAAATTATTATTGTTCTTTTCTGTAGAATGGTTCTACACCGTTTATTGCATTTCTTGCAAGGTCCATAGTAACAGGCATTACAACAAGGTCTACATCTTCAGTAAGGTATGGCTGTGCGGTTTCTTTTACAGCGTCAAAAATCTTTTTCATATCGCCGATAAAGTCAACTACAACAAGGAAGCTCTTTTTGTCGCTGTGCTCCATCATTCTTAAGAAAGCAACGTTTACATTTGGCTCTGCGCTGAAATGATTGATAAGTGTAGCCATAAGGTCAATAGGATAATCCTTTGGTTCGCCGATTTTAATCTGCTCACCCGGCTTGAACAAATCTTTATTAAGTGTGTTAAAGTCTTTCTGCTGCTTGATTGAAATAATCATTGGCTTAGGGAAAGTAACGCTCTTGCCAAACGGATTGATAACAAAACCGACAACACCCGAATGTGGATCCATAACCATTTGAGAAATGCTGTCAAAATCAGTAACTACTTTTTGAGCATTCTGGGTATCCTGCCACTTAAATAATTCTTCTGTATCTGTAAAAAGTCCAAAGAATTTTTCTTTTTTCTGATTTTCAAGAAGTCTGAACTGAACCTGTGTTGCCTGCTTCATAACAGTCTGACCGTTTTCTGTAACAGCCTGTGTTGTAGGAACAACCTTTGCAGGTAAAATAAACTTAGCCTTTACAACTTCTGTAATCATCTTATCGACATTCTCTTTTGAGTTGTCTTCCTGCATAGTTACAATTGCTTCTTTTAAATCAGGGTTAAAAATCTTTTCAGCAGGTACTCTGCTGTTTTCCATTTTCATTTCGCTCATAATAATATATCCTCCAACAGTTATTCTATAGTATATGTTTTGCCGTCCTCAACAGTAAGTCCATTATCGGCCGGGTACTGCTGACTGTCGGCAAAGTCGCCGTCATTAAAAATAATATACGGTGTTTCCCAATCTTCTGTAAAGGTATAGCTGTACTTTCCGTCGCTTTCCTTTTTCATTTCAATTCCCGGCCAGGTTTCGTTTTCATACAGTTCATCGTTGTAAACATATGCAAAAATCTGATCGTCCCAGCTGTCGGGCTTTTCAAAATATACCTTTGTGCCGCTTGAAATTGAATATTTTACTTCTGTAGCAAATACAACTCTTTCGTAGGTTTTTACACCCTTGGAATTTTTAGCTGTAAGTTCAAGTGTTGCTATATCACTTCCGCTCGGTACAGAAACGGTTACGGTTTCTCCGTTCTTATATGAAACAGCCGCTGCTCCGTTAAGAGCATATTCCGCATTATCCGTATTTGCACAAGTAAGTGTGACTGTTGCGGTTTTACCGCTTTGAATATTAAATACGGTGTCCTCGGCAACGCCTACTTCGGCGGCAGCTTCATATTCCTTATAACCGTCGTTATAAAGAACTACCACACTGTTTGCCGGAATATCGGCATCAGAAGTAAGTTTACCGTTTTTAACGGTGTATTCTGTCTTGCCGTCAACTCTGTTTACATATGTACCGTCGGCAAGATTTGTTTCAAATCCTGTCTTAAGAGCGTCTTTTGTATTTACAATTACCGCTCCTTTTGTGCCCCTTTCAATCATAACAGCGGTTGAATCGGAGTTCGGATTTACAATATTTTCGTCTTCGCCAATCATAGCTGTACGGAAGAAATTTACGGCTTTTACACTCTTATCCTTGTACATATCGTCACCCTCTGTGCCGATACGGTTCATTCCCCATTCGTTTTCAACACTTGAATAGTAAGGACGATCGAAGAACAGCGGTGTGCCGTCTTTTCTTGCAGTAATTACTGCCCAACCGAGGATAACCTGTTCCTTAGTCATATTGTACCAGTTGCCGTCATTAATATAGTTATCGTGAGATTCAACCCATGTAACCATATTAAGCGGTGCGTCACCGAGCCAATAATCACTTACAGTACCTTTTGACAAAATATTGTTTGTAATTGCGCCTCTGATTTTACTGCCGTATGTACTTGCTGTAGTATGACCTATTGCCTCAATATAGTCGGCAATTCTTTCATTGTTGCCCTGAAGCACCTCTCCGTATATAAACAGATTGTCAGCATTGTTTACTTCGGTGATTACTCTCTGCCAGAAGTTATTTGTAAAGCCGTCATCTTCCTTAGGATCGTCAGGTAAGCCGATGTGCTTTGCAGTATCATAACGGAAACCGTCAGCACCGCAAGCGACACAGTCATTGAGATACTCAATAAAATAATCCTGAAAAGATGTGCGCTCTGTATTAATATCAGGCAAACCACCCATTTTGTAAGTAGTGCAAGCAAGTCTGTTTGAAAAGTCATTGAGGTCATACGCATTGTTTTTATGATAAAGCGTGTCCAAACTTCCGCCGCCTGCATCAATAAGATCCTGACTTACTGCGCTTGTGGTCGGTGTTGTGTGGTTAGCAATAACATCAACAATAACCTTAATACCGTACTTTTCCGCCTCGTCACACATAGCTTTAAACTCGTCACGAGTTCCGAGCTGATAGTTACCGATTTTAAAATCGGTGGGCTGATAATGATAGTACCATTTGCCATCACCGTAAAGCTGCATTCCGCCGTTCTCGCCCTCAAGGCAAGCATTAATAGGCGAAGTCTGCAGCGCCGTATATCCTGAAGCCGCAATGTCAGCCATGGATTCCTTTATAGTATTGAAATCCCACGAAAAGCACTGCAAAATTGTACCGTTATCAATCTTATCTGCGTGAGCATACTCGGTAGAAGTATTGGTTGAAGTATTATCGTCTGAACCGTTCTGCGAATTTGAACAGCCTGTCAAATAAACGACAGAACCTGTGAGCATAGCAGAAACCAACAGACCTGATAATATTCTTTTAAACAAATAATCACCATCTTTCATTTCACAATTAATCCGAGTGCGATAAGCCACAAGGATAAAATTATTATAACATTATTTCTTAGCAAAATAAATAGTATTTTGAGATTTTTTACAATTATTTTAAAAATTCCTACCTAATAAACAAAAAGAGCCTGATTTTTTTGGATAATCAGACTCTTAAAATATTACTTTTTTTCGGTAAGGAGTTTGTTTAACTCCTCCATAAATGTATTAATATCCTTGAATTGGCGATAAACCGAGGCAAAACGAACATATGAAACTTCATCAACCTTTTTAAGGCGTTCCATTACAAGTTCACCGATCTGCTCGGCAGTAATTTCTCGTTCAAAGCCGTTCTGTGCAGTAAGCTCAATGTCAGTAACCATTTCTTCTACCTGTTCAACAGAAACAGGGCGCTTTTCACAAGCACGAAGAATACCTGCAGTCAGCTTATTGCGGTCAAAAACTTCTCTTGATTTGTCACGCTTGACAACATAGAGAGGAATATTCTCAATAATTTCATAAGTTGTAAAACGCTTTCCGCACTTAAGACATTCTCTTCTTCTGCGTATTCTTTCCCCGTCATCTGCCGAACGGGAATCCACAACCTTACTTTCTTCAAATGAACAATATGGGCATTTCATAAAAAGCTCCCCTAAATCACAAATATTCTAAAAATATTATAACATACCGAAAAATTCAAGGCAATAAATATTTATTTACAAATTTATTACATTTTTGCTCTATGCTGATTTTTACAAATGAAAAAAGCAACAGTTGAGAATAAACTCGTCTGTTGCTTTTTTAGGGGTAATAGGGTTATAGAAGAAATTTATGTTATGTAGTTGATAGCATATTTTTAACAGCTCATTCGCTGTTTCTGTTAAAATTATAACAGAATAATACTATTTTGGAAATTGCATTTGCAACGATTTTCAAGAAACTGTATAAAAATACAGTAATAAATTTTATTGAATACTTACTAATATGCCAAGATTTAATTAATATCAAGACTAACACAAGCAATATTCATTACTGTTTTATAATATCCCTACAATTCATAATTTTTGCAATATGGTGAAATTATCACCGTTAAAATCTATTAATCCATCTTTTTTCATTTTATTAAGCTCACGGGAAAGCGCCGATTTATCAACGCTTAGATAATCCGCAAAATCCTGTCTTGAGCCTTCAATGCAAAAAGAAGAACTTCCGTCACGCTTTTCTCTGAATTCAAAATAACGCATTATTTTTTTGCGTATGGAACGCTCTGAAAGCACAATTTTATATTCGAGAGAGCGCAAATCCATCTCCTCAAACAATACAAAAAGATTTTTAAGTAATTTTTGCTGAATAATAATCTTTTTATAATCATTTTCTTTAATTTTCGCAAAATCAAGAAAAAGAATTGTCGACTCCCCATGCGACACTATTTCAATATCGCAATGTGTGGTTCGTGGTGCGGCGGTGATAAGCCAACCTATGCTGTCACTGTAAACTCTTCCCAAAATTTCACGAACTCCGTCTGAATTATATTTTTGTATTTGAGCCGCACCCTCAAGCACAAAAGCGGAATATTTATGAATTTTGCCTGAACTTACAATAATATCATCATTTTTATAGCTCTGAATTTTATAATCAAATTCCACAAGCGCCTGTTCTATTTCTTCATCTGTAAAACTTTCAAAAATCGGGTGCTTTCTTAGGAATTCAAAATGTTGTTCCATATTTCCTCCGACGAATTAAATATGCAATACTAAAAATATCCGTATATTCAAAACAGTTTGCGTACTTTTAGCAAAAACTATTTTATTAAATTATTGAATCTGCAAGAGCGGCAAGCTGAACTTCATTTTCAGCTGTCATAGTTGAACGGATTGTAACCTTGGCATCTGAAATCTCAATGCCCTTCATTTCGTCAAAATAAGGCTGCATAGACTTGATTGCACAAGGTGCCCATGAACCGTTTTCAATCATAGCGACTTTACGGTTTTTGTATCCCTTAATTTTCAAATGATGTAAAAAGTCATTCATAACAGGGAAAACTCCGCCGTCATATGAAGGAGCGGCTACAACAAGTGTAGAATACTTAAATGCGTCCTCAACATTTTCTGCCATATCACTTCTTGAAAGGTCAGAAATAGCAATCTTTTTATCTGTTTTCTCTTTCAAAATATCATAAAGTTTTAAAGCGGCTTTTTCGGTATTGCCATGAATTGAACAATAAGCGATAAATATACCGTCAACCTCCGGCTCATACTTGCTCCAGATGTCATAAAGATTAATATAATAACCGAGATTTTCAGTAAGAACAGGACCGTGTAACGGACAGATTTTCTCAATGTCAAGCTTAGCTGCTTTTTTAAGCAAAGCCTGAACCTGCACACCGTATTTTCCGCAAATATTAAAGTAATATCTTCTTGCCTCACAAGCCCAATCTTCGTCTGTATCAAGTGCACCGAATTTACCGAATCCATCGGCAGAAAAAAGCACTTTTTCTTTGCTTTCATATGTAACCATAACCTCGGGCCAATGTACCATAGGCGCCATATAGAAAGAAAGTGTATGTTCGCCGAGGTTTAATGAGTCGCCCTCTTTTACAGTAATCGTTCTGTCGGTAAGGTCAATGTCAAAAAATTGAGGCAGCATATTAAATGTCTTTGCATTTCCGACAAGCTTCATATCGGGATATTTATCTGCAAGCAGCTGTATGTTTGACGCATGGTCAGGCTCAAGATGATTAATAATAAGATAATCGGGAGTTTTTCCGTCAAGTACATTTTCAAGATTTGCAACCCATTCATCGGTTTTTCTCTTATCAACCGTGTCAAGTACGCAGATTTTTTCATCAAGAATTACATATGAGTTATAAGAAATGCCGTTTGGCACAATGTACTGACTTTCAAAAAGGTCAATATCTTTATCATCAACGCCGATATATTTAATAGCGTCAGAAATATTTATATTCATTTTTATTCTCCCCTTAATTAAAATAATAATTCGTATATGATTATACCATAATTAGACATATATTTCAATAGAGTCAGGCAGCAAATTAGCTACTTTTACAAAAAGCAAAAAACATATAAACAAATACAAATAAATACTCCTAAGCAGTAAATATCAAAAAAACAATGCTTAAAACAGATAAAATTGTTGCCAATGCAGGAGCAAAGCTCAGTTCTATATTATGAATATATTTTATTTTGTCGAGCAATGGCGGAAATTCACCATAAACATCGTAATAACAGACTATGGATTTTAAATATCGGGCAACTTGAAATCCGAACATTCCAAAAGCCGTCATGGTATTTACAGCATTATTTCCGATATAACTGATATTTGTATTTATAACAGCAAGAAATATTAAACAACACATTACTAAAGAAATTGCTATATTTGTACGGGAAACATTTTTACATTCTGCATTATAAGAAAAAATCCAGAATCCTACCGCACCGCAAATCAAAAGTACGGCAAAGAGTATATGTAACGGATAATTATACGGATATAAAATTTTATTATCGTATAAAATCCTTGAAATAAAGAGCAAAACAGCATTATACAAAAGCAGTCCCATATCTCCTATCAATATTTTTTTACTCATTCAATAATCTCCTTAAAATAAATCAGTCTTTGCAGTACAACTTACTTATAATTTATGGTTACCGAAAAAAGTGTGAATAGATAAGATGGTTCATCACGATTTTTTGTGGGATGGTGAACGGACAGAAGGAATAGAAAGATAGCGAATCAAGGTGAAGAAAAAGTCGTCGTCACGGTAACCGTAGCCGATTCGTTTAGCGACTTTTATCTTGTTGTTGAAGCCTTCGAGCTTGCCGGTGCTGATTGGGTGGATGGCATGGGCAGCTAAGCCGGGAAGCCGTTTTTCCTTTTTGAACTGCAAACCGTACCAAAGCGCTCAGCAAAATACCGCTGATGGTATCGACGAAAGACTGCAAAGACTCCAAAAAGAGCTTCTCAAAAAAGCCAATAACAAAGAAGCCTACGACGAGATTGCCGACGAGATTTTCGCGCTCAGAGAAAAGCGCCAGCAAGCCTCAATGGACACAGTACAGCGTGATGAGCAGTTGCAACGAATCAAAGAATTGCAGGATTTCATCAAAGACCAAACTTCTGACCTTACCACATTTGATGAAGCACTTGTAAAACGCTGGCTACAACAAATCACAATCTGGCCAACCCACTGCACCGTTGAATTGAAATCCGGACTCAAGGTCGATGTTGAAAGATAAGCATAGACGCACAAATGCCTCACAGCTGGTTTTAAATCCAGCCGTGAGGCATTTTTCAACTATTTATTTCTTTAAGAACTTTGCAATTTCATCAATGAGTTCCGGGTGCCATGAGTCGGAATTTAATACACCTTTATGCCACATTGAAAACTTAGCGCCGGCATCCGTTGTGCCCCAACCATTGCCGTAATGAATAAGCAATCCCATTTTTTCCATGATTTTGTTTAGAGCATTTACGCTTTTAACATCTAGTCCCACATCCTGCAGTTTTTTTACAATTTCTCTTTTGTACAAATCACCCTTGTAATTATAAGGCATAGTTTCACCACCTCAGCACATTATCGAATAATCAAGTTTAATCGTTATCGTTCTGAGCAGATGAAGTTAACTCCATCATCTTTTGTGCGTATGTAGCTCCATCAATTTCTTCATCAGCATACTGTCGCATAAGCTCATCAATCTGTTCTTTTAACTCTTCTCTAGTCATCTTTTCGCTCCCTTAAATTATTTGTTATAGTTTCTAAAGTCTTCTTCTGATTCATAAATATCATCAGCGGAAATACTATTCTTATGACCACATTCGGTACACTTCCACACATAATGATGGTCATCAAATCCCGGTTGGTCATTCAAATAAGCATTACAACGGTCACAGTACCAATCAATTCCCGGAAATCTTTCACTCATCTTCACTACCTCCTTTTTCATCTGGATGTGCAGCATCATATTCTTTAATACCATTTATGATTTCTGCTTTTGCTTTTTCTATTTCGGTTTCGTTGTTCTTCTTTCTCGATTTGAAATAGTCAACAACTTTAATAGTTGCCGCAGTCAATAATGAAGCACCAACTGCCGCTACTCCAAGCCAAGGCAACATCTCCATTTTACCTGCATCTTTGCTTACAAGCTCTAGCATTTCAACATACTTTTCTGGGCCTCCTGCTGCTTTTGCAGCTTTTGATAATTCTGCATAATCCCAATTCTGAGCCATGCTATTTCTCCTCTTGACTTTTAGTCTTTTCATCTAGCTCTTTTATAAGTCTTTCTGCTTCATTAATACGCTGTTGTTCTTCGTCAATCTCTTCCTGAAGATGCTTGATACTCTTTTTCTTTCTAGCAATAATTCCTTTGGAAGATTGGATATTGCCTAACAACAACTTACGTATTTCTGAAGTATTAACGTGAGCATTTTTTATCTCATCATTCTTTATAAGCTGTTGAGCAAGAATGCCTCCAACAATCGCAGCTGTAGCTGTTGTTAAGCCGACTGGCGAAGCCAATAACCCTGTAGCAATACCGGTGTACTTTGGAGAGGTTTTAAGGAAAGCATCAAGCATTGATTTTGTTACTACATTTCCGCCTTTTCTCGATTCTTGAATTGCTTCTAGCTTACCTGAACGAATCCATCTTCTTACGGTTTCTGGATTTGTATTTAGCATATCTGCTATTTCCTTAACACTATAAGTATCCATCAAACTTCCTCCTTGTAGTAATAATATATCACAACAAATGTAGTATTGCAAGAAGAAATGTAGCATTAAATTGTGAAGTTTATATTAATATCATACACGCACGAAGCTCTCCCAGCCATGATGGTTGAGAGGGTTTTAACTTATAATTCTGGAATACCAGTCTTTATTTCGTTTTCATTATAATCCAATTTCAATTCTTTTCTTAACAGATTATAGTCCTGCACAATTGCAACGACTATATCTTTTATCATTCTGAATTCTTCTTCATCAGCAATATCTTTAACATCAATACTTCCACCTGAACCATTTCCCGAATAATGGTCTGCCGCAAATCTATATGCAACCGCAAGCTTTAACAGTTTTTGTGAACCCAAACTGCCATTGCTTATTATGTAATCACACAACTCTTTCTTGTTAAACTGAGATATCGGTGTTTCAATCTCTTCTGTTTTTCTTGTAACAGATGAACCATTTGCTTTGCTTATGTTGAAAGTAGTATTTTCCTTGTGTGTTGGCGTAATTTCTAAAAAAGGAGCCTCTTCAAAAGGTATAGTTCTTTTATCTGTCAGTTCTATAAAATGCCTAACATACTCAGACTGAATAATAGTCGCATACAATTTGCAGTATAACTCAGAGTACTGTTTATAAAAGAAATCATATTTGAACTTTACATCATTTGAAAAAAGCTCAAATCCTTCACGGAACTCTTGCTGGACTTCCTCGGTCTTTCTTGTAATTTCTTCTATGTCTTCTTTAGTTGCTAAATTCTTACCTTTTTCATCCATGTATGAAGGAAGGTAATTTTTGACAAACCAATTAAAAACACTGCAACCGCCAATAAAATTTCAAATATCAATATAGCCCAATCCATATTAATTTCTCCTTGTATTTACTCATGCTTAACGCTTTTTTCATAATATCTAATCCACTGCCTGCCATATTGCCAACAGTCGAGTTGCCGGATTAGACAACATCTAAATCACTCACTCAAATTGAGTTTGCAACCTAGATAACATCTGTCCCCGTGCCATAACCTATGACATCTAATCCACAGCCTAAACCCTGCCGCATTTTTTCGCTCATCCACTTTTTCTTCGGTCAGGCTGACAAGTAGATATGTTTCCATATAAGAAAACCGAGCTTTTCACAAGGCTCCTCTGATGATAGCAACCTCGCAAAAAGCCCGGAAATACGCCACTTTTCAGCACTTATTTATCTTTCTTCGACAGCAAACAGACCGTCTCCACATGCGCTGTTCTCGGGAACATATCGCAAGGTGTTACTTCTTTGGTTTTATAGCCGTTTGACTCGAAAATTTCTAAATCTCTTGCAAGGGTTGCGGGATCACAAGACACATACACAACTCGTTTTGGTGACATTTGTGCTACGGTCAAAATTACATCTTCGCCGCAGCCTTTTCTTGGCGGGTCAAGCACTACGACATCAGGTTGAAGTCCCTCTGCTTTAAGTTGAGCCGCTGCCTTTGATGCGTCGGCACAAATAAATCTTGCGTTCTCTATGCCGTTTGCTTTTGCGTTTTCGTTTGCATTCTTTATAGCATCCTCGACAATTTCCGCACCGACAAGTGTTTTGCAGTTTTCTGCCATTGTAAGTCCTATTGTACCTGTTCCGCAGTATAAATCAAGCAGAATTTCGTCGTTTTGCAGGTTTGCGTATTCTTTTGCTTTACCGTACAGTTTTTCTGCTTGGGCACGGTTTACCTGCCAGAATGAAAACGGTGATATTTTAAATTTAAGTCCGCATAAAACATCGGTAATGTGGTCACTGCCGTATGCAACACGATTTTTCTTGCCTAAAACAACATTTGTTTTTTCTCTGTTAGAATTAATAATTACGCTTTTTAGGTTAGGCAAGCCCTCTTTTAACATTCTGACAAGTTCGTCTTCCTGTTTTAAGCCGTTGCCGTTGACAACATAACAAACCATAAGTTCGTCAGTAATTTCACCAAGACGCATATATAAATGTCTTAATCTGCCTTTGCCTGTTGTTTCGTCATAAATATCAGCATTTGTTTTATCTATAAATCTTTTTGTAATTTCTATTACAGAATTAAAAACTTCAGGCTGCAATAAACAGTCATCACACGGAATAATTCTGTGCGTATGAAATGAATAAAATCCGAACACCGCACTTCCGTCTTTTGCCCTACCTATAGGAAATTGCGCCTTATTTCTGTATCTGTCAGGTCTTTCGCAGCTGATAATATCTTTAAATTCAAAGTCTTTAATTCCGCCTATTCGTGTTACCGCATCGTAAACACGCATTGATTTTATTTTTAATTCTTCTTCATAAGAAATATGCCGCCAAGTACAGCCTCCGCATTTTGAGAACTGCGGGCAGTCCGCCTCGATTCTTGCGGAAGACGGAGTAATTATATTTTCAATTTTACCGAAAGCATACGTTTTCTTTGTTTTTAATATTCTTACTTCAAGTTCATCGCCAACTGCGGAAAGCGGAACAAATACGGCGATACCGTCCTCTGTTTTTCCTACGCCGCTGCCCTCTGTGGTAGCCGAAGTTATGTTTAATTTTATAATATCATTCTTAACTAAATTCACTGATTATCACCGATTATATTGTAACATTTTTAATATAAATTGGCAATATAAAAACTAAAATACGAAAAAATATATTACAAATTGAAAAAAGGTATTTATTTTTTTTGACTATAGCTTTATAATATAAGATAGAATTTTTGTGAATGGAGAATGAGTGTTTTGAATTACGACATTTTACTTGATAATATAAAAAGGATACATTTTATCGGCATCGGCGGCAGCGGTATGTGTCCGCTTGCAGAGATTTTAAACAGCGAGGGCTATCAGCTTTCAGGCTCGGATATGAATGAGGGCGAGACACTCGACAGAATCAAAGGCTACGGCATTCCCGTATATATGGGACATCGTGCAGAGAACATTGACGGTGCAGAGCTTGTTGTATATTCTGCCGCTATCAAAGAAGATAACCCGGAAAGAAAAGCAGCTGTTGAACAGGGTATTCCTTGCATTGAAAGAAGCGTTATGCTCGGCGTCGTAACAAGAAGATACAAGAGAAGTATTGCGGTTTCCGGTACTCACGGCAAGACCACAACCACAGCCATGCTTTCACAGGTACTTATCGGCAGCGGTTTTGACCCATCGGCAATTATCGGCGGCAAGCTTCCGTTTATCGGCGGCAACAGCTATGTAGGTCAGAGCGACATTATCGTTTGCGAGGCTTGCGAGTATGTTGATACATTCTTACAGCTTAATCCGTTTATTTCTATTATACTTAACATTGATGCCGACCACCTCGACTACTTTAAAAATCTTGACAACATTAAAAAGTCATTTAATAAATTTGCAAAACAGACTACAGGTTTGCTTGTAATCAACGGTGACGACCAAAACACACTTGATGCAGTAAACGATGTTGACATTGAAAAAATCACCTACGGCTTTGGCGAAAACTGCGACTACAGAGCAGAAAATATTTCTGCAGACAAGGGTGTTCACGAGCAATTTGACATCTATTACAAGGGCGAACTCCTTACAAATATTAAGTTGATTGTTCCTGGCAAGCATAACATTTATAATGCACTTGCCGCAGCGGCTACCGCACATTACCTTGGTGCAACACCTAAGGAAATCGCCGAAAATCTCCACAAATTCGGAGGTGTTCACCGCCGTTTTGAAATTCTCGGTACACCCGAGGGAATTACAGTAGCAGACGATTTTGCTCACCACCCGACAGAGCTTACCGCAACACTCAATGCCGCAATGAATATGGGCTTTAAAAAAGTATGGGCGATTTTCCAGCCGCATACTTTCTCAAGAACAGCACTTCTTCTTGATGATTTTGCAGAGGCTCTTAAGATTCCGGATGTTGCAATCATTTCTGAAATTCTCCCTGTAAGAGAAACAAACACATATAATATTTACTCAACCGACCTCGGCGCAAAAGTACCGAATTCGGTTTGCCTTGACACTTTTGAAGAAATTACGGACTATGTATGCAAAAACGCAAAAGAGGGCGACCTCATTCTCACAATGGGCGGCGGCAATGTTTATATGTGTGCCAATATGATTTACAATCAGCTTAAGTATAATGAGGAGAATAAGTAATTTCATATTTCAATTCAAGGAATTAAAATTTAACAGATACAGACAAAAATCAGCCTGACTTCATACGAAATCAGGCTGATTTTTTGCTTGAATAATTATTTATTTCTAATATCGTCAATTATCATTTGTATATGAGCAATCTGCTCTTGAGATAACCCCGAAACATCAACGGTTTCCTTCTCGTTAATACCAAGCAAATAATCGGAACTTACTGAATAGGTATTTACTATTTTAATAAGCATTTCCACAGACGGCTGAATATTGTTGTTTTCCCAATTACTGATAGTCTGCTTTGTTACATTAAGCGCTTGTCCGAATTGCAGATTTATATTTCAAACAACAACCCAAAAATCAAATGATACAAGAAAGGCTATCGCAAGGTTAAAATGCGATAGCCTTGTTTTATTTATAAGGCGTTATCCAAATATTTGTTGTAATATTTAATTATGATTCAGCAAATTGCTTGATAAATCATTCCGCTAAACCATAATTTTCCCCCAACTATTGAAAAATAATCAAAAAACAAAACAAGCGACCGAACACTTAAAATGCTCGGTCGCTTTTGTCAGCAATAATTATTTATGGTTGTTAGAGTGGCATTTACCTGCCATTGCACAGGATGCACATCCGCAGCCACAGCTGCCACAAGAAGATTTGCCCTTTTTCTTTGCTCTGAAATGGCTGATAATAATTGCAGCAACTACAGCAACAACTATAAGCAAAACAACTATTGTACCAATATTATCAAGTAAAAAAGTAAGCATATACATCCTCCTCTATCAAAATCTAAATTATTTTACCTTTACAGAAGTTTTTAATGTATTAGCCTCTTTGTATGGTCTTACGAGCATATAAATCATAAATGCAAGTACCAATACAGCGAAAATAAGACCGATAACATTTACATTACCTGTAAAGAGTCCGCCAAACTGATTAATCATAAGAGCGATTGCATAAGCAAATACACACTGGTAAGCTACTGCAAAACAGGTCCACTTAGCATTATTCATTTCTCTCTTCATAGCACCGATAGCTGCGAAGCAAGGAGCACAAAGGAGGTTGAATACGAGGAATGAGAAACCGCTGATTGCTGTGAAAGCACCGCCGATTTCTGACCATCCGCCCGGATAAAGAATACCCATTGTACCAACGATATTCTCTTTAGCAACAAGACCTGTAACCGATGCAACGGCTGCCTGCCAATTGCCCCAACCAAGCGGAGTAAAGATCCAGGCAATGCAGTTACCGATAGCGGCAAGAATTGAATTGCTGATCTGATCCTCTGAAAGCATCTGGAACTGACCGTCAACAAATCCGAAGTATGTTGTAAACCAAACAATGATTGTTGAAAGAAGAATGATTGTACCGGCCTTTTTGATAAATGACCAGCCACGCTCCCACATTGAACGGAGAAGGTTGCTTACTGTCGGGAGATGGTAAGCGGGAAGTTCCATAACGAACGGAGCAGGATCGCCTGAGAAGATCTTTGTCTTCTTAAGCATAATACCCGAAACTACGATTGCAGCCATACCGATGAAGTAAGCTGATGTAGCAATCCACGGTGAACCACCGAAAATAGCACCTGCGATCATAGAGATAAATGGCATCTTAGCACCGCAAGGAATAAATGTTGTTGTCATAATTGTCATACGGCGGTCACGCTCGTTTTCAATAGTACGAGATGCCATAATACCCGGAACGCCGCAGCCTGTACCGACAAGCATTGGAATAAATGATTTACCTGAAAGGCCGAACTTACGGAATACACGGTCAAGTACGAATGCGATACGAGCCATATAACCGCAGCTTTCAAGGAAAGCAAGGAGTAAGAAAAGTACAAGCATCTGTGGAACGAAGCCAAGAACCGCACCAACACCGGCTACGATACCGTCAAGAATAAGTCCGTTAAGCCAATCTGCACAGTTGATAGCGTCAAGGCCGTCACCGATAAGAACAGGAATACCCGGAACCCATACACCGTATGTGCTTGCATCAGGAGCGCCATAGCCTTCCTTATAATCTGTATCAAGATAATTGTCAACAGCTTCCTGTAACTGAGCCTTAGTTGTATCAGGAGTTTCTGTTACTTCAAGTGTTTCTTCGTCTTCTACAGAATAAGTAACGCTTGCGTCTGCAGGAGTTAAAGTAACGAGCTGTGAAAGAGCAGCTTTAGCAGCATCTTCAGAATAATTTTCATCTTCAAGATCAATTGCAGCTGCAATATCGTCATTACCGTATTCTTCATTGAAAGCTTCAATGATTGCATCTGAATCGCCGTAAGTTTCTTCTGCCTCTTCTGCCTGTGAAGTACCTATACCGAACAAATGCCAACCGTCACCAAACAATCCGTCATTTGCCCAGTCTGTTGCCATTGAACCTACAGTCTGCATTGATATGAAGTAAACAAGGAACATAATTACGGCAAAAATCGGAAGGCCAAGCCAACGGTTTGTAACAACCTTATCAATCTTATCTGATGTTGAAAGGCTACCCTTGCTCTTCTTTTTGTAGCAAGTCTTAATAATAGTAGCTATGTAAATATATCTTTCGTTTGTAATAATGCTTTCGCTGTCATCGTCAAGCTCTTTTTCGGCATTTTCAATGTCAGTTTCAACATGCTTTTTAATTTCGTCGCTAAGGTTAAGTTTTGCCATAACCTTATCATCACGCTCAAATACCTTGATAGCGTACCATCTCTGCTGCTCCTCAGGCATTTCGTGAACTACTGCCTCTTCAATATGAGCAATAGCGTGTTCAACCACACCGTTGAATGTGTGCATAGGAACAGTTTTGGTGTTTTCGGCAGCATCAATTGCAGCCTCTGCCGCTTCCATAATACCTGTGCCCTTCAAAGCAGAAATTTCAACAACCTTACAGCCAAGCTCTTTAGCAAGTGCCGAAGTGTCAATCTTATCTCCGCTCTTCTTTACAACATCCATCATATTAATGGCAACAACAACCGGGATACCGAGCTCTGTAAGCTGTGTTGTAAGGTAAAGGTTACGCTCAAGGTTAGTACCGTCAACAATGTTAAGGATTGCGTCAGGTCTTTGCTCGATAAGGTAGTTACGAGCAACTACTTCTTCAAGTGTGTAAGGAGAAAGTGAGTAAATACCCGGCAAGTCCATAATTACAACATCGTTGTGCTTTTTGAGCTTACCCTCTTTCTTCTCAACGGTAACGCCCGGCCAGTTACCAACAAACTGGTTTGAACCTGTAAGAGCGTTAAAAAGGGTTGTTTTACCGCAGTTAGGATTACCTGCAAGTGCAATTTTAATACCCATTAGTGTCTTCCTCTCATAGATTTAGTTATTTTAGACTAACTTAGAATTTAAAAATATCGGGGATAAACCCCGTATTTAACTTAAACAAGTTCAATCATTTCAGCATCGGCTTTACGCAAAGAAAGTTCATAACCTCTTACTGTAACTTCAATAGGATCACCGAGCGGCGCAACTTTACGGATATAAATTTCAACGCCCTTTGTAATACCCATATCCATAATTCTGCGCTTAATAGCGCCCGCACCGTTAAGTTTTGCAACTTTTACGGTTTCTCCGATTTTTGCTTCTCTCAGAGTTCTCATATTGTACCTCCATTAAATCATAATTTTGCTTGCCATTTCACGGCTGATTGCAACTCGTGCTCCTTTTACATTAACAATAAGGTTACCCGCCATTGAAGAAACAACTGTAACTGTGCCGCCAACAACAAAACCCAAGTTTTCAAGATGTGCACGAACCTCAGAGTTACCTCCGATTTTTTTAATAATGTTTTCAACGCCCGGATCGGCAAATGTTAAAGGCATAAGCTCACCATCCTCGCTATACAGCATTAGTGCTAACTAACTTTGACAGTACAAAAAAGTTAGCGCTCGCTAACTGATTATTAGTTTACTACTTTTATATTAAAAAGTCAATAAGTTTAATAAATTTAAAATAATTCAACACTAATTTCGTTAAATTGACAAATTTTATATTACTTAATTCGATAAATTGATATATTCTTTTTAATACTTTTTCGCATCTGTTTACCACAAATTTTTTACATATCAATATTATGCAATTGCAAAGCAAAAATATGAATTATTTTTATATAAACAATAAACAAGCGGTGTTTTTGCCACCGCTTGCTAAGGTTTTTATTTTTTATTTTTTAAAATTTGTCTTATACGAAATTTTATGTTACAATTTTAGAATATTCATAATAATGTAACTTTCAAATTTTGCATACAATAAAATTAATTTAAAGCTAAAAGGCGGTGAAGTAATGCACAAAAAGATTAAAATTTTAATTTTGGTTTTGCTCTTAATTTTGCTTTGTACTCTTTTTAACGGTTGTATGAACCATATAAAGACCATTTCAGTCAATAACAAGGATTACTTTAATGCATTAAAATGCGATAATGATGAATATAATTTAGTTATATCCGAAAGGTCGGCAGTAGATAATCTCAATAACGGTTATGCTGCTCAAGCTGATGAACTGCTTGCAAAAAGCCTTATGGATAGTGGCGGGCATTATTATTGGTATCCACATTATATCACAACGATAGTAATAGCAGTTGACACAGGCAAAGTAAAAGAAAACATAAACAGCTTTAATTCTCTTGCAGGTGTTGAAGAAAAAATCTATATAGATTCAGATTATTATAATTACATTACCGCATCAATCGGCTATTCGCTTAAAAAAGAAAATTACCGTCTTGACGATGCCATTAATTACCTGAAAGAAATGGAAAGAAAAGGCAGACTCAGCAACAGCAATACTGAACTTCCAATATGGATCTGCACCGATACACAGGCTGTTAAACTAAAACGAGGTAACAAAAATATAGACATTATTATTCCAAATGATGGTACGCTTTCTTTTGTGCAAGGAATACTTTCACCATACCCACTATGTTTTGAAAACAATCTCTGCAATAATATAAATCAAAATGACTTGCGAACATATAACAACGCATCTCCCCTGTATCCTACCCAAGAAAAATATTCTAACGCTGTTATTTATACCGATTACCGGCACTTTAACGAGCAATCAACAAATGTTATTAAAAAGATGAGGAGAACAGTTTTTGAGCAACGCAGATATTCAACAGCAGACGGACAAGAGCATATTTTGTCAGCAGTATTTTTCATTACATTAACAGTGCTGTGGATAGCTGTGCTTGGCTTGAGAGTAATTAACAAAAGGGTTAAATTATCTTTTATTATTATCGGTTCAATGCTTATTCTATGGCTTACAGCAAGGTGCATTAAGTGGCAAATTAATTCTCCGATGATTGAAAGACAGCTTTGGTACAGCTACTATCTTTTTCAATTCGGTATAGCAACAGGTCTGTTATATTTAACAAGCGTAACAGACAAACCAAGCAGCAACAAAATCATACCGCTGCGGATTCTGCCTTTTATAGTGGTTGAACTATTTCTGCTATGTCTGATATACACAAATGACTACCATCAGCTTGCTTTTTCGTTTTATAACGGAATTGAAAACGGTTCCTCTGAATACACCTACGGCATTGTATATTATTTATCTATGCTGTGCATTGGATTACAAACTTTCATTGTATTGTTGTGGCTTATAGTACGCAGTATAAAAAGTCCGAATAAGCTAAATATTTTTTACCCTGTTACCTTTTTCCTTTTGATTTTTTTATATACTGTTGCCTATGTAATGCGTCTGCCGTTTGCCTTTGAGAGTGATATGACGGTAGTTATCACATTTATTATCCTCGCATTTATGGAAGTATGCTTGCGCAGCAGTCTTATTCCCACCAACACAAAATACAAAAATCTTTTTAAAAATTCACCGCTTAAAATGGAAATTCTCAACAATTATTTTGAAAAAGAAATTACCGCAAATTTCGACTACTGCCTTACCGATAAACAAAAAGACAGCATTATTAACGGTAAAAATCCAATAAAACTTGATGAGAACACACTGCTTTTCAGCAAGAAAATTTCCGGCGGATATGTTGTTTGGCAGGACGATATTTCTCAGCTGAACAAAATGTATTCAAATACTAAAACTACTGTAGAAAAGCTAAGGGCAACCAATGCCTTAATCAGAAAAGAAGAAAAAGCAAGGCGAAAATACTTACAAAACGAGGAAAAAATAGACATTTGCAACAGTCTTGAGAGTGAAATTTCCGATAAACTCAAGTTGCTTTCCCGTTTACCTGAAAAGATGAAAAATCAAAGCAATAATTCCCTGCTTACTGTCAAAGCCGCATTACTTTTGTGCTACATAAAACGCAGGTGTAATATGTTTTTTATTGCTCTTGAGGAAAAATATTTTTCCTCTGATGAACTAAGTATGTATATAGACGAACTCGGAAGCTTTGCAGAATATTCCAAAGTAAAGCTGCTCTGCACCAATAACGGCAATAAAAAGCTTGACATTGAACACGCAAATCTTATGTATGAGTTTATGTACAACATTCTTGACGAAGCAACTCAAACAAAATGCGAATATATATTTGCTCACACAGAAATATCCGATAAGGAAATTTCTATAAAGGTGATTAGCTCAACGAAAATCAACAGTAATATTTTTGACAAAAAATTTATGATTTCACTTGAAAAATCGGGTGGTAAAATCATCGAGCAAAATGATGACGATAACCTTGGCATTTGGCTTTTGCTTAAGGGTGGTGAAAAGCAATGAATTACATTTATTTTTATCCTGAATTTGTGCGAGTTTTAGTTTGTATCTTGATAATTGCAGGCATTTGTATGCAATGCTTTGCATTTATATACAAATTTAACAGTGGAGCAAAAGGTTTTAAATATGTTTGCGAACTATCATTTGAATTTTCCGTAATACTGCTGCAATTTATTTATGGTTATATATATTCCTGCATTTATTACCAAACTAATATATCAATTTATTATCCCGAACAATATTTAGCTGTTGGGTACATAGCATCCATTTTGTTTTTAATTATGTTTATTGCAACTGCTGTTTATTTAAAGCAAGCACACATAACATTATCAATATGCTTTGCTCTGCCATTGCTGCCATTTGCAAATCATCTTGCAAACGGTACATTTACAGTTGTTCTTTTTACTGCACTGATAATGTTTATTATAAGAAGTGTACATTTAATATTAAAAGTAAGTAAATTAAAACGAAACACTATAACTCCGCTTTCTGTAAAGGAATCAATAGACGCACTCAATACAGGAATTTTATTTTGCAGAAACGACGGGCAGATTCTGCTTGCAAATCATTGCATAAGTAATTTGATGACGGAGATTTTTAATAAAGAATTTACAAGCGGAATAAAGTTTATAAACGAAATCCGTAATATTTCCAACACACAAAATCAGCAAACAGTTTGCAAAGTTAAAAATTCTTATTATATGATTAAACAAACCGAAATGTATATAAAGAAAAAACCATACTTTCTGATTACCTCCACAAATGTTACAGAACAGATGAATGCAATGCAGGAGCTATTGAGCCTGAAAGCAAGACTTGTTCAAAAAGGTAATGAACTGAATTTTCAGCTAAATAATCTTGAAACCTCATGCAAAGAGGGTGCTCTGTTACAGATACGAACAAGAGTACACGATTTACTGGGACAAAAGCTTTCTGTACTTTTGCGAAAATTACAGAATAAAGATGATAATATAGACGCTGACGCTATTGAAAAATTCTGTAACAGTATAATGAAAGATATATTATCGGATGAAAAAAATGCATCTGATAAAAGTCTGATTCTCCTGCAAGAAGTAATGTCATCAATAGGTGTTGAACTTGCAATAATCGGAGAAATGCCGTATGATAATGATATAGCCGCACTTTTTGTAGAAACAATACGAGAATGCAGTACAAATGCGGTCAGACATTCACTTGCCACAAAAGTGCGTGCAGAAATCAAGAGCAAGGATGGCATTAATTCTCTTAAAATCACAGATAACGGAACAAATACCTGTACTACAATCCAACTTGGCACAGGACTTTCCGGACTTAAAAATAAAGCAGAAATGCTCGGTGGAACCCTCAGTGTTACACCATATCCGCATTTCTCAGTTGAGTTAACCATAAAGGAGGGTGAAAACTATGATTAAAGTATTGATTGTTGACGACCACACTTCTGTCAGAGAAGCCTTTAAAGAAATGTTTGAGAAAAAAGATGATTTTTGCGTTGTTGGCGAAAGTGCAAATGCGAACGATTGTGTGCTTTTATGTGAAAGGCTAAGTCCGGATATTGTACTGTTAGATGTATGCACAGAGGGCTACTCCTCCGGACTTGTTGCTACGGAAAATATCAAACAGAATTTTAAAGATATTAAGGTAGTGGTTATGAGCGGCTTTGATGAAATATCTTATTCTCCTCGTGCTAAAGAGGCAGGTGCAGACGCATTTGTATATAAAAGCAAAAGTATGACATTTTTTATTGATACAATACGAAAAGTGCTGAAGGGAGAAAAATATTTTCCTGAACCCAAAACAATTCCTTTGCCAAAGGGTGAAACCCCTTTTACTGAAAGAGAAATGCAAATTCTCAGATTAATTTGCAAGCATAAATCAAGAGGAGAGATTGCCTCGGAGCTTTATATCTCGGAAAACACAGTAAAATATCACATTGGTAATCTGCTTTCAAAAACCGGATGCTCAAGTGTTGCTCAGCTTGCAATTATTATGATTTCAAGCGGTTACATCAACCCTCTATATTAAAATATAACAAAATATAACTTTGCCACCTTTTATTTACAGTAATTTTGCCAAAACTACCCAAACGGGTAGGGCAAAATATTATAAGTTACTGTACAATATAATTGTATCAAGGATATATCTCCTGTACAAATATATTGAAAAGGTGGTTTTTTTAATGAAAGGAAAAGGATTACTTAAAGTCGTTGGTATTTTAATGATTATCGGCGGTGCACTTTCTATTATCATGAGTATTATTGCCATTGCAGGTGTAGGTGCTTTAACTTACTTAGCAGACGGCGACCTTTCCTCTGCTCAACTTAATCCGACAATAATTTATACTTCATGTGTTGTCATGATTCTGGGTTCGGTTGCTGAGCTTATTGCAGGTATTATTGGTGTAAAAAATTGTACAAAGCCCGAAAAAGCAACCTCGTGCTTAGTGTTCGGTATTATTGTTGCAATATTTAATTTACTCGGCATTATTATTGGTGCGGTTGGCGGTAGTGGCTTTAATTTCGTGTCACTCGTAATAGGCCTTGTATTACCTGTACTCTTTATTGTTGGTGCGGTAATGAATAAGAAGTCTAACTGATAGAAAATTACAAGGCAGATGTGTTTTTACTCATCTGCCTTTATTTGTTTTATAGAATATTATTATTTTGAAAATGAATAAATCGGTTGTGATTTTATTGTGTATACTCAATATATTTTTATTTAACAGTTGCAAAGATAAAAACAAATCAACTTTTTCACCTCAGCTTGAATATATAAGCATAAGTTGTAACCATTCAAACTATAATTATTGTTATAGCTTTACAGCATACACAAAAGACAGTAAGGCTTACTTTTCAGCAGATTGTACCATTGAGAATTTTGAATTAAGCGGTAAGCATATAGAATTTGAAAATAAAAAAATAGCTTATAATGAGTTTTTAAAAATTCAAAATTTCGCAAAAAAAAATAATCTTTATAATTTATATAGCAATCATAAAAATATAACATACGATGCTTGCGACATAACTACATACTCAATCACGACAAAGTGGGAAAATCAGCAAGAACTTACAGTATCGGATTATAGCTTTGATACTGATATTCAAAACTATTTATATTTATTAGCAAAAAAATATTGCAATTCAAAATAAAGGAGGAAAAAATATGAAAGCAAAACTCTCAAAAAAACTGCTCAGCATTGGGCTTTCGGTACTTATGGCTGTTTCTGTATTGCCATTGTCGCTTATATCAACAAATGCAGTAACCTGTAACATAAAAATCAGCAATATTACCTACCCACGACCTGACGCAAAACCTGATCATAATATTAAATACAGCGGTAATTTAAAGTACGAATTACTTGGTACAGTTTGGAGTTCAGGCAACGACAGTATTAGTGCTTCAATTGAACCAAAAGAATTTGAAAATTTCTATAAAACTCTTTTCGGTTCAATGAGTGATCAACTGAGTGAAGAAATGAATGACCTTCCAAAGTTTGTTGATACAGAAAGTTATTATTTTTATTCTATGTTTGTTGTAAGAAATCAAACAATACCATATGGAATGCAAGCAGATGTTGAATTTTATGATACAGATAACAATTTGCTTGAAGGATCGGAAGAAAGAATGTTTATGCCTGTATCCACATTGAAAAGTCAGCTTCCGGATGATACTTATATTGATCCCAATTATCTTTCCGATAACGATACTGTTTTATTATGTGCGACAAAAAGAATTATTTGTTCTCCTAAAGACCATATCCACACAAGCGGAGCAAAGGGATATGACATTTTTGAGCATTATGATTTATGCAAAACCTGCGGTAAAAAAATGCTTGATACGGTTTATACTCATAGCGAATCATCTTATAAAGGAAGAGAGCATTGGTATGTTGACAAGCAGCCTACCAATACAACAGATGGCAGATGGTATAAAAAATGCGGCGGCTGCAATTATGAATTTGATTCACTTACAATTCCCAAAAAAAGCAATCAGATTATTGTTAAAAGCTATGACGAGCTTAAAGCCGCACTTGCAAAAGGCGGAAAGCAATGGATTACTATAAATTTTACCAATAGTTACAATGGCTATGAAGTTATAGAAGACTCAAAACGAAATAATGAGTTATGCTTAGATGATCCAAAAGCTGAAATTACTATTAATATGAATAAATTTAAAATTTCAAGGGAAACCCTTTATGATGATTGTCTTTTTAACATTAAACGTGGCAGTCTTAGAATACTTCAGTTTGATACTTCAAGTTTAAACGATAACAACACTACATTCAGTTTTTTCTCAGGAAACAATAACAGATGTATATTTAATGTTGCAAAGGGTGCAAGCCTAAGATTGAGCAATATAAAGGGTGTAGCAAGAAGCACAGAGTTTTACTATGATTTTCCTTGCGTTATTTCAAAAGGAAATCTGCAAATAGACGGTGGCATATATACAACATATACTGAAAAACCGGCTATAAACATTACGGGAGGCAATGTCACCATTAACGGCGGTAAATTTGAAGCAACATCAAAAGGCCCTGTAATCGGTACTTTAGTTAAAAACGCTTACGAGAATGACTATAAAAATATAACTATTAATAACGGTCATTTTGGCGGACTGTATAATGCTGTTGTATTTGATGAATATACAACCGCTACAATTAACCAAGGTAACTTTGAATATGATGACTATTATGAACGTAAACAGGCATTTGGCGTTGTAGCAAACGGCGGTAAACTCACAATCAACGGCGGAAACTACTATGCTACAAAAGCTGCTGTTGAAGCAACAAATATGCAATCATTTAACATTAACGGCGGGTATTTCAAACTATTTGATGAAAATAATTATAATTTTGAAGGTGCTGTGTGCATAAAAACAACATTAGATTATGATTATCTCCCCGTTATCTCAGGTGGCACATATGTAGGCTCTTACGGAATTACTTTCTTGCAAAAGCCCAAAATAACTGACCAATGGTTAGCAAGAAGGGTTGATTTTTCAAATGTAATATCTTCAAAGTGCAAAGTATATGATGACGAAAAAAAGTTGACATAAATATTGTATCAAACTCATTAGGTAAAAAATATCTTCAAATAATAGCTCCAAATCCGGTTATTACAACTCAGCCCACAGACGGGTATTCTCCAAACCTTGGTGACACTGTTACCTTTGATATTAATGCAACAAATGCAGACACATATAAATGGCATATTATTGATGAAAATGGCAAAGAAATTGACTGGCTCTATATATTAACCAACGGATACGGTGAGCTTTCCACATCATTCGGAGGCAAAAAATTATTTATTACCAATGTCAGCGACTGGCTTAACGGCAAACAGATATACTGCGATGCTATAAGTGGCAATAATACCGTACATTCAAATATAGTAAATATCAAAATCGACAAAAAGCTCAAATATATGAACGATATTTACTTTGACAATTTTGATGAGATGTGTAATAACAAAACAATCGGTGATTACAAAAAGCCAAAAACCTCCGAAAATGCCCTATACACGATTGGCGAAGTAGAGTGGGCAAAGTACGGAAAGCGTCTTGATGACAGCTACCAAATTTCTATAGGCGAAAAACTGAGTCTTGCACTTGAGATTATTCCAAAAAGCGGTTATGAACTGAACAACAACATTTACGGAAAAGTAAATGGCATAGACAGCGTAGGCACATTAAAAAGAGCAAACGGAAAAAGGTATATGATATTTGACATCAATGTTAGCGTGCCGGACAAATACAAAACCCAGAACATTGAGGTTAATATTAAAGCTCCAACAGTTGGTGCTGCACCTGCCAAAACGGCAAGTTGCGTTGCCGGCAATGTAAATATCAACAAAATTGAATGGTCACCGACTGACAGTAAATTTATAGGCAATAAATCCTATACAGTAAAAATTGAGGTTACTCCTATTTATGGGTGGGGCGATATTGAAACAGTTACGGCAAAGGTAAACGGCAATAATGCTAAATTCATAAAAGAAGGCGGCGGAAAAAATAAGAAATATTATATTAGCTATACATTTGATAAACCAAGCGATGTTCTCCTTGGTGACATTGACGGTAACGGAACGCTTTCTATTCTTGATGTTACATTAGGTCAAAGATACCTTACCGGTGATGTGGTACTTTCAGAAACTCAGAAACAAGCGGCGGATATAAATTGCGACGGTCAGATTAATGTAAACGATATGACTCAAATTCAGATTGTAATTTCAAGTGGTGTTGGATTATAAATACAAGAAAGCAAATTGAAATCTATCACAATAATGATTACGGATATGAACAGATTTCAAATCTCACCAGCCTATAGCAAATACAAAGAAAAAATATTAATTCGAGTAGTTAGTTGAAAGCAGTCGCAAAATCGGTGAATTCAAAACTTCCAATGCAAAGCTGTTTCTCATCAAATTACAGGAAGAAGCTCGAGTACAATAAAAACAGCACTCACATCATTACGGTGTGAGTGCTGTTTCTGTCTGATGTATTTTATGTGATAAAGGTTTTGCTTAGGAAAAATATGTAAGGAAAAATACACTTTCTAAATTTGTATTGACAGTACAAAAAAGACTACCTAAAGTAGATAATTGAATTTTAAGCAACAAACTGATTTCGTTTTTTAAGCGGAGTCAGTTTTGTCTTTAATTGAATACAATATCTGTTTCTATTCTTCTGATGAAATGGTATGTACCAAAACACTTTACAAATATGCGGATTTAGGATTACTGCCAATCGAAAACATAGATTTACCGGAAAAGCTGAAAAGAAATATCAAATCCTCAAGCACTCGAAAAAGCAGAAAAAAACTTGGCAAAAGCATTGAAGAACGCCCTGAAACAGTAAATTTAGGGGAAGAATTCGGTCATTTGGAAATAGACAGTGTGCTGGCAAAAAGAAAGATACAAAGCCAGCCATAATGACAATAGTCAAAAGAAAAACACGAATGTCTTTGTGGATAAAAATAAAAGATCATTCATCAAAGGCTATTGATGAAGCCCTACAAAGTCTGATTAATCGCTTTGGAACTAAGAAATCCGAAGTGTTTAAAAGTATCACAGGCGCCAACGGTTCTGAGTTTGCCAATCTATCTAACATAGAAAATAACGGAATATCCGTGTATTTTACTCATCCATACACATCTTGTGAAAAAGGAACTAATGAATGTCACAACAAAATGTTAAGACGGTTCATTCCTAAAGGGAAAAGCATAGATGACTATAGTGCAGAAGATATACTCTTCTTTTCTGATGTAATCAATGAACTGCCAAGAAAAATTCTTAACTATCACACGCCTGAGGAGCTGTTTGATAATCGATTGGACAGAATATATGCTACTTAAATGTTTGTGATAACATTTCTTATTGCGATAACTCCAAAATTTCTGCTTCAGAGAATATGATATTTTTATTGTTTCAACTTGCTATTGCAATTTACGATTATAATTTATTATAGCATATAATCGTTTAATAACGACGATAATTATAATTTTTTAGGTTT
>ERZ773200.918-NODE-918-length-27822-cov-2.987683_pt1 | contig 27822 bp, 24 predicted proteins | sample MGYA00581008_ERZ773200 | MGnify/ENA primary metagenome ERZ773200 (study PRJEB29015, sample SAMEA2737770) | human gut metagenome | biome: human gut; feature: human-associated habitat; material: faeces | place: China | collected 2012 ... | reverse complement strand
AGATGGGAAGTGGTGCAAGACTATACGGTAAATGGGATATACCGTGTTAAAGTTAAATCCGTAATAGAATTATTGAAATGAATTGCTTATTGAAAGTTTCCTTTATTAAAGTATTCATTAACATGCACCTCTTTCTTCAAGAAATTCACGCTTTCATATATAGAGTACTATAAAATATTTAAATGTTCAATAGAAAATATTGGAAGCGACTGGGGAAAGTTTTGTGGGAAAAACTAGAAAGTATCTCATTATTGTTTATTGTGTTAGGATTTAGTTGACAAGATTTATTCCATATAGGGGAAATTCATGATTAATAGTATGCTATAATTTCAAGTTAAAGGGGCAAAAATAAAAATATTCAGGTATTACATGGATGAACTTACCAGGTTCACGGAAATGATTTATGAAATCATAAGGGAAGTACTGCGTCTGAGGTTTTTAATGATTAAGAAGCAAATAATATATAAATAGGGATGGTGCAAATGGGATTCAAACGAGAGCGTATATGCTTGTCAGGGTACACTTCGGCTTGGAGCGGTTTTATATGCATAAATATATTATATCGACAACAAGCTACATGAAAGATTTTGTATAGTATGCTACGAGTGAAATATACGGACCAATTAACAGAAAGAAAAATAGGGGAGAGCGGAAGAAGCACTTGATAAGATTCTGAACATAACAAACAGGCTATGAGACAAAAACAGAGGTGGTTGATGATTCGGATTCATGGAATAGGTAAAAACTAAGCATAGGAGTATTTAATATAGTGCGGAGGTACATATAAGTTATATTTATTCGAGTAGAATGGGTTCAAGAAAACTTGGGTGAAACAAAATAGGTACAGATAAGATGTCAAGGGTGTGCGTATATAGCCAGAATGAGTGAAGAATGCTGAAACTGGCAAGATATCAGGAAAAGTGAAAGTTGCTTGCAGTAGTGATGGGAGATGTAATCTATTTAGTAATACAGATACTGTTCTGGGAAAGATGAAACGAGAAACGACTGGAAAATTAGCAGAATGTTGATATACAGTATTTCATATTCATAGATATAGAATTAGTTATAGTGAGTGTAGTTATCAAATCTAAAACAAGTCATATGTGAAGATTTATTGTTTTTTTGATAGTAAATTTATTTTATTGCACTATTGAAATAAAGTTAAATATGTGTTAAAATTATATAAAATACTGAATGATAAAGGGGGTATATTATGTGTAATAAAAGTAATAACAACGGGGATGGAAAGAGGCTTCCTTGTCGTCCTAAGTGTTATAGAAGAAAACGCGAAAATAATAGGGAAAACGTGCAATATAGGAATATTAATGAGCGAGTAGAGGAATCAGACTCTACAAAAACACCACCAAAGGAGAGATAGTGATAACAGTAGATATAAAGCAGATAATTGATCACATACCACAGTGCATATGTTATATATATCCTGGATATATAACTATGTATTTATATTATTACATTCATTCGCTTACTTTAGTAGATGCAAAGGGGACACTTTTAAAAAGTGTAGCTATAAGTTATTTCTATGTATTATTTCTAAAGTGGGTGTTTGGAGCAATAAATAAGATTCCATATGTTTATTTTGTTAATGATATACAAGGTGTTTTATTTAATGTTTTTTTGGCTTTGATTTCTGTTGTAATTCCGTGTTTGCTTAACTTTTTTCAAAAAAATGAAAAAATAGAGAGCAAACTAAAAGATATAAAGGGCTTCCTTGGAATAAATACTTCGTTTGCAAAAAATGAAATTGACGTGCTTCAGAAAAAATATCATGATACAATTTGGATTTATGTATATATGAAAAATAGTAATATTATGTATGAGGGATCGTTAACAGAAAGTGAATTGGAAGATTGTAAAACTAAATTCTTTTGCTTAAGTAAATATAGAAAACATTTGCTTATGGCAGATGGAAAAAAGAAAAAACTCAAAGATTATTCAAATGATGAAAAGGAAAAGGTGTTATATTTTGATCAAATTGCTTATTTTGAAGTGGCTAATGTTGATGATTTGAATTAAAAATATCAAATTCTGTTAATAAAATTTATTAGGTATATGTATAAATTACAGAAGACAATATTATAGTGTATTTTATAAATGTGTATTGATTAATGTGAGGAATGGTCTCTATATAGCATGCATCAATCCAGAAAAAAGTTTGTGAGGAATGGGTACAAACCCGCAGGTATCAGCTATGTGTATTTTACATAGCGATACCTCTGCGAGTTTGTTAAGCGGGAGCGCCCATGACGCGCAAACTTTTTCTGAATTGATGCCGCCATATACAGACCATTCATTTTTTAGAATATAATAGTTCATCAATTTCATATAATAGTACATTTATATTGACACTGACAGTATATATAATATATTATATAGTCATAGACATTATACATGCGAAGGAGGCATTATTTATCATGAGAAAAACAAAGGTGGTACTCGCCAAGGTTCTCACAGCGGCAATGGTTATTAGTTCATTTGCCGGAGTACAGGGGATTGCATCAGAGGCGGCTGCCAAGCCGAAACTATCAAAAAAGAGCGTATCAATTACGGTTGGGAAAACAAAAAAGATTACCGTAAAGAATGCGAAGAAGTATAAAGTATCATGGAAGATGAAAAGTAAAAAGGTTGCATCTTTCAAAAAGAGCGGTAAATATGCAGTGAAAGTGACGGCAAAGAAAGCCGGTAAGACTACTTTGACAGCAATAATTAAAAAAGGTAAGAAAACAAAGAAGCTGGTTTGTAAAATTACGGTGAAAAAGAAAGCACCTAAAGTGACTAAGACCCCGGTGAATACGCCGACAACATCACCTTCCAATGTGCCAAAGACAACGGAAGTGCCGATAGTTAAACCGACGGCAACCGCAACTGCCGAACCACAGGATACGACACCGGCAATGAAAGAAATTTTTAAAGGTGTGATTGACAATGTCGGAACATGTTTGACTTATAACCAGACATGGAATAAGCGTAAGGAAATGCAGGATGCAAGTACCATGGAATTTGTCGACAAACATTTCAATAGTTTTACATTGGAAAATGAAATGAAGCCGGATAACATGCTGAATAAAAAGACTACAATTTCTGTTGCAGATGCCAAGGCAAAAGGATATGTGATTAGTGACGATTACAAGGAATCCACAGTTCCGGAACTTACATTGGAAACGATTGATGGTGTACTTGCAATTGCCAAACAGCATAACATCCGTATGCGTGCACATACTCTGATGTGGCATCAGCAGACACCAACATGGTTTTTTAAGAAGAATTACGATGATGACGAGGCGGTTGTAGATGAAGCAACGATGAATGCCCGTCTTGAATTCTTTGTTCGAACAGTAATGCGATATACGATGCAGAAAGAAAAAGAATTGACCGGAGAAGTTGGTTCAATCGTATATGCATGGGATGTGTTAAATGAATACATTCATCGTTCGAATGCTGCAGCAGCGACAACATGGGTTAGTGTATACGGTGATATGGGATTGAAGCCTACATATGTAAAAGCTGCATTTGAATATGCTTATGACGAATTGAAAAAGGAAAATGTTCAGGATAAAGTTACGTTGTTCTACAATGATTACGACACATATTTTAGTGTAGACGATGAACTTGCCCTTATTTCCTATATTAATGAGGGAGAAGAAGCGAAAATCTGTGGCGGTATCGGTATGCAGAGCCACGTGGATATTAAGCGTCCGACTCTCGAAGAGTATGGAAATGCATTAAAAGCATTTATTAATGCAGGACTCGAAGTTCAGATTACGGAGCTTGATATTACGATTAATTTTGATACGGACGAAACCGATGGAAGAACGCCGACATATGCTTATAAAAATGAAAAGGAAACTGAAGCTGACCAGGCTGCCTTTACAAAAGATTTTATTAAGCAGATTGTAGATATTCAGAAAAACCGTGACAAGACCATAAGCCCAAAAGGAATTACCGGCATTACGGTATGGGGAATCAGCGATCAGACATCCTGGCGCGGCAGTTGTAAGCCATTGTTCTTTACAAGAAAGAACGTTAGAGTTAAGGACGAGACAACCGGTAAGTACAAAACGGTATATACTTATGTGCCAAAGAAGTCTTATGAGGCAATGATTGAAGCATTAAAATAAAAAAGTTCTTGCCAAACATAGGAAATTGTGTTACTTTATTATATGAAGATACTGTTAATTGATATGAGTGGACTTTGGTCCACTCATTCTTTTCGTGTAGATTCAAATACAGACGGAAGTCATTCCGGCTAAAGAAAAGAGGTTTTGAATTGAGTAAACATCAGGACTATGTACAAAAGACAGAGGCTTTAGTAGAGCCAATTCTGCAAAAACACCAATTTGAACTGGTAGATGTGGAATTTGTCAAGGAAGCGGGAAGCTGGCATCTTCGGGTTTATATTGATAAGGAAGGCGGCATTACGATTGATGACCTTACCCTTGTAAATCACGAGTTAAGTGATGAGATGGACAAAGACGATTTCATTGAGGAATCTTATATTTTGGAAGTCAGTTCGCCGGGATTACTGCGTCCGTTTAAGAAGCCGAAAGACTTTATGAGAAACATCGGTGAGGATGTGGAGATGAAATTGTTTTCACCGGTTACATGGGAAGAAAAAGGTAAAAAATATTCAGCCAAAGAATTTGTTGGTGTATTGAAGGAATATCGGGAAGATACGGAGACGATTGTTCTTTCAATGGATGACAGAGAGATGGAAACGCCGGTCAAAGAAATTGCGCTGATTCGCAAATATATAACTTTTTAAGTCGTTGCAGACATACGATAGAATGATTGAATAGGAGGATAATAGAAAAAATGAAAAAGACAGCAGCAAAGAAAGGAAATCCGAAATTAATTGAGGCATTAAATGCCATTGAGAAAGAAAAGGATATCAGCAAAGAGATTTTGCTTGAGGCTATTGAAAATTCACTTGTGGCAGCATGCAAAAATGAGTATGGAAAAGCGGATAATATCCGTGTGAATTTAGACCGTGAGACAGGCGAGTTCCATGTGTATCAGGATAAGGTTGTCGTAGAAGAAGTAGAGGATGCCATGCTTGAAATGTCTCAGACAGAGGCAGAGGTGAAATATCCGGGAACCGGACTTGGTGAGACCGTCAGTATTGAGGTGACACCGAAAAACTTTGGACGTATTGCAGCCCAGAAAGCAAAACAGGTTGTTGTTCAGAAAATTCGTGAAGAAGAAAGAAAAGTGCTGTTTGAACAGTATTATGAAAAAGAGCATGATATTGTAACCGGTATGGTACAGCGTTATAACAATGGAAATTATAATGTAAATATTGGAAAAATTGATGCCGTGCTTACCAAACAGGAGCAGGTTCCAAGTGAGCACTTTGAGGCACATGACAGAATTAAACTTTATGTAACAGAAGTAAAAGATACACCAAGAGGACCAAGAATTGTGATTTCACGTACACATCCGGAACTGGTAAAACGTTTGTTTGAATCCGAAGTTGCTGAAATTCAGAGCGGTGTTGTGGAAATTAAAAATGTATCCCGTGAAGCAGGTTCCCGTTCTAAGATTGCGGTTTACAGCAACAACCCAGACGTAGATGCCGTAGGTGCCTGCGTTGGTATGAATGGTGCGCGAGTCAATGCTGTAGTTGATGAGTTATATGGAGAAAAGATTGATATTGTAGAATGGAATGAAGATCCGGCTATTTTCATTGAGCATGCTCTCAGCCCATCCAAAGTCGTATCGGTTACGGTTGATCCTAGCGAAAAGAGTGCAGAGGTCATTGTTCCGGACTATCAGTTGTCTCTTGCCATTGGTAAAGAGGGACAGAATGCAAGACTGGCTGCCCGATTGACAGGATACAAAATCGATATTAAGAGCGAAACACAAAGTTTATCGTAAGTTCTTTTATGATATGGAAAGGAGGAATGCGGCATGCAGGAGCGTAAAAAACCACAAAGACAGTGTATTGCCTGCAGAGCGTGCAGGGATAAACAGGATTTAATTCGTGTCGTGAAAACAAAGGAAGGCGAAATTATGCTTGACCGTACGGGACGAAAAAATGGCAGAGGAGCGTATCTTTGTGCGAATGAGGAGTGTTTGAAAAAAGCATGGAAAAGCAACGCCCTAAGCCGGTCATTCCGAATGAATGTAAAAGAAGAAACGTATCTATTGTTAGAAAGGCAGTTAAAAGATGGTACAGATTAGAAAGGTCCTTGGTTCTTTAGGACTGGCGATGAAGGCCGGCGATGTGGTCAGCGGAGAATTTATGACGGAGAAATCGATTCGTGAGGGGATTGCAAGACTCGTTATAGTTGCCAAAGATGCATCCGGTAATACCAAAAAGAAATTTGCAGATTCGTGTCATTTTTACCATGTTCCTTATGTGGAGTTTGGGGACAAAGAAATGCTAGGTAAGGCAATCGGAAAGGAATTCCGGGCGTCTGTAGCGGTGACAAATAGTGGATTTGCAAAAGCAATTGGCAAGAATTTAGATTTGGAGGTAACAAAGTATGGCAAAAATGAAAATATATGAGATTGCCCGAAGCATACAGCAGCAGGACAAAAATATAAAAAGTGGCGATTTGGTAACACTTTTAAATGAGAACGGATTCGAAGTAAAAGGTGCAAACAGCAATATCGAAGACGAAGCAATTGGATTTCTGATGAATTATTTCAAGAAGAAAAAAGCGGCAGCAAAGGCAGAGCCAAAAGAGGAAGTAAAAGCACCGGTTAAAGAGGAGCCAAAGGTTGAGAAAAAAGAAGAGCCTAAGGTTGAGAAGAAAGTGGAAGAAAAGAAAGAAGAATCTAAGGTAGAAAAGAAGCCGGAGGAGAAAAAGCCGGAAGAAAAGAAGCCGGAAGAGAAGGCAGAGAAGAAGCCGGAAGAGAAAAAAGTTTCTTCACAGAAACCTCAGCAGCCAAAGAAAAACGACAATTACCGTAAGCCAAACAATAACGGTCAGGGACGTAACGATAGAAATGACAGAAACGATAGAGACCGCCGAAATGGAAACGGTAATGGTTCCCGTCCGGATAACCGCGGGAATAATGGCAATAACAACGGCCGCCGAAACGACAGAAATGACAGAGACCGCCGCGGCAATAACAACGGACAAAATTCACGTGGAGATAACCGCCGTAACGGAAACGGTAATGGCAATAATAACCGCGTATTTGAACGTTTCGAGAAGGCACAGAGTGGTTTTGACGGAATTAAGCAGGAGCAGAAAAACTCCCGCCAGAGAAACCGTAAGAAAGATGATAGAAATAATAAGACTGGCGGATACCGCAAGAGTACAAAAGAAGAAATGAGCAGAATCCGCTCTAAGAAAGACCCGAACCGTAAGGGGGCTTTCATTAAGCCGGAACCGGTAAAACAGGAGCCGGAAGAAGATATTAAGCAGATTACAATTCCGGAATCTTTAACCATCCGCGAATTGGCAGATAAGATGAAGATGCCGGCGGCAGCTTTGGTTAAGAAATTATTTATGCAGGGTCAGATGGTTTCTCTGAATCAGGAAATCACTTTTGATGAAGCAGAAGAAATCGCTCTTTCTTTCGATATTATTGCGGAACTGGAAGAAAAAGTAGATATGGTAGCGGAACTTCTCAAAGAGGAAGAAGAGGACGAAAGCAAGATGAAAAAACGTCCACCGGTTGTCTGCGTAATGGGTCACGTTGACCACGGTAAGACTTCCCTTCTGGATGCCATTCGTGAAACCGATGTAACGGAACATGAGGCTGGTGGTATTACACAGCATATCGGTGCTTATGTTGTCCGCATTAATGGTGAAAAAATTACATTTTTGGATACACCGGGACATGAGGCATTTACTTCTATGCGTATGCGTGGTGCACAGTCAACAGATATAGCTATACTTGTAGTAGCGGCTGATGATGGTGTTATGCCACAGACTATAGAGGCTATCAGCCATGCTAAGGCAGCAGGGGAAGAAATAATCGTTGCAGTAAACAAGATTGATAAGCCTAGTGCAAATATCGAGAGAGTTAAGCAGGAGCTTACAGAGCATGGTCTTATCGCAGAGGACTGGGGTGGCGATACGGTATTCGTACCTGTTTCAGCCCACACAAAAGAGGGTATCGACCAGCTTCTTGAAATGATAATCCTTACTGCCGAAGTGCTTGAGCTTAAGGCAAATCCAAACAGAAAAGCAAGAGGTGTCGTTATCGAGGCACAGCTTGATAAAGGACGCGGACCTGTTGCAACTGTACTTGTCCAGAAGGGTACACTCCATGTCGGAGACAATATCGCAGTTGGTGCTGCATATGGTAAGATAAGAGCCATGATGGATGACCAGGGTAAGAGAGTTAAGACTGCACTTCCATCAACACCTGTTGAGATATTGGGACTTCATGATGTTCCTGATGCAGGCGAGATATTTATGGCGACAGACAGCGATAAAGAAGCAAGAAACATTGCCGAGGTATATATTGAACAGGGAAGAGAAAAACTACTTGATGATACCAAGTCAAAACTTACACTTGACGGATTGTTCTCTCAGATACAGGCAGGAAATATCAAAGAGCTTAACCTTATCGTTAAGGCTGATGTGCAGGGTTCAGTTGAAGCAGTTAAACAGAGTCTTCTTAAACTCAGCAATGATGAGGTTGCCGTAAGGATAATCCACGGGGCAGTTGGAGCTATCAATGAGTCGGATGTATCTCTTGCAAGTGCGTCAAATGCGATAATCATCGGATTTAATGTAAGACCTGACAATACAGCAAAAGAGATAGCAGACAGAGAAAAAGTAGATGTAAGACTTTACAGAGTAATCTATAATGCTATCGAGGATATAGAATCTGCCATGAAGGGTATGCTTGATCCTGAATATGAGGAAAAAGTAATCGGTCATGCAGAAGTAAGACAGACATTCAAGGCATCAGGTGTCGGAATGATCGCAGGTTCTTATGTACTTGACGGAAAGATTGAGAGAAATTGTAAGGTAAGAATAAGCCGTGAGGGCGAGCAGATATTCGAGGGTGAGCTTGCATCGCTTAAGAGATTTAAAGATGATGTTAAAGAAGTTGCTGCCGGATATGAATGTGGTCTTGTATTTGAAGGATTTAACGATATCAAGGTAGAGGACCAGGTAGAAGCATATATCATGGTGGAAGTTCCTAGAAGCTAAGAGATTGTTATAAGGCAATACCTATGATTTGACAGCAATGTTTATGTTTCATACAATATAAATGTACTCTCAGAATCTTCTAAGCGAAAAATTTCGAGAGTGCATAAAAAAGGAAGGAGGCAGTCAGAATGGATGTAGAAAAATCAAAACAGGCTTATGCTTTCATTCAAAAAGAAATGCAATTGCATCAGAAAGTCTGTATCCATCCTCAGGGATATAGTATGTGGCCTTTTCTAAAAGAAGGCAGGGACAGTGTGATCGTAAAGCCACTACCTGTTTCGAGTATGCATCGTGGTGATATTATCTTATATCGTCGAAACGATCAGATCTTAGTCTTACATCGCCTCCATCATAAAAATAAAAAGGACTTTTTCCTGACAGGTGACAACCAGACAAAGATAGAGGGTCCTGTCCGACAAAAAGAGATCCTTGGTGTGGTAACGACGATCCGGCGAAAAAAACATACTTTTTCAAGATTTCATCCACTTTGGCTGCTTACAAGCCATCTATGGCTGCTTTTTCGTCCGATAAAGCCCTATATAGCTCACCTATATCATAAAATCTACAACAAAGGAGAATGACAGGCTATGACAGCAAAAAAAACCGTAAGTGTTGTAATCCTGACGCGCAACACCCCTCTGATCCTATTAAAAAAATGCATTGATTCTGTAAAATCACAAACCTATCCAGCGCTTGAAATTCTCCTTATGGATGCAAATGATCCATCCAGCACCTATAAAGAAGCGATACAGAGTGATACAGAATTACAAAACGGTCTGATCTATTTAGAACACCCTGATCACAATGAATGTATCCATGCGGTCAATGAAGCGACAGCTCAGGCAACCGGACATTTTCTGGTATTGATTACGTCTCAGGATATCATGCCAAAGGAACGGATCGAATGTTGCATGGATTTCTTTGAAAAGAACCCTTCTTGCAACGTTCTTGCTACAAATGTGGCCATACAGCAAAATACGATTTCGGAAAATGATGATCTGTCTTTGACTTCCGCAAAGCTTTCGTATGTATCACAATTGATCTTTTGTCGCTATTGCTTTGATATGGTAAGCGGCTTTGATGCCGGTCTCGTTGCTCATGCCGATGAAGACTTTATCTTCAAGCTTTATCAAAACAATACGATCAGCCATATCAATACAGAGCAGACCACTATTTATTGTAATTCCGACCGCTCTTTAACCGATTCTGATAAACGTTGTGCAATCGGATACCGCCAGCTTCTTGTAAAATATGCTGTCTATTTGCAAAAGAGAACAGACCTGAAAAAAGATTTACTCTTTTCCATTGCAAACAGCTATAGGCAGGAACATTTTTATTTGCGCTATCTACAATTTTACTGGAAGGCAAAACTTACAAAAAGAAAGAAGGAGCGATCATGAATACAGAAATCACCTGCTTTTATAAGATTCTTTCCTATGCCTTACACTCGGATCATTCCGACATGATCACACAGACACAAAAGGAGCAGATCAGGCAGAAGCTTCCGGACTTATTACAGCTTGCCAGACAGCATAATGTTTCTCTTTTTGTTTACGATGCACTCTGTCAATGTGACATTGACGATCCTTTGTTGCAAGAGACAACTTTTCAAAGGGAAATGCTTTTTGAATGCTATCATAATTACGATATGCTTTTTTTTGCAAAGAAGATCCTTGCTTTATTAGAAGAACATTCCGTTTCCTACTGTCTGTTAAAAGGTGTATCGCTGCTTGCCAATTATCCCAAACCGGAATGCCGCAGCGCAAGCGATATCGACATATTAGTCAGTGATCCGAAAGAATATACGCGTACCAAAGATCTTCTTTTATCTTATGGCTTTTGCGTGGCAAATGGTACGACAGATCACCATGAAGAACTTCTTTATTATGAAAACGACAAGACCTATCTGTTAGAATTACACAATAAATTGATCAACAACTCCGGTAATGTACGTGATGAAACAATAAAGGCATTATTTAAGCAAACGATTCCTGTTAAAAAAAAGCTTTCTTTTGCTGCACTCTCCTATCAATGCCTGAACACAGAACAAAATCTGCTTTATCTTTTATTGCATATGTTACAGCACTTTACAAGTCTCGGATTTGGAGCAAAACTTTTATGTGACTGGACGGTTTTCTTAGAACACCATGCCCATGAGATCGACTTTATGGCGTTTCAGACCATGCTTGAGGATTTAGGACTTGTTCCCTTTTGTGAAGTAATGACAGAATTATGCATCCACTATCTGGGATTACCTCGTGAAATATTAGAAAAAAATCATTGTACGTTTCTTGCTGCCACTATTGATCCGGCTCTGCTGCAACGTGTTCTTGATGACATCCATACTGCCGGTGAATTTGGGAAAGAAAATCACACCCGCGTTCTGATCGCACACCAAAACAACTTTTCTTCTACGATTGCACAGGGACACCGGCAAATGAAGATCTATTTTCCTAAATTGTCACACTGCTTTCTTTTCTGGCCGGTTCTCTGGAGTATTACGTTATATCGTTTTCTCTGTAACAACCGCCGTTTACGCAAGATCGATACAAAAACAATCTTAGAAAACACACGGCAAAGACAAGAACTTTTTAAAGCACTTTCGCTTGACTCTGACGCAAAACGAAAGGAGAATTAAATGCGGCTTCACACAGATTATCAATTACGCAATATTGGTACTTTTTACTTTCTCGTTCCGTTAAAAAGTGATCATCCGGTAATCGACCAGATTCTTACCCTAAATGAAACCGGTGCATTTTTATGGAACAGCTTACAAAAGATTCTGCAAAAACAACATACCGTACAGCCACAGAAAGCAACTGCCGACAATGCTCCCCTGCCGGACAATGACGAATTGATGCAGCTGCTCTGTCATGCCTTGCAAGCAGAATATGATGTAACAAAAGACGAAGTACTTCCTGATGTCAAGACATTTTTAAATTCCTTAACCCAAAAAGGAATTCTTACCCTGAAAGATTAAGAATACTCTTCTTCCATCTTTATCCATTGGTCTAAGGTGCATGGTGCAAAATCAGAAAAGCCGGCAAAGCAATTGATCAGATTGCATGACAGACTTTTTTGCTCACTTCCGTAAACACATTGTCTGCTTTCCCGTACAAAACGGCGAACGTTTTTATAGTCCATTGTATCATGAACATGACCATATAGCATATAACTGATATCTCCCAAATACTGTCCATGATAACAAATGATCGGATAATGGCTTAATACAACTTTCCGGTTGTTATCATGGATCTCTGCATAGGATTTGATCCATTGAAACAAAGATGCATCAAATTGTTTATCACGCAGGAAACGCTGGTCATGATTTCCTGTGATCAGATATTTCTTTCCACGCAGCATGCTAAGGACCTCATTCGTCTGATCTCCTTTTCCAATACAAAAATCACCTAAGATATATACTTCATCCCGGTTCTTTTTTACAACACGGTTCCATTGTTCTATCATATATGTATCCATTTGTTCTACTGTTTCAAATGGCCTTTGATCTAATTGTCTTACTTTTTCATGCCCGAAATGACAGTCTGCAATATAATATTTCATGTAGTTCTTTCACTTTCCTGCTTTTGTATTAAAAGCAAACCTGTTATCCTCTTACTAAAAAGCTATTATACAAAACACATCCGCTACTGACAAGCAGACGATAAACTCCATTGATATTTCACAAGGTACAGACGGAAAGCCGGTCCATATTTTTTAAGGTATAGACATAAAACCGGTCCATATCCATAACTGATGTAATGAAATACACAGGCTAAAATATCAGTTAATAGAAGATATTTTCTAAAAAATGGGATAAAAGTTGCCTTTTATTATATTTGTATGCTATAATAAAATGGTTTGAATTATTTTTACAATATTGATCGGGAATTCTTTCATTTCCTGAAAATCCCTGATCACCTATGAGAATATATTCTCGGTATCTTCTCAAAACAACTCCGAGAATACATAAGAAAACAAAATGGAGGCTAAATATGAAAGGAATTATTCTTGCCGGTGGATCCGGAACCCGTTTGTATCCACTGACTATGGTAACATCAAAACAGCTACTTCCTGTTTATGATAAACCAATGATTTATTATCCATTATCGACATTGATGTTGGCCGGAATTCAGGATATATTGATCATCTCCACTCCAACGGATCTGCCAAACTTTGAGCGTTTACTTGGGGATGGAAGCAATTTTGGTATTCATCTGTCTTATAAAGAACAACCGTCTCCTGACGGACTGGCACAGGCATTTCTGATTGGTGCTGATTTTATCGGTGACGATTCCTGTGCAATGGTTTTGGGAGATAATATTTTCTATGGGAACGGACTTTCTCCTATGTTAAAGAAAGCGGCTTCTAAGCAGGAAGGTGCAACCGTATTCGGTTATTATGTAGATGACCCGGAACGCTTTGGTATCGTTGAATTTGATAAAAACGGAAAAGCAATTTCCATTGAAGAAAAGCCGGAACATCCAAAGTCAAACTACTGTGTAACCGGCTTGTATTTCTATGATAAGCATGTCGTAGAAATGGCTCGTAAAGTAAAACCATCTGCCAGAGGAGAGTTAGAGATCACAGACTTAAACCGCATGTATCTTGAGCAGGGCAGCTTAGACGTTGTCACACTCGGTCGTGGTTATGCCTGGTTAGATACAGGAACAACCGATGCCCTTGCCGAGGCTTCTGAATTTGTCCGCGTGATTGAGAACCGTCAGGGCGTACAGATCTCCGCTGTTGAAGAAATCGCTTATCGCAACGGCTGGATTGGCAAAGAAAAATTATTAGAATCAGCTGAGCAATATGGAAAATCTTCTTATGGCAAACACTTAAAACAGGTTGCCGAAGGAAAGATTTTTTAAGAATGGAGGACTATTATGAAAATTATCGTAACCGGTGGTGCCGGATTTATCGGTGGTAATTTCTGCCACTATATGACAAATAAGTATCCCGAAGACACCATCCTTTGTATTGACAAATTAACTTATGCCGGAAACATGGAAACACTGGCTCCGATCATGGATAAGGAAAATTTCAAATTTTTTAAAGCAGATATCGCAGATCGTGATGCGATTTATAAGATCTTTGAAGAAGAAAAGCCTGACATCGTAGTCAACTTTGCAGCAGAAAGCCATGTTGACCGTTCGATTACAGATCCTGAGATCTTCCTTCGTACCAATATCATTGGTACAAGCGTTATGTTAGATGCCTGCCGTAAATATGGTATCAAACGTTATCATCAGGTATCAACTGACGAAGTATATGGGGATCTTCCACTTGACCGCCCGGATCTTTTCTTTACAGAAGAAACTCCGATCCATACTTCCAGCCCATATTCAGCATCAAAAGCATCTGCTGATCTTTTGGTCCAGGCTTATGCACGTACTTATAAGATGCCATGTACGATCTCAAGATGCTCTAACAACTATGGACCTTACCATTTTCCTGAGAAGCTGATCCCATTGATCATCGCCAATGCATTGAACGATAAAGAGCTTCCTGTCTATGGAAAGGGTGAAAATGTCCGTGACTGGCTTTATGTTGAAGATCATTGTATCGCGATTGACCTGATCATCCGCAAAGGTACACCGGGTGAAGTATATAATATCGGTGGACATAATGAAAAGACAAATCTCGAAGTGGTTAAGACAGTGCTTGCACAGCTTCATAAATCAGAGGATCTGATCACTTATGTAACAGACCGTCCCGGTCATGACCGTCGTTATGCAATCGATCCTACAAAGATCCATAATGAACTTGGTTGGCTTCCGGCTACTCCATTTGATGAAGGTATCAAAAAAACGATCGCCTGGTATTTAGACAATCGTGAGTGGTGGGAAAACATCATTTCCGGTGAATATGCAAATTATTATGATAAGATGTATGGTAACCGCTAATCCTTTGACTTTTGTCAAAAATTAGGATGAAGCTTATATTATAATAATCAGCTCTTTGTCAGGAGCTGGAGAAAAAATTAAAATCACAATCGGAGAAATATGACAAGAAACTGTTTCTCCGATTGTTCATTTCACAAAGAAGAACAGGAAGCAGCCATTAACCGGTTGCTTCCTGTTCCTCTTTGTGATACAGTTTTCCATCTACGATCCGCACAACTCTTTGTGCTGCTTTTGCTACTTCCAGATCATGTGTGATCATCACAATTGTATTGCCCATGGCATTTAACTCTCCAAACAAACGAAGTACCTCTTTTCCCATCTTACTGTCTAATGCACCAGATGGTTCATCTGCAAGCAGGATGGCAGGCTTTCCGACTAATGCTCTTGCGATCGCAACACGCTGTTTTTGTCCACCGGATAATTCATTTGGTTTATGGTGTAACCGTTCAGCAAGTCCGAGAAGCCTTATCGTATCCATACACATGTCTTCGGCTGTCTTATGATCGATACCACGCATTAAAAGCGGCATAATGACATTTTGTAATACTGTATATGCCGGGATCAGATGATAATTCTGAAAAACAAAACCGATCTTTTCATTGCGGATCTGTGTCAGTTCTTTTCCGTTTAACGCATGCACCGGCATACCATCCAGATAATATTCTCCTGTGTCCCATTGGTCCATACAGCCGATCACATTCATCAATGTGGATTTACCGGAACCGGACGGTCCGAGTATGGCTACAAATTCGCCCTCGTCTACCGTAAAATTAATATCTTTTAAGACATGTAATGACTGCTCTCCCATCTGATAACTTTTGTTTAACATACGGATATCAATCTTATGATCTGTTTCCTGTAATTGTCTGATCATTTCTCTTTTCTTTTTTTTTGCAAACATACTGCTCCTCCTTTACACCATCCAGATTCCTACGATTACTTTGTTTCCATCCTGATCCGTCTCAACGATCATCTTTATCACATCGCCATTTGACAAACGCGAAAAGGTGGTCTTGTTGCCCAGAGAAGTGATTACGTCTGTTCCAACCGGAATGGTCATCGTTGCTGACTTGTTTGTAGAGGTATACATGGTCGCACTCTTCTTTTTGCTGTTTGCGTTCGATTTGCTTTTCGAAGACGAATTGTTTTTGCTGCTGTTATCTGATCCTGTGTTACTATCGGAAGTGCTACTTTGCTGTTCTTGCATGCCATTGGCATCCGGTGGGTTTCCGGGTGCATCTCCCTGTCCTCCTAACGGCATCTGTCCCTGACTGCTGCTTCCGTTTTGCATTGTCGGCATTCCTCCCGATCCATTACTGCTTCCGTTTGTATTGGATAAACTGCTGCTGTTTCCATTCTTACTTTGACCGGATGTATTGCCCGAATTGCTGCTGTCATTGCTACTACTGCTTTGATCCGGTGTATTTCCTGCATTACTGCTGTCGTTGCCATTACCATTCTGATCCGGTGCATTGCCCGAATTGCCACTCTTACTCTGGTCAGAGGAACTGCTCTTTGCAGACACTTTCTTTAGGATCGTATAGGTCATCTCATTGCCTGCTATTTCTGTAATCTTACCGATCACGATCTTTTGGTTGCTTTTCAATTTGACAGAAGAAATATCTGTTGCATCAGAAGCATCACTTTTTCCACATCCGCTAAACAGAAGGCCGGCGATCAAAAACAGCACTGTTATTTTTCTTTTTTTCATATAAGCCTCCATTTCTAATCTTCGTTTAATGCTTCTACCGGTACCAGATTCGATGCTTTCAATGCCGGATAGAATCCAAATACCGTTCCTGTCACAAGAGCAAAAACAACGGCTAAGACGGCTCCTAAGACCAATAGTTCAACCCGGACACCAAAATGCTCTAAGATCGGTGTCAGACCAAGTCCGGCTAACACACCTGCGATACCGCCAAATATACTGATAAAACTTGCTTCTAACAAAAATTCCAATAAAATATCTCTTTTCGTACAACCGATTGCTTTTAAGATTCCAATTTCTTTTGTTCGTTCTTTGACAGAGACAAACAACACATTCATAATGCCGATACCACCAACGATAAAAACGATCACAGCCATAGAGATCAATAAAGTTGTAAGAGTATCATTTGATGCTGAAGCAGCTTCCATCTTGCTTCCGGCATCTGTGATCGTAAATTCTGCATTCGGATACGAGTCAGATAAGATTGTCTGGATATTTTCCATGGCAGCATCTACTTCGTCCACATCTTCCATGATCACCGTGATTGTCGGAGAAATACTGCTTCCGACAATGTATTTAACACCGGTACTGTATGGTAAAAAGATCGAATCATCCGGGCTGATCCCAGAAGATACCGTTCCCATTTCTGCAAGAACTCCATTGACAACATATGCCCTGCTGTCAATATAGATCGTACTGTCGTAAGCTTCTTCAACACTGCCAAAGATCTCTTTTGCCACTGAATAACCAAGCACACAGACTTTTTCTTTATTTTCCTCATCCGAGGAAGAAATAAAATCACCAACTGCCATCGAAAGATTACTCATCGATGCATAATTGTGCTTGACTCCGGCAATTGTATAACCGGTCGCGTCATCGAGATCACCACCCTCTACATCGGATTTGGTATTATAAGAGATCGTGATCTTTGAAATTCCCGGTAAAAAGGTCTTTAGGTCATCGACATCATCTTCTGATAATATGATCTTTTCCTGATTCATTCTTGACGAATCATCGCCATTGCTGCCACCCATGATCATGTCGCCACCCGGACCGCCACCATTACCCGATCCACCCGGACCGCCTTGTGAACTGCCACCGAAATTGCTGCCATTTGCATTGCCTGCTCCACCGTTACCTCCTCCCGACATACCGCCACCGGAAGATCCTTTTTGTGTTGTAGAACCACTCTTTTTGGAACTGCTGCCAAAATTCTGAAAACCACGCCCACCGGAAGTCTTTACAGAATCCATCAGACTGCTTAATTCACTTGACATTTCATAGGAAATATCAATCGCGCCTGCATTTAAGTTTTTAAATTGTTCTTCTACTTCCTTTTGTCCTCCACGGCCGATCGCAATGACCATCATAATCGTTGCCGCACCAACTACAATACCGATCGAAGTTAAGATCACTTTGAATTTATTCTGGATCAGATTGATCCATACCAATCGAAGAATCTCATTTACTTTCATTGGCTCACCTGACTTTCTATCAAAACAGTATCACCCTTTTTGAGACCGCTTTTGATCTCAACATTATGACCATCGGAAAAGCCTGTCACAACTTTGGTCTTTTTCGTTGTACCATCTGCTTTCTTTAACGTAACATACGACTTTGTTCCTTCTGTTGTGATTGCTTTGTTTGATACATAAGTCACATCTTTTACTTCCTTTGATACAAATGTAACTTCGCTGCTCATGCCATCATATACTTTCGACACATCTCCGCTTAATGTTACCACAACCGGGTAACTGACTGTCGTGTCTCCTGTGGAAGAAGATGAAATAGAAGTTACCGTTCCTTCAAAAAGTTCATCTTCATATGCCGACAGATAAATATTGACATTATCTCCTACTTTAATATTCGAAACATCATCCTGTGCTACCGATACGGTAATATTGACTCCATCCGTATCCACATAAGCAGCGATCGCTGTTGAACTGTTTAAACTGTCCCCCTTGCTATAACCAACTGATGTCAGCTTACCGGTATATTTTGCTGTTACCTCGTTATTTTTTGTAAATGCGTTGAATGCTTCTAACTCTTCTTTTGTCTGGTCATAGGTTTCTTTTGCTGCGTCCACATCATCATTGACACTGCTTAATGCAACCGTATATAACGCTTTTGCATTCTTTGCTTCGATCCTGCTTTCCTCATATGTCTGCTTTGCCGTGATCTTTCCTGTTTTTAATGCTTTCTTAGCAGAAGTATATTGTGACTTTAAGCTGTTTAGGTTCGAACGGTATTCGCTTAATTGTGTCTGAAGCCGTGTCAGTTCCTGCGTTAACTGCGTGATGGTTGAAGAAGACTGTGTAGAAGATGTAGTATTTGTTCCTGTTGTCGTATTGGAACTGCTTTGTTGTGTCGTATTATTTACACTATCCATCGCACCGGATGCACTCTTGGCTTTTGCAATCTTCTTTTTTAAACTTGCAATCTGTGTCGGAAGCGTTTTTATCCCGTTTTGTGCCTTCTGATATGCCGCTTTTGTACTGCTTACATTAGCTTCTAAGCTTGCTACCGTTGCCTTATAGGTTGCTAATGCACTCTTTCCTGTTGCAATCCTTTGTTTGTATTCATATTCTGCGGTCACTTTTGCTGCATCTCTTGTTGTCTTGGCTTCGTTATAAGCGATTCTTGCTGCGTCATAATTTTCCTGATAGCTTTTTTTCGCACTCTCTACACTGCTTTTGGTCAAAGTCAAAAGAGTATCTCCTTTTTTGACGTTCTGTCCGGTCGAAACACATACTTTCTTTACTACAAGTTCCTCCTCGGAAGAAGCAGAAGAATTCTGTGTCGATGAATATGCTGTACTCTGTGTCGAAGAATCTGCTGTACTCTGTGTCGAAGAGTCTGCTGTACTCTGTGTCGAAGAAGCACTGTTTTTTGTACTGCTGCTTTGTTCTAAAGAGGCATTATCTGCTGACTTCGTACTATCCGAAGAACCGGACTTGGTTGTCGTAGCACTTGACGTTGAGCCAGATGAAGAAGTTGATGTCGAACTTACGGAAGTCCGGCTTAAAGAATACGATTGTGTCAATGTGTCGATCGCAACATTACCACTCTCTGTAATGCCGACTGTCAGATTGCCTGATTTGACTTCTGTTTCTTTTGTCACTACTTTTGTATCACTCTTTTTTCCTTTTTGTACCTGATAATATCCAAAGCTTACCATGATCGCAAGAACTAACAGGCATACGATTGCAATGCCCAGCTTCTTTTTTCCTTTAATTTTTGAAAGCAACGACATAAGTATCTCCTTCCTTTAAACCACTCTTTAACTCTATGAATTGTCCGTTATCTTCACCGGTCTTTACTTCTACCTTTCTGGTATTTCCATCTGTCAGTTTAGCTGTCACATAACTCTTTCCGCTTTTTTCCGTGACTGCTGAGACCGGAACATATAAAACATCTTTTAATGTATACTTTGTAAAGGATACGGATGCTGTATCATCACTCCTGATCGAACCGGATGCATTGTCTACTGTCACATTGACGGTATATGTTACACTGGATACGCTTTCGGAAGAAGAAGTTGTTTCCATCGAAGCGACCGTTCCGTTTAATGATTCGCGTGATGAAGATAAAGAAACGGAAACCGAATCTCCGACTGCAATATATTGCATATCTGCCTGATCGACTGTTACCGGGATCGTAATACTGCTGCTATCACTATAAGTAGCGATCGATGTTGTTGTAGATAATGTATCACCGGCACTATATCCGACCGCTGTTATTGTGCCATCCCGCATAGCTTTGATTGTATTGCCGGTAATCATCTTTTCAAAAGCTGTCTTTCTTGCCTTTGCCGATGAAGCATTGTCTTTTGCACTTTGTAACGTATCTTTTGCACTTTGTAATGCTGCTTCATAGATTGAGTTTGCATTCTGATAGGTACTCATGCTCTGTGCATAAGTCTCTTTTGCACTGACTTTTCCTTTTGTCTGTGCTGCTTTTGCTTCATAATAGGCTGCCTGATACGATTTTAAATTTTGTTTTGCTTCCGATAATGTGGTTTTGGATTCTGTCACTTTCTGCTTAAAGCTACTCAGACTTCCTTTTGCTTTTGTCTGCTCTTCCTGTGTTTTTGCCTTTTTTGTCTGAAGCTCTTCATAAGATTTCTTTACTTTTTCATATGCTGTTTTTGCACTTGCTAACGCTGTTTTTTCTTCTGTAAGCTGTGACGTGATCTCTTTTTTTGCTTCTGTGACATTTGACTTTCCATTATAACTTTCTAAATACTTTGCTATCGTATCCAGATTCTCGTATTCTTTTTGTAATTTGTCATATGCTGCTTTTTTGCTTTCATATGTTTTCTTTGCTGTTGCTTCTTTCTTTGCAATGGTTTCTATGTTTTGCTGATACGATGTGATCTTCTTTTTTAATGTCTTAATTTTTTTTTGATACAATGTAATAATCCTGGGCATTTCACTGATCGTCTTTTGGGCTGCTGTCAGATCTTTTTTGGCACTTTTTTCTGCTACCTCATAGGTATCTAAACTATTTTGATAATCCAATGCTGCTGTTGACAGCAAGGACAGGTTCGTCTGGTAATCGGACTTTGCCTGTGCCACGGTTTCTTCATAATCTACTTTTGCCTGTACCAGATCGGTCTGATAGCTTTCCACAGCACTTTCTAAGATCTGTCTGGTCTGATCGACACTGCTTTGTGTTAAAGTAAGAACCGTACTGCCTTTCTTTACGGTATCTCCTTCTGATACATTGACCTTTGATACGACCAGACTGCCGCTTTCTGACTCGCCGGTAAGGTTTAAATCATATAACTGATACGTTGCTCCATTTGTTGTCGTACCACTGACCGTTGTTGTCATTTCTATATTTCCTTTACTGACATAACCTTCCATTGTCCGGCTCTCTTCCTGTGTGTCTTTTGCAAACCATGTCGGGTAGATCACAAGCTTTGTTAAAACACCTCCTGACACCAGAAAAAGTACAAGCACGATCGCAAGGATTCCTTTCCTTTTAGCTGACCATTTCTTTTTTATTTTCTTTTTTTCATCGGGTGCATGTTTCTTCCTGTGAAACCACATATTGACCTCCTTTGCGCCATCTGTCTTTTATTCGATTTCTTTCATTTCTAAATGTCTGTGCGCAGATATACCATATCTGTCTGTTTATCATCTGACTATATTTATCATACGATCCGGCTGTGAAAAACCTTTGAGAGAAATGTGTGCATTTTGTGTTTTCCGGTCATTTTGCCGATATTCCTTTCCATCACTATAACCGTTCTCTGATTCACAGGATGGCATTTCGCATAATTTTGTCTGTTCTGCCATATGGTATATAAGAACAATGAAACAAACCGCACCAACCGAAAGGCAGGATATACTATGACGATCTTTTCCAAAGACAGATATTCCTCTTACCGCCCTGTACATCATTTTCATCTGTCTCGTTTCCACTACATTACATTGCTTCTTTTTTTGTTTTCTTTTCTATGTGGAAGCTTTGCTGCCAATTTATTTAAAGAAACACTTTGTAATGATATCCTGCACCTGTTTACGTCTTCCTTTGAAAAGCTCCATTCTTATGAGATCAAAAAAGATGCTCTTTTTTATTTCAGCATAAAAGAACATCTTAAATTTTATATTCTGATCGTTTTCTTTGCTTTTACGAATGTCTGGCATTTCTATTATGCACTTGCCATTTTGTATACCGGTTTTTCTAATGGTATGCTTTTTTTGTTCTGTACATTTGTCAAGGGCAGTTCAGGTGTATTATATTATCTGGGGATCCTTTTCCCACAATGTCTGCTCTTTGTCCCTTTTTATCTCTATGCATTGCATCATCTTGATCTGTTACATATCGAATGGTTTGAAGACAATACGCAAAAAAACACCCGTACTTCTTTTGTTGCAAACAAAAAAGGACAGTTGCTGCTTATACAACTGCCTCTTTTTCTCCTGGGTATTCTGTTGTTACTTCTTGGTTCGTTTCTTGAAAGTTATATCAATCCGTTAGTTATACTACATATGTAGAAAGATTATCTCTATTCTTATTCTGTTCTTTCTGACTGTGCTGTTTTGATGATCACGGCACGCATTTCTTCTTTGCCCAGTTCAAAGCAGTCTAAAAGCTTAGGATTAAAGCATCCACACTGCCCGTCTAAGATCATCTTTTCTGCATTGACCTGTGAATAGGCATCACGATAACTTCCTTTTCGTAACAATGCTGCATACGCTTCGGCTACTGATACGATCTGAGCCGCGATCGGAATCTCATCTCCTGCCAATCCATGCGGATAACCGTTTCCGTCATAGCGTTCATGGTGATACAGACAAATATCACTTGCATATGTTAATGTATCGGAATCTGCGAACACATCTAAATACTTTAACACCTCCACACCTTTTTTTGTATGCTCTTCCATGACAGCCCGCTCTTTTTTCGTTAATTTACCCGGTTTCTTTAATATATCATCTCCGATCATGAACATACCCACATCATAAAAGACAGAGTCTTCAATAATCTTTACTACAATCTGTCTTGTCAGATGATATTCCGGATATTCCTGCATCACATATTTACACAAAATTTCTGTAAATGCTTTGACACGTAAAAGACAATTTTCATTACCGGTTTTTCTTGATAGGATCAAACAGAAACGTTCGCTTGCATCCTTATATTTTTGTACCAGATCATGAAATTTGGTCCGTTCTTTTAAGATCGTCTGTTCTGATCTGGTATAACGATCACCTAACTGCGTGCATTTTTTCTCTAACTCCTTATATGCTTTTTCTAATTGTGCATACTGCTCTTTTGATTTCTGATTTTCCTTTTCTAATAATGCATATCGGTCTTTTAATTCCAGATTTTCGCTTTCTAAACGAATCTTTTCTGTCGCCTCAAAACAAGGTTTCTCAAATATTGTATTCTGTTTTTCTTCCATTGCCAACTGCCCGGTCGTTTGGAATGTTTTTGTAGTATTTCCTGCTTTCTGTGTCTTCTGCTCTTTTTCGAGTTCTTTTCTTTTCCATTCATACAATTCAATCGTATGATATACTCTGCGTCTTGTAATCCGGATATCAAAAGGTTTCATTACAACTTCTGCAATATGGGACTGGTATTCTTTTAACTCTGCGATTGTTTCGATATCACCTGTTATCAAAATAACAGGAATGTTTTCATCAATAGATGCATTTTCCATAAAATGAAGGACATCATATCCATTCATGTTTGGCATAATAATGTCTAACATGATCAAAGCTAATTCTTTTTCATGCCCATTGATCTGCTCAATCGCTTCTAAGCCGTCCTCTGCCTCTAAGATGATAAACTGGTCTTCTAACAGTCGATGAAGTATCGCCCGGTTTGTCTCCTGATCATCTACAATTAAAATAGTATTACGCTCCTGCATGTTTCCTTCCTCTTTGTATCAATTCATATTCTTTTATTAAATTCTGCTTTAACTGTTCAAGACTTCCATTATTATCAATCACCTTATCACATCTTTGGTAAAAAAAAGCATCACTTTGCTGTCTTTCCATAATTGCCCGGCTTTTTTCATCCGAATATCCTCTGTTTTGACGCAAACGTTTTTTTCGTGCATCTGCTGAGACAGCAATATACCAGATCTCATCACAAAATGCATCACAACCTGTCTCAAACAAAATAGCATTTTCCAGTATCAAAACGCCTTCTTGGTCTTTCCTGTCATCTATATATTGACGGATATACGCTTTTACTTTCGGATGAATGATCCCATTAAGCAAAGCAAGCCTTTCTTTATCATGAAATACTTTTTCTGCCATCACGGTTCTGCTGATCTGACCATCTGCATCCAGAATATCTGTACCAAACGATTCTATGATCTCATCATATCCGGCTGTGCCTTTTTCCATCGCTACATGTCCTAATTCGTCGGCAATTAAAAGTTCGGCACTTGCAATCTCTTTTAATAAGCAGGCTGCCTGTGTCTTACCACTGCCAACTCCTCCTGTCATACCGATCACATACATTAGTGTGCCTCCTTCCAGTCTTTTCCGCTAAGCACTTCAACTTCTAACGGAACGGATAATTCTACCGCACGAGGCATCTCTTCTTCTAATATCGTTTGAACCGCCTCAACCTCTTCTTCCGGCACTTCGACAAGCAATTCATCATGAACCTGTAAAACAATACGAGCCTTTCTTTGCTCTTTCTTTAACCGGTCTGCCACACGAATCATCGCAAGCTTAATAATATCGGCTGCTGTTCCCTGGATCGGTGAATTCATTGCAATTCGTTCTCCAAACGAACGCTGCATAAAATTATTCGAAGCCAGTTCCGGTACCGGTCTTCTTCTGCCAAACATTGTACCGGCATATCCCTTTTCTTTTGCTGTTGCAACCAGAGAATCGATGAATTCCTTGACTGCCGGATACGTTGCAAAATACTGGTCGATATACGCTTGTGCTTCTTTCTTTGATACATTCAGATCCTGACTAAGACCAAATGAACTGATTCCGTATACAATACCAAAGTTGACTGCTTTTGCATTTCTTCTTTGCAAATCGGTTACCTGATCAAACGGAGTATGGAATACTTTCGATGCGGTACTTCTGTGAATATCCTGATTATGACGGTATGCATCGATCAGCTCCTGATCACCTGACATATGCGCAAGCACCCTGAGTTCGATCTGCGAATAATCGGCATCTAAGAAAACACAACCCTCTTTTGGCTTAAAAGCTTTCCTGATCTCTCTGCCAAGCTCCATGCGGATCGGAATATTTTGCAAATTCGGATCGGTACTGCTGATACGTCCTGTCGCTGTAATCGTCTGGTTGAACTTTCCGTGAATCCTCTGATCCGGTTCGATAAAAACGACAAGCCCATCGGCATAGGTAGATTTTAATTTGCTGACCTGACGATATTCTAAAATCTTATCAATGATCGGATCTTCTTTTCGCAATTTTTCCAAAATATCAGCAGATGTCGAATAACCGGTCTTTGTCTTTTTTGCAAACGGAAGCTTCATTTTTTCAAACAGGATCACACCTAACTGCTTGGGTGAATTGATATTAAATTCTTCTCCCGCAATATCATAAATATCCGTTTCTAATGCAAGCACTCTGCTTTCTAATAATTTTGAAATATTCGAAAGCTCCTCTTTATCCACATGGACACCTTCTCGTTCCATCTGGTACAGATAATATGAAGTCGGTATCTCAATTTCTTCAAAGATTCCATACATTCCGGTTTCTTCTAATTCTTTTTGAATGGCATCCTGTGCAAGCAATGGAATATAAGACAAATTGGCAACATATGGGATCAGCTTCTTTCCAATCTCGGAATCTTTATCCTCTTTTACTAAAAACTCCTGCCATACTTCTTCCTGCATTGTTTCATCGATTCTTTTCTTTCCAAAGCAATCCGCATACGAAAGGATCGTCTTACCAAGATAATCTCTTGCAATATCATCTACCTGATACGAATCTCTCATCGGATTGAGCAGATAACCGCCTAACGATACATCAAATATTTTCGTAAAAAGAAGCTGTGTCTTCTCATAATCACGATCATCAAATGCCTGTTGCATCGGAGCGGTTTTCTCCGGCGACAACTGTTCTACAGGAGTAGTTAAATGCATAATATTTTTCTTTGCATTCTGTTCCATTTCACAAAATGCCTCTAACAATATCTGCGACTCTAACGCTTCTGTCACAAAAGCAACTGCCGTACAGATTTCTTCGTTCTTACGATATGACAGACTGATTGCCTGAAACGGATAATCATATCCGCTTTCTTCTTCCTGCTGTCCGATTGAAAGATCCATGCTGTCCTGATCAAAGACAAGCTGAAGCTGTCCTGCCGCTTTTTTCTTTGCTTTCTTTTTAACGGCACCGGTATTCGTCCATTCATCTCCTAAGAAACCGACCGCAAAGACTTTTTGCTTACTTTTTCGAAATGTATCCACAAAATGTCTGAGATCTTTCTTTTCTTTTAACAATGTAACATCCATTTCCACATTGACTGCTTCTGATATAACGGACGGATCAAATCTTTTTTCTAAAGAACGTAGTTCTAATCTTTTGATCCATTCAAACGCTTCTTTCGTAAAGATATTCTCGTATTTTGCATCTTCAAAAGAAAAGTCGATCTCACAGTCGGTTTTGATCGTTGCAAGTTCTTTGCTTAACATTGCAAGCTCTTTATTTGCACGAAGAAGCTCTCTTGCTCTCTTTGGCTCGACTTCTTCGATATGCTCATAGGCTTCTTCAACAGACGGAAACGCAGCAAGTATCTTTCCTGCTGTTTTTTCACCGATTCCCGGAACCCCCGGTATATTATCTGCACTGTCTCCCATCAGACCTTTCATGTCGATGACCTGCTTTGGAGTGATCCCATACCGATCGATCACATCCTGCGTATGGTAGTTTTCAATCTCCGTACCACCACGTTTTGTCTTTGGAATGCGGATCAGTATATGCTCAGAAGCTAATTGCAAAAGATCTCTGTCACCGGATACTAACGAAACTTCTTTTCCTTCTTTTTCGGCTCTGGTTGCGATCGTTCCTAAGATATCATCTGCTTCATATCCTCCCTGCATGATCACAGGGATTTGCATTGCTTTTAGCACTTCCTGAATCACAGGGACCTGCTCGGATAACTCCGTCGGCATCGGTTTTCGCGTGCCTTTGTACTCTGTATACATCTTGTGACGAAATGTCGGCTCTTTTACATCAAATGCCACGGTCAGATAATCAGGCTTTTCTTCTTCTAATATCTTTAACATAATATTGATGAAACCATAGACCGCATTTGTATGAAGACCTTCTGCATTTGTCAGCTCCGGCACACCATAAAATGCTCTGTTTAAAATACTATGCCCATCAATTAAGACTAATTTTTCACTCATTGTTTTCCTCATTTCCTCTATTTAATCACACTATTTCCAACACACATCACACTCCGCCAAAACTATCCTCACAAAACAAAATCTTCAAATGCGTCATGTCTTTATAGATTGTGCTGTATTTCTATTTTTTTGCATATTGGAAAGACACGCCAACTGATTAGAATTTCTGATTTTTTAGTTTTTTTTGCTGATTGGGCGCAG
>ERZ773200.912-NODE-912-length-27896-cov-7.605654_pt1 | contig 27896 bp, 30 predicted proteins | sample MGYA00581008_ERZ773200 | MGnify/ENA primary metagenome ERZ773200 (study PRJEB29015, sample SAMEA2737770) | human gut metagenome | biome: human gut; feature: human-associated habitat; material: faeces | place: China | collected 2012 ... | reverse complement strand
CCGATTGCCCGTACCTCATCCTCGATGAACCGCTGAACGGCCTCGATCCGGGAAAGCGGAAAACCTCCTGCGACGCGATGCGCAGCGAGGTGGCGCGGGGACGAAGCGTGCTCATTTCAAGCCATCTGCTCGACGACCTGGCAGACCTTACCAACTCGTTCTACTTCATCGAGGCCGGCACGCTCGTGGAAAAGATCAAGTCGTCCTCGCAGACGCTCAAGCAGGAATATCTCGATACATACGAGGGAGGTGAATGACATGATAGGCAAGAGCTATGCAAAGATAGCGATTGTTGGCTTTGTACTTTGTCTTGCAATGGTGCTATGTGCATCATTTGCGAGGTATAGGTCCGAGCAGTCGTTCATCGATGGCGCTGAAAATGGGTTTGGCATAGACGGGATGTATGTCAACGATGGCGCGACCAGGCCGTCTATGGCGATTCTTGCAGGCGAAGACATGGAATGGCAAATCTGTAATGACGATGGCTCTTGTCTGAGTGGTCGTTTGGCCGCAACGAGCGACCCGAATTCGTTCGATCTTCTCGACAATGATGGATCGGATTGCGGTTCAGTTCACCTGTCTTATGCATCACGAGATGGGATGGACGGCATTCTCTACGTCTCCCACGAGTCTGGCGATTTCAAGATGCGCAGGACTAACCGAGTGCCGGCTTTTTTCAAGGAGCGAGAATTCCCGGCGGTCTGCCGATCAGGCCGCCGGGGTATTGAACCCCGCATTCATCCGTACACACACGGATGAATGCGGGAAGTGTCCGGATGAAGTTGATAATCAAGGAAACAAAGCCGTTCTGCCTGGGACGGCTTTGGCTTGGACTTTAACTACAACATCGCAATCGACACTTATCAGCTCGCGCAACGCGCATGGCCAAATCTCGGACGCTGGTGCATGGAGGACCTTCGAGATTTACTGGACATCCAAAACGACGACGCACACCGCGTGCTCGCCGACTGCGAAGACGAGATGGCTGTCTACAATGCGATCAGAAACGGCGTGAAGTCCGGAGAGCTTTCTGCGGAACCGCCGCGCCGTCGCGCGAGCCGACCGGGCAACCCGGGCAATCTGGTCCCGGCTCTCCCGGTCGTATTCCTACGATATCGCCCCTAGATCACCAATGTGTCAGATAAAGAATGAGGCAATGGCTATGATCACGCATACGGCAGATGCAACGACTGCGCCTTTTTTCCTCTCCTTTAGTCCGACGAATAGGGTTGCCGTAAAGTAAAGGGCGGAAATGCACGCTAGGGCAAGCGAAACGAGTTCCTTGGGCGGTTTCAGCAAAAGGTCGCTAGCAAAGAGTAATGCAAGCAGGGCAAAGCCGATTGTGGTCAAGTATCTCGATTGATTTTGCGACTGCATGGCAACTGCCTTTCAGAACATGCAAGTGAAAAGTCGGTACGATGTCATTGCGGTTGCAAACAAGCCGCCGCCAGGACCGGTTGTCACGAGACCGGCGATAACTTCAGCGGTTCCAGCAAGGTAGGGATCGCGCAGGCAAGCCTCCTCCTTCGCGTTCAGCTTGACCTTGTGAGGGACGGTGCGGTTATATGCAAATCCGTGAGAATCGCACCACGCCTTGGAATATGAATCCGTGCAGCGTCCGCGCTCAAAAAGGGATATATCGTAATTTTCGTCGTAGTTGTCTCCGACGTAGATCTCGCTGCTCTCGGCGGGAGATCCCTCGTCGGCATAGGCTGCCGCAACGGGCACAAATGGTGTCATTACAAGGGAGAGGCAAAGAGCTGCTGAGACGATGGAGGGCAGGCATTTCTTCATGGCTGGCTCCTTAATCTGGCCTTTGATAGTTACTCGATGTCGATAGTTACTCGATGTCGCCTCCTTCCGCATTATATCCGTTGTATTTGGCGTATTTCTTTAATAAGGCAAGAGGTTCTTCCAGTCAAAGGTGAAACCCGTCACAAAGACAACCGATAACGTTGGCGGTAACTGGGGCGGTGCCCCCTCGGCGACGACCGACAAGGTTTTTCTGCTCTCGGCAACCGAAGTATACGGGGATATGCAATCCGACGGCATCCAGTACGAGTGCTACAAATCCAAGGGCGTGACGGGGTCGAACTATTCCGGTGCATCAGGCTATAGCCACTGGACTCGCTCCGTGAGACCGCGCAGCTCCACGTCCTTTCGCTATGTTCAAAGCGGCGGTATTTGCTACAGCTACAGCGCGACGGACTCGTTTTATGTTCTCCCCGCTTTCTGCTTCTGATCTCTTTTAGCGCAAAGCCCTCGCAATCCTGCGAGGGCTTTTCTTTTGGCGATTACTCGAACAATTCGAGGTTCATAGCACAGGTAATCGGGTTGAGGAGACATGGGGTCACACAGCGGCTCTCAGAGCGCTTGCCGCACTCCCCCGCCATTACTCCTGCGGCGTCCTCGTATGGAGCCCATCCTGGTTGGCATATCGTTGCAATCGCTCACTTGTCCACCGGTCAAGTGAGCTACTGGAATAAATACAGCGACACGCTTGTTCGTTACAGTGGCTATATCGGTGTAAATCGCCGCGATAAATACAGCCCGTTCTCGGCTGTATACCAGCTACGCGTATGTAGATTCATATCGCGTTAATAAATCGGCTCAAGCGCGTGCAAAACGCGCAAGTAGCCGCAAAAGGCGATTATCGCGTAGGTAGATTTTTGGCACCCTGTTGCTTAATCAAAATTAAGCAATTGCCTAAAACAAAAAAGGTCAGGCACTAGGTGCCTGACCTGCAAACTTCTGGTCGGGACGACTGGATTCGAACCAGCGACCCCTTGACCCCCAGTCAAGTGCGCTACCAAGCTGCGCCACGTCCCGAAGCTTTTGTTTGTTGCTCTGCTCTCGCTCGCAACAGGGAGTATATTAACCCGAAACTTTAGACTTGTGCAAGAACTTTTTTACAATTTTTGAAGCAAGTCCAAAATTGTATCTGCGAGCTGGGGTTTTGTTAGCACAGGAAGTTCTTGCGTACCCGCTGTGCTCACAATCCAGGCCTTGTTAGTGTCGGTTCCAAAACCCGAATCGGCGCGCGAGACATCGTTGGCGATAATGGCATCGCAGCCCTTGCGCGCGAGTTTGCGCTGCGCGTACTCCACGACGTTATCGGTCTCGGCCGCAAATCCGATCACGCATCGTTCGCCCTTCTGGCGCGAGAGCTCGGCCAAAATATCGACCGTCTCGACAAGCTCGATGCGATCCAAGCGTTCGTTGGACTTTTTGAGTTTATGGTCCGCAGGGGCTGCGGGAGTGTAGTCGGCGACGGCGGCCGCACAAATTGCCACATCGGCCGTCTGGAAGGCGCTCAGGGCCGCCTGGAGCATCTCTGCGGCGGTCTGCACACGCACGCACTCCACGCCGCGGGGAACATCGAGCGATGTCGGTCCCAACACGAGCGTGACCTCGGCACCGCGGCGTGCGGCCTCCCCTGCCAGGGCGACGCCCATCTTGCCTGATGAGCGGTTGCCAATGAATCGCACGGGGTCGATCGGCTCATGCGTGGGGCCGGCGGTGATGACGATGCGCTTGCCCGCCAGGTCTTGCGGCACGGGATTGAGCACCCTGCAGACAGCCTCGACGATGTCCTCAGGCTCGCTCATGCGGCCCGTGTCCACGTCGCCGCAGGCAAGGTAGCCGCTGCCCGGGCCCACCACATGCACGCCGCGGTCGCGCAGCGTGGCCATGTTGGCCTGCGTCGCCGGCGCTTTCCACATGCCATTGTTCATGGCCGGCGCGATCACGATGGGTCGGGGCGTGGCAAGCAGCGTGGTAGAGATGAGGTCGTCGGCGATGCCGTTGGCCATCTTTGCGATGATATTGGCCGTCGCGGGCGCCACGACCACCAGGTCGGGCTCCTGTGCGAGCGAAATGTGGTGTATGGGGTCGGAGGGGTCGTCGAACAGGCCCACCGCGACCGGCTCATTGGTGAGTGCGCGGAAGGTAAGCGGCCCCACGAACTCCGTGGCGTGCTCGCTCATAACGACCTTGACGCGCGCGCCGCGCTTTTGCAGCAGGCGCACGATATTGCACGACTTATAGGCGGCGATCCCGCCGGTAATGCCCAGCAGGATCGTTTTTCCCTCAAGTTGCATTGAATTGTTGGATGCCGCAGTCATCGCTAGGCTTCCTTGCTCGGGAGTACCAGGAGGCGGTGGCAGTACGGGCAGTGCGTAATCTCGCTACCGTCGTGGTTGAGGTCGCTCATGGACGATGCCTGCAGCGCGGTGTGGCAGACCGTGGGGATGTTGCCCTGGATGGTCTCGACGGCCAGCCCGCGGAACTGCTTGAGCAGGCGCTCGTAGTCGGTGAGCACGTCGGCCGGCAGCGTAGCGGCAAGCGCGGTGCGCTCCTTCGTGGCGGCGTCGATCTGAGCCTGCAGGTCGGCAGCCTTGGCGCGGGCGGCCTTGGTATCGGCCTTCACGCCCTCCTCGAACTTGGCGATGATCGCCTGCGCGCGGGCCTCGCGGTCGAGCGCCTCCTTATGGGCGACAACGACGTCCTTGCGGGTGTGCTCAATCTTGTCCAGACGTTTGGCCAGGGTGGCGAGCTCATTCTCCAGGTCCTGAACCTCGCGGTAGTCGGAGCCGTCGACGTGACGCTTCTTGGCGGCCTCGATGGCGTTGTTGGTCTGAATCTCGGTGGTGTTGAGATCGTCGAGCTCAATGTCCAGGTCCTTGCGCTGGGCGTAGAGCTTGGTCATCTCGGACTTAAGCTTCACATAGGTCTTACGCTTGGAAGCGAGCTCCTTGAGCTCCGGCATATTGGCAAGTTCGCTCTTGTTGCGGGCGAGCTCCAAATCGATCTGTTGCAGCTTGAGTAGCGTAGCGCCGGCGCTCATAAGTTCTCTCCTTTTGTCACAGTCCACCATTGGCAAGGGTTCAGTATTTTAATCGCATGACGGGGGTCGACCCCGGCGTCAACCGCAGAGTTCATCAATATATCAACGAACGGCTCCTCAGAGCGGTCGTGGCCGAGCAAGATCACCGGCAGCCCGCGCAAGGCAAGGTCTTGCGCCACGTGGTAGCCGGCCTCTCCGGTCACAATAACATCTGCGCCTGCGGCGATGGCAAGCTCTCCAAAGTCGCCCAGGGAGCCGCCCAAAATGGCGACGGTACGGCACGGGTGCTCGGCCTCGCCCCATACGCGCGGGTCGCTGCCATAGGCTGTGGCGGCACGGTTGGCGAGATCGCGCAGGCTGCAGACGTCGTGGAGGGTCGCGAGTGCGCCCAGTCCGGTGAGCTCAGATTCGTCCACGTGCTCCAGTGAGCTCACGGGTGCGGCACCCAGCAGCTCGCTCAGGCAGATGCGGGCTTCGTGCGAGCGGTCCAGGTTGGTGTGGAGCGATATGATGCTCACGCCGCAACGGGCCGCCTCATAGAGCGCCGCGCTGCACTGGGGGCGTGCGGAATCCGCCGGACAAAAGGCCTCGGGCGCCTTGATATAGACAGGATGATGCGTCAGTAGCACGTTAGCACCGGCTTCTTGTGCGCGGCGAACATTAGCTTCGGTCGCATCGAGCGCGCAGGCAACACCGGTGATTTGAGCAGCAGGATCTCCCACGGAGAGCCCTACATGATCCCAGCCCTCGGCGTCCGTCTTGGGATAGCGCGTCAGCAGAGCGCGCTCAAGGTCGGCGACGATCATGCCGCACCCACGATCGACAGCAGCGCTTGAGCAAAGTCGTCCAGGTCAGCTGGGTTCACGCGGTCATCGAAGGAGATGCGCAGGGCACCCAGCGCCTGCTCGCGACCGATGCCCATCGCGCTCAAAACGTGGCTGGGATCCATGCTACCGCTCGAGCAGGCCGATCCGGCTGAAACCTCAAAGCCGGCGGCATCGAGCTTGACGATAAGTTCCTCGGAGTCCATGCCGTCGACGTAGATCGATACCATGCCGGGCAGACGGTCGGCATGCACATAGTCGCCCATCGTGGCGTGAATGCGAGGATGGGCCGTAAGCGTAGCGTAGAGCTTATCGGATAAGGCCTGCAGCGTTGTGCGCTCCTGGGCAACATTCGGCAACAGCGCGGAAGCGGCAGCGGCAAAGGCCAGCTGCGTGCGCAGGTCCTGCGTGCCGGCACGACGACCGGCTTCCTGTCCGCCGCCAAAGATGCGGGGACGCAGCGGGGTGCGGGTCTTAACGTAGAGCGCGCCGGATGCCACGGGACCGCCAATCTTGTGGGCGGCGACGGACATGGCATCGACGCCCAGCTCGGTGACATCGAGCGGAATATGCAAGTAGCCCTGGATGGCATCGGTATGAAACAAGGCGCCGACAGCATGTGCGGCGGCGGCCAGCTCGCGGATGGGCTGCACCACGCCGGTCTCGTTGTTGGCGACCATAATGCTCACGAGCGCCACGTCGTCGCCTAGCAGCTCGACAAGCGTGGCGGGCTCAATGTAGCCCATGCGGCAGGGCTGCACCAGGTCGACGGTAAAGCCGGCGGCGCGCAACAACGGCAGGTTGTCCAGAATCGAATCGTGCTCGATCGCCGACACGATCACGCGGTTACGCTTACGGTCGCGCTGACGGGCGCCCTCGGCAAGACCGAGCAGCGCCAGCTGGTTTGCCTCGGTGCCGCCGTTGGTCAGGATTATCTCGGATGGGCGGACGCGCGCGCCAAAGCTGCGGGCAATCTCGCGACGCGCCGCTTCTAGGCGCGCAGCGGCCTTGCGGCCGAGCGAATGCAGCGAGTTGGGGTTGACGCCGGCAAGCTCGCTGTCGTCATATTCGCGCTGCGCAAGGAGCGCCTCGGCGCGCATGGGCGTCGAGGCGGCATAGTCAAGATTCACGGGTATGCGGTTTTGACCTGCGGTCATAAGGATTTATGCCTCCTGTGCAGCCTCGTTGCCCAGCTTCTGCAGCAGCGCAACCTCAGCGGCGGGATCTTTGGACTTAAATACGGCGGAACCGGCCACGAGAACGTTGGCACCAGCCTTGACAACCTCGGCGATGTTCTTGGAAGAAATGCCGCCGTCGACCTCGATCATGGGCGAAACGCCGTGGCGCTCGCACATGGCCTTGAGCTCGTGCAGTTTGGCAATGGTACCGGGGATAAAGCTCTGGCCGCCAAAGCCGGGGTTCACGCTCATGAGCAGTACCATGTCGACAACGTCGATGATGCTTTCGAGCACGCAGACGGGGGTGGCGGGGTTGAGCACCACGCCGGCCTTGACGCCGCGCTGCTGCAGATGGGTGAGCGTGCGGTGCAGGTGCGTGGAGGCCTCGTAGTGCACGGTGATCATGTCGGCACCGGCGTCGGCGTACCAATCGACCGTCTCGTCGGGGTTCGACACCATCAGGTGCGCGTCGACCGGTACATCGGTGGAGCGCTTGACGGCCTTGAGGATGTCAACGCCAAAGGTGAGGTTGCCGGTAAAGTGACCGTCCATAACGTCGAAGTGCACGTAGTCGGCGCCGGCGATTTTGTCGAGCTCGCCCTTGAGGTTGACCATGTCGGCCGAAAGGACGGACGGAGCGATTTTAATGGAACCCATGGTAGTAGCCTTTCTGCGCTAGTCGGTGAGTCCGTAGAACTCTTGGGAGGGTACGCGGTCGGTGAGAATCTCGAGCGCTCTATCCAAAGTAACACCGTTGTAGAGCGTTTGCTCCACGGCAAAGGTGAGCGGAATGTCTACGCCCAGTGAACGGGCGAGCTCGCTGACGCTGCGGGCCGCGACGGCGCCCTCGACCACCATATGCGTGCGCGTCTGATACTCGTCGAGCGAAACGCCGTGGGCAAACTCGTAGCCAAAGGTGCGGTTGCGCGAATGCTCCGAGGTGCAGGTGGCAATGAGGTCGCCCATGCCGGCAAGCCCCATGCAGGTCATAGCCTGCCCGCCGCGGGCATGCACCAGACGGCTGATCTCGGCCAGGCCGCGCGTCATGATAAGGGCGAGCGTATTGTCGCCCGCACCGGTGCCGGCGGAGATGCCACATACGATGGCGATGACGTTTTTCATGGCGCCGCAGACCTCGACACCGGTCATGTCTTGCGACAGATAGATGCGGAAGGCCGTGGACAGGAGCAGTTCCTTAAAGGTCTCCCCTATCTGCGGATCTTTGCTTGCGATGACGGCGGCAGAAAGTCCGCCGCGGCAGATCTCCTCGGCATGGTTGGGGCCCGAGAGCGCCGCCACGCGCGACTCGTTGCCGATCTCGCTGGCGATGACCTCGCTCATGAGCAGGCCGGACTCGGGCTCAATGCCCTTGGTGAGGCAGAGCGCCGGGGTATCGGCGGCGATAAAGGGAGCGGCCTGGTGGCACACGCTGCGAAGGTGCGTCGAAGGAACGGCAAAGATGATGGCCTCGGCACCGTCGAGCGCCTGCGCCAGGTCCGTCGTGGCGACGACGTTGCCGGGCAGCTTGTAGCCCACAAGGTAGCGGGGGTTGCGGTGCTCGCCGTTAATGCCGGAGGCCGTCTGCTCGCTGTGGGCCCACATGGTCACGCGCTCGGCTCGCGCGGCGGCAAGGCCGGCGACGGCGGTTCCCCAGGAGCCAGAGCCAATCAGCGCAACATTCATGACTCTCTCCTACTTATCGTCGGGTTCGGTGACGCGCTTGGTAAACGAGAGCTTGGACTCCTTACCGGCCATGAGCTTTTGGATATTCGAGCGATGGGCCCACACCACGGTGATGCCGATCATCGCCATGCAAAACTTGAGGCCCAGGCTGCTGTACGGAAAGACCGCGCAGGCAGCAATGGGAAGACCGATAGCTGCGGCGAGCGAGCCCACCGACACATACTTGGTGATGGCGACGGCCACGATAAACATGCCCAGCAGCGACAGGCCAATGGGCCAGTACCAGGCAAGGATCACGCCCAGACCAACGGCGATACCCTTGCCGCCATGGAAGTTAAGGTAGGGCGAGAAGATGTGTCCCCACACGGCTGCCAGGCAGATGACGCCGAGCATCCAGTCGCCGGGGGCTCCAGGCGCCATGATGTTCGGCGGAAAACCATAGCCCAGATCGGCGATGAGCGGGCGGGCGATAAGGACGCAGATGGCGCCCTTAAGGCAGTCGAGCAGCAGCGTGAGCGCGGCCACCTTGGGGCCGGCTACACGCAGCGCGTTAGTGGTGCCGATGTTGCCGGAGCCCGCCTTGCGAATGTCCGTGTGGTTGAACACGCGGCCCAAGATCAGGCCAAACGGAATCGCCCCGATAAAGAACGAGACCACGGCGCAGATGGCGGTCAGCAGAATCGGATTATGCATCCTTTTGCTCCTTCTTCCTAAAGAAGAGTCGAATGGGTGTGCCGGCAAAGTCGAAGGTCGAACGCATGCGGTTCTCCACGTAGCGTTGGTAGGTGTCGTTGACCAGATCGCTGTGGTTGACGAAGAATGTGAACGTCGGCGGGTTGACGCCCGTCTGGGTCACGTAGTGCATGCGCAGGCGGCGCTTGCCGTCCACCACGGTATGACCGAACTCGCGCAGGTCGGTGAGGAACGTGTTGAGGCGCGAGGTGGTAATCTTTTGCGAACGCGTCTTCTCGGCGGCGTCGACCATCGCCCAGATCTTCTCGACGCTGCGGCCGGTGAGGGCCGAGATGCGCAGGTACTGGGCCCAGGGAGCCATGACGCCCAGACGGCGGTCGACGGTCTCCATGCAGGCCTCGCGCTTGCGGTCATCGTCGAGCAGGTCCCACTTGTTGAGCAGCACCACGATGGCGCAGCCGCGCTCGATGGCAAGACCCATGACCTTCTGGTCCTGCTCGGTAACGCCCACGGAGGCGTCGACGACGAGCAGCGCCACGTCGGCGCGGTCGATGGCGCGCAGGCCGCGGACCATGGAGTAGTACTCGATGTTCTCGTATACGGTGCTCTTCTTGCGAATACCCGCGGTGTCGACCATGCGGTAGTGCTTGCCGTTGCGCTCCACGACGGTATCGATGGCGTCGCGCGTCGCGCCGGCGATGTTGGACACGATGGAACGGTCGGCGCCCAGGATGCGGTTGAACAGCGAGGACTTACCGGCGTTAGGGCGGCCGATGATGGCGACGTTCAGCGCGTCGGGGAACTCATCGGCGACCTCGTCCTCCTCCTCGGGCAACAGGGCCACGATGTCGTCGAGCAGGTCGCCCGTGCCATGGCCATGCAGGGCCGAGAGCGGCGTGGGCTCGCCGATGCCGAGCGAATAGAACTCCCAGATGCTGTCGTTCTCGCGATCGGGGTTGTCGAGCTTGTTCACCAGCAGAAAGACCGGCTTGTCGCAGCGCTTGAGCATGCGGGCGACCGACTCGTCCTCCTCGGTGACACCGGTGCGGCCGTCGACCACAAACAGGATGACGGCGGCTTCCTCTGCGGCGGCGAGCGCCTGGTCGCGGATGGATGTGGCAAACACGTCATCGCTCTTGAGCGGTTCGATGCCGCCCGTGTCGACGATGGTGAACTCGCGGCCGTTCCAATCGGCCGTGTGATACGAGCGGTCGCGCGTGACGCCTCGGGACTCGTGGACGATGGCGTCCGAGGTCTGGGCCAGGCGGTTAACGAGCGTGGACTTGCCCACGTTGGGGCGTCCGACGACGGCGACGATAGGTTTCATCTGCTCTCCTTTAATGGGTAGGGTCAGTGGAATTAGTAGAGTCGGTAGGCACAATGCCAAGGATGTGCTCTAGGGTATCGAGCAGCTCATGCGGCATGGTCGATACCACATGAACCTCGGCGCCGCGACTGGTAAGGCTTGCGAGTAAATCGTCACGATGATACTCGTCAAGCGTCATGCCGTCAGCGTTGAACATGAGCTTAGGCACAAAGAGCATAACCCCCGACAGGTCTTGGGGCAGCTGCTCCAGAATGTCGCACGCGACGATGAGGCCGGTCACGTCCACGTTGCCGCCAAAGTAGCGGTTCTTGATGGCTGTGACAGTGCCGGCGAGTCCCTGGGGCGATTCCACGAAGCGGGCCACTGTGTCGCGTGCGCTGGCGCCCGAGAGGCACAGCAGGTGCTGGCTGCGAGCGGCGATGGCATCGCGGACATGGGCCAGACGTTCGGCGTCGGCGGCAAGCACGTTGTCGGTCTCGTCCAGATAGGAGCGGATCATGCCGATGCCGTCGTAGTACTGCGGGTAGCCGTCGTAAAAGTCTGCCTCGGGAGGATCGATGCCGGCGTCCAGATAGAACTCGTCGCTCATCTGGAAGGTGTGGCGGCCAAAGCGCTCGAAGGCACGGTCCTGGAAGGGCCTGATCATGGCGATAGTCTCGCGCGCCAGCTCGGGCTTGTCACTGTAGGACCAGCTAAAACGGTTCTGATGCTTGGTAAAACCGAGCGGCACAATGCCCAGGCTGGTGATTTGCTCGTGCTCCTCGCAGAAGCGCAGGGTCTTTTCCAGCTCCTCGCCGTCGTTCATGCCGGGGCACAGTACGATTTGCGCGTGAATCTCGATGCCGGCGGCCATGATGGCCTCGAGCACGTCCATGCCGCGCTGGGCGTTGCGGCCCATCATGCGGCGGCGGACGTCGGGGCTTACGGCATGGACCGACACGTTCATGGGGCTCATGTTGCGGTCGATAACGTTTTGCACGTCCTCGTCGGTGAGGTTGGTCAGCGTGACGAAGTTGCCCTGCAAAAAGCTCAGGCGATAGTCGTCGTCGCGAATATAGAGCGTGGAGCGGCCGCCCTTGGGGAGCATCGTCATAAAGCAGAACACGCAGGCGTTCACACAGGTGCGCATGCCGTCAAAGATGGGGCCGTCGAACTCCAGGCCCCAATCCTCGCCGGGAAAACGGTCGAGTTCCACGGGGGTGACGGTGCCGTCGCGCGGATCAAATACCTCCAGCTCGACAGTATCGTCATCTGCCTCCCAGAGCCACACGATCATATCGGTCAGCTGCTCGCCGTTGACCGTGAGCACGCGCATGCCCGGCTCGATACCCACATCCCATGCGGGCGATTCGGGGCGCACGTTTTTAACGAGCGCGCCCTCACCCGGCTCGGGGTCGCGGCTGCGCCCGTAATCGGCCACCTCGGCGGCGTATGCGGGTACGGTCTGGTCCATGATTAGCGGCAAAGCTCCTTGATGCGCTCGACGGCGCGCTCGATGTGTTCTTGCGGGGTGGAGGCTCCGGCGGTGATACCGATGTGGCGCGTGTTTGCAAACCATGCGGCTTCAATCTCGGATGCCTCCTCGATGTGATGCGTTTGCTCGCAGACATCGGCGCAAATCTGCGCCAGGCGGCGGGTGTTGCCCGAGTTCTTGCCGCCCACCACGACCATGCAGTCGCAGCGGTTGGCAAGTGCGGCTGCTGCCTGTTGACGCTCACTCGTGGCGGCGCAGATGGTGTTGATCACGCGCAGTTCCTGCACGCGCGGGGTGATAGCGGCCACGACCTCGGCGAGGTTCTGCGCGGTCTGGGTGGTCTGCACGACGAGGCCCACCTTGCCCTTGAGCGGCAGGGCATCGGCGTCGGCGGCACAGCTCACGACCCGCGCATCATTGCCGGCATGGCCCAGAATGCCCTCGACTTCGGGGTGCCCCGGCTCGCCCACGACTATCACGTGGTAGCCCTCGCGTACCAGGCGCTCCGCCGCCACGTGGACCTTCTTGACGTAGGGGCAGGTGGCATCGACCACGTCGAGGCCACGCTCGCGAGCGGCCTCGATCACCTGCGGCACCACGCCGTGCGCGCGAATGATCACGGTGCCCGATGCGGCATCGTCCAGGGTCTCGGCCAGACCGACGCCCGCCTCGGCAAGCTCGCGCACCACGATGGGATTATGGATGAGCGGGCCCAGAGTGTGGACCTGAGAGGTCTCTCCCGCCTGCGGGGCGGCCGCCAGCGCCATGTCGAGCGCGCGCTGCACGCCGTAGCAGGTGCCGGCGTGGGCAGCGATCTCGATGGTGGGGGCGTCGACCTTTCCGGTTACAGCCTCGGCGGTATTCATGACTTCCTCGCTCATGGCTAGAACCTGCCCGGGTGCTCGGCGCACAGGTCATCGCGCATGGCGTAGACACGACTCATGGCTTCGGACTCAAGCCATGCCAGGCGCTCCTTGCGCTTGAGCTCGGCCGGAGCATCGGATAGCGAGATGGCCTTGCCGGCACGGATCCAGCACTTTTTAGGGCGCATGATCTTTTTGCCCGCAGGCGTGATGTCGGACCAGCCACAAATAGCGAGCGGGTTCACGGGTGCCTTGCCCATCTGGGCGATAAGCGCAAAGCCGCCGTGGACCTCGGGCTTGATTTTGCGCGAGCGGATGCGCGTGCCCTCGGGGAAGATCAAGACGTCCTCGCCGCGCTGCAGCGCATGCTGGGCGGCGCGCAGGCACTTCATGTCGGCGGTGCCGCGCTCGACGGGAATACCGCCCACGCGGCTAAAGGCCCAGCGCACGATCTTGCTCTTGGCAAACTCGGATTTAAAGATAGGTCGAATGCGGCGGCCGCCAAAGAACAGTGCCGTCTCCACGGCCAAAAGCTCGGCCATCGAGGTGTGGTTGCAGATGACCACGCTGCCGTGGCCTTCCTGGCGCTCAAACAGCAGGTCGCTGTCCTCGACCTTCCAGCGCCACATGAGCTTGGAGAAGGCCCACAGGATGCCCATGACCACGGCGACGGTGCCGCGGATGAGCGCTGGGAACTCGGCGTAGGGGGCGTTGTAATAATCCTCGGGCGTCTGCTTAAACAGGCGCATGGGCTACCTCCTTTGGTTAATGAGGTCCTCGATTATCGAGACGACCTCGTCGATGGTGTGGGCGGTGGAGTCGACGTGCACGGCGTCCTCGGCGGGAACGAGCGGTGCGACCTCGCGGCTACTGTCGAGCTTATCGCGCTGCTTGAGGGCATCGAGGGTCTCGTCGACCTCGGCCTCGAGCTGCTCTTCGGTGAGCGGCTGGGCGTCGTTTTGGTGGCGCTGCAGCACGCGGCGGCGGGCACGCTCACGCGGGTCGGCGGTCAGGAACACCTTGACCTGTGCGTTGGGGAACACGACGGTTCCGATATCGCGACCCTCGGCCACGATATCGCGGTCCTCAGCTGCGCGGCGCTGATGGATAAGCATGGCGGCGCGCACGCCCGGGTAGGCCGAAACCTTGGACACGTTGGCGTCGACCTGCGGGGTGCGGATGGCGGCCGATGCGTCCGCACCGTCGATGGTCAGGCGCGTGTCCTCGCCGGTGCCGTTGGTAAAGCGAATCTCGACCTGCTCGGCGAGGGCGTCGATGGCCGCCTCGTCATCCAGGTCGATGCCGCGGTCGAGCGCGGCGAAGGTGACAGCGCGATACATGGCGCCCGTGTCGAGCTTGTTAAAGCCCAGCTGGCGGGCGATCTCCTTGGCGATGGTGGACTTGCCGGAACCGGCGGGGCCGTCGATGGCGACGATCATGCAATGCTTCCTTTCGGTGGTTGACGTGCTGGTATGGGACGCGGGCGCTGGGGCTTGACGGACTGGTTAGCCCGTGTAGCGCTCGCGGTAGGTGTTGCGCTTGGGCGCGGAACCGTGGCTGCCGTGGTGGCGCGTGCGGCTCGCGGTGTTGGTCGCCGGCGCGCCGGCGCGCTTGGAGCTGGCCTGCTTGGGCGGGATACCGCCGTCCTTGAGGATCTGCACCTCGCGGTCGGTGAGCTCGCGCCACGAGCCCTTGGCCACGTCCTTGAGCTCCAGGCCGGCAAAGTTACAACGGTGCAGACGGATCACCGGATGGTGGATCTTGCTCAGCATGCGCTTGACCTGGTTTTTGCGGCCCTCGCGGATGATGACCTCCACGGCGGTGGTGCCGGGCTTTACGCCTTGCGGAGCTACGGCCTCGGCCTCGCGCGCGTTAATGACGCGGCAGATCGCCGGCTGGCATAGGCCGTCGTTGAGCTCGATGCCGCGACGGAGTGGGTCTAGATCGCGGTCGGCCAGCTGCCCGTCCACCAGCGCCTGGTAGGTCTTGTAGACGTGCTTACTGGGGTGCAGCAGATCCTGAGACAGGTCGCCGTCGGTGGTAAAGAGCAAAAGGCCCGTGGTGTCGCGGTCCAGACGACCCACCGGGAAAAGTCCCGGAAAGCGGTCGCGGGGGACCAGATCGGCCACGCAGGGGCGCTCCTGCGGGTCGCTCATGGTGGTGAGGTAGCCGGTCGGTTTGTAGAGCATCAGGTACACGGCGCCCTGGTTGAGCTTGACGGGCATGCCGTCGACCTCGATATGGTCGCGGTCGACGTCGACCTTGGTGCCCAGTTCGGTCGCGACCTGGCCGTTGACGGTCACGCGGCCGGCGGTCATCAGGTCCTCCGAGCCGCGGCGGCTCGCCACGCCCGCGCGTGCCAAAAAGCGCTGCAGGCGCATAGTGTGCGGATAGACGGGCTGGGCGTCGGTTGCGGGTGCTGCGTTGCTCATGGCGCGCGTCTCCCCTACTTCGTTAGTCCTCGTCATGCAAATCCTCCGAGGTCTCGTCGACGACCAGGGTCTCCAAGTCCTCGACTGCCTCAACATCTTCAACATCGGTATCGAGCAGTTCACGCTCTTCGTCCAGGTCCTCGGCCTGCTCCTCGAGCGTGGACTGAATACTGCGGCCGCTCAGGCGTTCGCGGATAAACTGGCGCGACTGCTCGTCGGGGGCAAACTGCTCCAGGTCGGGCAGGTCGCGGGTGGAGCGCAGACCGAACTTTTCCAAGAAGGCGTTGGTCGTGCCGTAGATGATGGCTTGACCGCGCTGGGGGTCGCGGCCGAGCTCGCGCACCAGGCCCTTGTCCACGAGCGACGCGATGACGCCGTCGGAATTGACGCCGCGGATGCCCTTGACCACCTCGCGCGTCACGGGCTGGTGGTATGCGATGACGGCCAGGGTTTCGAGCGCCGCTTGCGATAGCTTTTGCGTGTCCCAGCTCAACACATAGGCCTCGACCACGTCGTGGTAGGCGGGGTGCGTAAACAGGCGCCAGCCGCCGGCGACCTCGCGCAGCTGAAAGCCGCGGTTGGCCTCCTCGTACTCAACCTTGAGCTCGGCGAGCAGCGACGCGCACTCGCCCGGGGCGATATCCAGTGCGCCGGCCAGCGCGGGCGCACTCACCGGGTCGCTTGACACCAGCAGCAGCGCCTCGAGGGCGCCTTTGAGGCTGTTTGCCTCCAGCGTGGAAAGGTTCGACATGGTTGCGGCTCCTATTCGGTGAGCTCGGGGCCCTCACCGGGCACGTACGCCTCGGCGCCCTCGACTCGGTTAATGCAGATGGTTCCAAAGATCTCGTCCTGGCTCAGCGTAAGCGAGCCGCGCTTGGCGAGCTCGAGCATGGCCAGGAAAGTGACGACGAGCTGCTCGGTCGTGGCATCGCCGTACAGTAGCTCAGGGAAGGTGCAGGTTTGGTGCGCCATGGTAAAGCGGTCGACCGAGGCTACCGTCAGGTCGAGCGGCACGCGATGCGGCGCCACGTGCTCGGCCTCCAGCAGGAAGGTTTGGCGCTTACCGTCCAAGTCGGCGCAGATGACGGCCAGGCCGCGCAGGGTAATGCCGGCCAGGTAGTCGGGCATGAGGCCCAAGAACTCGGGGTCGGGGCCGGCCACGCGCGGATGCATGCGGCTTTCGGCCTGCATGCGGGCGCCGAGGGCTGCCGCCGCGCCTTTAAACTGCTTGTAGGCAATCAGGCGCTGGATCAGGACCTCACGCAGCGCGTCGCCGTCAAGCGTGCTGAGCTCCTCGAGGTCTTCGTCGAACTCGTCATCGTCGTCATCGGCTTTGCGCGGGGCCTCCTGCGGCACCAGAGAGGCGGCCTTGATGTCCAAAAGGGTTGCCGCGACCAGCAAAAAGTCGCTCGCCACGTCCAGGTCCAGCGCCTCGATGCGCTCGGCCTCGGCCAGGTATTGCTCGGCCACCTCGCTGATCGAGATGGCGCCGATATCAACTTTTTGGCGGGTTATCAGCTGCAGCAGCAGGTCGAACGGTCCGCTGTAGACCTGCGTCGACACGCGATACGACATATTCGACCTCCTTTGACGGCGCCTTCGCGGCGCGGTTTGGGTGCATGTTACGACCGCTTTGCACGGTCGACCTGTAAGTTTACCTTAGATGCCGGCGATTGCGAAGTTGAGCAGCTGCTCAGCAAGCGGATACACGGTAACGTCGAAATAGCGGCCGATTACATCGATGCCGGTCCACATGGGCAACAGGTACAGAACCAGGATGAGGATGGGCATAGCGTATTGCTGCAGGCGGTAGTAGTTGGCGAGCGCCTTGCCCTTGAGGAACGGCACGATAATCGACGAGCCATCGAGCGGCGGAATCGGGATGAGGTTAAAGAACGCGAGCGATAGGTTGACCACGATAAATGTGGCGCCGAAGTTCATGATCTGTGATGCCACGGCAAAGGACATGCTGGTGTAGAGGTTGCCGTACGTTGCGTGCATGAGGGCGGCCGCGAGGCACGCGAGGGCGATGTTCGACGCAGGGCCGGCCACGCTCACCAGGACCTCGTCGCGCTTGGGGTGCTTGAGGTTGTTGAGGTAGACGGGTACGGGTTTGGCGAAGGCGAACACCGGGCCACCGGCTGCGAGCATGAGCAGCGGCAGGATGATGGTGCCAAACGGGTCGATATGGTTGAGCGGGTTGAGCGAGACACGACCGCGCGATCGGGCCGTCTTGTCGCCGAGCGCCCAGGCCGCGGCGGCGTGCGCACTCTCGTGGATAACGATGCCCACGATGACGGCGACGGCGCTGGCAAGCAGGTTCATGAGGTAGCTGCTGGACATGGCGCTCCCCTAGCGGACGCGGCGCGAGGCGCGCGTGAGCAGGTAGTCGGCCACAAACAGGATGACAGCGACGATGGCGTAATCCAGGCGGAAGACGCCGCCAAAGGGCGACGTGATGACGCCATAGCCGGCGATGGCGCTCGGCAGGGCGCGCGAAAGCTCGACGACAAAGCCCACGATCTGCAGCTTGGCGGTGAGGCCGCTAAAACACAGCAGCACGGTCATCGCGCTCATAAAGATGCCGCAGATGCGACAGGCGATGGCGATGATGCTCATCGCCACGGCAGCGGCTTTACGAGAGTTCACGCGCGGTCTCCTCTTCGATCTGGGTGGAAAGCTCCAGCCATTCGTCTTCGAGCTTGGGCAGCTCTTGCTTAAGGCCGTTATATTCCCCCAGCGCGGCGTTGAACTTGTCCTGATCGGCATAAAGCTCTTCGCTTGCCATCAATTCCATAAGCTCGTCATAGCGGGCACGTTTTTTGTCGAGCTCCGCTTCGATCTTTTTAAGCTGGTTGCGCACGCCCTTGAGCTTCTTGTTGAGCGCGGCGCGGGCCTGGGCCTCGGCGCGCTTTTGCTCCTTGGTCTTTTTGCCCTCGGCCGGCTTGGAAGCGGCGGCCGGTGCATCGGGCTGGGCCGCGGTGACCTTGGCGGACTTGGCCGTGGCCGGCGCACTCTCCCCTGCCGCCTCGGCGGCGGCGCGGGCCGCAAGGTCCTCGCGCTTGTAGAGGTAGTAGTCGTAGTCTCCGTCGTAGACCGTGACCTTGCCGTCGCGGATGTCAATGACGCGGTTGGCCACGGCGCGTACCAGGTGCTCGTCGTGGCTGATCAGCACGATGGTGCCGGGGAAGTTTTGCAGGGCGTTCTCGAGCATGTCCACCGAGTCGATATCTAGGTGGTTGGTGGGCTCGTCCAGGCACAGGAGCGCCTCAGGGGCCACGAGCATCTTTGCCAGGGCCAGACGCGCCTTTTCGCCGCCGGAGAGGACGCGGACCTGCTTCTCGATGGAATCGTTGTCGCTAAACAGGAAGGCGCCCAGCAGGCTGCGCTGCTGCGGCACGGTCCACTTGGGCGTGACGGTGTCGATCTCTTGCAGGACGGTATTGGACTCGGTCATGCCTTCGAGCGCGTGCTGAGCGTAGTAGGCCACGCCCACGTTGGTGCCCAGATCGCGGGTACCGGTGGTGGGCGGCTCCAGGCCGGCGAGGATCTTCATGAGCGTGGACTTGCCGGCGCCGTTGGGGCCGACAAGCGCCACGTGCTCGCCGCGGTAGAGCTTGAGGTCGATGTCGCTGTAGATGTGCTTGTCGCCGTAGGACTTGGATACGCCCTCGAGGCCCACGACCATGTCGCCGGAGCGCGGAGGGTCAGGGAACTTAAAGTCGATGTGCTTGTGGCCCTCGGGCAGGATGACGAGCTCCTTTTTGATCTGCTCGATCTTGCGGATGCGCTCCTGCGCCTGGGCGGCCTTAGTGGGCTTGTAGCGGAACTTGTCGACGAAGACCTGCATATGGGCGATGTCGCGCTCCTGCGCAGCACGCTTGGCGCGCATCTGCTCCAGATTGTCCTCGCGCTGCTTGAGGTAGCTGCTGTAGTTGCCGGTGTAGGTGGTTACACGACGGTTTTCGAGTGCGGCGACGTGGTCGACGCAGGCGTCCATGAAGGCGCGGTCGTGGCTGACGATGAGCACGGCGCCGTCGTAGTTGGCGATAAAGCCACGCAGCCACTGGACGCTCTCGAGGTCCAGGTGGTTGGTGGGCTCGTCCAGCAGCAGCAGGTCGGGATGGCGCAGGAAGAGCTTGGCGAGCGCGATGCGCATCTGCCAGCCGCCCGAGAACTCGGAACACGGGCGCTCAAAGTCGGTGACCTTAAAGCCTAGGCCGGACAGGATCTTGCGGGCGTTGCTCTCAAGCTCGTAGCCGCCCAGATGCTCAAAGCGGTCCTGGACCTGGCCGTACTCGTTGAGGAGGGCGTCGACGTCCTTGCCCTGCTCGGAGAGCTCGGTGATTTGGGCCTGCAGCTCGTTGGCGCGCTCGCCCATGCGGCGGATTTCCTTGGCGGCCGCCATGACCTCGGCAAGGATGGTGGTGTCCTTGTGCTCTAGGTTGGTTTCCTGCTCTAGGTAGCCCACCTGGCAGTCCTTGGCGTACTGGACCTGGCCGGCGTCGGGGCTGTCGATGCCCATGATGATCTTGAGCATGGTGGTTTTGCCGGCGCCGTTGGGTCCCACGAGCGCGAAGCGCTCGCCGGGGTTGATCTGGAAGGACGCGCCACTAAAGAGGACGCGCGCGCCGAAGCTTTTTTCGATCTTGTCGACCAGGAGGATCATGGTACCGCCTTTGACCTTGTGTGCCTATATGAAAAAAGGCCCCAACTTGCGTTGGAGCCTCATTCAATGCTCGGGTGGAGACGAGGGGGATCGAACCCCTGACCTCTTGACTGCCAGTCAAGCGCTCTCCCAGCTGAGCTACGCCCCCGTGCGATGAAGTACTATACGGGAACTCGGACGGCGATGCAAGGACATTTTTGGAAAATTTCGCAGTCGCGGCGCGGGCCGCCATCCGCTCAACGGCCATCCCGCCGGCGCCAGGCCCGTTATCGGGGCCGATCGCGCTCCCGCCCACCCGGCGATTCCAAAACTATGCCGGTTTACGGGGCTAGGCCGGCAACCCCCGAGCATGCCGTAATCGGCAAAAACAAAACCGCAGGTAGACGACTTGCGCATTCCGTGAAAAGCAGGGTATGGACGGCAGGTCCGGGTCCAGCCCCGTAATCCGACATAGTTTTGGAATGGCATTAGTTCAGAGCAGGCAAACTGGGTCGTTCTAGCGTCTTGTCGCCGGCTAATTTCCGATTTCCAACCAGTTGCACAAAACATTTGCTCGCAGTCGCGTCTCGGCGCACTTCATTGCCGCGGATTTGACTTTATATCGAATTCCCAAACGATTGCAGACGCTTTTGACTATGGCGTCTAGCTGCGTTTTGTCGTTAAGCATATCGTGGGTTACCAGGAACACGTCTAAACCCATACTCTGGAGCGCAGTCATGCGTTCTGCATCGTGGTCAAGCACCGCGCCTGACCCATGGATGACTTCACCTTGGATCTCGATAATTACCGCCTTCATTAGGATTGGGTTTACAACCACGATGTCGCCGTAGCAAACCTTTTGACCTGCAATGCTTTGGGCTGCCACGGATAGAGGGGTTAAATCGTTGAGGTACACGTAGCTGAACCCTGCACCACCTAGACGTCGAGAACGACTTAGAAGCAGGACCCCCGCGACCTCGAGTGGAGACGCAGCAATGCCGATAACCTGCTGAGCGGCATCATAAAACTGCTTTCCCCACATATGGCTTTTGACCTTGTCGGCGAAACTGTGCAGGTCGCCCAGTTCGATGAGCGGCTTTCTCATCCAAAGAGAAGTGCCTTTGAGTTTCGTTACCTCTCTCCCATCCTCACGCTTGCTCGTTTGGCCTTCATTATCTGGGGCCTTTACGATTGCGCGGGCATAAACTCGTTTCCAAGGAATCTCGTCTTCGCCTTCTCCAAGTTCGAACAGATCCTGCGTGCTGGAATTGCGATTCTCCTCTACCGCCATCTTTAACTGCATTTCGGCAGCGGGGGCAGGCTCGAAAACAGAAAACCAGCCGCAAAATTCGTACATAGCCAGTACGAGATCTATTTGAGACACAAAGCGTGTCATAGTAAATAACGTGTTAAGCGGATTGGTGACACTAAAGCCTAAATGAGTGTCGATTGTTGTGCCAGCATCCAATGCCCCTTCCCAGCGAATAGTGGAGCGCAATCCCGAGTGGTGGTTACAACAACCTGGCGATGCAACAGTGATAATTGGGGTCTTGAGGACGTCGGTCACGAAGGGTGATTGGGATAGAGCTCGCCAGCCGTCTTCGGAATTGGGCAAGCGCGGGTAGAGGTCGCGCACCTGAGGCGGGCAGCGCCAGTAACGAAATGCGGTGTTTGCGCAGACGATTTCGTCCATTTGCGCCTCCCCTGGTATCGGCCATAGGCCGTGCGGATTGCGGGCATGGTCGATTGTCTACCAGGGCATCATGCGGGTAAGTACCGGAAGCTGACCAAACACTGACCAAAAGCTTGACGAGATCCGCCGAAAAACCATCGTGTGATAGAAATCCGCTGGATGGCGCTCTAGGCATGTGGTCCTTGTCTCCACATTTACGCTCAGATCAACATGGGGAATTCAATGAAAATACGCATGCGTTTTATAAAAAACGTGCAATGGCGTCAGCAAAAAGGGTGCGATTAAAAATTGACGCCTTAGACGACTATGATTTGTTTTGGTGTCACCCTTGGTGTCAAAAAGAAAAAGGCCAGAGGCTTAAAACCTCTGACCTGCGCTTTTGATGGTGGGCGATACAAGATTCGAACTTGTGACCCCATCCGTGTGAAGGATATGCTCTACCCCTGAGCCAATCGCCCGTCGCCTTTCGGCAAAAGAGATACTATCATAGCCGCGCGTGGTTTACCAAGAACTTTTTGCCCTCGATTTTAAATTCGTGAGTGTTAGCCGCGCCATCGCACGTAAGGCTTCCAGCAAACCAGCAGCTCAACCGCTCTTTATCGCTTAATCCACGAGGTCTCGGGACGGCAGATAAGTCGAGCGTTGTTGTAAGCCATGTCGAGCGTGAGGCAGGTGCGCGCGGCGTAGAAACCGTCCTCGCGCTGGATGGTCAGCGCCAGTTCGGGCTTGTCGCCGGTCAGGCACAGCGGCAAGAGCAGCTGGATCCGGCCGCCGTAGAACTGCGGCACCGCGAGCGTGTAGTTGGCTGCGGCGCGGCGGGCGGCCTCGACGACGGCTCCCTCAAAGGCGCGGCGCAGCAGCAGCGAGTTGTCCTCCCCCATCAGGCTGGCGGGGATGCGCGTAAGGTTCTCCTCGTCGCCCAGAATGTGGTCGATGTTGGAGCGGATGGGCAGTCGGTAGTCAAAGACCAGCTCGGAGGGGTCCTCGGCAAAGCGCATGCGGCACGGCAGGTACTCAAACGAGACCAGCATGGGGTCGCTCTCCTTAAAGAAGCCCTTCAAAAACCAGCGCTGGCGCGCGTCGGGCTTGGTGTTGGGCTCAAACAGACCGTAGATGATCTCGTAGCGGCGTGTGTACAGGCCGGTGTTGAATAGGCAGCGGTCGTCGTCGAACACCAGCGGCAGGTTGGACGGCGCGGTCTGGTCCACGTCGCGCTCGGTCAGGAACACCGCGCGGCTAAACGAAAACGACAAGTAGTTTCTGAGGATGCGGTTCCCGGGACCCCAGTCCTCGGGATCGGCGAGGTCGACAAGGCGGTCGTAGCAGGGCTCGGGGCAAAACGCGAAGTCGTACACATTACTGCACAGGGTGCTGGGGATCTCCATGTGGTGTCCAATCAATTCATTAACCGGCGTGCGGATGCTTAGATTCTATACGAGCGACAGATCGCCCGTGCCCGCAACGAATCCGCAGCGCAGCTCTTCGGCTAGCTCGCTGTTCGTGCGGCGACTGGAAACGAGGTCCTGGATCCAGGCGTAGTACTCTGGTTGTCTTTTGGTTCGGGACTGTCAGACAGCACGACCGGAGTGCCTGCGAACCTTAAGACGGACAACGCAAAGACAAGGCTGGTTCGTTTGTTACCGTTTTCAAAGATGTGGTCCTTGACCATGTGCTCGGCCACGTAGGTGACCTGGTCAAAGATGTCTGCGAAGCGATCGGCCGGCGATTGACCGAATATCGTACAGAATGCACCCGCAAGCACGGACTCGACGCATCCAAGCTCAAGCGCGGCCCGGTCGCCTATGGCGTCGGTTGTATAGCAGCGTTCGACCGTCATCAGCGTGCTGTGCAGGCGCATCACGGCCGCGGCCATATCTTCGAGCGAACCGGCATCATCGAGCACGAGCGGCGCGAACGGATGCGCTCCCCGCTTCGTGTCCGCCATCATGAGTTCTCCAAGAGCCTGAGCGCGTTGGGCATGTTCGAAATGGTCAGCCGAATAGCTTCGTCGATTGACGTGGTGCCGCCGAGCAAAATCGGTGATGCTGAATTTGCCACGTGCGCAGTTGAATGATCTTCTTGAGCAACGCAATCAGCGCCGTCATCTTGTTGAACATAGCTCCAAGGCATGTCTGACTCCTCTATAGCTTTACAGACGAAATAGCCTGCGAGTCGTACTCCAGAGCAATCGGTTGCCAGACGAGGTCTTCGATGGTGCAGTTTAGGGTGTCTGCAAGCGCCAATGCCGAGGAAACCGAGGCGCGGCGTAGGTCGAGCTGGTTCTGCTCGTAGAGTTGTATGGCGCGAAGCTTAACCCCCGATTGGGCGGCGAGCTGTTTTTGCGTTAGTCCGGCAGCCTTTCGTGCCGCCTTGAGGCCCTTTTTGTCTGCCTGGGCGTTGTTCCATTTTTCGATGACAATCTGGGCGAATTTATCTTCGGAGGCCTCGTGGAGCGGATGGTACGAGCCGATGATCCAATCGAGCGGAGCGACTTCGAGTAGCTTATTAAAGCCCAAGCTGCTCATCCATTGCGTATAAGCCATAACCCACCCCGCCCAATACTGAGGCGAACGGTCGAACGGATAGGTCTCCCTACATCTGACGGGGATCAGTCCCGCATGGGCGATAATATCGCGCGCGAGCTCGTCGCCCGCCATGCCGCAGACGACGCGAGGCATACCGCGCTCAAACTGTTTCATCTCAAGAGCGTTCGACATGATCGCCGTCAACTCGGCTGGAGTCAGCCCTTGGTCACAGAGAGCAAAATCGACCGCCTCGCCCAGCGTTCTCATTGCATCCTCGAGATACATCTCACTGTAGGCGTGGGTCATCGCCCGTCATCCCCTCTCGAATGATATCGACGATACGTATTCCCTCAAACGGGTTTTCGGCAAGGAGCTCCCGATACTGCGCTCTTGCCGCTTCATCTCGTTCCTTGGCCAATGGACCATACAGAGCTTGCTGCGCACGTTCAAATCCAGCAAAACGAATGCTCTTAAACGCACGCTCGCTTTTGAGCACAATCTGCTCCCCCAGGTTCCCGAGCCTCATAGATCGTCCAAGCTGATCGACGGTGATCGTATTGTTTACAAAAGCTCTGGCATAGCTAAAGTACGAGTCGTCCGCACGCCACCCCCTTATTACGTCGCAAGTGCTCGTCTGAGGTAGAAAGTGATCATGGAGATATTCGCACGCCCCCGCGGCAATGGCGGTATCTTTGCGAAAAGAACGATGCTCAACGAGCAACGCTATCCAATGCAGGACGCAATATTGCGGCGATAGCAAGTCGAGAACTTTGAGATCGGCTATATCGAGTTCATAGCGATTCGCAAAGCCATCGGCATCGCGCGAGCATGCCCATTCCCTTGCAAGGTCGAGGCTCTCTGTGCAATAGAATCCCTGTCCATAGTCGTTATGGATTTTCCCCAGGCCAAGCTGGGGAGTCTCAATGATTTTCTGAGAACCATGCCACAGTTCCACGCGAGTCTCCTAACAGGTATCGCTCTAGCGATAGTATAACATACTATCGCTAGAGCGATACCTGTATTCAAATAGCAAGAGGGTGTCTGGAACCGAGTTTGAGTTCAATACTGGCTTCTAAGGCTCGCCGAGTCCGGAAGTATGCGACAAAATTCAGACTTGCTGATCACGCCGGAGCACACTAACGCTTCGTCCTGCTTACAGAGCTTCATAGACAAGCACCTCATCTTGCTCGATGCTTTTGCGGAAGGCCGGGCGCATGTGCTCTGGTGGGTTGGTGACTATATCAACCTTTCGACCAAGTTCCTTCTCGAGCTCATGGGAGAGTTTATAAAGCGTGCCGAACGTCATGGTGTTGCCGCAGGCTAGGCGCAAGTCAATATCGCTATCAGGCGTTTGCTCGCCTCGGGCAAACGAGCCAAATAAATATGCTTCGCTGACGTCGTATTGAGCCAGCACGCGGCATACCGCGGATGATATGTAATCAAGTGAAATCATGTCTCAATTGGGCGATTAACAGTAGAACGTCAGGGGGCCAGCGCCGAAACCGCCGGTCTGGCTTTTTGCCGTTCTGCAAGCTCGAAGATAAACGGGGCGTTTGATCTAACAAATACTGTCAGAAATTGAGGTCATCAGCAGTAAATCCTTCGACGTTGAACCATTTGGTCACAGGCAAGAAGCATTCCGCATGGTCAGAGCCAAGGTCAACCGGGCGCTCGACGGCAACGCGAACGGTCCCGTCGTCTCGTGTTTCTGAGTAGGCAAACCGAGTGCCGTCGTCTAGCTGAACATAGCTCCAAAGCATTGCTGCCTCCTTAGTGTCTACATCCGCGTATAAAGAACAGATTAGATGCAGCGTGATGCGAATTGAATTATTCCCATAAGACCTGAACTGCTGATTATTTGATTTGTTGAGTTTTGAGCTATCTCACACTTCAGTGTCTTTTTGGCATGAAAAACTGTCATTGTGCGATGGTCGGGCTTTATGTCAAGGATCGTACTCAGATTCAAGTGGTTGCCTGCTACTCAGATTCAAGCGCCCGCATGCTTAACTACTTGCAGGCGCTTGAATCCTATAGATTACCCAAATGCTGCTCAACAGCCTCCATGCCAACCTCCGCATATTTTAGGAGGCCTTGTATATCGTTGTAGTTCTTGGGCAATCGATCATTTTCAATACCAGTAATTTTGGCAAATAATTCGATTGTCAGATCGAGTGCGAAGTCGATTAGTTTTTGAATTTCGCCGTAAGTTAAAGGAAGTCGCCTAACAAGCTCATCATATTTCAGTGCTTCCATGTCGCTATGGGCGAAAACCTTATTTCGCTGATCGCGAAGCATGTCAGTTAGTTTACGGAGACTGTTGAGTCGTTTTTTCCATAAATTGGAAAGGTCATGAGTGGTTATACACACAGTAACCATTCTGTAATGATTTCCGAACAGTTTTTCATATGAGCGTTGAGACTCAACTTCCTTGGGGTAAAAACGCTCCTCGTCCTCTGCCAATGGGTGAACGATTGGATTAAGCCTGTCAAAGTTTGGTCGATCACCGAATATAGAGATTGCAAGTGCGTCGATTTCAGCAGAATGAGACTTGACGTCTTCTTCAAGTTCCTAATACTGACGTCGCTTTTGGCATCAAATAACCGTGCGCAATTCATGAAACATGATTCGGTTAATGCAAGTTGTGTAAAGCTGAAGAAGCAGCCAGCGCAAATTACTTCATTCTCATAGTCAGAAGATGCTTTAGACAGTTCGCGAAGGATTGCTAGTTCCGTGTTGGCATAAAATGCCTCGTTGTACAGATAACTGCAACGCTCGAACAGCTCAAGAAGGCCGGCGTTTAATTCTTTCTTGGCAGCTTCAACTGTATGATCCGATTCGTGGTTCATGTTAGATAAATCCTGAGCAATTGTCGTAATAAACTATTCTACTAATGTGTCGTTAAGAATATAGCCTTCTACATAGCCTATCAAAATGGGTGCTTTAGCAGCGATATGCGGCGACCAGGAGCATTGTTCCCAGCACGAACAGCAATGTGGACACGGCTATCCAATGGCTGTCGCCGGTCTTTGGGAGTGCCGCAGTTGTTGCGGTGGCAGCCTTGGGCTTGGGGATTTTGGCGACCGTGGTCTTGGTTACTGTCGTTGTTGTTTTGGTTGTCGTGGCCGCGGGTTTCAGTGAGGGATTTGCCGTGGGCCCCGTGGTGGGCTCTCCTGCAGCTGGGTTAGCATCGGCGGGAGACTTGTCCGTGCCATCGCCCGGCACCTCGTCCCTGTCAGTCTCCCCCGCCGGAGGCTTGACGACATCGGGCTCAATCACCACATGCGGTGCCACCTCACTGGAGGCATCCACCACGCCACTAGCACCAAAGGTCCCGCCGGCTGGCGTCACAAATCGCGCGGACACAAGCGACCCACCCAGACAAGCAACGCCGCCGTCGGCACCGGCCGCATCAAGCCACGAGGTGTCGACGGAAAGCTGGCAACCAGTCACGCCATCGCCAGCGTACGCGTCCTGCAGATACACGCCGTAGGCGCGCACGTCCGCTCCGGACCCGGCGCTCGCGGCAACGACGCGCCCGCCGCCGCGCACGGCCATGTCGCCTGCGATCACGCCGGCGACCGCCTCGTCCGTAATATCGGCCCCGTCCGCCCGGGCGTCGACGATGCATCCGTCTACCACGAGCGCCTGCGAAACATGGATCCCGCACTGCGAGCCCGTCGCCGTCAGGGTCCCGGTGCCGCGAAGCGTCA
>ERZ773200.901-NODE-901-length-28120-cov-8.395261_pt1 | contig 28120 bp, 36 predicted proteins | sample MGYA00581008_ERZ773200 | MGnify/ENA primary metagenome ERZ773200 (study PRJEB29015, sample SAMEA2737770) | human gut metagenome | biome: human gut; feature: human-associated habitat; material: faeces | place: China | collected 2012 ... | reverse complement strand
TATGTTAGGATACATTGTTTCAAAGAAGAAAAAGAATGATATTGACGATTAATCAGTAAAGTTCATGTTTTCGGAGAGTCGCTTTTGCGGCTCTCTTTTTTTATGCTTTTAAAAAAAATTATTTTTTTTATGCATATTCGCAAAAATAAAAATTTCTTGCGCGATAAATATAATGAAAGGTATTTTATGAGTCAATATCTTTCAATAAGTTTTATTTTGTGTTTAATTTTTTTCTTCTTTAATTTGTTATTTTTTGTTAATTTTTATTGCTTTTTTCTATTCGTTTAACAAGAATTTTATTATCCAAGGAACTATTGAACACATCAATAGTTCTTATTTTTTTATTTTTTGACTCAAATAATTGAAAGGAGAAAGAAACTTTGTATCGTCAAAATTTTCAAGAATATGTGAAAAAATTATATGCTTTTTTGTCCGAAGCAAAGGTAATTACAGTTAATGAAGCTAAAGCATTTTTAAGGGCTTTAAGTATTAAATCCGATTATACAGATACTATTGTAAAGCGTTTAGTATCCGATACATCTGTCTGTAAAAAAGACAATTATTTAATGCTTAACTGTAATAGAAGCTTAATGGAATACACTGATTTTAATTGCTTAAAAGGCAAAATTAATGCCCTTTATATTAATCTTTTAAATCAATTTAATTGTATTTCATACGAAGTTAAATATCCTTGTAAAGCTGTTTTATATAATTCCCGAACAGGAACTGCATTGTATGTTTTTTACATTTCAGAGAACTTTGCTAATGATTGTAATTTGATTGAATCACTTTATACAACCAATATGACAAAGCTTTCACCACTTAATGTTGCATTAATAATTAATGATAAGGTCGATAAAAAATCAATTGAATTATCAAACAATTTTAATGTGATTATTACTTTTCAAAACAATAAATTTACAGATGAAAGGAAGTGAAAAAGCAATAAGGTATGAACAAATATGTAATGTGTAAAAAGATTTTTGCTATTAATGAAAACTATGTTGACATATCAAATTCGCTTAAGGATTGTCGAGATTTAGTCGTTAGAGAAGATAATGACGGACTAAGAAATTACTTGACAAAAACTCTTGTTGAAAGTGAATTAGCAACAATAGAATTGCGTAAATTAATGGCACAAAATGTCGAAACAAAACCACAAATGATTGAACTTGATTCCAAGATTGTTGATGCTAACGATATCTCAATCGAAGAAAATGACAAGGTACTTTCAATAAAAATGCCAATTATTCTGCCATTTAAGAAAGTAAAAGATATCAGAAGAATATCACCTCAATTCAAGTCATCAGAACAAAGTAACGACTACATAATTGAAGCTTTAAAGAAAGCTAACAAGCTTGGTCTTGATAATCTTTTTTATAAAGTGAATGCAATTGTAGGTGCTCTTGATATTGCAATGCAGCGTTATTGTGTGAACAGTACATACGAAGAAAGAATCAAACTTTATTCAAACGGTACTTATGTGTTTACCAATTATTTCAAGTATGAACCGGGGCAGTTATCACCTGATCCTGACAATATGGAGTACAAACAAATTATTGATATTGTGGCTCGCTATCTTTCTTGTGGTAATGATAATCATATAAAAATTATCATTCAAAATAAGCCGGCTAAAAGCTCGTATACCGAACTTAAAGTGTATCCAAACACATTTGAGCTTATTCCTCAAAAAGTTCAAAAATAAGGAAAATAGGTTGGTTAAAACCGAACCATTCCGGTTTCACCCATTGCTTTTTTGCCGATTTAGTGAGTGAAATCAATAGTTTTTGGCAAATTTCTTTATCCATTTTGTCCGGTCAGGAGATTTCTTAACAAAAATGGACTTAAAAAGTAAGTGAGGAGTGTAAGAGTTGACAGCAACACAAGAAAAGGCAAAAACGCCAACACAACAAGAAATCAATAAAGGCATATACACAACATTTGAAAAAGAAACAAAGTATGCAGACACAAGCAAAGCAATAATAAAACTACTTTCTGAAAAATATTGTATAGCTAAAGATTTTGAATTATTACAAGAAGATTTGCAGGAAAATAAACTGTGGAAAGTAAAAAAAGCAATGAATGAGTTACAAAAAAACAATTACGTAACGGCATTTGCAATAGATTGTGAAAAAGCCAACAATCAAAAAGACAGTTGGAAACTAACTAACCGAGGTACTCGATTGGCGAAGTATCTTTTCAATCTTGAAAAAACCAAAAGCTCCACAAGTGCCCGAAAGGCACAATCCTGCTGTCGAAACAGAAACATAACAGAAACGATGCTCCAAGGTACTCTACAACCAAACGTTCAATATATCAACAGTGAATATTTAGGAACTTGTTTAAAAGAAGATGAAAAAGCACCATTGAGAGGATTGTATTGCACAGGATATTTACTAACACCGGAGACTAACTATTTACTTTACAGTTTAAGTGATAGAAATATTGCGGTGTATGAAACAAGAGAAAAAAACTCATTAAGAAAAATCGAGGTACTAAAAGGTACTGAGACAAAAAAAGACAGAGAGAATTATTTGGAAGGCTTTGACCGAATAATTTTTGTAGAAAATGAAGAAGCAGTAAAAAATATGTTTGAGACTGTACCGTTTAATAAATGGTGCAAGAAGAACGGCAAGAGTTATGCAAGAAATTATGAAAATGGACTCTTCTACAGAGATGAAACGATAATGAGAGGACAGGCTTTTGTAATTGAAAGAAGTATAAATCAAAAAAGGCTAATAAAACCTTTTTATAATACACCACAGACAACAATGAGGATGTCTGAGGATGCAGTTAAGCAGTATGTGGAGATAAAGAGGAAAGAATTAGGAGAAAAAGAAAAGGCAAAAAAATATCAGTTGTCAACAGTAGAAACTGATAGATACATAGTTGTAAATCTGATAGTACAGGAACTTCACAAAATGGCAATGATAGAAAATATCATTGAAGATAAAAATGAAAAGCGCGAGGTACTTGTTTTTACAACTGAAAAACAGATTGATTTTATAGAACGTTGTTTTGGAAAAGACAACATAAAGATAGCAAAGATTGGAGAAAAAGAGCTTGAAAGATATTTGGAAGAAAAGAGGAAACAAAATATGAGATAAAACGAAAGGGTGACGGCAACGAAAAAGGAAAAACAGAATAAAGAAAACTATTTGGATAAAATGTCAGAAAAATTTGGAAAAACCAAATTAGGCGGTTTTGTAATAAGGCATAAATTGTTAGCCGGAATGATGTATTTCATAGGGTGGTATTTGTCGGGTGTTTTAAGTCAAGCATTATACAAGAGTCATTTGCTTATGAGAGCACCGGATAAAGCAGATAATTATGAAGTATCGTTTGGATTAAGAAGCTTAGTCCAATGGTGTACTAATTTTCCAACAGGGTTAATAACATTGATTGTTTTTATGGCAGTAATTTCTTGGGTAATAATTCGATTTATTGCTCCACGAATGAGAGTAGAGGTCGGCACTAAAGAAAAAGAAAGAAATGTCATAAAAAGCGATAATGATACATACGGCACGGCTGCACTTGGCACAACAGAAGAATTTAAAGATGTAGCACAGATTGGAAAGATTGAAGATTGTAAGGGAATAATTCTTGGTCAGGATAAAGAGAGCAATGAAGTAATCACATTACCAACGGCTGAGGATATGAACTACAAAATCAAAAAGAATAATTGGACTTGGGATGATATTAATAACAATACAAGAAATAGAAATATTCTTGTAATCGGTGCACCGGGTACAATGAAGACCAGAAGTGTTATTCAAACTTCGATACTGCAGGCTGTACGGCGTGGAGAATCAATTTTTATGACCGACCCGAAGGGTGAAGGTTATGAAAAGAATAAATCAATGCTTGAATCACACGGCTATACTGTCAGAGCATTCAATCTAAAAGACTTTAAGAATAGTGATAGTTGGAATATGCTTGCTTCTCTTGATGATAATGATGATGGAAACGCAAAAATATTTGCAGAAACTGTTATAGCAAATGCCGGAGGAGACAGCAATAGCAAAGATTCGTATTGGAATGATAATGCTATGAACTTCTTAAAGGCTTGTTTGTTATTACATAATACAGATAGTTTTGGTGCATTGTATGATTTTATAACAGGTACTAATTTGCCTGATTTTGAAACTGCATTTGCAAACTCACCTGACAGGGTATCTGCGTTAAGGGCATTTAAAGCATTTAATCAATGTTCAGAACAAGTAAAAGGACAAATCATAAACGGTCTTGGAATTATGATAGATGTATTCCAGCAAGATAATGTTAGAAACATAACGGATTCAGACGAAATAGATTTAACATTACCTGCAAGAGAAAAGTGTGCATACTTTGTAATTACTTCTGACCAACACTCAACATATGATTTCCTTGCAATGTTGTTCTGGGTAATGAGCTTTATTAAATTAATTGAGTATATAGATAAGCATAAAGATGAAAATGGCGACCCGACAACGTTACCAATCAATATGCTTTTTGATGAATTTAGTAATATAGGTATTATTCCAGACTTTAAAAAGAAAATATCTACGGTAAGAAGTAGACATGTCTATTTAACATTGATTATTCAAACATTACCACAATTACAAAATAGATATCCAAATGGTGTATGGGAAGAAATTGCTGCTTGCTGTGATATAACAATTTTCCTTGGTACAAACGATTTAACAACAGCGGAATACATATCCAAAAGAACAGGTATTATGACGACAAATGTTAAGACGGAAAACAATATGTACGAAAGAGACAAAATTGCACTTGATAGAGATGCAACAAGTAGGGAAGTAACATCAGACGGTCAGAGAATGGTAATGACAACTGATGAAGTGCTGAGAATGAAAAACACCGATAGCCTGCTGCTAATAAGAGGAATGAATCCTCTGCTTTGTAGGAAATATGATTATACGAAGCATCCAATGTCAAAGGAATTAAAGAAAATCCGAATTGAGGACTATATTCCACGATGGAGGCAGAGAAAAATCAATTTTGAGAAAGAAAGAGAAGAAGAGGAAAAGAGGATAGCAGAAGAACAAGCTGCCGAAAGGGAAAAACGAATAGAAAAAGCATTAGAACGTCAACAAGAGTCAACTGCTCAAGCTGACAATAAAACAAAAGAAACAACAAAGAAAACAACAGAACAAAAATCTGATTCGAGTGTTGGAATGAGCATGAATGATATGCTGTTAAATTTTGCTATGCCGGCAGACTCGTCAAATGTAAACGAAGAACTTGAAGAAGATAATGAAGAATAAAATTAAGAAAGGAAAACATTATGGCAAATAGAAGAACTACAATTGAAATCCCTGAAAGCAAATTGCATAAGCAAGAGCAGGAAAAGAAAAGGGTAGAAATGTTTCAGACATTAAATCAAAGCTTGGCATCTGCAAATAAAGCAGTAAAGCATTACTTGTCGATTAAGGTAGATGGTTTGTGGCCAAATGAGAATACCACTGATATGGGATTGAGGTATTGCGCATGTCATCAGTATGGTGAATGGAAAATAATTGTACCTGCTGCCTTGATGAATTTTGACGAAGAAGTAATCAAGGGAAAAGAACCATATCAATTGCAAGGAATATATCAAAGTTACATAAACGAAATGGTTGATGCAACAATTGATGTAGTTGTAATAGCAATAGATACAGCAAGCAAGAGAGTTCTTGCAAGCCGAAAGATGGCAATGGACTATTTGGAAGAAAGAAATTATTTCAAAGAGGACAAAGGCGGTTTAAGCAAAATTGAACGAGCAGTAAGAGATAACAAAAATATTGAAAGCAGAGTTATCACAGTTCGTGAAAAATGGGTATTGCTTGACGTACTCGGTCATCAAGTTAAAATGCTTGTAAATGATGTAGGTTGGAGATTTGTGCCTGATGCAAGAGCAATTGTATATGCAGGGGATGTAGTACCTGTAAAAGTAAAAGAATTGAATATAGACAAAGAGAACAAGAAAATTGAAATGCAAGTAAGTATGAAAGAAGCATTGCCAAATCCAAATGTTGCAAATTCAAAAAAATATCCGGCAGGATCAACATGCACAGGAACAGTAGTAGCAATAAGCAACGGTGCATATTTTGTACAGACAGGTGATTTTGTAAACGGTGTAGATATTCTTTGTAAAATCATCAATTCACCTGAATTACCGGAGGAAAGAGATAAGGTGCTCGTTAAGATAGGCTATGTGAACGAAGAACAAGGAAGAATCTTTGGAACAATAGAGCGAATTACATCTAAGCATAATAGGATGCTGAACTTATAATGCATAGCACACATAATAAATATTACAGTAATTCGTATATAATGGCTATAATATCCGGTATGACCGGAAATATATTATCAGCAATATTGTTTATTCAAGTAGCATTGGCTAACAACAGTCCGGAATTTCTTTATAAACCGCAAAAGGTAAAAACATATAGTATAGCATGTATTATTGAAATTATCTTTCTTGCAGTTCTCTTGCTTATATCATTGATTCAAATACTTCAATAGTGAAAAAGACTATCTTTCTGAATAAACGGAAGGATAGTCTTTTACTATTTCTTAATTATTTTCTTCATTGCTTTCTTCATAACTAAATGAATATACTTCTGTAGGAGTATAGTTGATGACTACTGCAAATATGTTACTCTATGTATCTTGTTTAATTTTAAACTGGTCGATTTCGACCGGGTTAAAATTCATACTATGCTTTTTATCAATAGACTAAATTAGTATTAATATAATGCTGTTATATATTGTTTGATTTTAAACCAGTCGATTTCGATGGGTTTAAATATTATTTATTATTCCTTATTCCTTATTCCTTATTCCTCAACGATTATATTGACGACAAAAGTAAAGTACAGTATACGATTATCATAAAACCACAATTGAAAGCCTGAACAGAAATAGCAACAGGAATATAACAACACCATTTTAGCAGTAATAGTTCACATAGCAAAAGCCACAAACCTGTAGGTGAACATAACAAGTAAAAGATAATTGGATATAACATTAATACAGTAGTGCGTTTCTATTGAATTTGTAAAATTATCAAAATGTTTCTAAAAAATTCCACAAACTTTTAAACAATTTTTAAAAGTATCAAAATGATTTTAAAAGTTTAAAAGAAAAAAACAGCAAATTTTCAAAAGTATCAAACAATTTCTAAAAGTATTAAACAAATTTAGAAACTTAAAAAAATAAAATTAAGCGTTGTGATAAAATGCAAGAAGAAGGGCAAGAAATAGTTTACCGATACTTGGATTAACGATTATTTAGTTGACTCGTAGTTGACTGTATACTTTTAGCACTCGGCAAGACGGTAATATGAAGATTGCAAAATCAATAATCGAACATTTGTGTACTTATAGTAGAGACATGTAATTGACTTCTATTTGTGTATATACCTGCTGCACCTAAAATCGTTGCTCAGAGTGCACATTAGTCGACAAAAAGTGCTCAAATTATACATTTAGTACAATTTTCTATATAGGAAAAGCTTTTCTTACTATTACTCATTGTAATATTTGAGAATAGGAAAAAACCGTGGAAAATAATTAGCAGCAGGTAAATAAAAAAGACTTCACAAGGCTGAAATAACGTTTTAAACTGCTCAATGTTATCGTAATTGTCTGAAATATAAAATATTGAAATAAAACGGCGTAGAAAGCCACAAAGAATGTTTAATAAAAATTGTTAAGCGTTGTTTGCAAAAAAAGCAATAAAAAATTTCATTATTTTCACTAAATTTTCACTAAAAATTCACTAAACTGCGTAAAATATTAAAAATTTGCTTGGTTGTTATTGCGTATTGTAGTAATATTAAATCGTTCTGTGCAGCAGGCTTGTAAAATTCTTGCATATCTCTTGCATATCGAGATGAGATAATATATACTTTTAGGTAGTAGATTATGTAAAAACAGCCTAATGCTAATTCCTGTTCGGGCAAATTGCACCAAATTGAGATTTTCGTTATAATAGGTGCTATTTTGACAAGGTGGTATTGGATTTTGGAAAGTATCCTGATGGAGAAGTAGACAAACCATTAATCGCTTATTTTGAAAAGAAAAATGATTATGTGAAATTCAGGATAAAATATGATAAAAAGCAGATAACAAAAGGGAAATTCATAGCAACTCCTGAAGGCAACAATGACTACGGTATCTATTATTTTGTTTCAGATGAAACAGCACAGGAAATGACTCGTGATGATGCAGAACACATAATTCAAGTTATTGTTACAAGTTATATAGCTGTTAATGCATTGCTATTGTACGGTAATTTGGTAGATGGCACTTCTACAACGGTAAGAGCCAAAAGTGATGAAGATGATAAACATTATTTCATCAAAGAATACGATAACAAGCTCTACGCTGTAAGTTCACATACACACCGTTCACCGGAAGGTATATTTAGTGTAAGAGGGCATTTTAGAAAATATAAGAAGAGTGGAAAAGTCATTTGGATTGATGAGTACCTAAAAGGCACAGAAAAGGATTAACCTGCTGCAAGAGGAAGACTATATATAGTGTATCATTAATTTTAGTTGACAAAATATGGGATTGGCGATATTATGAGAAAAAATGATAATATCGTTAAGATATTAGAAAGGAGAAATCTTATGGAATATCATGTATATCAGAGAACATATACTGCCGACAGAAAAGGCAAGGATTGGACTGCTGATGAGTTGGATGATTTAACAATGCAATTGACCGAAGATATGGAAATTGATTGCGGCGCATTTGATGACCAAGCTGAAGCTGAGGAAATGTTTGAAGAATGTAAGGTGGAATGTTCATCTAAATATACCGATGATGATAAAGTGGTATTCGATTACTTAACTTTGGAAGAGGTTGAGGAAGATGCCTACGGTAATATTGAGAGCACAATTGATGCTACTTATGTTGCACCGGTAGAGTAATTAAATATAAAAAATACAATTTATGCAGAGCTTTTCAATGTTGATAAGCTCTGCTTAATTATTAGGAGATATTATATGCAAATAATAAGTCTTATAACAGCAATTATTTCAATGCTTGCAACAATTATAATTGGAATTTTGCAAGTAATACAAAATAAAAAAATTGATAAACGTGATGAGCAAAGACGTAAAGATTTAATTTATTCAGAAGCAACAAAGTTTATTACGAAATACAGTTTAGATTATAAATATGACATACAATTACTACCATTATGCGTTATGGCATATAAATATAATCCTATTTATCCATATCATAGACAAATATATAGTGAGTTCTGTTCTCTTGTCGAAGAAGTTCAAAATTGTATATTAGAAAGATGTAATATTGATATATCAAGTTCCAAAACAAATAAATTTTATGATAAAATTGTAAAACTTTTAGAATCAACCATTAAAATAAATTACCCTAATGATGACGGAAATTTATTTCACGATAATGGAAAATATTTTAAGTATTCTTTATCAAAATACGGCAATGAGAAAATACCCGATATTTCTTGTAATGCAGATAAATGGTTTGAAAAAATAAATGCTTCATCAGATAATACTATGGATTATGAAGAACATATTACAAATTTATTAGCTTATGAAAAAGAACGAAAGCCAATTGAACGATTGATGAACGAATATACCAGTATGGGAGTTCCAACTACAGGTGCTGGAACCTTGCTTTCATACTTAGCTTGTATTGTGGCTAAATATGCATTTATTTATTCTCATAATGATTTACAAAATGAGATTGGATGTATTGAAGATTATCCTTATGAATTATATATGGAAGATTTATTTTTGGATGCATTGTTTAATATTTACTACATAGCAGAAAATAAAAAATTAATAGAGAATTAAAAATCAAATGATTATATTAAAATAAGGACAACAAGTTTGTTGCCCTTATTTTTTTGCGAATTTTTTGTAAATATTTCTAAAAATGTTCTAAAAAAAACAAATATTTGCGATATTTAATTGGAAACAAAAATGTTGAAAAAGGAATGATTAATTATTAATAATTTTGAAAGTTATTTATTTGGATTGATTTTGACAGACGGAAGTATTTATTTAACTACAAGAAATAGAGGACATATTTCAATTGAACTTGAGGCAAACGATATTGAATTGTTGAAAAATATACAAGAAAAAATTCCTGATTCAAAATTAAACACACGAATCAGAAATACAAATTTTAAAGAAAATTACCAAACAGCAACATGGTCTGATTATCAAAAGGAATTTAGAGAGAAATTTTTTTCTTATGGAATGCCAAAAAAAGATAAAGGTATTTATGGCACAGTTCCTATAGTAAAATATTCAGAAAACGATTTTTGGAGAGGTGTGATTGATGGAAACGGAAGTATAGGCTTTACAAGTGACGGTGATCCGTTTATTTCATTAACAACTGCAAGTAAAATTTTAAAAGAAAATTTATGTGAACTATTATATAAAAAATTCAATATAAAAAAGAATATTAAACCTAATAAAAGAGATAATGTATATAATATTGTTCTAAAATGTGAAGATGCTATTGCTTTTTGCGATTTTTTATATAAAAATGCTGAGATATATTTACAACGTAAATATATCAAATACATAGAAATAAAAAAATGGAAAAGAACTAAGAAAAAAATATATTCTCAATCATGGACGTCAGAAGAAATAGAATTTATAAAAACACATACTGTAAAAGAATCAATGATTCATTTACAAAGAACAGAAAAATCAATAAAAATGAAGTTATGGAGAGTCAAACAAAATAATTTATAATGAATTTGAAAGGATGATAATATGAGAAATTATAATTTAAAGATATTTACAGAAAACATTGAACCTGTGGCTTTAAACCAAATATATGAGTTGGTAAAGCAACCTGCATTTTCTGATTGTAAGGTGAGAATAATGCCGGACGTACATGCCGGCACAGGTTGCGTAATCGGATTTACAGCAGATTTAGGAGAAAAAGTAATCCCTAATATTGTAGGTGTTGATATTGGCTGTGGTATGCTTACAGCAAAGTTAGGTAAGATAGATATAGACTATGCAGAACTTGATAGAGTAATTAGAAATTATATTCCTTATGGAAGAAATGTAAGAGATGATGCAGTTGAATGTATATTAGATGATGATATTGATAAACTCAGGTGTTACAAACATTTAAAAAATATTAATGGAATTAGATGCAGTCTTGGTACACTTGGTTCTAATAACCACTTTATAGAAGTTGATGAATCTAAAGATGGTACAAAATACTTGATTATACATACAGGTAGTCGTAATCTTGGTAAACAAGTTGCAGAGTATTACCAGAACAGAGCCATCGAAGAGATGTCAGGCAAGGATGAACTTGAACAACAGTGCCAGAATCTCATAAAGCAATACAAAGCTGATGGCAGACAAAAGGAAATTGAAAAAGCCTTAAGTGAACTCAGACGGAAGTGGCAAAACAAAAAATTAAATGTTCCAAAAGAACTTTGCTACTTAACAGGTCAAAGCAGACTTGATTACCTTCACGATATGACGATTTGTCAGCAGTTTGCATCATTAAATAGGCTTCGTATTTTTCTTATTATTGCAAGAGCAATGGGATGGGAAGTTGTTTCAAATGTTGCTATAACTCACGATGCGCCGAATTTATTTGAAACAGTACATAATTACATTGACTTCACAACCAACCACGATACTAATATGGTCCGAAAAGGTGCGATTTCTGCCAAGAAAGGTGAATATGTATTAATCCCTATGAATATGCGTGACGGATGTATTTTAGGAATAGGAAAGAGAAATGAGGACTGGAATTGTTCAGCTCCACACGGTGCAGGACGGCTTATGAGCAGAAGTATGGCAAAAGACACTATTTCTCTTGATGAATACAAAAACTCAATGCAGGGTATCTACACGACCTCTGTGTGCCAAGAAACAATTGATGAGTCACCACAGGCTTACAAATCAAAAAATGAAATTGTAAAACTTATCGAACCTACTGTTGAAGTGATTGAGATTTTAAAACCGGCATACAACTTCAAGGCAAACTAAATCTGTTCCGCCATGTACAAGCTATAACAAAAACAAGAGTGGAGAACCTGCTGCTCTTGTTTTTTTGCAAACTTTTTGTAAAAAATTGTGAAAGCTTTCTAAAAAAAATGAAATATTTGCGATATCTAATTAGAACCTAAAATTAAGAAAGGACTGTGTGAACATGAAATATAACGTGTTTTTATCACATGTAAGTGCTGATAAAATAAATTTTGTAGAAGAATTAAAACAATCGTTTGATAAACTTGGCATTTCTGTTTTCTATGATAAAGATTCTATTGAATGGGGAAATAATTGGTCTCAAAAAATCACAGAAGGATTAGATAAGTGTGATTTTGGTGTCGTAATTGTTTCTAAAGATTTTTATGATAGAGAATGGACTGAAAAAGAATTAAAGTCTTTGCTGATTCGACAGAATAAAAACGGTGATAACATTATTTTGCCAATTTTATATAATACTAATCTCGATGAACTCAAAAAGCATTGTAAAAAATCTTGTTATAAGGATTTGGCAAAAATTCAATTTATTAGGTTTCCTGAAGATTGTGATGTGAAAGACATTACTATTAGACTTGCAAAAAAATTGATTGCAGATGTAACTGTTGATTCGGAGCAATCACCTGTATTATCTAACAATGCTATTTTTGATAAATTTTTTGAAGACCATAGCTTCGAAAGCTACGAATTTAATTTGTGGCTTAAATCTTTGATTGAAAATAATAATAATTGGGCTGACGATTATGATGAAAATATTACAGGTTGGCATCGTCTAAAAATTTATGAAAAATCTATTCCTTTAATACAACAACGTCACCGTGATTGTAATGATTCTATAATGTTCGGCTATAATGGAAAATCTAAATATCAATATCGAATTAATCCAATATATTTTAATGATTTTCGTGCGTATTTTGACAAAAACATTAGACCTCAATTATAAGGAGAATAATTATGAAAATAACACTATTCAGGTCACAATAGCTGATCTTACAAAAAATTACAAAGACGATGAGGAGGGAGGAGTGTTTGGATACGATGATAGACAAATTGACAGTAATCTACAGATGCACTGTAAAAAATGCAACAGTGAACTATAACAAAAAAAGACAAGTGCAGCAGGTTTGCACTTGTCTCTTTTTATAATTGCACATATTGATTTTTGACAAAAAATAAGCACCGAACTAATCCGGTGCTTTTATATGAAACCAAGAAGGAGGTAGACCGTCCTTGGGTTCAGTTGACTTTAAGAAAGATTGAGTATCTATACCGTTTTGTAAATTGAAATTTTAAAATATTATATTAGTCCTGAAAACAGAGTGAATTGACACACAATCTTTCTTTTGTCTTGATTATATCACAAGTTTAAGGACTTTGCAAATATAATCAAAGCAAAAGTGGAAAATGTCACATCCGGGATTTAAAACCGTTAAGCCGGAATGTTTATTATTAATAGACCATCTCGTAAATTTGGTAAAAAGTCAATGGCTGTTTTAAAAAATTATGCCAAATGTAATAATTGCAGTTTGTTTGATTCACTTATTGCAAATATATATGCAGGAAATTTTAAAAACAACTATGAAATCAATAAAAAGACATTCCACTTTTGCACAAATGGATGAAAAATTTAGTTGAAATGCTTAGAACTGATTACAAAGAAATTGATTATATTGTCAAGGATTTGCTTGAACCGGGTACATACTTACTGTCAGGTGCACCGAAGTGTGGCAAAACCATCTTAGCAACACAATTAGCAGTTGTAGTAAATATAGCTAAATTTTGCATCCATATATATCAAACACCTAAAAGGTGATGATAATATTTTAAGAGAAAGACAGAAATGATTACTTAAAGAACAAAAAAACACAATGGGAAGCTGTGATAAAAGAGGTGACAAGTATCTCCCTGTCTTTCTGTCTTAATTATACTACACTGAATAGTAGGTGTCAATAGGAAAGCTGTGAATTTTTTGCGAATATTTACTCCATTATGATTAAAGTAAAAAGCACCGGAAAACCGGTGCTTTAAAATTATATAAAACCAAAGAGGAGGTATAGTCTTTAGTTTTTGTTTGATAAGAAAAGCAAAAGAGAAGAACAAAAGCAGGAAAAATCCGTTTGATACCTATTGTTCAAAAAGTAGTTGATTTTATGGCTGATAAAAATGAATGGCAAGGTCCAGAATTTCTTATTTATTTTATGCTTACAAATAATGTGAAGTTCACTCCTTTGCTTTTCTAACTAAATTGTAACACACTGAATAGTAAGTGTCAACAGAAAAGCTGTGAACTTTTTGCGAATTATTTCCTCTAAAAATAGCGTTTTTAGGGGATTTTTTTTGTAAAAGAACTAAAAATTTCATCTCCAAATTTTTAAAATTAACACTTGGAGGAATTATATCAGCTACGATTGATGTTCGTAATGCCAGAGATTATCATGCTGCCATTGTAGCTTTTATGTCTTTTTGCAAAACAAAAGCCCGGCATAAGCCGAGCTTAGATATTTTTACTTTCGATACTACTCATTAGAAAATTCAGTTGCTCTTTTGTAAGCATCTGAGGTAAATATTTACGATATTGTTTGAGAACAGTATCATTGTTGTCCTTTTTTGTAAACTTAATTCTGATATTAACACTCCTATATCTTTAATAACTTTTTGAACCCGGAATATATTCTTGCATGAGATAATCCCAATTTACCAAGTATGTACTTTGATTCATTTTTTGTAATGCTCTAAATTTACAAAGTTCACGTAAACGCTCACTTACTTTTGATTGAGATACAGAAAATTTGTCGATAATTTCCTTCTGTTTAAATGTAACAAAATAATGATCTTTACATTCATCAAAGAAGAACTTGTTTTTACGAGGTACTACAAGTTCATTATCTATTACTGCCTTTGGCAATAGATATTCAAGTAGTTTTATGTCGTTCTTTGAATATTGTAACATTTCGTCAATTCTTTCAAATACTTTCATTAAAAAAATCCTCCTTAATATACATCTTGATGGTCCTGCACAACAGAATCATCATTATTAACGTTATTGTTGCCGGGGAAATTGTCTTTGCAAGAATATTGATTGTTGTGTGCTTTTACACGTTTCTTGTATTTGCCGCCTTTAATAATCTTTACAACAGCTAAAACTGCATAGAAAACTGTAAGCGTAAGAGCATACAAAGGAATAGTTTTTACGATAACACTAACAGTATTGCTGTAACTTAACAGATTTGCAAATTTTACAAAATGATTTCCTAAATAAGCAAATCCGAAATATGTTACTGCACACCAAATACAATGGTATAACATTTTACCTAAAGCACTTTTGCTCGACATGTATTTTGCGTTACGTAAAAATAATATTACATTACCTATTACATATATAATTATTATGACTTGGATTACTTTTACAATAGTTTGAGTATCCATTTTTTTATATCTCCTTTTTACACTATAATTATACCACACCTACTATTCAGTGTCAATGCTGAAATGGTAAATATTTCTTTAATAATAGCCATTTTTTGTAAAAAGAAAAAGCCACCAATAGGTGACTTATTTTTTGGTGCTATTTCTTTTCTGAGCTAATTTTCTTTTTTTTATTTCTTTCCTTATCAGCTCTTTGACAAATTGTGTTTTATTCGGTAGAATGCCTAAGAACTCAATGATATCAGCATCATATTCTTTGTTCAGGCTAAATGTAAATTGTTTTAGATTAGCATTTTTGTATTCTAAATCATATTTCTTTTTATCAAATTTTTTTGTTTCTTCTGGCATAAATACAATATCTCCTAAAAAATAATTTTTTTTTAAAAATGGCCTTGACACCTACTATTCAGTGCGTTATAGTATAGGTGTAGAGGACGTCAAGCCCCCTCTACTTCATTTAAACACTCTTTGTTTTTTCCCAGAGACAAAGAGTGTTTTTCTTTTTTGGGTATTGGAAAAAAATGGTAATTATATAATACTTAATTATTATATCATATTTGTTATAATCATACAATTACAAAATTTTAAATTTTTTTCAAAAATGGTCTTGACACCTACTATTCAGTGCGCTATAGTATAGATGTAACAGAGTTACAGACTTTGTTGCTCCTTTCTGCTCTTATTAGAGCAACATTATTGAATATAACCGTAGGAACTACGGGGTTAGCCTATTGATACTGTGTTTGTTTAAGAACACTTGAGTAGGAAGCTTGGCATTCTAATGCGAAGCAATTCACTTTGTTTTTGGTGTTTGTCATTTTTTATTTTCAATGATCTACATCAACTCCTTTTTAATCACTTATTGCCAAATAAGTGATGATGTCTTTTTTCAAAAAAACCTTTTGATTTGTTAAATCGGAAGGTTTTTTTGTTTTTTTGCATTTTTTTAGTAAAAAATTAAATTTTTTTTGCAAATTTTTATGAAAAAATGAAATATTTGCGATATATATATTGGAAGCATTTCCAAATATATACAAAATGCCAATTGAATGGCAAAAAGAAAGGAACATTTTATGTTAAAATTTTTTACGAATTTTAAGTTCAAAGAAGGAGAAAAGGAAAAAATTCAAGATGAGCTAAGTCGTATTGAAAAACATTTTTCAAAAGAAGCAAAATTATATTTAAGAATTATGTTTGACGAAAAGAAAGAAATCTACACGTCAAGTGTTACTACTAATTTTGCTAAAAAACTTCTTGTCGGAACAGGCGAAGGCGTAACGTGTGTTGTTGCAACCGATGAGGCTTGCGATATGCTGATTCGCCAAATCAGAAAGGAAAAGACAAAGAAGTTTGACAAAACCGGCAGAACACCTCTGTCAGAGCTTGCTGCTGAACAGATTACTTCCGATGAAGTGTCTATGGATGATTTTGAAAAATACGGTATGAGTTCTGATAGAATTACAAAGGTAAAAAATATTTGTGTAGAACCTATTTCTGTTGATGAGGCAATTGACGAAATGGAAGTTCTCGGCAGAGATTTCTTTGTTTTTAACGATCCTGACGGTAATGTTAATGTCGTTTACAGAAGAAATAAAAACAAAGGTTTCGGACTACTTAAAGGATAGTATCTGAAAAAAAGGAGGATAATTTTTTTGGAACAAAATTTAAACATTAATGACTTATTAAGCTTTAGTCCTATGGATTTAGCTCAAATTTTAAATGATACATTTATTTTTGATATTCCGTGTCAGATTGAAACTGAGCAGGAATTAAACGAAGTAGGAAAAATGCTTGCTATTACAAGCAATCAATATTCGTTTTTAACATCAATGTTATCAATTGCAAAAGTGAATGTAAGAAAATATAAGAGAGCTAAAGCTAAAACAAGTTACGAAGATGCAGTCGATAAAAGGGATATTATTTCTTATACCGTGGATGCTGTAAAATTGCGTCATAAAACTTTATCTCGCTTGATTACCGTAAAACAAGAACGTAATAATGAGCTTAATATGTCGGAAAGGAGACAGTTTTGACGTGTAAAAAAATTAGTTTAAACGAATATTTAATTGAGTATGATGCTTTGTTTGACAACAAAATTTGGAAAGGCCATACTCGATGTGATAGTACCAAAATTGATGAATCCTTTGTGAAAATTACAAAAGATTTCATCAAAGAGGATATTCACAGAAATACCAACTGCCCTTTAGATGAAATTATTATTTCAATACAAAATATTAAATGCATTGGCAAAAGAGTAATAGAACTGTCTAAAGAAGACACTGTTAAATTTAACAATCTATATGCTGAGGAAATGTTCAATGCTCAATTTCTTAAAGCAGTAAAAAATAACAGGAAAAGTAAAGGAGAAAATATTCAATGACTAAGTATGAAAAATTAGAGGAATATTTCACAAAAACAGAATTTGCTGTTTTAAAGTATTTTGTTGACCATTCAGTACCGCTTAATACTATTGACGAAATTCCAAAGAATTGGAGAGATTGGTTTGGTTCAAATCATTTGTATAAATGTGAGGCAAAGCAAGCTGACATCGCCAAAGAATTAGGAATAACTCCTACTGCGGTAAGCAGAAGTATAACTTTACTTCGTACATACCAAACCGTTACTAAGATAAGAGGTATTAAAGGATACATTGTCAATAAAGATTGGCTTTACGATGAATATCAATATTAAAAACCTTGACATTAATTCTTATTTGCGTTACTATAACAATAGTAATTATTATTATTTAATTTTATAGTATATTAAGTCAGTTATTGCAATTTGCGATAGCTGACTTTTATTAATTTAATAAACAATAGCCGATTAATTTTGTGTATACAAATTTAGTCGGCTTTTTTTGTTTTCATAAGAACTTTCACATAAAAATTTATGCTCAGTGAAAAGTTCAGTCGTAAGGGCAACGACAGGAGGTATTTTATGAGAACAAAATATTCAACACACTCTTATTTACTATATAGGTTCAAATATAAGAAACTATAAGAAAGAGAGGTGTAATAAATGGAAGAAACTGTAACATTGGTCGGTACACATTCGTACACAATCTATGATAACAATGGTTTTTCCATTCAAACAATTAAGCTTGTGGAAGAAGGAGGCAGAATTACTGCTAAAGGCTATAATCTTCCACAAGACCAATATACCTATCAATATAAAGGAACAATCATTGAGGATAAAAAATACGGAAGACAGTTAAATGTTCAACTGTGTACGCTTTATATCAATGAAAAAGAAGATATTATTAAATATCTTAAAGAAAATATTGCTGGTATAGGTAAAAAGTACGCTGAAGCACTTTATAAAGCATATGGAAAAGATGTATTCAAACAAGCCAAAGATTATGATGCTGTATTTGCAGTAATCAGATCTGAAAAGAAAGCAAAGAAGATAACCGAAAGTGCGCAATCACAATTAGTATCTCCTGAAATGTTTGAAATTATTTCCAAATACCAAATACAACCAAAAATACTGAACAAATTAGGATTTTCTTTTGAAGCTATAAAGGAGAATCCTTTTATTATGTCCGGTAATGTTACTTTCTATAAATTAAATAGAATGGCAATTGATTTTGGCTCGGATTTGATATGTTATGACCGCATAAGAGCAGCAGTAAATTATGTTTTAAGTGAACTTATAGGTTCACGAGGACATATGTACTATCCTTACAATGAATTTGTTACAGTAACATTAAATCTTCTTAATAAGGGCGTACAGACAAAATGCTCACTTGATGATTTAAAGAAAACTCTAAGAAAAATGAATAACGATCAAGAAATTGTACTGCGTAAAGCAAACAATAAATTAATCATTTATTCAAAGTTTAATTATGAAACCGAAAATATAATTTCAGAAAGTATCATAAAAACACTTCTTAGACCAAAGGACAAAATCAGCGTAAGTAAAATTAAAGCTGCTATTAATGAAACCGAAAAAGAATTCGGTATCTCTCTTGCCGAAAAGCAAGAAATAGCAGTAAAAATGGTAATGGAAAACAATTTTTCAATTATCACAGGTTCAGCAGGTACAGGTAAAACAACTGTACTTAAAACGGCAATAAGAACCTACGAAAAAATATTCAAATGCGAAGATGAAGACATTCTCTTACTTGCACCGACAGGCAGAGCTGCACAAAGAATGAGTGAGGCTACTATGCACAATGCACAGACGGTCCATTCAAAACTTCTTATTGATGAAGACGGTTCAGTTGGTGAGGAAATAGAAGAAAAAATCATTTTTATAGATGAAATGTCAATGACAGATGCAAAATTGCTTTCACTCATTTTTAAAAATACTAAAAATGATAATGCTAAATTTGTATTCTTAGGCGATCCTAATCAGTTACCAAGTGTTGGTGCAGGAAACATTCTTGAAGATTGTATTCTTTCTGAAGTTATTCCTACAACTAAACTTGATGTAATCCATAGGCAAGCCGAAGATTCATTGATCATTAAAAACGCATTGAATATTTTAAAAGGTAATTCTTCTCTTACTCTTGGTAATGATTTTGATTTTGTAAAATCAAATACAATCAAAGATGATTGTGTTGAAATTTTTAAAAATGAATTTGCCAAATACAAAAATAATATTATGGCTGTTCAAATCATAACACCAATGAAAACAAGAGGAGATTATTGTCAGGAAACCCTTAATAATGCTATTCAAAAATTAGTTAATCCGATAGAAGACGGCGATATTACTTTCACAATAAATAACTATAAATTCCATATCGGGGATAAGGTTATTTGTCAGAAAAATAATAAATTATCTAAAAACGGTGATATTGGACTTATCAAAGATATTTATCGTGATGAGGATAATAAGTTGTCTGTCGATATAGACTTCTATAATCACATTATTTCGTATACAGTTTCTGAATTAAGAGATTTAAAATTTGCACTTGCTTATGCAATTACAATTCATAAATCACAAGGTTCGGAATTTCCATCAGTTATTATGCCGGTAGGAAGTGAACAAATGTGTATGCTTCAACGAAACCTTATGTATACAGCAGTTACAAGAGCATCAAAAAAGATGACTCTTGTTGGAAGTAAAACTGTATATAAAAGAGCAGTTGAAAAAAATGTGAAGCAAGTAAGATTAACTGCATTAAAACAATATCTTGTTAAGGCATATAAAGAAGCAATCTAATATAAGCCATTAAGGAGGATTATATATTATGGCTACACAAACATTAAAGCGTATTTGCCTTCGTTCAGAAAAAAAGATTGAAATGATTTCAAAACTTTTATCTGATGGTGAACAAATAAACAAATTTATTATGAGTTCCGATTACTATAGAGAACATTTCTATGTAAGTACACCTGAACAGACAGACATTCTGTCTGCAATTGAGGATACACTTCACCGTATGATTGAAGCCGGTTGGTCTGATGATGACATTGCTTTTGTTCTTGATGCACATAAAGATGTGTTTGAAGACACAGAAGATGCAGAAGATACAGAAGACACAGATGAAACTATCACACCAATTGATTTGGGCTATTCACTTATTGGTGAAGTTATATTTCACAGAAAGGGGTACAAACTGGAATGTCAATAGAAAATTTAAGAACTCATTACCTTTATCAGTTTGTTGGTGGAGAGTTAGATGGTCTTATCTTAAGTTATCCAACGCTTAAGTTAAAAAATGTTATTAATGGCTATTCTGAGGATTTGACCGAAAAACGAAATAAAGGCTTCTTGTGTAAGCGTGAAGAACTTGATAATCAGCCGATTATCAAAGGCTATTTAGGACCTATGTACGGTGGCGATTGCTACTTAGTACATGGTCAAATTAAAAAGTCGTACAAATGCACAGATGAAGTAAAAAAACATAATAAACATATTCATATAATCAGATATGAAACACAGGAAGTATATGATATGCTTTCTTGTTGAATTTTGGAGGAAATCATTATGGCAAAAAACAATTTAACACCTTCCGACTTACTGTCGGAAGATAATGACTATATTGAGTTTTACGATAATGTATTTGATATATTTGTCGGTTTGGATTATGTATCCGAAAAGGATCTAAACCGTGAAGCTGATAAATATTATTATCGTTTTCTCAATTATCTTAATAATAATGTTCAAGTGTTATCTGTGGCAAATTCTACTTGTGCTTGGACTGATTTTATCAAAAAACATATCAAGGCTTTTAAAAAGTTTACAAAAGAACATTGGGTACGTACATACAAAGATGATTTGGATGAATTTATCTATCAATGGATAAAAGAACTTCATCTGTACGGTGCAGGATATGTTAGTGAAAGTGAATACAAAGCACTTGTCGATATGTTAATTGACCCGAATAATAATTAAGGAGGAGTTGTGAAATGACACAACCTATTACATACACTGCATACATAGTTGCATTGATGATTATTGAAAGCGAAGATTTTGAATTGGAAGTTAATAAGGATGAGAATGGTGATAAAATCTTTAAACTTGTTGATGATAATTCAGCTAACTGGGGCGATATTGAGTCTGATGAGTTTTATAATTTGGCAACAGTTATTGACAGATTAGAAGCCTATCACGATGATTATTACTTCAAGGAATTTGAAGAAAAGCGTAACCCTGATATTTTGAGTGGAAAAGTACCACCGGATCTTTCGGATGGTAAGCCATTTGAAAAATACAGTAATCTTGCTGCTATCTGCTGGTTTATAACAAATTCAGCAGATATTCTTAGTAAAATCACACCGGATGTGGCTGATGCTTTTGATTATGATATGGCTTTAAGTCTTGTTGACAGATTTGACCGAAATACTGATGAAGAATGTTTACATTATTATATCAGAAAAATGCTTATCACTCTTATGTTTCAAACACTTTCGGCATATAGACTGGTTGAGTTTGATAATCGTATTTATTGTTCAGCATATGGTGATGCAGACCTTTGGAACTCTGACAAAGAGTTTTATGAGTTAATTGGTAAAATGTACAGTAAATACTTTGATGTTGGATTTGATCAGTGGCTTTTTGAAAATGATGTTTATAAAACTGAAGAAAATGATTCAAGTGGCTGCGCATATCTCAGTATACTTAAAAAGGAAAAAAAACAAATCGTTGATGACCTCAAAGACTTAGGCAAAGACGGTCATTATTTTGACGAATATGCTTTTGCATATCTTGGTCTTTTAGACGAGTATGATAAAGCATAACAAAAAAATAATAACAAAAAGAAAAATCCATTGAGTTATATAATTCAGTGGATTTTTTTATGGAGGTAAATATGAGTAATTTATATAAAGAATTAATAGATAAGCAAATGGCAGAAACTAATGCTTTTCCAGTGAAAACTGCCACTAATAGTGAGCATTTTAAAAAAATTGTAAATGAATGGAATTTATCTTGTTACGGAAAACAACTTGTTCAGTCAGGTATCAGTATGTTTATTCGCAAAAAAGATGTAAAAGCATTTAATGATATGCTTAACCGTCATCGTGAAGAACACCAAAAAGCTATTGAGGAAGACACAACAGGTGAAGGATATATCTATGATATGTTTGTATACGAGTTACAAAACTATGAATATGGATACACCGGATGTGTTGATGATACTCTTGAAGCTTTGGGTATATCAAGAGAAACATTACAGCAAAATGCTGCAATGAGTCAAGCATTGGAAAAAGCTCGTAAATTTGTTATGAGTTTGGATGATTAAGGAGGAACATTCAAATGAGAGTTTATGATCCAATAGATGTAAGGATAAGCCCGGACCTTTCAAACGAGGAGAGGGCTTACGAAATATTTAAGCGTTGCTGGATTAATCAACATATTGATGACATAACAATGGCACAAACCGAGGCTCTTTATGAAAATGATGAGTCTAATAAGAACCTTCACGAATGCGAAGATTCAACAAAAAATATGTCATTTGATGAATATGTTGAAAAATATGGCTTTGCCAACGGTGAAATTTATCCTTGCTATGAGGAATTTCTCAATAATGATTTTGAAGATTTCCTTTATTATCCGGAAATTGAAAAAATTATTGATAATACAGATGAAGAAGAATCTGGCATATCAAAGATTATTTGTTATCGTTATAGGCTGTCACAGGTTTTAGGTAGAGAATGTATTGATTTTCCAAGTGTTTTTAGCGACAATAAATTACTTATTGAAACACTAAAAAAATTGAAAGTTGATAAAATTTCTTTTGGAAACTATGGCAACACTGTTGTTAACGAACATCAAGAAAAAACCGATAAACCTATTCATCTATTTTTTGATGAGCTTGTAAATTTGTTATGAGCTTAAATGATTAAGGAGGAAGTTTTAAATGAAAAATTGCAATAAGCCTATTTATTACAATGAATACAAAGATTCAATCGTTATTGATGAAAAATCATTTTCAAAGCCAACAATTCTGCGTGATGATTATCTTCAAATCAAAACAACAGGTCATGATTATGATTTTGTTGCATCTGTTCAAAACAAAACTGACAAACCTGTTCATCTGATTTTTGATGAAGAAGTTGGAGTGGATGTTGACGAACTTGAAATTGATTCATTAAATTGGTTTGGCATTCTTGCTAATGATAACGGTTACAGGATGCTTGAAGCACTTGTAAATAACAAATTTTCAAAAGAATAAAATTTAAAAAAATTGATTTAATCCCTGCTGCCAAAAGTAAAGCAGCAGGGTAGGAGGTATATTATGACTAACAAAAATTATATGGTTACATACACAAAAGAAGGTAATGAAAATTTCAGTTGTGTATTGGTTGAAGCAATCAATGAAGAACTTGCTGAAAAAAACTTCAAGGTGTTTAAGCCTGATTGTGAATTCATCGGCATCAGAGAAGAAAGTAATCCTGAAACATACATCAAAAGAGGTATGTCAGTTCTCAACAACGAATTGTTTAATTCAATTGTTGCAAAAATGGTTCATATTACTCTTGACGATGAAGTTGATGGTGTCTCTTTTGTTATGATTGCAAAAGTAAACAATCAAAGAGAACTTGGCGCTCTAAAACTTGATTCCAGCGTTGAAGATGCTACTTTGTTACAAGAACCACTTCCTGATTTTCCATTCTTTGTTACACTGGATTGGGATGGTTTGGAATATACAGTCAGAGCAGTTGAAACTATTGATAGCATAAATGATACGAATTCTGATGTTGCTTACCTTTACAGAAGTTCAAAAAACAGAGTAAAGGATATTCAAAAGCTTGTTTTTGGTGATAAATATTTTGATTTTGAAGATAAACTTAATCAGCTTATTGATGCGTTTTCGGATGAACCAAAAGCACAAGAACAAATCATTAATCGTTTAGCATATGAACTTCATTATGGCAATGTCAAAGGAGTTTTAAACAAACACAGTCACATCAGATTTACTAAGGAAGATGTATTAGAAGATAAAGTTCTTATTGATGCATATAAGAAATATTATCCTCAAAATGATTATTCTTTCTGTGTTCAGTCTTGGAAAGATAAGTATGAACGAAATAGTGGTGAGTCTACTACCACAGCAAGTTATGATAACCTTGATAAAGCACTTGAAGATGCGTTTGATACATTCAAAGACAATGAAACAGTTGAGGTTATTGCAATTGACAACGACAATTACAATGAGTATTCGATTCTTTATCTTGGTCCGGATGATATTGCAACTGATGATTACGGCTTTGGCAGTGTAATTGTTGCTGAGCTTCAAGATATTAAAACAATGAAAAGAGAATGCTATTTGCCGGAAGATTATTAATTGGAGGTTTATTATGGCTAATACAACTGTTAAACATAAAGAACATACTCTTTGGAGTAATTATCCTTCTGATTTGAACTTTGATGATTGGAAAGATAATTTTAGTTACTATTATCCGGGGTATTCTGAATCGGAACTCCAAGAGAAAATGTATGAACTAAATGATATTCCTTTCGATGATATGTGTCGTAAACTTAGCAACATTGTTTTTGATTTGCCTATTATCATAATTGGTAAAATCGGCAGATGGAACGGTACAGTAACAGGATACAAAACTATTGAATCCGGTAAGGTCGTTGATTGTTTTTATACCGATTGTGATTATGCAAAATGGTATGTAGATGAAAACAATGATTTACGATGCGACTGTTCACATCATGACGGAAGCAACCATTATCTTTACAGGACCTTCAAGACAAGTCTTGATGAAGATGAAATTGAAGAATTCAAAGATAAAATTTACGATAACACCTTCACACAAGAGGATATTGATAAATATACCGACAGTGTTGGAGTTGCTATTCGTGAAGTTTACGGTTGGGAAGATTAAGAGGTGTTTTATGTTAGAACAAACATATAAGATAAGACATAACGAAGATGGAACAATAGTATCACAAGATGTAAGAGATATTGTTGATTTAGCTTTGGAAAATTTGATACTTCAAGGCACTAAAAACGATTATATTTTTGTGTATCGTGAAGCATCTGAAACTAATCCTGAACAGTATCCTGAAGGTTGGTACAAAGATGATTACGAGATGGTTATTCAAGAAATTATGCATTCAGACGAAGGTTTTAACTGTATTCTTAATGCATTATCTGAAAATGACATCTTATTTGTACCGACTCTCACAACATCAGTTTTAGATTTTATGAGAGAGTTTCAAAAAGAACTTAATAAGGAGAATAATTGATGTCTGATTTTATTGATAGAAAAAAGCTACTAAAAAAGAAACAATATTCATTTCAAACTGAGTATGGAGCATTTCCAAGGCATGATTATTTTATCAAACTTTCTGATATAAAAAGTATGCCGACTGTTGATACAGAAAAACATGCACATTGGATAGTATTATATAGTGATGTCGGATATGTAACAGCTAAATGTTCTAATTGTTTTGATTCAAAACGTGAAAATATTATTTGTGTTGACAATGAAAGTGATTTTTATCCGTATTGTCCTTTTTGTGGCTGTAAAATGGATAAAAATAAGATTAAGGAGAAATAAGTTATGGCTGAATATTTTGAGAGAGTAACTCCTATTACAACTGTAGTAGAATTCTACAACAAAAGTGTGAAGAACAACAAAGCTTCACTTTTGAAAATCTATCCGGATGCGTTTCGTATAAACAGGTTCAGATTCTCATTTGCAAATTGTGATGCAAGTATGAAACGAGTACCTAACGGCTCAGTCGATTTTTATCTTGAAGTTGAAAAGGCTCTTGTGCTTGCAGAAGACATTCTTTCAAGACAATTGAAGAATGATGTTGCAAATGAAGTTGTTGAGCGTAGAAAACGTTCTGAAAAGGATGGTAAAGAATATAAATATGCAATGCCTGTGCGTTCATATCCGGGTGGTCTTAGTGCCCGAAAAGCAAAAGAGAAAAAAATTCGTACCGATGGTATGGCTCAGGCAAGGGTTTTAAAAATTGCCGGTGCTTCAAGCGATAAACTTGATATTATCATTTCTTGTGAATGCGGTCCGGGCAGAGAAACCAAAGAAGGATTGATTGTTCCTACATATGAGTATAAACCTGATACAATTGTAAGGGTTGGCATGACTTGGGAACAAGCAAAACAGCTTGCTGTAATGCTGAAAAGCCATTACGATGCATATTTAAGTTCTTGCTATACGTATGATGAGTTTGCTTATCAAAAGTTTCTTAGAGAACGAAATAACGGTTAATGTTGATGGCAGAAGGTGGAAGTCTCATCATTCGTGTTGAGGCAATCAAGTGGGATTCAGATTATCTTGATGAAATCAATCATCTCAACTTACCGGAAAATGCGTCAATTGACGAAGAAACATTTAATTACTTGTATCCCGATGTAGACTTGAAAGATCATGACAAAACACTTGATTGTATTGCAGATTGGCTTTCAAATACATACGGATATTGTGTGAAATCGTTTCAGCTACCGTTATTTACAAAATAAAAGGTAATTAAAAATTTAGGAGGAATAATTTATGAGTTGGATCGGTGGTTCATTTGTTATGGATGATTTGAGTGAGAAAAGCTTGAAAAAAGCATATGCTTCTATTCGCTCAAAAATCCGACATGAAGCTGATTTAGAAGAGTTTCCTAATATGGGTAATGATATTATGCCTATCAAGGAATATGCTCCGGGTAAAATTTATGATAGTTTTGATGCTGCCGAACAGGTGGCATCAGACTCATTTAATGTTTGGAACAGAAAATACAATCCTACTTTTGCTTTTTATGATACATCTCAAGTAAAAACTACGAAGAAACTTCAAACATTAGAGACTCGTTTGATTAAAGAAAAAGAAAAACTAAACGAGTATGTCAAAAAAACAGATTGCAGCAGTTTCAAGGCTGAGTTAATAACTTGCCCTAATTGCAAATCTAAAATAAACAAAAAGTATATTTACAACAGTCATTGCCCTCTTTGCAGAACGGATTTACGGTCTAAGACGGTTATCGACACTACAAATCGTTATCAGGAAAACATCAAAGCTCTCACTCAACAAATCAGAGAGGAGAAGATCAAACAAAAGAAAAGTTTGCCTGTTAAGTATTATGTGGAATTTTGTGAATATGTAGGATAAAAATACAAGCAAATTTGTAGAATACAAAGAATTATCGCAGTCGTGGCCATATGTGGAGGAAATAAGTTAATTCTTACAAAAAGAACATCACTTCGGTGGTGTTCTTTTTTTGTTATTTGCAGCAGGAAATCTATTGACATTAGTTGATGTTTGCGCTATT
>ERZ773200.886-NODE-886-length-28403-cov-27.795894_pt1 | contig 28403 bp, 23 predicted proteins | sample MGYA00581008_ERZ773200 | MGnify/ENA primary metagenome ERZ773200 (study PRJEB29015, sample SAMEA2737770) | human gut metagenome | biome: human gut; feature: human-associated habitat; material: faeces | place: China | collected 2012 ... | reverse complement strand
CTACGGGAATAGAGGGCGTGGAAGCATCGACCAACTCCGACCACATCTATACCCTACAAGGCGTTCGCCTTCAGCGGCCTCCCAAGCAGCGTGTCTATATCCAAAACGGCAAGAAGTTTGTGGCAAAGTAAAGGCTGACCTCTTCATTCATTAATTAAAAAAATACAATAAGGCCATTGGGACTAAGGGGGCTAACGAACCTTGGGTCTCGGTGGCCTTTGTCGTAAATGATTTTCAAACTTGATAGTTTAGTTTGTTCACTATTTCGACAAGTCTCTCTATATATAGGCTGCTGGTAGAGATTGGAAATAGCAACCTTTGGGCGGATAAAACTGGAGGAAGGGCATGAGGAAAGGTCGCAATGAAGGTGTAAAACATTCATGTATGATGAGTTAATAATGCCAAAAAAAAATCAAGGACAATGTGATACCCATCTATTCTTTGCATCTTTGCAAAGTAGAATTGAGTAATTCGAGAGAAAGAATTGAGTAATTCGAGAGAAAGAACTGAGTTATTCGTATCTACAAATTGAGTAATTCGTCAGAAAGAATAGAGTTGTTTAATATTAATAATTAAAGAATATGGGTGAGTATAGAAGACCACATTACAACTTGATAGTTGCGTTTGTTCGCTATTTTGACAAATCAGAACCGGTATTTCTTGGCTGCTGATAGAGATTGGAGGTAGCAGCCTTTGGGCGGATAAAACTGGGGGAAGGGCATGAGGAAAGGCCGCAATGAAGGCTTTTGGTCTGCGATGGGCTTTGTTAAATGGATACGAAGGAATAGTTAATGGGGAGTTAATTCATGCTAATCGGCTTGCATTCGGCTGGGCGGAAGGTTATCTTTGTATAGAGGCTGCGCCAGGACAAATGGTGAGCCAGGCTTGTTGGCATGAACGGCAGGAAGAGGCGAGTGGCTGAAACGTAAAATAGATTCAAAAGAAACGATGATGAAAAAGTTAAATTTCTTATCAATCTCCTCGATTGAGAGTCGGAAAAGACCGTTCTCGTATCGGTCTCGTATCAATCACGTATTGATCACGTATTAATCCCGTATCGATCCCGTATCGTTCTCCTATCGTTCTCCTATCGTTCTCGCTTCCGGAAGCGGAAACAATACGGAATCAATACGGAAACAATATGAGATCGATATATGCTGGAAGGGAGGACGATATGTGGTGGGTACATGGTGAAGCGTGTGATTGAAGCTTTTCCCTTAGAGCAGGGCACAATGAAACGACCATAACAAGCGGGTCATTCATTTCGGACGAAGCCGTTTTGGGTTAAAAAACAGAAATACCCAAAAAATAATGTTTTTATTGACTTCAATCTCGGATTTTGTGGCTATCTTTGCGGTAAGATATGCTATACACAGCATAACCCAAGAATAAGAAAGCAAAACCATGACAGCTACAGAGCAGACAAAACAGTCGTTGGAGCGGTTTTTCAACAAGATTGCCCAAAAGTTACCCTCATGTGACGAACCGTCGCTGATGAGCGACATTCACGTCAGAGTGTCGCAGGAAAGCGGCGACGTGATGGCGTTCGACGACGACGAGAACGAAATAACCCGTTGCGTCGTAGAGCCTTGGATAGACAACAAGGAGGACGACTTCTACGACAAGGTGACCAGTCAGCTCCGCCAGCAGATGACGGCGATGAGCCAGGTGGTAGAAGGTCTTGGCGTGATGAAGCCCTACAGCTATGTGCTCGAAGATGACGACAAGGACAGCATCGCAGAGCTCTACGTCGTGGACGACGACACGATCATCGTGGGCGGCGACCTGATGGACGGACTGGACGAGGACCTGGACCATTTCTTCAACCAGCTGATGGATGAACATTGCTAAGCGACTGGCCCTCGGGCTTTCCGCGCTGACCCTCGGCAGCATAGCCGCCACGGCCCAGCGCCACGAAATCCTCGACCCCAACATTCGGTCGCTGCAGGTCATTGCCGACAACGACTGGAGACGGATGCCCATCATCGGCCTCCGTGGGGGGCAACTGTCCGTCAGTTTCGACGACCTCACACACGAATACCACCGCTACGCCTACCGGCTGACGCATTGCGAGGCCGACTGGAAGCCCTCGGAAGCACTCTTCGAGAGCGACTACTGCGACGGCTTCGCCTCGGGCAACACCATCGACGACGTGCAGGAGAGCATCCTCACCAACACGCTCTACACCCACTATCGACTGACGCTGCCCAACGGACAGTGTGCGATGAAGCGGTCGGGCAACTACCTGCTGACCATCTACGACGAGAACGACGACGACCGCGAGGTGGCACGCATAGCCTTCATGGTGACGGAGCCGGCCGAGGCACAGATGGGCGTGGGGCTAAAGGTGCTGACCAATACGGACGCAACCATCAACCAGCACCACCAGCAGGTGGAGATGGAGGTGGGCTATGGAGGCTATCGGGTGACGGACCCACAGCGGCAGATCACCACCGTGGTGCTCCAAAACCAGCGCTGGGACGACGCCCGCTGGAATGCTCGCCCGCAATATACGATGGCCGACGGACTGAGGTGGAGCCACTGCGACGACTACCTCTTCTGGGCGGGCAACGAGTATCGGAAGTTTGAGATCCTCTCGACCGACGTGGCAGCCATGGGAGTAGATCGCATCGACTGGGACGGCACGCAGTATCATGCCTACCCCTGGACGGGAGAGCCACGCCCCAACTACATATACGACCCCGACGCAGACGGCGCCTTCGTGATCCGCAATTCAGACAACTACCATGCCAATACGGAGAGCGACTACCTGCTGGTACACTTCCGCTACCGCTGCGAGAAGCCCTTTCAGGAGGCAGTCTATCTGAACGGCAACTTCACGCAGGACCGCTTCCTGCCACAATACAGGATGGAATATCATGCCGAGACACAGAGCTATGAATGCAACGTGCCGCTAAAACTGGGTTATTACAACTATCAACTATTGATAATCGACGAGGCAGGACGCCCTGCCCTGCTCCCCACAGAAGGTAACTTCTACCAAACAGAAAACAGCTACCAAGCACTGGTCTATTACCGACCGATCGGCGGACGCACGGACCAGCTGGTAGGCTATGCGCAGATGAAATGCAACGAACGGTAGGAACAGAAACCCAAAAAGACTGACAGTGATAATAGATATGAGAACAAGGAAAGCGATATTGCTGATAATGCTACTGGCGACGGTGCTGGGACTGGACGCAAAGACGTGGGAGGCAGAGGACATCCCGATGGTGCACCTCACCGACGCACGCCGCTACGTCTGCGACCCCGACGAGATCCTCTCGCAGGCGGAGCGCGACTCTATCGACAGCTATCTCCTGCGCCTCGACAAGCAGTGTGGCGTGGAGTCGGTGTTCGTCATCGTAAAGCGCGTGAGCAACGGCGACACGTTTCGCTTCGCACAAGACCTGGGCAACCGCCAGGGAGTGGGAAGCAAGAAGACCAACCGCGGACTGGTGGTGGTCGTAGCCGTGGAGGACCGCCGATACTTCATCGCTCCGGGAGAGGGTCTGGAGAAAGACCTGACCGACATAGAGTGTGACGACATCGGGCGGGCTTGCATCGTGGCCAACATGAAGCGCGGAGAGCCCGGACAGGCCGTACTGGCCACGGCCCAGGCGGTCTATAAGAAACTGAAGACCGGGACGACAGGGATCCAGGAGAACACCGACGAGGACGCTGGCGCAGGACTGGCAATCGTCCTCTTCACCGTGATCTGCATCGTCGTCGTCCTCGTCATCCTCAACCGCAGGGACAACCGCGGCAAGGGTGGCGGCGGTGGAGGAGGAAGCCGACGCTCTGGCGGCCCCTTCATCATCTGGGGCAACCCGGGCCACACCAACGACTCCGGAAGCGGATGGGGCGGAGGATTCTCCGGCGGCAGCTTCGGAGGCGGCAGTTTCGGTGGAGGTGGTGCTGGCGGAGGCTGGTAAGCCTAGAGCGGGACCCGCTCCGACTGGTGGCGAAAGCCGAACTGGCCAACGAGAACAACAACAGAATTATAATCAGAAAACTATTAGTATATGGAATCAAAGAAGCTAATGAAAGTAGGGTCTATCGTCGTGGTAGTCCTGATGATTGTGGGGTGGCTGGTGAGCAGCTACAACTCCATGGTGTCCAACCAAGAGGAGGTGACGACGGCGTGGAGCAATGTGGAGGCGGCTTATCAGCGCCGTGCCGACATGATGCCGCAACTGGCAAAAATCGTGAAATCGTATGCCAAGCACGAGCGCGAGACGTTTGAGCAGGTGACGAAGGCACGCAATGCGGCCACACAGATACACCTCGACGCAACCGACCTCACACCCGAGAAGATCAAGGCCTTCGAGCAGGCACAGAACCAGGTGACGCAGGCACTCTCCCGCCTCATCGCCGTCTCGGAGCGCTACCCCGACCTGAAGGCCAGCGAAAACTATAAGTCGCTGATGGTGCAGGAAGAAGGTACGGAGAACCGCATCAACGAGGCACGCCGCCGCTACAACGAGAGCGTGCAGGGCTACAACCTCTCCATCCGCCGCTTCCCCAACAATCTCCTCGCCGGGATGTATGGCTTTGAGCGCATGACGAAGTTTGAGGCTGCGCAGGGTGCGGAGAAGGCTCCGGATCTCGACATCTAAGGGAAAAGACATCGGCACGATGCGTTCGCTGCTTGGTGGACGCATCGTACGGATGCCCTACCCTCCTACTTTCTGACGATACTCCTCCTTGACGCGCTGCTCCACCTCGTCCAGCGTCTTGCGACTGACCCTGACAGCCTTGAAATAAAGGAAAACGAAGAAAAACACAATGGCGAGGACGAGGGAAATCACAAAATTGAGCACCTGCGACTTAACGCCCAGCCACGCCACAAACTCCATGCTACCGATGAGGGCGGCAGGCGCCACCAATGCGTCCGCCCAGTTGTGCTTGCGGTAACTGCGGAGGATGCGCTGATACTCCTCGTCTTCTTGCAACAGGCGCTGACGATTGTCAGCCCATTTTTTCTCGAAAGTTTTCTCTATCATAAGTTTCTGTTTGGTTCGGTGATTCAAAAGATCGGTGAAACGATCGTTCAGTGAGACAAAACGATCATACAAATAGGCGCGCTGTGATACCATCGCTCAGATAGATGCCCCGGCGAGTGAGGCGCAGGTGGTCGTCTTCGCGGACGAGATAGCCCTGGCGCAAGTCCTGGTCGGCAGCAGCCAAGAGGAAGTCGAGGCGCTGGCTACCGAAGTCGCGCCGGATCTTGCCCAGATCAATACCTTCTGCGGTGCGCAGCGACGTCAGCACCACGTCCTCATAATGGGTGTCGGGATCGAGGGCCTCCATCGTGCAGGGCCGTTCACCACGACCGATGGCCGCGATATAGGTTTCGATGTCAGCCACATTCCATGACCGCTGCCGTCCGTCGAAGGAATGGGCGGAGGCTCCCAGGCCCATATAGGGCACGTCGCGCCAATAGCTACTGTTGTGGCGGCTCTCGCGCTGGGGCAAGGCAAAGTTGCTGATCTCGTAGTGGCGGTAGCCGGCAGCAGTAAGCCGGTCCACCAGGCAGTCGTACATGCGGAGCGAGAGGTCGTCGTCGATCTCTTGAATGCGCCCCTCGCTGAGCCAGCGATGGAGCGTCGTCCCCTCCTCGTACATCAGACTATAGGCCGAGATATGCTCCACGCCCAGACGGAGGGCCTCGTCGATGTCCTGTTCCCAGTCGGCGAGGGTCTCGCCCGGAAATCCGAACATCAGGTCGATGGAGATATTGCGGATGCCCGCCTGGCGCAGCAGCGTCGTGGCCCGTCGCACCTCAGCAGCCGTATGGCGACGGCGAAGCAGGCGCAGGCGGTCGTCGGAGAAGGTCTGCGCCCCCATCGAGATGCGGTCGATGGGCGATTGGGAAATCCAATCCGCAAACGCTGGGGTGACGTCGTCAGGATTACACTCCATCGTCACCTCGACAGGCTGCGGCCTATATACCTTATATATATAGGAGAAGAGACGGTCGAGCTGATCCGTTGTGAGCTGACTCGGTGTGCCACCCCCGAGATAGATCGTCGTGATGGCCTCGTCGGCGGGCAATTCCTCCGCCCGCAACGGCAATTCCTGGCAGAGGGCATCGACGTAGGCATCGCGCAGCGCGTGAAGCGTCGTCGAATAAAATCCGCAATAGACGCAACGACTGGCACAAAATGGTATATGTATGTATAATCCTGTCATTTCACTTGCAAAAGTACTAATTAATTTTAAAAAATAGAGTACTTTTGCCATCGTTGTTTGGCTTTTACAAAAAAAATGCCTAATTTAGTGGGCGAAATGACAGAAATGCCTGTCCTCTTTCAATTACCCTACAAGTAAATAACGATATTATTAATCGCTTAAATCTATCCGATATGAAAGTATATCAGACAAATGAGATTAAAAACATTGCCTTGATTGGCAGTGCGGGTAGCGGCAAGACCACACTTGCCGAGAGTATGCTTTTCGAAGCTGGTATCATCAAGCGTCGTGGCTCCGTAGAAGCCAAGAACACGGTAAGCGACTATTTCCCTGTGGAGCAGGAGTACGGCTATTCGGTCTTCCCCACCGTATTCCATGCAGAGTGGAATGGCAAAAAGCTCAATATTATCGATTGTCCGGGTAGCGACGACTTTGTGGGGGGTGCCATCACGGCCCTCAACGTCACCGACCAAGCCGTCATACTCATCAATGGCCAGTACGGCCCGGAGGTTGGCACACAGAACAACTTCCGATATACCGAAAAGCTGCACAAGCCGGTCATCTTCCTCGTCAACCAGCTTGACAGCGACAAATGCGACTTTGATCAACTCATCCAAAGCATGAAGGACATCTATGGTCCGAAGTGCGTGCAGATACAATATCCCGTCCAGACGGGTCCCGACTTCCACGAGATCATCGACGTGCTCATCATGAAGAAACTCTCATGGGGTCCGGACGGTGGCGCACCGAAGCGCGAGGAGATTCCCGCCGAGGAGATGGAGAAAGCCATGGAGCTCCACAAGGCGCTCGTGGAGGCAGCCGCCGAGAATGACGAGGCGCTGATGGAGAAGTTCTTCGAGGAGGAGACGCTCACGGAGGACGAGATGCGCGAGGGTATCCGCAAGGGCCTGGTGATGCGCAACATCTTCCCGGTGTTCTGCGTCGATGCCCACAAGGACATGGGTGTGCAGCGCCTGATGGAGTTCCTGGGCAATGTCGTGCCCTTCGTCAGCGAGATGCCGAAGGTCCATAACACGCGTGGTGAGGAGGTGTCTCCCGACTCCAACGGTCCGGAGAGCATCTACTTCTTCAAGACGGGTATGGAGCCGCATATCGGCGAGGTGAGCTACTTCAAGGTGATGAGCGGATCGATCAAGTCAGGCGACGACCTGACCAACGCTGACCGTGGCAGCAAGGAGCGCATCGGACAGATCTTCGCCTGCGCGGGTGCCAACCGCATCCCCGTGGATCAGCTCAATGCGGGCGACCTGGGCTGCACCGTGAAACTGAAGGATGTCAAGACGGGCAACACGCTCAACGGCAAGGGTACGGAGGAGCGTTTCGACTTCATCAAATATCCCAACTCCAAGTATTCACGCGCCATCAAGGCCGTCAACGAGAGCGATACGGAGAAGATGATGGCAGCCCTGCTCAAGATGCGCCAGGAGGACCCGACATGGGTCGTGGAGCAGAGCAAGGAACTGGGCCAGACGATCGTTCACGGACAGGGAGAGTTCCACCTGCGCACGCTGAAATGGCGTATGGAGAACAACGAGAAACTCGCCGTGAAGTTTGAGGAGCCGCGCATCCCGTATCGTGAGACCATCACGAAACTCTCTCGCGCCGACTATCGCCACAAGAAGCAGTCGGGTGGTGCCGGACAGTTTGGCGAGGTCCACCTGATTGTGGAGCCATACGCCGAGGGCATGCCCGATCCGACGACGTTCAACATCAACGGTCAGGAGTTTAAGATGAACATCAAGGGCCGCGAAGAAGTGGACCTGGAGTGGGGCGGCAAGCTCGTCTTCATCAACTCCGTTGTAGGTGGTGCCATCGACGCACGCTTCATGCCCGCCATCCTCAAGGGTATCATGGACTGCATGGAGCACGGTCCGCTGACGGGTAGCTACGCCCGCGACGTGCGCGTGATCGTCTATGATGGCAAGATGCACCCGGTGGATAGCAACGAGCTCTCCTTCATGCTCGCCGCGCGCCACGCCTTCTCCGACGCCTTCAAGCAGGCTGGTCCGAAGATTCTGGAGCCGATCTACGACGTGGAGGTCTATGTGCCGGCCGACTACATGGGCGACGTGATGAGCGACCTGCAGGGCCGCCGCGCCATGATCATGGGCATGGACAGCGAGGCTGGCTACCAGAAGTTGCAGGCGAAGATTCCTTTGAAGGAGCTCTCCAACTACAGCATCGCGCTCAGCTCCCTCACGGGCGGACGCGCCAGCTTCTCGACGAAGTTTGCAAGCTACGAGCTGGTGCCCAACGACATCCAGCAGAAGCTCATCGCCGAGCATGAGGCTGAGCAGAAGGACGAAGACTAAAAAATGGGACGCTTGTCTGCGAGACGAGCCGCCATTACCATAATGAGAGAGGGTGTGTCAAAACGGTCGTTTTTGACGCACCCTCGTTTTACTTTTCAGAAGAACAAGCACAACACAAACAAAACCGATCAATGCTTATGAGGTGTAGAATCAAAGAACCACTCCAGGGCTTCGTCGCCACGGTCATGCTGGCTACCTGCGCCCCCATCGCGGCATGGGGACAGGCGGACCAGTCGATCGCTGAGGACTTCAGCCTGTTTACAGCAGGCAGCGAGGAGGCTCCATCGACCGCTATCAACAGTACGGACGGTACGATCCCGTCGCGCTATTTCCACCAGCCGGGATGGACGGGCTACGGCGTACACCAGGCCAACGGGACCTGTGCGCTGATCAACCCCGACGCCTACGGAGCCCAACTCAACACGGCGGTGGGCCACTATGACGGCGCCTATGTCGTGAAGGTGCGCGCCAAGACCCTGCCGGGCAACAAGCAGGACTACGCACGCCTGAACATCGGCCTGTGGGAGGATGCCGCCAACCAATACAATCAGACGAACTACTACGAGAATTTCGTCACGACGAAGGGGGAATGGCGGGAGTTCACCTACGAGTTCAACAACACGTCCTATGCGGGGAGCGACCGTATGTTCGTCGCCTTCTACACCAACGACCAGGTAGTCATCGACGATGTATCAGTCGAAAGGTCCACGACGCTGAGCGCCCCGACGACCTACAAGGCCACCGACTACACCCCCGACGGCTTCACGGCCCATTGGTCGGCAGTGAAGGGTGCCACCCACTACCTGTTCTCCCTCTTCCACAACGAGGCGACACCAGTGACGGAGGACCATGCCTACACCGAGAACTTTGCCTCGCTATCGTTGGGCCAGCTGCCCGAGGGATGGACCTACAAGTCGGCCACGGGAGCAGCCCCGACGGTCTATCAGAACAGCGAGGGCGGCGTGGCTTCGGCCTTGATGCTGCGCAATGGCGATGTGGTCACGATGCCCGACGACGGAGGCAGGATCACCTCGCTGACGTTCTCGATCATCGAGTGTAAATTGCCGAAAAATCCCGAAGACCTCTGGGGCACGGAGATCCATGTCGAACTGTGGAACGGCGCGAGCTGGTCCGACTTCACCACCATCCAGGTCGATGCTTCGGAGTATGGCAACCAACTGATCCATGACATCGACTGGAGCCGGTTTATGGAGAAGGACAAGTATAAGTGTCAGAGCGTGCGCTTCCGCCTGTCAGGACTGCCCGACGACTGCGCCTTCGGACTGACCGACTTCGCATGGTCCACACGGCGATCTTCCACCACGGTGTATGACATCCGCGACCTGCGCGTGGAGGACACCCACTACACCGTGACGGGTCTCAACGAGACGACGGACTACGCCTACAGCGTGAAAGCGTGCAGCGACGACGCGGTCTCTGCCCCATCGACAGCACGACAGGCCAACGGACTGCCCGCTCCCGTCGTGGAGGCTGCCACGGAGGTCACAGTCAACGGTTTCACGGCCCATTGGCGACCCGTGGCAAAGGCCACGGCCTACGAGGTGTCCCACTATGATGTCTATACCGCTCCCGCCGATGCCAGTAGCTACGTCGTGCTGGCCGAGGACTTCTCGAAGATAGCCAACACGGGCGTAGGAATTGAGCGGCCCTTTGCGTTTCAAAACTCCAGTTACAAAAAACTGGGCATGGACATGGTGTACCGGGATGGGTGGCAGTGTCTGTGGGGAGGATACGCCGACGGCTGCTTCGTGGGAACGGGTCTGACGGAGTATAATATCAGTGGCGAACTGCTCACGCCCGAACTGACGCTCTCCAACAACCACGGCCTCTACCACGTCAAGGTGACGGCGCGCTCGATGCTGAAAGACGACGTGCTGCAGGTCTATAGCCGCAAGAGCGGACAGGGCGTGGAGTGTGAGCTCAGACCAGACGAGTGGCGCGTGTTCGAGACCGACGTGACGGGAGGTCAGTTGGACGATATCGTGGTCTTCACCACGGCCCGCCATTACCCGTTCATCATCGACGACATCGAGATCAGCCAGGATCTGAAAGCAGGCGACCGCGTCTTCGAGCACATAGCCTCTTCCGACGCCATCGACCAAAGCGCCACGCAATACCGCGTCGAGGACCTTGCCACACCAGCCGACCACCACGCCTACGCCTTCGGCGTCACGGCCCTGCGTGCTACGACTGCCGGCGACTTCATCCGATCAGACCGTTCGGCCTACCAGGTTGTGGCAGTAGCATCGGACGTGGCAAGACCGAAAGCCACCGTGACGGCCCATGAGACGGGACGCTATACCATCGACGGCAGGAGGGCCAACGCCCAAACCCACGGCCTCGTCATCGTGAAATTCTCCGACGGCAGCGTGCGGAGAATGCTGCAGAAGTAGCCGCCTCAGGACGCTCCCTCCTGAACAAGACTGGATAGAAAAGTGCCGCCCGAATCAGCTTTTGACTGGTTCGGGCGGCTTACTTATGCGTGGTTGGGGGCGACACGCGGGAAGCGAAGCGCGAAAGCGAAACGGGAAGCGACACGCGGGAGGCGAAGCGCAAAGGCGAGTCGCTACGGGAAGTTATCGGGGGCAGAAGACCTTCATGACCTTGGAGCCAACCTTGACGATGTTGATGCCTCGCTGCAACTGCGGGATGCGGCGGCCCTGCACGTCGTAGTATTCCGCCTCGGTGTCGTTGAGCAGATCGACGAGGGTAGCGGCATCTACCTGACTGGTGCCCTCATCCACGCCGATGGTGAGCTGGGCGGATCCACCCTTCTGCGTAGCATCGGGCTGGATATAGGCGCGGTAAGCAGCTATCTTCACGCCGGTGGCAGCAGGCTTGTAGTTGCTGACCAGGCGGAACAGGTCTTTGGCGATGAAATAGCAGTCGTCGGCGAGTTCGATGGGGGCAAACGTACCCATCAGTCGATGGCCCGTCTCCCTATTCGTGGGTTTTGTCACGGCCTTCGCCTTTTCGTCGGGAGAAGCCGTACCGCTCACGACGCGGAAACTGGTCCGTTCCGCGTTTTTCTTGCGAACGACGACAGGCTGGCCTGCCTCTATCACGCCTTCCTCCACGCGCATCAGCTCGACACTCTTCGCTCCTACCGACTTCAGGGTATAGAAGTAGCAGGTGTTGTCCTCCGAACTGGGCTGGATGGTATAGGGCAGACAGAGCGTAGCCCATTCAGACTTTACCTCTCGTTCGTAGGAAGCGTTGTTCACGTCGCAGTCTTCGTAGAGCGTGTATGCCTTGCTGTCATCCAAAGGCAGTACGTCGATGGTGAGTAGGTAGCCTGTGGCTCCAATGATCTCATTGCCATTCGTGCCAACCTTCTTGGTGAGATAACCCGATTTGTAGTTCGCGTAAGTCTCATTTTTCTTTGTAGGTTCGAAGGAGATAGCGCCTTTCAGTAAATGGCAGTCGCGGAACATATTTGAACTTTTGACACCATATGGGATTTCGAAATGATCGCTGACATAGATAGTTTTAAGCGCGGAGCATCCGTCAAACATATCGGTAGCAGAATTTGCCATACCGGTGTTGAAACTGGAAAGATCAAGCATTTGAAGGCTACTGCATCCCTTGAACATAGCATCCAGCTGCATTCTGGGCTTATCAGCCGGGAAGTTGGACACGTCGAGAAACTTAAGAGAACTGCAACCAGAGAACATAGCGTATAAGCCGTGATATAACACTCCCTTCGCATTGAAATGGGACAAGTCAAGCGAATCCAAACTTGAACAGCCACCAAACATTTGGTTCATGGATGTCACATTCTCCGTATTAAAACTTGAAATGTTGAGATCATGGAGCTTTGTGCACCCATAGAACATCTGGGCCATTGTTGTTACTTTCTCTGTGTTGAAATGGGAAAGGTCGAGCGTTTCGAGGTTCGAACACAGGGCAAACATCCCTGACATATTCTTGACGTTGGACGTGTTGAGGTTTTCGATACCCTCTATGCTGGTAAGATTCGTACAACCATTAAACCAATTGGAGCACGTCGTGTGGGTTTCATCCCGGAAACCAGCTTTGAAGACAACCTTCTGAATTTCTGCAGCATGGGTATCCCATTCCGGATTTTTTCCATAACCCAAACCAAGGATGTTGTCGCCCGCAGGCTTCGTGGCGCCGCGATGGAAGGAGAGCGTGCCGGTTGGCGCATCCCATCGCACCCAACTGGCAGTAGCAGCCGTGAGATAACCTCCCTCTCCCGTGTGAGCCATCTCCACACCCGTCTTATTAGGGTTATAGTTGGGCAGATTAACACATCCGTCAAAAATCGAAAAATCTAGGGTTACTTTATCTGTAGTAAATGCAGAAGTGACGTAGATCTTCTTGAGGTTTTTGCAATTACTAAACGCATCAACCATGGAAACCATTTTGGGCGTTGCAAACGAGGAGAGATCAAGCGTTTCAAGCTTCGTACATGAGAAGAACATCCCAGTCATAGATTTCATGTTCTCCGTATCAAAACTGCTTAAATCAATACTTTCAAGGTTAGTACATCCTTCAAACATGCTTTGCATTTGAGTCACCTTTCTGGTATTGAAACTGCTGAGATCGAGACTCCGAAGTGACGAGCATTTATTGAACATTGATGACATTTGCGTCACATTTGCAGTATTAAAGCCAGGGAGATCGAGACTCCGAAGTGACGAGCAATTATTGAACATTCCTAGCATTGTGGTCACGTTTTCGGTATTAAAACTGGAGACATCGAGGGTTTCAAGCGTGCTACAAATGCAGAACATATTCTCCATAGTGGTTACTTGTCCAGTTTTAAAATCAGTAAGATCGAGCTTAGAAAGCGCCCTACAGCCATAGAACATCGCTTTCATGTCTTTCACGTTTTCAGAATTAGAACCGGATAGATCGAGTTCGGTAAGACTTTCGCAACCTTTGAACGTTGCATTGAGATCAGTCACGCTGCTGCCTATGAAGCCTTTGGGCAACTTGATTGAGCGTAGATTCTTAGCGCCATCAAACATAGCATACATGTATTTGACCTTTTCCGTATTAAAGGAAGACAAATCAAGTGTTTCCAAGCTGGCACAGGAGGAGAACATTAATCGCATATCATCGACCTCTGACGTGTTCAAATAGTCCAAGTGCTCAATCGTTGTCAAAGCTTCGAAAAACCAAAACCAGCTTCCACAATCTTTGGGCCGTGCATCCTTGAAACTCTCGTCAAAGACCACGCTTTTTATTTTTTTTCTTTCATCTAATTGCTGCCACAAGGGACTATGGGAAATACCTTGATCGTTCCCTTCAACGAAATTCGTGTCATAATAGAGCGTGAGGGTCTGAGTCTCTCGGTTCAATCTCGCATACATTATAGGATCCTGTGTCTGCGCCATCACGGGCTGCAGAAGCATAAGCATCAGCAAGAGCGAGAGCGCGCATCGGCGCTGCAATAGATATTGGGTCATTTTCTTGATCATGTTGATAGTCATTTTTTGTTTTAGTTTGGGTGCACCACGGCACCATTCGTTGATTGTGATAGAAAGAAGGGGCAATAGGCTGTCTATTCCCCCCAGAGGAAACCGTCCTCGTCTAAGGTAAATTCGGCTTTCTCCAGTTCCTGTCGATTCTGAAACTGCCCTTTATAAATTCTTACCTGCGAGGGGTTGATCATTATGCACGGCCCAGTCTGCGCGACGTCAACCTGGGGCTTGAAATACTTTTTTTTCTTCATACTTTTATTTCTTGTTTTTGATTATTGTCTTCACGATTAGTCCGTCGGGCGCCCACGACGAGGACTAAGCCTCCACAACGTGCGGGTCTTTCCGACCTTCAAAATTAGTACAAAAGTAGGGAAAAGTAGTGAGACAGGGTGTCGCATTGTCCTGTTCAGGTGTCTCTTTGGTGGTAAATAGTTGTCTCCTTCCTACCAAAGAGACAATGGTTCATAGCCAGGATCGGTTGCGTTTACATATTTTAAGAAACCAAGGAAAGAGCCGTCAAATATCAGAAAAGGGATCTTCAGATACGGAGAAAAGGGAATCTTCAGATACGGAGAAAAGGGCTCGTCTCCCTGCTACGAAAGAGACGCATCCGAATCGTGGGATCCGGCCAAATAGCGCTCCCGCCAAACGGTCGGCGTACACGCCTCACGCGCCTTGAAGATGCGGTAGAGGTGGGTGCGGGAAGTAAAACCACATTCGGAAGAGATGATATCATTGCTGTAATCGGGGTTGGCAATCATCATTTTCTTGGCCGCAGCGAAGCGGATGTCGCTCAGCCATATCCGGAACGTAGTCTTCAGAGACTGGTCGAAGTATATCGTGAGTTCGTCTTTCGAGACATGGATCGCATGGGAGAGGGAGAGGAGGTTCACCCCCCCCATCCTTATAGCCCATCGCCGCGCACCATTCGTCCAGCCGCTGCTGGATCTGCTTTCTTCGATCCTCAGGCATCAGCGAGGCAGTTTGCGTCTCCTCCGCCTGGTCGGCTACATGGGCCGCGTCGGCATGAAATGCGTTATCAGGCGTTGCGTTATCAGGGGTTGTGCCAGCATGAGGCGCATTGGCATGAGGCGCATTGGCAGATGTTACGCCAGGATGAGCTTCGTTGGCAGGAGCCGCTTCGCCAGGAGAAACGACACCAGGAGAAGCGACATCAGGAGAAGAGACACCATGAGCCGCGACGGCCTGCTGTGCTACCGTCTTCTCCTGCTGAGCGACTACGGCAGCAGGGCTGACCTTTTCCTCCGCCTCTTCGTCGAGCAGCGACTCCTTCGGCTGATAGCTGTAGCCCAGGGCCACGAAACTCAGGACGAAGAAGAGGAAAGCCATGAGTCCCAGAGGCGCAAAAAAGTAAAGCAACTTGGTGGAGATGATGGCAAAGGGCGATACCAAGGCGGGGAAGAAGAGGATAAGGAGGCTGGCGCGGGAGTAGCGTACATAGGGCATGAGGTCGCCGCCCGCCATTGTCTCCAGCAGACGGCGGCGCTTGATGATCTCGCGGACGATGACGACGATGCAATAGACCACATTGGCGGCAAAGAGGGCCAGCATAGCATAGAGCCAGGCCCCGATGCGCATTTCGCCATGCTGGAGGAAGCCGATGAAGAAACAGGCGAAGATCGCCAGGTTGATCGCCGCGCAGACCGCATAGACCCTCCTCCTGCGGACATGTGTGGCCTCGATATGGAAGATGCCCATCGAGATGAGCGAAAAACAGGGTGCATAGACGAGGACATTGACCGTGGCACCCACCGCGTCGTCAACGGCCCTGAAACCAAAGCGCATCTGCATCAGATAGTGCGCTGCCAAGCCCATGATGCCGACAAAGATCAACCATCGTGCGCGCTCATAGCGCGGATTGAGCCATCGCGTCTGGAGACGGGTGACGGCGAGGGTGAACGCATTGAACAGCATGAACAGGAAGCATGCGAACTGCAGCAGAAACAAATGATCCATAGGACAAAAGATCTCGTTGGAATAGGAAAATAGGTTTATGGACAAGGCACCTGCCCGGCGCTTGACGCCAGGCAGATGCCTCATAAAGATACAGGCTGTAGGGGGTAGTACCCTCTCCTACTTCGTCATTTCATAGACCACGTCCATGAGTTCCTTGCCCAGGGCATCGGCCTCCTCCATCGTGGCCGCCTCGCTATAGACGCGCATGATGGGCTCAGTATTGCTCTTGCGGAGGTGGACCCACTTCGTCGGGAAGTCGAGTTTCACGCCATCAATATCCGTTACCCGCACGTCGTCCATCGATCCGAAGCGCTCCTTGACCTTGCCCAGGATGGCATCCATATCGGTGTCGGGCGTGAGGTCGATGCGGTTCTTGGCAATATAATAGGTCGGGAACGTCTTGCGGAGCTCACTGCACGTCAGTCCCTTCTGTGCCAGCGAACTGAGGAAGAGGGCGATGCCGACCAGGGCGTCGCGACCGTAGTGGCTCTCGGGATAGATGACTCCGCCATTGCCCTCGCCACCGATGACTGCACCCACCTCCTTCATCTTGGTGGTGACATTGACCTCGCCGACGGCAGAGGCAAAATACTGGCAGCCATGGCGCTCGGTGACGGCGCGCAGGGCGCGCGTAGAACTGAGGTTGGAGACGGTGGCTCCCTTGACGTGGTCGAGGATGTAGTCGGCCACGCTGACGAGCGTATATTCCTCGCCATACATCTTGCCGTCCTCCTGGATGAAGGCGAGACGATCGACGTCGGGATCGACGACGATGCCGAGGTCATAGCCTCCTGCTGCCACCTCGCCCATGATGCCTCCGAGATTCTTCTCCAGCGGCTCCGGATTGTGGGCGAAGTCGCCATTGGCCTCGCCATTGAGGATGGTGTAGCCGACGCCCAGTCGGTCGAGGAGCTTCGGCAGGATGACGCCGCCGACGGAGTTGATCGCATCGACGACGACGCGGAATCCACGCTTGCGGATGGCCTCCGTATCAACCAGGTCGAGCGCGAGGACGGCCTCGATGTGGCGGTCGTCGAAACTGTCGTCCTGGCGGTAAGTGCCTATATGATCGACATCAGCATAGTCGAAGTCCTCCTTCTCCGCCATGGCGAGCACGGCGTTGCCGTCGTCCTTGGTGAGGAACTCGCCCTCGTGGTTGAGCAACTTGAGCGCGTTCCACTGGCGCGGGTTGTGGCTGGCGGTGACGATGATGCCACCTGCCGCATGGCTCATGCGGACGGCCAGTTCGGTGGTCGGGGTCGTGGCAAGCCCGATATCGAGCACGTCATAGCCCATTCCTATCAGTGTGCCGCAGACCACCAGTCGGACCATGTCGCCCGAGATGCGCGCGTCGCGGCCTACCACGATACAGTTGCTGCCCGTCGGGTCGCTCTGACGGATAAACTTGGCATACGCCGTGGTAAACTTGACGATGTCCAACGGGTTGAGCGTATCGCCGGTAGGGCCTCCGATGGTTCCACGGATGCCGGAAATGGATTTGATCAGTGTCATATTTTCTCTTTAGTTTTGTAATTGCATGTTATCTTCCGCGCTCGTAGGTAATATCGTAGAGACACGGATAGACCGACATCGTGGCCGCATAGGTGCCCTCGGTGGAGGGTACGATGATGCGCACGCGGGCGATGTGGTCGTCGGCCGAGAGCGGCCTACCCACCTTGATGTAAGGCAGCGGGGAAAGCCATCCGTTGGGCACCTGCGTGCTGCCGGAACTTCTTCCATAGACTTGATACATCACACTCGACGTGGGGTCGAAGGAGGCCGTGAAGGTGCCGGAGGTGTTCGTGACCGACATCTTGTCGACCAGCGCGCTGAAATAGAGGATGTTGTTGGTGGCGATGATGCTATCGGTGAGGAGGTTGCGCTCGGTGAATCGGCAGAGCACGGTGGCCGTCTCGCCATCCTTGATTTTCTCTCCGCAACCCTTCTCTACGATTTGGAGATAGATGCCCGAAGACTCGAGCAGCACAAACTCGTTCTTGCTCACGTCGGTCATCGTGTCTTGATCGAAAAACTGGCGCTCGGAGATGACCGTCACGCTGCTGTCGTTGAGATACTGGCGGATGGCTCCGTTCTCTCGCTTGCGCTGGTCAGCATAGGTCTCGTCATTGCTGCACGCCGACCAGAGCAGAGCTGCGAGCGGGAGGAGGAGAAAAAGCGTTTTCTTCATCGGAATCTTTTACGTTCAATAATATCTTACTGCAAAGTTATAGCAAATCGTCTGTTCCACCATAAGACGACGCCCATTTTTAGCTACTTTTGACATTAAAGACTGCCCTACGGACCATGATCCTGGCCCGCGAGGGGTCATCGCAGCTGCTCCTTGTAGGCCATGATGGCTCGGAGGACCACCTGCTCGGCTTCCTCGATGGAGCACTCCAGGCGTCCGCCTGCCGCGTCTTCGTGTCCTCCGCCGTTGAAGAACTCCTCCGCCATCTTGCGGCAGTGGAACCCATTGCCCGAACGGAGGCTGACGCGTATGACCTGGTCCTTCTCGGTGTCCTCGCGCAGCGAGATGGAGAGTTTGAGTTTTTTGATCTTCTGCGGGATGTTGACCACGCCCTCCAGGTCGCCCCTGACAAACTGGAAACGTCGCATTTCGTCGCGCGTGACGGTGTAGTAGGCCGCATGGGAGGCCGGCAGGACGCGCAGTTTCTTGAAGATCACATAGGACCTGAACTTGATGGCCTGTGGCGAGTAGTTGTTATAGACGCGGTTATAGACGCGGTCTTTGTCCACGCCCTTCTCCAGCAGGTGGCTGATGATGAGATAGACGGCTGGCGCATTGGAGTTGTAGGTGAAGGCCCCCGTGTCCGTCATCATGCCGCAGTAGATACATTGCGCCATCTGCAGCGTCATCTCGTCGTAGGCGCCCAACTGCCACAGCAGGCGGAAGACGAGTTCCGACGTGCTCGACATCGCGGGATGGGAGACGGAGAGCGCCGCCTCGACGGTCGGGCCCACATGGTGGTCGATGAGCAGTCGGGGCGCCTTCGACTGGGCAATGACGTCCGCCATGTCCCCCGTGCGCGAGAGGTCGTTGTAGTCGAGACAGCAGACGAGGTCGGCCTTGTCGAAGGCCTCCTTCGCGCGGTCGGGATGCTTGTCGTAGCGGAGCAGCGTCTGCGATCCCGGGAGCCACATCAGGAAGTCGGGAGCGGCATCGGGGATCACGCAGGTGACCTCCTTGCCCAGGGCCTGCAGATACTGCGCCCAGGCCAACATCGATCCGACGGCATCTCCGTCGGGCGACTTATGGACTGTGACTACCACAAAGCTGGCACCGACAGTCAGCTGCTGCAACAGAGCAAGCTGACTGTCGTCCAGAAGGTTGATTTCCATGTAGAAATGGTTGGTGATACGATTAGAACAGTTTGGCGGGATAGACACCCTCATCGACGAGGCGCTGGATGCGATCCACGACGCCCTGACGATCGGCAGGATAGGTGACGCCAAACCAATGGCTGGTGGTATCGAGGACCTTGACAGCCGCCGTACCGTCGTTGATGAGCTTGTTGACCATCAGCGGGATGAAGAACTCGGCCTTCAGGTTGGCCATGTTCTCCGGATCGGAGAGGAACGTCTTGAAGTAGTCCTCGCTATAGTCGAAATAGTCGGGCGTGAATCCCCATACGTTCATCGAGACCGGCGTGTTGTCGGGCGTCGTCACCCACTGGTCGTCGTCGTCCTTATACTGCACGGCGCCGTCCCTGCGCTCTATCTTCGTGCGCTCCACGACGGTGGCCAGGTTGCCCTCGGCGTCGGTCGTGCAGATGCCACGCGATACCGTTCCGTTCTCGCTGAGCGTATTGCCCACGCGGAAGCCCACCATCGCATAGCGGTTCTTGCTGCCCTCGGGGAGCTCGGAGAGATACTTGCCGATGACCATGAAGGTGTCGCGGTTGTAGAAGTCGTCGCAGTTGATGACGCAGAACGGCTCCTTGATGACGTCCTTGGCCATCAGTACGGCATGGTTGGTGCCCCACGGTTTCACGCGGCCCTCGGGCGTGGTGAATCCCTCGGGGAGGGCGTCGAGGCTCTGGAAGACGAGCTCTGCGGGGATGTGGCCCTCATACTTGGCGAGGACCTGCTTGCGAAACTGCTCCTCGAAGTCTTTTCTGATGACGAAGACGATCTTGCCAAAGCCCGCCTGGATGGCGTCGTATATGGAGTAGTCCATGATGGTTTCACCATTGGGTCCAAGTCCGTCGAGCTGCTTCAGCCCGCCGTAGCGGCTACCCATGCCGGCAGCCAAAAGAAGTAATGTCGGTTTCATGTCTTTTTATGATTTTGTCATGATTATACTTTGTTCTCTCTACCTCATTTATATAGCGCACGCGCGGCGCCCCATCTCTCCGGGGCCCGCCCAGGCGCTCGCCCTCCCCCACTCGGGGCTAATCGAGCAGGGTGCTGCTGCGTACGCGGCTCAGCGTCTCCGGCGTCATCTGGAGAAAACTGGCCACATAGACCAGGGGTGCGCGGAGGACGATCTGCGGCGCCAGTTTGCAAAACTTGCGGTAGCGCTCCTGTGCCGTCTCGAAGCGCACGAGGTCGGCCATGACCTGCGAGATCACGAGGCTCTCCTCCAATATCTTGCGAAAGAGGATCTGTATGTTCACGTTGTGGAGGGCCACCTGCTCCAGGCGATGCTTGGGTAGCGCATAGATATAGGAGGCCTCCAGGGCCTCTACCTGCAGATGGGTGGGCTCTTCGTGAAACAAGCTCTCGATGCACATGAAGATGGTGTGGTCCACCCCCAGGTGCTCCGTGATCTGCTTGCCGTTCTTGAAGTAGAACTGGCGGATCAGTCCGCGCTCCACATAGTAGATGTTGCGGCAGACCTCGCCCTCCCTTAGGATTATCTCGCCCTTGCTGAACTTCATGGGCACCAGCACGCTCTCCAGCACGTCGAGTTCCTCGTGGGTCATCGTACTGTACTTGCGCGCCAATTCGCGGGCCACCTCCCTGGGGGTTGCTATCGGTTCTCTCATCGTGTCTCCTCTTTTCTCCTTTTATATATCTTGTTGGCCGAAAGATGTTCTTCCGGCGGTTAGTCCAATTTCAGCACGGCCAGGAACGCCTTCTGAGGCACCTGCACGTTGCCGACCTGCTTCATGCGCTTCTTGCCCTTCTTCTGCTTTTCGAGGAGCTTGCGCTTGCGGCTGATATCTCCGCCATAACACTTCGCCGTCACGTCCTTGCGCACCTGCTTCACGGTCTCGCGTGCGATGATCTTCGCTCCGATGGCCGCCTGGATGGCAATGTCAAACTGCTGGCGCGGTATCAGTTCCTTGAGTTTCTCACACATTCTGCGTCCAAAGGCCACGGCGTTGCTCTCGTGGGTCAGCGTGGAGAGGGCATCGACGGGCTCGCCGTTGAGCAGGATGTCGAGCTTGACCAGCTTCGAGGGGCGGAACGAGTCGATATGGTAGTCGAACGAGGCATAGCCCTTGGAGATGCTCTTGAGCTTGTCGTAGAAGTCGATGACAATCTCGCCCAGCGGGATCATGAAGACGAGCTCCAGTCGGTTGCCGCTGACGTAGTTTTGGCTCACGAGCTCGCCGCGCTTGTCGAGGCAGAGCTTCATGATCGGTCCGATAAACTGGCTGGAGGTGATGATGCTGGCCTTGATAAACGGTTCCTCGATATGGTCTATCATCGTCGCGTCGGGCAGTCCCGAGGGGTTGTGTACCTCCTTCACCTCTCCTTGCTTGTCATAGACCATGTAGCTGACGTTGGGGACGGTCGTAATCACGTCCATGTTGAACTCGCGGTCCAGTCGCTCCTGGATGATCTCCATGTGGAGCAGTCCGAGGAATCCGCAGCGGAATCCGAAGCCGAGGGCCTGGGAGCTCTCGGGCAGGAAGGTCAGCGAGGCGTCGTTGAGCTGGAGCTTCTCCAGCGAGGCGCGCAGGTTCTCGTAGTCGTTGGGGTCGATGGGATAGACGCCGGCAAAGACCATCGGCTTTACCTCCTGGAATCCCTCGATGGCCTTGGCGCAGGGTCGTTCGACGTGGGTGACGGTGTCGCCCACCTTCACCTCCTTGGCGTCCTTGATGCCGCTGATGATGTAGCCCACCTCGCCGGCAGTGAGCTGCGCCTTGGGCACCATGTCCATCTTCAGCACGCCCACCTCGTCGGCGTCATACTCCTGGCCGGTGTTGAAAAACTTCACCTTGTCGCCCTTGCGCACCACGCCGTTATCGATCTTCACCAGCGTGATGATGCCGCGGAAGGAGTTGAAGACCGAGTCGAAGATGAGGGCCTGCAGCGGCGCATCCTTGTCGCCCGTCGGCGCGGGGATGCGGTCCACGACGGCGCGGAGGATGTCATCGACGCCCTCGCCCGTCTTGCCCGAGGCCCGGATGATCTCCCCGGGCTCGCAGCCGAGCAGATCGACGATTTCGTCCTCCACCTCCTCGGGCATGGCGTTGGGCATGTCTATCTTGTTGATGACCGGGATGATCTCCAGGTCGTGGTCGATGGCCATATAGAGATTGCTGATGGTCTGCGCCTGCACGCCCTGTGTGGCATCGACGATGAGCAGCGCGCCCTCACAGGCGGCAATGCTTCGCGACACCTCGTAAGAGAAATCGACGTGGCCCGGCGTGTCTATCAGATTGAGCAAATATTTCTTTTCCTCCATCGTGTACTCCATCTGGATGGCGTGGCTCTTGATGGTGATGCCGCGCTCGCGCTCCAAATCCATGTTGTCCAACATCTGACCCTCCGTGACTTGGATGGTCTTGGTGCGCTCCAACAGACGGTCGGCCAGGGTGCTCTTGCCGTGATCGATATGGGCTATGATGCAAAAATTCCGTATATGGTCCATTCTTGTATTGTAATTTCAAAATGCAAAAGTAGCAATAAAAAACGAGATACACGACTTCCAGCCCGTTTTTTGCTCGCCAACCGTGCAAAACCATGCCACGGGACGCGCTTTGGCAAAACCTTTGTGGCTCTTTTTGCCACTTAGAGGAAATAAAAAACACGATTTGGCGTTATTTCTATAGCGTGGTGATGGCGGACCCGGGACACGACCTGCCCCGGGGAGGCTTCGCCATAGCCGACATTTACAGAAACTAAAAGAGAAAAACTTACATGAAACAGACAATTTTAGTGACGGGCGGAACGGGCTTCATCGGTAGCCATACCACCGTGGAACTGATCGAGGCTGGCTACGACGTGGTCATCATCGACAACCTTTCCAACTCCAAGATAGAGGTGCTCGACGGCATCGAGAAGATCACGGGTGTGCGCCCGGCCTTCGAGCAGGTAGATCTGCGCGACAAGGCTGCCACGGAGGCCGTGTTCCAGAAGTATCCGGCCATCGCTGGCATCATCCACTTCGCCGCCTCCAAAGCCGTGGGCGAGAGCGTCCAGCTGCCCCTGCTCTACTACCGCAACAATGTTGTCTCGCTCATCAACCTCCTGGAGCTCATGCCTGCCTATGGCGTCAAGGGCATCATCTTCTCCAGCAGCTGCACGGTCTATGGACAACCCAACCCCGAGAACCTGCCCGTCACGGAGGACGCGCCCCACCAGAAGGCCACCTCGCCCTATGGCAACACCAAGGAGATCAACGAGCAGATCATCTACGACTTCATCCATAGCGGCGCGGCCGTCAAGAGCATCGTCCTGAGATACTTCAATCCTATCGGCGCCCATCCCTCGGCGCTCATCGGCGAACTGCCCAACGGCGTGCCCAACAACCTCATCCCCTACGTCACGCAGACGGCAATGGGCATCCGCGAGCAACTGACCATCTTCGGCAACGACTACGACACGCCCGACGGCACCTGCATCCGCGACTACATCTATGTCGTCGATCTGGCCAAGGCGCATGTGGCGGCCATGGCGCGCGTGCTGGACCAGGAGACCGAACCGATCGAGTATTTCAACATCGGCACGGGCAAGGGCAACTCCACGCTGGAGATCGTCACGACCTTTGAGGAGGCCACGGGCGTGAAACTCAACTGGAAGTATGGTCCGCGCCGCGAGGGCGACATTGAGAAGATTTGGGGCGACTGCACCAAGGCCAACCAGGTGTTGGGCTGGAAGGCCGACACGCCCCTGGCCGACGTGCTCCGCAGTGCCTGGAAGTGGCAGGAGAAACTGCGCGAGGACGGCGTGATGTAGAATAACCGAAGTTTCGCAAGTGGTTCAAGAACGGGCTGAAGGCCCAAAAGCTCCTAGCCCAGGGCATCGCCCTGGGTATAATAGCAATCAGCAAGGCGCCCTGTAAGGGCAAAAGCCTTATATATTGCCTGGATTTTTAAAGCTTTTGCCCTTACAGGGCGACAGGTTTGCGTCCGTAATAACCCAGGGCGATGCCCTGGGCTAGGAGCTACTGCCCTTTCAGGGCGTGTGGAGCTTACATGCGAAAGTTGAGTAGAATAACCTTTGGGCGGGAGGGGCCGACCTTCCCGCCCTTGACAGAAAAAAAATATGGAAAAGAGAAAGATTTGTATGGTCACCGGCGCGACGAGCGGCATCGGTGAGGCTTGCGCGCTGCGCTTTGCCAAAGAGGGCTACGACGTGATCATCACGGGCCGCAGAGACCACCTGCTCCAGGCGCTGGCCGAGCGCATCGAGGCGCTGGGCGTGCGTGCGAAGACGCTCTGCTTCGACGTGAGAGACCAGCAGCAGGTGTTTGACGTCTGCGGCAGCCTGGGGGCCGACTGGGCCGAGATCGACGTGCTGATCAACAACGCCGGACTGGCATTGGGCCTCGACCCGCTGCAGGGTGGCGACCTCGACGACTGGAACACGATGATCGACACCAACATCAAGGGCCTGCTCTACGTGAGCCGTGCACTCGTGCCGGGCATGGTGGAGCGCAACCGTGGCGAGATCATCAACATCGGTTCGGTGGCTGGCGACGCTGCCTACGCCAACGGCAACGTCTATTGCGGCACGAAGGCGGCGGTGAAGATGATCACCGACGGGCTGCGCATCGACACGGCCCACACGCGCATCCGCGTGACCAATATCAAGCCGGGACTGGTGGAGACCCACTTTAGCAACGTCCGCTTCCACGGCGACGACGAGCGGGCCAACAATGTTTATAAGGGCATCAAGCCGCTCACGGGCGAGGACATCGCCGACGTGGCCTACTATGCGGCCAGCGCGCCGGCCCATGTCCAGATCGCCGAGGTGCTCGTCCTGGCCACCCACCAGGCCAGCGGTTCCGTCGTCAAGCGCAACGCCGAATGATGACGGTGGCGGAATATCGGCAGGCCGTCCTCCAGGCCATTCTCCAGGCCAAGGACAAGGACGGAGCGCCGCGCACCGACGAGGAAACGGCCAAGACCTACCTCGACTCCCTCAGCGACGCGGACCTGGAGGAGGGCATGCTTTTCAACACGCCCGAGGAAGTGGCCGAGATGGTGCTGGAGATCCTGTAAGCCACTTGCTGAGTTGGGAAAACAACAAATACAACTTTTACAACTTGTAACAACCTACACGCTTCGCGTGTATTGCACTCCTGCTGCAAGCCTTAGTCTGCATGGGCCTCGAAGAGGCAATGTCCCCGCGAAGCGTTGTTACTTGTTGTAAAAGTTGTTCAAGTTGTCTTCTATGTGTCCACGTCGTATCACCCCATATTTCGGAAGAACCATTTTTTATCCCCCTTGATTATAGTTTCACTTTCTTTGCCTTGCCTTCGCTCTCGTTGCTCATGCGATCGAGTGCGGTGACGACATAGACCCACTTGGTCTTGCCGTGGTCGTAGGGCAGGACGTAGCGCGGCTCGCGCGTGATGGCGGCGATACGGGCGGGATTGGACAGATCGGTCTTCTCGCCCTTGGCAAAGCGATAGACCACATACTGGTGGGCCTCGTCCTGCCATCCCTTGGCCTTCTTCGCCGGCTGCCATTGGAGCGTGTAGCCCTGGGCCGTCCAGCGCGCCTTGACCTTGCGCACCTTCTCGGGTGCCTCGCTGTCTATGAACGGCATGAGGGGCTGCAGGGCCGGATAGCGCCAGTAGTCCGTGCGCAGCACCGTGCCGTAGTTGCCGGGGTTATCGACCGCCGCCTTCGCATACCAGAGCACCGTGCCTTTGACGTTGGCACACTGACGGTGGAGGCGGTGCTTGGCGCCCAACTGGTGGACGTTAGGGTTCTGCGGGTCGGGATATTTCACCGTGCGCAAGACGTCCTCGCCGATATACAACGGGCGGTTGGCGGCGTGGCGGTTCCACCAGCCGATGAGCTCCTGGTAGTCGGCGGCCTTGTGGCCGATCTCCCAGTAGAGCTGGGGCACGCAGTAGTCGATCCATCCGTTGTTCACCCATTTGAGCACGTCGGCATAAAGCTCGTCGTAGTTCTGCAGTCCGCTGGTCGCGCTGCCGTTGGGGTCCGACCGTTTGTTGCGGTAGATGCCGAAGGGAGAGACGCCAAACTTCACCCACGGTTTGATGCGGTGGATCTCCTCGCCGAGGGCCTTGATGAAGACATCGACGTTGTCACGGCGCCAGTCGGCGACGGAGGCAAACTGGCGTCCGTAGCGGTTGTAGGAGGCCTGATCGGGGATGGCGACGCCCGCCACGGGATAGGGATAGAAGTAGTCGTCGATATGGAGACCATCGACGTCATAGCGGCTGACGATATCGCCGACGATGCGGAGGATGTAGTCGCAGTTCTCGCGCTGGCCGGGGTCGAGGATCTTGAGTCCGTCATAGTCGAAGACGCGCTCGGGATGGGTCACGGCGATGTGGTTGACGGCCAGCTCGCGCGTGTCCTTCGTCTTGGCCCGATAGGGGTTGATCCAAGCGTGGAGCTCCATGCCCCGTCGGTGACACTCGTCGATCATCCACTGCAGCGGGTCCCAATAGGGCGAGGGCGGCGTGCCCTGACGACCGGTCAGGAAGCGGCTCCACGGCTCGTAGCGGCTCGCGTAGAGGGCGTCGCACTCGGCGCGCACTTGGAAGATAATGGCGTTGACGCCGTCTTTCTGCAGCTCATCAAGCTGATAGGACAGCGTGCGCTGCATCTCCTGGGTGCCGAGGCCAAGAAACTGGCCGTTGACGCATTGGATCCAAGCGCCGCGAAACTCGCGCTTCGGACGGCTTTCCTGGGCCACCAACTCGCTGACGGGCAATAGAAGGAGCACCGACAGCCATATCACTCTCAATATCTGGGAAGTTTTCATACGATGATTTTCATGCAATGATTTTCATACGAGGGAATTGTGCCAAACCTGCTTGCGGGCACGAGCGAGGGGCTAATGGCCGTTCCTGGCGGCCTTGCGAAACTTCATGCGGTGAAACTTGCGCTCGGCGTCGAGGGCGGCCTTGAGCTTCACCGCACTCATCACCTTCAGCATCCGCAGGTGGTAGTCGCGCTCCACCTGGCGCATGCTGATCTCGAGGTTGTCGCGGCGCTCGATGAGGGCGCGTGCCGCACGATCGTTGTCCGCCGACTGCTTGCGCAGCTGGCGCAGTTGGCCGTGGATCTTGCGCTTCTTGGCCACCATCTCCTTGTAGAGTGGCACGAAACGGCGGGTCTCCTCGGGGGTGAGGTGTGCCTGCTGGACGATGTAGGTCTGCTTCTCGGCCTCAAAGGCCTGGGCGTCGAAGTGGTGCTGCGCCGAGGCGGCGGTCAGGCCACAGAGCAGGAGGAGCGTGAGGAGGAGTCGTTTTCTGAACGGGTTCATAGGCTCTAAGTGTTATTCTCCGGAGATATAGGCGTAGGCGTCGTCCTCGTCCATCATCGTGTAGTCGGCGAGCCGGTCGAGGTCGTCGGTATAGGATTCCGCCTTCGTGACCTTGGGGGCGTGGGACACGGTCGCCGCCATGTCGCCCTGCGGATTCGTCGAGTTCACGCCGAGTCCGACAAGGACAATCACGCCCACCACGCAAGCGGCTGCCACAAGGGGCGACAACTGCTTCCACAAAGACTTGCGGACGACGCGCACCACGGGCGGCGCTGCCTCGGCAGCCACGCTCCGCATCACCTCCTCCTCTACGCGATCAAAATAGGCGTCGGGGACGGTGAAGGGACGCTCCGTACCGTACCGGGCCTTCAAAGCCTCATCTATCTCCATCATGATTTCTTCTTTTTCATATAGGACGCATCGCGAGAAAGAAAGTTTAGAGCCCATCGAAAAAAATCATCATGCCGCGAAGAATTTGAACAAGGAGGCCGATGGCGAGAAAACCGCGATAGCAGTTGGCGAGGTAATCTCTGAGGCAGTTGTCGAGGAAAGCTCGGTATGTGATCCCCCCTCCAAGATTCACATCTTAGAGGGGCGAAACACAAGTCTATGCAAAAGATTTACCTTTGGGAAACACTGTATCCCTGTACAGAAACAACGTTCTGTATCCCTGTACAGAAACAACGTTCTGTCTCTCCATGGCTACACGGCTGCCATGCAGCTCGTCACGCCGAGGGCCGTGGCGATGGCCGTG
>ERZ773200.858-NODE-858-length-28908-cov-13.660694_pt1 | contig 28908 bp, 25 predicted proteins | sample MGYA00581008_ERZ773200 | MGnify/ENA primary metagenome ERZ773200 (study PRJEB29015, sample SAMEA2737770) | human gut metagenome | biome: human gut; feature: human-associated habitat; material: faeces | place: China | collected 2012 ... | reverse complement strand
AGCCTTTACCATATCTGCAACAACCTTGAAACCGGTCATGTACTTGCCGGCACCGCCGGAAACGCCCAGAATTACCGGAGAATTCAGCTTCTGTGCAGTGTTCAGGATTGCCTTTGTCCATTCCAGATTGTTGATGTTGAACTGACCGACTGCATACTTGCCGTCTCTAGCCTTGTCCATCATATCCTTTGCCGATACTAACATAAATAAGTGCCTCCTAAAAAAATTGGTGCAACAGTTGTTCCCCGTATCCACAGATTCGTACAGCCTAACTACAGCCGCCTCTGTCAGAAACGGTCATCTGTTCCGGCAACCCCGCACAAGTCCGTGTATCGGCTTTGCACGGTGTTGTCCTGTTTTTATTATACCGCATTTTCCGTTCGATTGCAATGGTTTTCCGAAATTTTTTTCGGTTTTTCTCAAAAAGTGCAGTTCCGGCAAACACTATATATACATTTGTCTACAATGCAACACTATATGCAGATTTGGTGCTTGCAATGCAGTATGTAGATTTAGTATAATAATACTAGATTTCGATGCACTTTGAGAAAAAAATTACAACGGAACGGCAAACCTTATGCAATTTCAATGGATATATCGATCGAAGGAGTGAACCAACCTTATGGATATTCATCAGTTTTTTCTGGGCAACGCTTTCGATGCCCATACGTATTTCGGGGCACACGTGACAGAACAGGGCGTTGTATTCCGCACCCTTGCTCCCAATGCGGCAGCCGTAGACCTGATCTGGGAGGGCGGCGACTGGGAGCCAATGCCCATGCAGCGGATCCACGACGGCGGCGTGTACGAGCTCACCGTACCGGAAGCCGTCGCCGGACAGATGTACAAGTACCGCATCACCCCGCAGAATCCCGACGGCGACATCATCGACCACTGCGACCCCTATGGCTTCGGCATGGAACTGCGTCCGAACAACGCTTCGATTATCCGCGATCTGTCCAGCTACACGTTTCACGACAAAAAATGGCTGGCACAGCGTGGCGGGCACCGGAAGAAACCGGTCAACATCTACGAGGTGCATCTGGGTTCGTGGCGAACCAATCCGAACGACCCCAACGGCTGGTACACCTATGAGGAGATCGCCCCGAAGCTGGTGGACTACGTCAAAAAGGCAGGCTATAACTATATCGAATTCATGCCCCTGAGCGAGCACCCTGCGGACTGCTCCTGGGGATACCAGAACACTGGCTTTTTCAGCCCCACTTCCCGCTATGGCACAGCACATCAGCTGATGCAGCTGGTCGACACCTGTCATCAGGCGGGAATCGGTGTGATTCTGGACTTTGTACCGGTGCATTTTGCAGTGGACGGCTACGCCCTGAACCACTATGACGGTACAACATTATATGAGTATCCGGAAAAAGAGGACAACTACAGCGAATGGGGCAGCTGTAACTTTATCCACGCCCGCGGCGAAGTGTGCAGTTTTCTCCAGTCCTGTGCCAACTACTGGCTGTCTGTTTTCCACTTTGACGGGCTGCGTATGGACGCAGTCAGCCGGCTGATCTACTGGGGCGGCGATGCCAGCCGCGGCATCAATCCTGCCAGCATCACGTTCCTGAAACGCATGAATCAGGGCCTGCACCAGCTACACCCGGACAGCATGCTGATCGCAGAAGACTCCACCAACTATGAGGGCGTGACCTGTCCGGTAGAATACGGCGGACTGGGCTTTGATTATAAGTGGGACATGGGCTGGATGAACGACACGCTGGACTACTTCCGGCAGTATCCGTGGGTACGGCGGGACAGCGACACCTACCACAAGCTGACCTTCTCCATGATGTACTTCCCCAATGAATACTACCTGCTGCCCCTTTCCCATGACGAAAATGTCCACGGAAAAGCCACAATCATGCAGAAGATGTTCGGCGAATACGAACAGAAATTCCCGCAGGCTCGGCTGCTTTATTTATATATGTACGCACACCCCGGCAAAAAACTGCTGTTCATGGGCAGCGAACTGGGACAGCTGCGGGAGTGGACAGAAGAACAGCAGCAGGACTGGGACATTCTGAAATATCCCATTCACGATGCATTCCACCACTATATGCTGGAACTGAACAAGCTGTATCTCACCGAACCGGCACTGTATCAGGACGACTACGAACGGGACGGCTTCTGCTGGGTGGACTGTCATCAGGAAGCCAAGGGCATCTACGCCATGGAACGCCGTGCCGGTAACAGCCGCATTCTGATTCTGCTGCACATGTCCGACGAAGCCACGCAGACTTTCACCTTTACCCTGCCGGACTGCGGCAGCCTGAAACCGCTGCTGCACACCGACTGGAAACGTTTTCACGGCAGCACCGAGGAGAGCAAGCAGGCAATTGTAGGCGATGTTACCCGCACCGGCATGCAGTTCACGCTGGAACTGCCGCCGTTCTCCGGCATCATGCTGCGAATCCAGCCGAAAAAGCAGCCGGCTGTAAAAAAGCCCGCCGCCAGAAAGCGTACTGTCAGCAAGAAGAAAACTTCAGGAAGCACTGAATAAACAGAAACAAAAAGCCGCCGTGCGTTATGCACAGCGGCTTTTTTATTTCAGGAAAAATCAGGGGTTACTTTCTGCCCAATATGAAGTCCCAAGTCGGATTCTTGCCTGCACCCTGCAGGGCAACGTAGTAGAGGATATAGTACACGTCGGTGGAATCTACCGAGCCGTCACCGTCAATATCGGCAGCGGCGATCTGGTCAGCGGTGAGATTGCTGGACATGCCTGCACCGCAGTATGCCACGTAGAGCATGGCTTCGAATACGTCGTTGGTGTCGAGCACGCCGTCACCGGAAGCGTCACCCTTTGCAGCTGCCGGAGCCGTTGTGGTGGTGGTTGCAGTCGTTGCGGTTGTCGCTGTGGTGGTGTTTGTGGTATTGGTCGTGGTGTTGGTCGTCTGTTCGGTGGTGGATTTTGTCGTGGTAGTTGTCGTTGTTGTTGTTGTGGTGGTGGTTGTGGTTTCAGTGGTAGTTACGGTCTGGTCGGGAATGGGATCGTTGGGGTTCCAGTTGTAGTGGATAGTGGCGTTCAGAATAGAACTATTATTGCTATGAATGGACATCTTTTTCCAATCTTCTTCCGAACCTGTGTAGTAAACATCGGAAATATCGCTGTTAAAAGCAACGGCAGCAATTTTTTGAAGGCTTTTCGGAATCTGAACCGCATAAACGCTGCTACAGTTCTCAAATGTAGTACTTGTACCCCAAATATCCATGCCTATATCTGTTAAATTTTCCGGCAGAACCACTTTTGTAAGCGATTTGCAATCATGAAATGCCCTGTACTCTATCGTCGTCAAGCTATCCGGAAATTTCACATTTTTTAATTTCGTGCAGTTTCCAAACGCATTGCCCTTAATATAGGTCAATCCTTCCGGAAATGTGACATTTTCCAAACCGGTGCAACCGGAAAAAGTGCTTGCTTCAATTATTGACACATCAGCCGGAATATTAATCTCTGTCAAACTAGTACAGTCGGAAAAGGCACCCTCTCCGATTAACATCACGCCATCCGGCAGTTCTATTGCTGTCAAAGCAGCACAGTTTTGAAATGCCTGTTCACCAACAACCATCACTTCTTTCGGCAATGTCACTTCTTTCAGGCTAGTGCAATTATTGAACATTCCAGATGGAATCTTTTGCACGCCATTTCCAATCGTCGCACTTTCCAAAGCCGTGCAGCCCGAAAAGGCACTGTCTTCTACCGTCATCACAGAATCCGGAAGTGTCACTTCTGTCAAACTTTTACAACCATAAAAAGCATTCTCTTCAATGGTCACCAATTCATCATGGAATTTCACTTCATTCAGTTTATTGCAATTGTTGAATGCGTTGTCACAGATCTTTGTTAAACTCTGCGGAAAAGTCACATTTGCAAGCACAGAGCAATCAGAAAAGGCTTTTCGACCAATTGTTGCCACACCGTCCGGCAGTTCTACCGCTGTCAAAGAAGTACAATTTTGAAATGCCTGTTCACCAACAGTTGTCAACTCTTTCGACAGTGTTACTTCTTTCAGACCAGTGCAATTGTAAAACGTTGAATTTTCTAAAACAGAAACATTATCCGGAATGACAATTGCACTCAGTTTTGCACAATTCTTAAATGCAGAGCTGCCTATACTTACCAAGCTGCTGGGAAGTGTGATAGATTTTAAGTTAGTACATTCCTCAAAGACGCTGTTGCCTAAGGTTGTTACACTCTCTGGAATCGAAACCGTTGTCAGATAGGTACAGCCCGAAAAAGTTGCGTTTTTCAAAGATGCAACGCCCTCTGGAATCGAAATCTCTTTCAGACTGGTACAGCCGGAAAATGTTCCCGTTCCCATTTCTTTCAGATTTGCCGGAAGTGTCACTGTTCTCAAACTTTTATCTCCGTTAAACACTCTTTCACCCATTGTCAAAATGCTGCTCGGAAATATTGCTTTTACCAGATTTTCATGAGATTGAAATGCATATGTTCCAATCTTCGTTACCGGCAAGCCATCGATTTCAGCGGGAATATCGATCGATATTGCATTCTTGTCACAGCCAGTAATGGTGACAGTTTTCGTTTCATCACCCTCGATTCTATACGTCAAATTGTCATACGTGAGATCTTCTGCACTCGCCGTAATCGACACCTGCGGCAGATGCACCTGTGCCACCGGCACTGCACCAACGCACATGGTCATAGCCGTCAAAGCTGCCAAAAAAGTTCTGATTTTTTTCATTGCTTTTTACTCCTTTCACAAATCTGTCATTATACGAACGTACAACTTTCCATAATACACGCTAGCATCTCCTATTATACCGCAAAAAAAAAATAAACAACTTTTTGAGAACATTCTATAAATTGTAGAACGTAACAATATTCCAAACGCAAAAAAGCCTGTATTCCGAAAAAAAGAATACAGGCTTTTTACCTCTCGCTAACGCAAGCATTATTTCACCACATCTGCCCATGTACTGCGGACACCCGCACCATTCAGGGCGATATAGTACAACAAATAGTACACGTCTGTGGAATCGATGCTGCCACTTTCGTCGATGTCCGCAGCTTGCATCTGGTCAGCAGTGAGATTGCCGGCTCTGCCCACAGCGGTGTATGCCACGTAGAGCATTGCCGCGAACACGTCACTGCTGTCGATCTTGCCGTCGCCGTCAACGTCGCCTTTCATGAACGGCATAACCGGTTCTGTCGCAGTGGTGACTGTGGTAGTCGCGGTAGTTTCCGTGGCAGTTGTGGTTCCTGCCGGCGTGGTAGTGGTCACGGACAATTCCCCGTTGAAATGGATGCGCACTTTCAAAATCTTGTCCAGTGTCGTGCAGAACCGAATCTTGTTCCAGTCCTCCTCCGAGCCGGCATAGTACACATCGGTCAGACTGTCACAGCCGGCGAAACTCTCAAATGCTCCGCCGATCTGTGTCACGCTTTTGGGAATGACAACTTCTTTCAGGTTGGTGCAGTAGGAAAACGCATTGGAACCGATTCGCTGTGTGCCGTCGGGGATTTCCACCCGCGTAAAGCCGTCACAGCTGAAAAAGGTGCTTTCCCCAATGGTGGTCAGGTTCTTGGGCAGGGTGATTTCCGGCAGCTTTTTGCACTGGCGGAATACCGTCTGCCCCAGTTCCGTAATTTCATCGGAAAGCCGCACCCGTTCCAGACTTGTACAGCCATAAAAGACGCTGTAGCCCAGTGTATCTGTCGTATCCGGCAGCAGTGCCTCCTGTAGTCCGGAACAGCCGGAAAACGCTTCATTGCCGATACTTTTCAGCTTTTCCGGAAACGCCACTGCCGTGAGGGACGAGCAGTTCCGGAAAGCATTGCCGCCGATCTGTTTCAGATTTTGAGGAAGCGTGACGTGCTGCAAATCTGTACAGCCGGAGAATGTGGACTCCCCGATCTGGGTAACACTGTCCGGAATGGTCACTGCCTGTAGGGAAACGCAGTCCAGAAACATGCTGTTTCCCAGTTCCGTCAAGCCCTCCGCCAGTGTCACTTCGACAAGTCTGCGGCAGTCGCAGAACATGTTTTTCCCGAGTGTCAGCACGTTTCCGGAAACTGCCGCCTGCTCCAGTGCGGTGCAGTGGGCAAAGGCGTAGTCGCCGACTTCTGTGACCTGCTCCGGCAGGCTGATGTTCTGCAAACCGGAACAGTTTTGAAATGCCCCGTAGCCGAGCGTGGTCAGGCTTTCCGGCAGGGTGAGCGTTTCCAGTTTGGGACAGTCCTCAAAGGCACAGCTTTGGATCTCGGTCATCTTTGCCGGCAGTGTGACCTGATACAGACGGGAACAGCCGGAAAATGTGGAGCCGCCCAGTGTCTGCACCTGTTCCGGAATGGCAACCGTTTCCAACACGGTACAGTTCTGGAAAATGCTGCCGCCCATTTTCTGCAAATTGGCAGAAAGCTGCACCTCCGCCAGACTTTCACAGCCGGAGAACACGCTGCTCCCCAATGTTTCCACGCTGTCCCCCAGTACCACCTTTTCCAGATTGGTGCAGCCGGAAAAAGCGGAGTTGCCGACAGACTGTGTTCCTGCCGGAACTGTGATCTCCTGCAAGTTGATACAGCCGGAAAATGCCTGTGAGCCGATGCTCTGAACGCTGTCCGGCAGAGAAACGGTCTGCAACTTCTGCTGCTTGAGAAAGGCACTGTCCCCGATTGCCGTTACCGGACTGCCGTCGATTTCTGCCGGAATCTCCAGTGCTGTCACGCCTGCCGCACAGCCGGTGATCTCGGCGTTTCCGTTGTGCAGCACGTAGGTCAGATTGTCGTAAGTCTGTTCTGCTGCCGATGCCGACAGGGTGTTTTTCGATACCCACAGTGCCATTACCCGCATGATTGCTCCGCAAACCACCCCTGCAACCAGCAGCACCAGAAGCTTTTTCCACCATTTCATGTTGATTTTCCCCTTTTCTGTGGAATTCTTTCTTATCTCAGCACATCGTCCCACGAACTATGAATTCCCGCACCGTTCAGGGCAACATAATACATTAAATAGTAAACATCTGTAGAATCCACAGTGCCGTTGCCGTCAATGTCTGCGGCGGTCAGCTGTCCGTCAGTAAGTGTTCCGCCTACGCCGGCACCGACACTTGCCACATGCAGCAGCGTGCTGAACACGTCGGAACTGTCAATGGTGTCGTCGCACTCTACGTCCCCTTTGACAATGTCTTTCACTTCCACATTCAGCGTGTAGGTCTTGCCGCCCAGATCTGCAGTAAGTGTTGCCTTGCCATAATCTTTCACAACAGCGGTATTGTTCCCCTCAATGCTCACCACGCTGGGTGCAGAGGAACTCCACTTGGCATACTCCACCGGAAAGCCGCTGTGCCCATTATAAGAAGCGGTCAGCTGCAAGGTTTTCCGGTCACCATAATACAGGTACTTGCTCTGGTTAGAGGAAATCGTCACCGCACTCGCCGGCACTTCCAGCGTCTGGACACAATCACCGTAGGTGAACTGGAACGTTTCACTGTTGTTGGTGCCGCTGAACTCCGCACAGGAAGTGCTGTAGTACTGTGCGGTACTGGTGCCAAAAGCTCCCATGCCGACATAGCGGTTGCTGGGGGAGATCATACTGGTATAGTGTCCCGTCACGCCGCCGGTCTGGTTGAGGTAATCGTCCTTTTCGTTGTACCACAATTCCACACCGGTCGTCATATCCAGATCCCAGCCCCACCACGCAAGGCATTCACCGCCGGAACTGTAGCCACCTGGGGTCTGAATCTGAAAACAATTGGAACCATTGGTGCGTTCGTGAGCAATCGTCTGGGAACTCTCTGCCGCACGAATCCGTGCCAGATATTCCAGTCCGGCAGACCACTCCATGGGAACATAGTCGTTTTTGGTCAGCTTTTTGCCGTTCACCGGATTGGGATAGCCATTGCTGCAAGCCTCCCAGCGGTACTGGTTCACCAGCTTCAGAGCCGCCTGTATATCGTTGGCATAAGTGCCCTCCATTCCGATGAGAACGTTGCCTGCTGACGGCACTGTAACATCTGTGTCCAGAACCCGCTTTGCAGACGCGGCGGAAACTGTCATGGAAACCGCCCCGCCGGAAACCAGCATTGCACCGGCAAGCACCGCCGCAGTCAGTCTGGAAAAAATTTTGCGTGTCTTTTGCATGAAAACAACCCCTTTCTGATATGTGCAACACCGCACAAGGGCAATACCGCACAAAGATTGTGCGACAGATGCGTCGTCAAATTTTTCGTCAGATGAAACAAAAAGCGGAGTGAATACTGGATGTATTCACGAGCATTTTTGTGAAATATGACGAGAAATTTGCAAGCAGATGGCGTGCAAAGTCGCCAGACGCTCTTTGTGCGGTATTGCCCAAGCTTTGTTCAGTGTTGCCTGTAGAAGATTTCTTCCATATTTTTATTTTATATCTTTTATCATACCATATTTCTGTGAATGTAGTTTACAACACATAAAAATATTTCATGAATTACAGTGAGAAAATTAAAAAGTCGCTGTACCGTTTTCACAATACAGCGACCTTCTTCCAGAACTATCGTGATTCCAGCGTTGTGGTTTCCGTTGCAACAGCGGCTCCGGACTGAAACTGGGTAAATGTCAGGGTGGTATCAAAATTTTCCATGGTAAAGCCGGACAAATCCCCGTTTTCCGTCAGTGTCAAAGTGTAGGGATTGCCCTCCAAGTCCCCCTCCACCGACACGCAGCCGTCCTGCTCCTTGCCGGTGATCTCCTCCTGCTGTGCCAGTTCATCTACCACCTGAATCATCTGGCTCAGCACCGATTTCGCCGGCATGGCGGACTGTGGCACGGAAAAGCCCAGCCCCTTATATGACGCTGTCACTTCCCCGCCAGAAAAGTCCAGCACCACACCGGCAAGCGTAGCCGGCTCGGCAAACGACACGCTCCATGCTCCGTCACCCAAGCGGGACAGCGTGCCGGCTGCGGTCCAGTCCTCCATTGTCATGGTCATTTCCGTGGTAAAACTGCCGCCCAGCTTTTGAGCAGCAGTGGCTTCGCCGCCGACTTTGGCACAGCCGGTACAGCAGATCCCGCCGGCAAGCAGCAAACTCAAGACAGCACTGTAATTTCGTTTCATGCAATTTCCTCCCAATCAGAGCCTTTCGGACAATATTGTGCAGTGTTGCACATTTTGGGCAGAGAAAGGGCGGATACATTTCACCGTTCCTGTTCCAGCTTGACCAGCACCTGCGGCAGATATGCCAGCAAGTCCCGCGGCAGCATTGCCTGCTGGGACAGTGCTGCCGCCGCCGCATCTCCGGCAAGTCCGTGGAGATACACCCCTGCACAGGCTGCCTCCCAAGACGGAATCCCCTGTGCAGCAAAGGCGGCGATCAGTCCGGCGAGAACGTCCCCGCTGCCGCCGCGGCTCATGCCCGGATTGCCGGTGGGGTTCTGTGCCAGACGGTTTCCTTGTGCCACCAGTGTGCCGGCTCCCTTGAGTGCCAGCGTCACCGGATAGGCGGCTGCAAACTGCGTTGCCGTTTCCACACGGTTTTCCTGTATCTGCGGAATCGAACGTCCGGTCAGCCGTGCCATTTCGCCGGGGTGCGGTGTCAGGATCCAGTCCTTCCCTGTCCTTCTGCTTAACTCTATGCAGGAAACCGCACAGTTTAGACCATCTGCGTCCAACACCACCGGACACACCGCCTGTTCCAGCACCCAGTGCACCAGCCGACGGGTTTCTTCGGTCACGCCCAGCCCGCAGCCGAGCAGCACCGCATTGGCACAGGAAAGCTGCTTTTCCAGCGTTTTCCGGTTCTGGTCGCTGCTGCGGAGAAATCCGGCTTCGTCCGTTTCCAGCGGCAGCCACATCGCTTCCGGTGCTGCCGCCGCCAGCCGCATGGGATTTTCCGGAGCCGTAGCAACTGTCACCAGTCCGGCACCGCCCCGCAAGGCTGCCTGCGTGGAAAGCAGGCAGGCTCCGGGCATATTCCGGCTTCCGGTAATGCAGAGCAGCCGCCCGAAATCTCCTTTCTGGGCATCGGCTTTTCGTTTGGGTATCATCTGACAGATTTCCTGCCAGTTCAATTGGTGCGGCATCATGGAATGCTCCTTTCGCAATGCGTTGGAATCCGACAGCACTCACGGAAATCAATTTTCAAAAATATGTTGATTTACATTGTGTCAAATTATGAAGTTTGACAAGTGAGGCTCCCCTGAAAGGGGAGCTGGCAGTGCATAGCACTGACTGAGGGGTTCCCACTTATGCCGAAAACATCATAAAAAGATTTTACGAAAAAACCTCTCCACCGCCTAACGGCGGTCCCCCTCCCCTTTCAGGGGAGGCTATTATGAAAATTGATTTCCGTGAACAGCACTTTTGCCGGATTGACAAAAAAATTTCTGTGTGTTATAACGCCTACTTATTTCCGCCTTTTTTATAGATAAGGCGAAAGCCCCCAGAGTTGCAGATCTGGGAGCTTTCTTTTTAGTGATTACTTGCAATTATATTATTTCAATGTAAATTATTATAGCATAAACTACGACAATTGTCAAGTCTGCAAAAATACTTTTTGCAGTACCGCCTAAAAATCGCACACGACCTGCACCGCCAAATTACTGGGATCAGATGTTCCGTCTACTCTGTAGACCTCTAACGCCTGCTTCAAATCTGCCAGCATTTGTGATCTAATATTCCCCTGTATGTATCTCAAGGGATTTTCCCATGTGGTTTGGAAACTCCAGATTCGCGTATTCGGCAGCTGGTTTTCCTTTCTCAGCGGCAAAATCATCTCTTGATCTTTCCAGTGAAAAAAGAACAACTCCTCATTCGGGTAATCCCGATGCACGCCGATTGCAAACAAAAACACATCTTTTCCCGCATCTATGATCCACTCTCTCGGCTTGAGAATCCCTAAAACGGGAGATAACGGATCGGGGATCTGCTTCGCTGCAAACTGTTCCCGTTGTTCCGCCGTCAATGCTTCAATTTCAAATGCCATGCCGTGCCTCCTGCTGTTTCATTTTCGACCATTTTATTATACTCTATATTTCACGAAAAAGCAAATATCCCGAACAATGTTTTTATAATTCATAATTTATTTACTTGATATTTGCATGTTTCTATGCTATAATAAATTTGTTTGACACTTCCATATTTTTACGTGCGATTTGTCAAATAATTTTGGGGACAGGAGGTAATTGACACATGAATCAGAAAAACGGAAAGGCAGTTGCGGCTCTGGTACTGGGAATCGTTTCCCTGCTGGGACTTTGTATCCCGCTTGCAGGTATCATCTGCGGCATCATTGCCATTATTCTGGCAGTCATGGCAAAGAAAGAAGGTTCCACAGACGGCAAGCAGAAAGCCGGCATGATTTTAGGCATCATCGGCATTGTGATCAGCATCGTTATGTGGATCGTCAATGCAGTGATTCTGGCAGGAAGCGGCATTCTGGATCAGCTTTCCAGCAGCATGTCCTAAGTTAACATGATGACAAAAACAAAAGCGTGCAGAAGCATCTGAACTTCTGCACGCTTTTTTATGTTCCTGTTTCAGGGTATGTTGATACTATCATGATATGCGAACAAGGATTTTTCAACAACGAACGAAAGAAAATCACCCTAAAAGGCACATGTCAGGCTTCGTGTCAACACGACCTAAGGCAATACCGCACAAAGTCGCCAGACGCTCTTTGTGCGGTATTGTCCTAAGTTACTGCATTTTCATAGAAATGATCGCGGACAGTACGGTCAAAAAGCCTGCCACTGCGGCAACAATTGCCGGCAGGGTTCCGCTTTTTCCCACCATCAGGCTGGCAAAACCAGTCAGCACGGCAATGCCGCCCAGAATGGCTGCCACCAGTGTGGACAGCCAGAGCAGCGATGCCACACCGACAACGGCAAGCCCCAGTGCCACCAGTCCCAGCATTAACGCAGTCGCTTCTCTGGGAGTACGCTCCTGCTTTTCCTTTTTCGGTTTTGGTTGTTTTTCCGTTTTTTCTTTCATGGAAATCACCTCAAATAGAAAGCCCTGATCTTATGCTTCCCGCAGCACAGCGTCCATGGCAGCCAGTGCTTTCAGTACCCGCTTCATGGCTGCATCTGCCTGTTCGTCAGTCAGCGTGCCCTCGTGGGAACGCAGCCGCAGAGAGAACGATACGCTCTTTTTGCCGGCAGCGATCTGGTCGCCCTTGTATACGTCGAACAAGGTCACTTCTTCCAGCAGCTTTCCGGCAGCCTGTGCAATGGCTTCTTCCATTTTGCCAACCGGCAGTGCATCATCACACAGCAGGCTCAGGTCACGGGTGATTGCCGGGAACTTCGGCAGCGGCTGATAGGTCACTTCGGTTTCTGCCATTGCAGCCATTTCCTGTACCAGCAGTTTTGCCACATAGGTTCTGGTGCCGATGCCGTAGGTCTTCTGCACCGTGGGGTGCAGTTCGCCCAGATAGCCTACCGGTGTTTCTCCACAGAGAATGACAGCACTTCTGCCGGGGTGCAGTGCACAGCACTCCTCAAAAACGCCTTCCACTTCCGACGGACGCACGTAGGTGTACTTCGGCAGACGCAGTTCCTTCAGCAGGGCATCTACTGCACCCTTGAGTGCAAAGAAGTCTGCATCGCCGCCGTACATACCGATCGTCAGGCGGTTGGGTTCTTCCGGCAAAGTGTCCGGACCAGTCGGCAGGTATTCCTTGCCGATCTCGTACAGTGCCACAGCGGCATTCCGGTTCTTATAGTTGGTTGCCAGTACGTCCAGCATGCAGGGCAATGTGGTCGTCCGCATGATACTGGTATCTTCGCCCAGCGGATTGGTAATGGTGATCGTCTGACGCAGCTTGCTGTCTGCCGGCAGACCGATGCGGTCGAAGCACTTCGGAGAAGTGAACGAATAAGTCAGTGTGCCATAATAGCCCAGTCCCACCATCGTCTGTTCTGCCTTTCGCAGGAACTGCTGCTGCGGGGTCAGCTGTGCTTCTGCCACACCGCGAATAACAGTAGACGGGATATTGTTATAGCCGTAAATTCTTGCCACTTCTTCGGCAATATCTGCCGGACGCTCCAGATCGATCCGGAAGCTGGGGGAAATGCAAACGTCGCCGTCTACATGAATTTCCAGTGCTTCCAGTGTCTTGACCATATCCTCACGGGAAATTTCCGTGCCCAGGAACCGGTTGATCCAATCCGGATCAAAGGGAATCTGCACCGGTTCTGCGGTGCGGTTGTCCACTTCAATGAACTCTGCCACCGGTTCGCCGGCACCCAGCAGTTCTACCAGTTCCATTGCCCGTTTCAGTGTACGCGGGCAGCCGTCCGGATCCAGTCCCTTTTCATAACGTGCAGAAGCATCGGTACGCATACCCAGCTTCTTGGCAGTCCGGCGAACCTGTACCGGTTCGAAATAAGCCGACTCAAAGATAACGGTATTGGTGTCGTCCATGATGCCACTGTATTCGCCGCCCATGACACCGGCAACGGCAATGGGCTTTTCTGCATCGGCAATGATCAGCATTTCCGGAGAAAGCTGCCGTTCCTGTCCGTCCAGTGTGGTAATGGTTTCGCCGTCCTTGGCATTGCGGACAACGATCTTGCCTTCCTTAACATACCGCTGGTCGAACGCGTGCATCGGCTGACCATATTCCAGCATGACATAGTTGGTGATGTCCACCAGATTATTGATCGGACGCACGCCGCTGGCACGAAGCCGTTCCCGCATCCAGCGGGGAGAGGGACCGATCTTGACATTCTTCACCATGCCGGCAATATACCGCGGGCAGAGTGCAGCACTTTCAACAGATACCGACAGGCTGTCGCTAAGCTTGTCTGCGGAGCCGTGGAATTCCGGTGCTTTCAGGTTCAGAGGCTTGCCGAAAGTCACAGCAGCTTCTCTTGCCAGACCAACTACCGACAGGCAGTCCGGACGGTTGGAGGTGATCTCGAATTCGACAGAAGTATCGTTCAGACCGATCGCCTCGTGAATGTCCTGTCCCACCGTGCAGTCCTCCTCGATGAGGAAAATGCCGTCTTCAATGGCATAGGGGAAGTCGTGTTTGGTCAGCCCCAGTTCGCCCAGAGAGCACAGCATGCCGTTGCTTTCTACGCCGCGGAGCTTGCCCTTTTTGATGCGGACACCGCCGGGCAGTTCTGCACCGATCATTGCCACCGGCACCAGTGCACCCTCTACGATATTCTGGGCACCGGTCACGATCTGGATCGGAGAGTCGCCGCCCACATCGACCTGACACACCTGTAAGTGATCGGAATTTTCGTGGGGCGTAATGGATACCAGCTTGCCGACGATCACGTTCTTGACAACTTCGCCCTCTGTTTCATATGTTTCCACTTTGGAGCCACTCATGGTCATGCCGGCACAGAATTCCTTGACGGAAACGCCGCAGTCCACGTAGTCAGCCAGCCACTTCAAAGATAAATTCATGTTTTTCTCCCTCCCGATCAGAACTGTTCCAAGAACCGATAATCGTTCTCATAGAGCAGACGCATGTCACCGATGTTATAACGACGCATAGCAATACGTTCCAGACCCAGACCGAACGCAAAGCCGGAATAAACACTGCTGTCAATGCCGCAGCCCTCCAGCACTTTCGGGTGCACCATGCCGGCACCCAGCAGTTCGATATAGCCCTCACCCTTGCACATGCGGCAGCCCTTGCCGTGACACTGGAAGCACATCACGTCAACTTCTGCACTGGGTTCGGTGAACGGGAAGTGATGCGGACGCAGACGGATCTTGCAGTCATCGCCGTACAGCCGCTGCATCAGCAGTTCCAGTGTACCCTTGAGATCTGCCATGGTGATACCCTTGTCTACGACCAGTCCCTCGATCTGGTGGAACAGCGGGGAATGTGTTGCGTCCACTGCGTCCGAACGGTAAACCCGTCCCGGAGAGATCACGCGGATCGGCGGCTTCTGATTTTCCATGACGTGTACCTGTACCGAAGAAGTCTGGGTACGGAGCAGAATGTTATCTGTAATATAGAAGGTATCCTGCGTATCCCGTGCCGGATGATCCGGCGGCAGGTTCAGGGCTTCAAAGTTGTAGTAGTCGTATTCCACTTCCGGACCGTCTGCTACAGAAAAGCCCATGCCGAGGAAGATTTCCCGAATCTCGTTTTCCACGATGGTCAGCGGGTGCATGCTGCCCACTTTCTGCTTTTTGCCGGGGAGAGTAATATCCAGTGTTTCTGCCTCCAGCTTGTGTGCCAGCATTGCCTCCGCCAGCTTCTTCTGCTTGTCTGCCAGTGCCGTTTCAATATCTGCACGCACCTGATTGGCAAGCTGTCCCATTGCCGGACGTTCCTCTGCGGACAGCTTTCCCATCTGCTTCAGGATACCGGTCAGTTCACCTTTTTTTCCCAGATACTGTACACGCAGGTTTTCCAGCACCTTGGAATCCGCACAGTCCGACAATGCCTTTTTGGCAGCCGCACGGATTGCTTCCAATTGTTCCTTCATAATATCGTTCCTTTCTTCCGCAGGTTCTGCGGGCATTTGGCTCTATGGCAATACCATGCAAAGTCGCCAGACGCTCTTTGTGCGGTATTGCTCTATGGGAAACACATATCAAAAAAGCCCTGTCCTGTGAAAACAGGACAAGGCTCACGCTTGTTCAAAACCACCCATTTTCAAAGAGCCGTCACTCTTCTGTCCTTAATGCGAACACCACATCTGCACCTACTGTGAAAGCCGGTTCAGCACAGCCACTCGGAAGGGAACTTCAGCATATGCCGCCGGACGGGTTTTCAGCACTCCCCGCTCTCTGTACCGGCAGGCTCTCCGGCAACATCTTTCAGAAAATCCGCTGAAATTTGCCGCCGCAATATGCCTACTCGCTTCGTCTTTGTGTTTTCAAATCACATTATACCTGTTTTCACAAAAAAAATCAAGCCCTTTTGAAATTTTTTTCTTGAATTTTTTTGAGGAGTATGGTATAATGGTAATTGGACGCGACAAAAAGAGAAATGTTTTCAGCAACTTGCACAAAAAAATGTATTACATCGGTGTTTTTACAGCAGGCTGTGATAATTTTTCTGAAATCCGTCCTTTCAGAATGCGACCGGAACAGACAGGGCAATATTTTGCCGGAACGTTCCCATAAAAGGAGTTTTTATAGATATGGATAATTTTGCAGAGTACATGGTAAAAAAGCGACCGGATTCCCGTGACAATGCCAAGCGTGCCGGCATCATTGCACTGGCAGTAGTGCTTTGTGCCGCATCGGTCTTTCTGGTGTTTGTCACACATATTCCGTTTATCCTGCTGATCACCTGTGCGATTATCTACGGAGCATATTTCCTGATCACGGGTACTTCCGTGGAATATGAATACGCTGTCACCAACGGGGAAATGGACGTGGACAAGATCATTGCACGCCGCAAGCGGGTGCACCTCATCACGGTCAGCACTGCCAAGTTTGATGCTTACGGCGAAATGACAGATGCTGTTCCGGACGATCCTGACCGCACCATTGTCCTGTGTTCCGACAACACCGGTGAGGGCGAATATTACGCTGATTTGGAAACCGAGGAGTACGGTGCGACACGCATCATCTTCACCCCCAATGAAGCGGTGCAGGAAGCGATCAACGCGGCTCTCCCCCGACAGCTGCGTTCCGGAAACGGAGCAGCCAAATGAGTGCGATTTCCCGTTATGTGCTTCTGGTGCTGTTTGTGCTGGTGAATCTGGTGGCATTTGCCCTGATGGGCGTAGACAAGCAGCGTGCCCGCACCCACCAGTGGCGAGTGCCGGAAAAGACATTGTTTCTGGCGGCACTGCTGTTCGGCGGTACCGGCGGCACGATTGGCATGTTCTTCTTTCACCACAAGACCAAGCACTGGTATTTCCGCATTTTCTTTCCCCTGCTGGCAATCGTCCAGCTGGGCATCTTTGGTTATCTGATGCAAATATTAGGGAAACACTGAATAAAGCTTGTGCGTAAGATGCGTAGTCAGATTTTTCGGCAGATTGCATAGAAATTCCGCAGGCAGACTGTATGTCTGGCAAGGGATTTCTGGGCAATATGACGGAAAATCTGCAAGCAGATTGCGTACAAAGCCGTCAAGCGGGCTTTATGCAGTGTTTCCTTAGATTAGGAGGTTTTCTCTATGGCAAACAAATTTTTCCGTAAACTGAACGGGCTTCTGACTGCGGCAGCCCTGTGCGTATCTTGTCTGCCTTTCGGCGGCATGCTCTCTGCCAGTGCGGCAGACGTGCAGGAAACAATTCCGGGGATGACACAATCTCCGGAACAGCTGATACAGGAAGCTGACCGCGGCGATTTTCTGACGCTGGGCTATGCTGTGATGCTGGAATGCAGCTACGGCGGTGTGGGATTTGCTTCCACGCTCTCCGAAAAAAACAGTGTCCTTCTGGACGTTGACCATTCCGGTGCCATCGACAGTGCAGACATTTTCCTGCTGATGTACTGGTGTGCTTACTTCGGTGCCTATGGCAAATATACTGACGAAGCACTGGCCTTTTTGCAGGAGTGGGACGCTGCGAACGGCAACGGCAATACGGAAACCACACAGCCGACCACAGTTCCGGTGGCAACTGCAACCACAACGCTGACCGAAACTACCACGGCCATTCTCAGTACGTTCCCGCCGGTACCGGAAACCGCTACGGACAGTTCCACAGCTTCTGCATCTGCTGAAAGCAAGACCACGCCGGCAGAGTCCATGGCGGTAACTTCACTTCCTGCTTCCAGCACTACCACCAAAGCTACCACGAAAGCAACTACAACGCTCCTCACCACCACTGCTGCTCCGGCAACTACCACAGTGACCACTACACAGACGGCAACCGGAGCATGGGCACAGAAGGATTCTTACCGCGGCATTGACGTTTCCAAGTATCAGGGCAACATCGACTGGAATGCGGTAAAGGCGGCAGGCAATGACTTCGCCATTATCCGTGCAGGCTACGGCAAATACGCCAGCCAGAAGGATCCTTACTTTGAACAGAACATGCGGAATGCCAAGGCGGCAGGCGTTGCCTGCGGTGCATACTGGTACAGCTACGCTGTCACTCCGGCAGAGGCAAAGCAGGAAGCAGAAGTATTTGCCAGCATTGTGCAGGGATACCAGTTCGAATATCCGCTGGTACTGGACATTGAAGATTCTACCCAGACCAAGCTTTCCAAGGAGCAGGTATCTGCGATCATTCAGGCATTCTGTGACACCATGGAATCCAAGGGATACTACATCAGCCTGTACAGCTACGCAAGTTTCCTGAACAGCTACGTCTATCAGTCAGTTCTGGAGGACTACGACATCTGGGTCGCACACTTCGGTGTCAGCCGCCCGTCTTACTCCAAGACCAGCTACGGCATGTGGCAGTATTCCAGCACTGGTTCTGTCAGCGGCATCAGCGGCAATGTGGATCTGGACTACAGCTATAAATGCTATCCGAACCTGATGACCAAGTATCATCTGAACGGATTTTAAGCGTACATAACAGACAAAAGGAGCAGCACCATGCAGTGTGCTGCTCTTTTTGTTTTTCGGAGATTTCAGTAACGCTGTCTTTGTATTTCCGAGAAAAGTCAAACAGGCACTCTGGTATTTTTCCAGAGTGCCCGTTTTTGTGATGTTTGATTTTCAAGTCGCCTTAGGGCAACACCGCACAAAGCTTGTGCGTAAGGTGCGTTGTCAGATTTTTCGGCAGATTGCATAGAAATTCCGCAGGCATACTGCCGGTCGCAATTTATCTTAGTGCGACACTCCTTTGTTCTCGGGCAGAATTCTGCCTCGAACGCAGTCGTATTGCAAGGGATTTCTGGGCAATATGACGGAAAATTTGCACGCAGATTGCGTGCAAAGCCGTCAGGCGGGCTTTGTGCGGTGTCGCCTTAGAATTCGCCCAGACACTGTCCGAACAGCAGGCAGCGGATTCCGTCGTCTGCACCGGAGTTACAGGTTTGCAGGGCAATCATCTTGTCCCCGTATGCAGGCGGGTCGTCGTCCGGTGCGTACCAGATCAACGCCGTACTGCGAATCTCCTCAATGTACTTCTGGAATTCCTCCTGATTCAGAGTGATGCGGTTCCAGTAGTCGAATGCTGCACCATCCTCACCGTTCAGCACGGAAGATGCCACGATGCGATACAGATACCGCTTGTCCAGTGTTGCCACCTCGAAATAAATGTGCTGTCTGCCCCATTCTTCTTCCTTGAAACTCTTGACCGAGTGGAACATGGAGCCATTTCCCATGTTATGCCCATAGAGCAGAGTGTTTTCCGTTTCGCCGATCTTGCCGCGGAAGTCCTCGAAGATACTGCCGGCAGAGCTGTGATTGCCCTCCCAGTCACGGTCGATATAATATGCATTGTCGTCCTTCTGTACAATGGGGTAATCAATGGGTGTATCATTGACATAGACCCAGCCCACAACGTCCGGATTTTTCTCATGATGCTGCTTGACCTTTTCCATATCGATGTGCATGGTGTAATCATATGTAATCGTCGTGGTCGTGGTGACTGTCGTCGTGGTCGTTGTCGTCGTTGTCGTCAGAATCGGAATCGCATCCGGTGCAGAAACCTTGTCCGCACGGCTGACCACGATAATGCAGATGATGATCATCGCCAGCAAAGCAATTCCCAGTCCGATCAGGAATTTTTCCAGTTGTTTTACTCGTTTGGTTGCCAATTTGATACCCCCGTTATCAGAAAAAAATACCGCATATTCAGCGTTCCTGTTCTAGTATACTGTTTTTTTACAGATTTGTCAAGACAATATTTCCGATAAAACAACACTGCACAATCTTTGTGCGGTATTGCCCTAAAAAAATCGGTGCCACGGCAGATTAGTGACACCGATTCCGGATTTCATTTTTTCAATAAGCTCTTATGTTCACTGGATCGTGAAAACATAATACTTTTCTTCCCCTGCATACTGTACTGCTACCTGCTGTACAGGATCCACGCCGACAATAGAGTAGATCAACACGGTATACGTATCTTCCACATCATTGCCCCGTGTCACGCCGTATCCCAAATACTGATCCAAAGAACTGCTGGACACTTCCATATAATCTGTATCGTAGGGATTTCCCTCCCACGTCAGCTTATAATACAGATAGATGTTCTGCCGGATCGGCACAGTTTCCACAGATGATGCTGTGGTTGCCGGCGGTTCGGTGACCGTTTCCGCTTTCGGAACAGTCGTTGCTGCGGCAGTGGTCTGCACCGGTTTGGTCTGCAAAGCCGCAGTCGTCACGACCGGCTGGGTTTCCTGCTGCTGCGGCTTCTGCGGCACGGTGATTTCCGGAGAAACCGGAGAAACGATTTCATCTTCCGCCGGAACAGTACTGCTTTCCGCGGCAGCACTGGCATTTCCCGAAGAGTGCACTGTCACGCCGGTTTCTGCGGCAGTAGTTTCTGTCTGCGGTCTTGCTTCTGTTTCGTCCGGCTGCTCCGTGTCTGCCGGCAGTTCAGAAGCCTGTGTCGTCACTGTGGGAGAAACAATATCCAGTTGACCGGTGCCGCCCTGCGGCATTCTCCCGTGCACTGCCGCCGCCACCACAACGACACAGAGCAGTGCTGCGGTACAGGCTCCGGCACTGGTCTGCCACCGGAGATACCACGGCTTCGGTTTTGCCGGCGGTGTTTCAGCAACAGAGGCACGCCGCATGATCTCCAGATACATGCGGTCTTTCGCATCTTCATCAGGCTGGATCCGCTCCATCACTTGATGCAGACGGCGTTCCAGCTTTTCATCTTCCTGTTTCTGCATACGGCTCACCTCCTAAAGCTTTCAACAGTATCTTCTTGCCGCGGTGCAGCAGCGAACGAACTGTGGATTCTTTTTTTCCCAGCATTCCGGCAATTTCTGCTCCGGAATACCCTTCATAATAAAATAAGTACACTACGGTCTTGTATTGATCCGGTAATCCCATTACTGCCGACATCACAGCAGAAACCTCATCCGGCGATGCCGTTGTTCCAAGAGTTGCCTCCCAGTCTTCGACTTCTTCCCGCTTGGTCCGTGACCAGTGATGCATCGCATTTTTACAAAGATTCGACGCAGTCACCAACAGCCATGCTCTGGCATGGTCATCATCTGACCAAAGCTGCGGTTGCTGCATCGCCCGCAAAAAAACGTCCTGCGTCACATCTTCCGCATCCATCTGATTTTTCATCCGTATGTAGCACATACGATATACCGTATCGACATGCCGTGCATAAAACTTCGCAAACGCGGCTTCGTCCTGCGGCACGGGAATACCCCCTATCGTCTACATTTCGGCATATAATACGCTGGCATGCTGTTGCACATGCATTCGACAGGCACACGCCTGCCACACAACGCATTCCATTTCCATCATACCGCATATTTTTAGACGTAATATGTATATAAAGCAAATAATGAGGGAATATAGCAAATATCCCTCGTTTTTGCCGATACGCATCTGACAGCATTCCCGCGGGAACACTGCCAAACAGAGGAAATGAGAAACGAGAGCCACGCTCTCTCGATCGCATTCGCATTTTGATGTGAACGCCTCTTGTGGGAAGCACTGATGAAATTCACCTGTCATCCTTTCCGCGGCAAGTTTCTTTCATCAGTGTTTCCACTGCACATCGACCGACAGCAGACACACGCCCGATCCCGCCAGCTTTCCCTTGCTGTCCCTTCGCGGTATCAGGTCCACAGGCGGAGAAGTGCTCCTGCTCTGCTGCCTGTCCATGTATTATGATTTCACATTTCCGTTCCTTTCGGACGATTTCTGACCGTCCATTTCTGCGGGGTTCTTCACCCCGCAAAAAATCCCTTCACTATATACACAATCGAGCACCCCGAAATGTTGCACTTTCTAGAAAAAATTTTTGAGGTTTGTATATATGTACAATTTTGCAATCATCAAATTGTAAAAGATGCACAAATTCTGTTTTCCGGCAGAGATTTGCAAAAAAAGATTCCATTTTGCATCGATTTATGTTATAATAAGAAGAAGCACCGAAAAAATCGACGGCATGACAGGCAACTGTGCGAAACCTGTGCATAAGAGACGTTGTCAGATTTTCCGGTGCAGTGAAACACAGATAAAGGTGGGTTTTCATGAACAAATACAAAAAACTCGTTTCGAATACGCTGATATTTGCGATCGGCTCATTCGGTTCCAAGATTCTGCTCCTGCTGCTGACACGGCTTTATACGGGAAACATCAACCCCGGCGACAACAGCACGAAGGAACTGCTGGAACAGACCGCAAACTTTCTGATTCCGATCATTACTTTTTCCATTGCCGATGCAGTCATTCGCTACGGCATTGACAAAAATTTCGACAACCGCAAGGTTTTTACTTCCGCCTGTGTGACAGAGCTGTTCGGCATCGGCATTCTGCTGCTGCTTTCGCCGGCACTCACCCTGCTGCCCTATACAGAGGGCTACGTGGTGCTGCTGGTGATCTACTGTATCACTTCCGGATTCCGACAGATCGCCTCCCAGTTTGTACGGGCACGAGGGTTGGTGCGATTGTTTGCCATAGACGGCATACTCGCCACGCTGACCCTGTTCCTGTTCAATGTGACCTTTATTGCGGGATTCCATCTGGGTGTAACAGGCTTCCTGATCTCCGTGATCTTGTCCGACCTGCTGTCGGGGCTGTTCCTATGGGCAGTCGCCGGACTGCACCGGTACTTCCGGCTGCGATACATGGACAAGAAGATCTTACGCATGATGCTGCGGTTTTCCATTCCGCTGATCCCGTCCGCCCTGCTGTGGCTGGTGACCGGCTTTTCCGACCGGCTGTTTATCCGATACATGTCCGGTCCGGCAGGACTGGTGGGCGAAACTGCCGCCGGTATCTACGGTGTTTCCACCAAGATCCCGAACCTGATCTCCACCATTTCCACGATTTTCTTTCAGGCGTGGAACATGTCCGCCATTGAGGAAAACGACTCCAAGGACAGAAGCCGGTTCTATCACCGTGTATTCGATGCCTACCAGTCGTTTATGTTTATCGCCAGTGCCGGACTGATCGTATTTGTCCGGATCCTGTCCAACATTCTGATTGATTCCAACACCTATCCGGAATACGCCACCGCATTCCTCTATACGCCGGTACTGATCGTAGGCGTGCTGATGATGTGCTTCAACCAGTTCCTGAGCAGCGTTTACTCTGCGACACAGCACACCACACACTCGTTCTGGACCAGTCTGGTAGCTGCAATCGTGAACATCGTGCTGAACATTATCCTCATTCATATCTGGGGCATCATGGGTGCGGCAATTGCCACATTCGCCAGCTACTTTGTCTGCTACTGTATCCGGATCGTGGACGCACGGAAGTATGTTCCGTTTCCGGTCAACCACGCCAAATTTGCCGCCAACACCGCCGCCCTGTTCCTGTTGGGTATTGTCGTTGTAGAAGCTCCGCCGATGTGGATCCTAATTCTGGCGGTAGGATTTGTCTTTATGGTACTGTACAACTTCAACGCTGTCACCCAGACACTGGGACAGCTTCGCCGCAGAAAATAACCTCATTTTATATGTGAAAGGACTGATTTTTATGGCAACCCCTCATAACGCAGCCGCCAAAGGCGACATTGCCAAAACCGTACTCATGCCCGGCGACCCGCTGCGGGCGAAATTCATCGCAGAACATTTTCTGGAAAATGCGGCATGCTACAATACCGTCCGCGGCATGTACGGCTACACCGGCACCTATCACGGCGTACCGGTTTCCGTACAGGGCAGCGGCATGGGCATGCCCTCAATCGGCATCTATTCCTATGAGTTGTTCCACGAGTATGACGTAGACCGGATTCTCCGCATCGGCACTGCCGGCGGCGTTGCCGACCACATTCACCTCCGTGACGTGGTGCTGGGGCAGGCTGCCTGCACGGACTCCAACTATGCAGCACAGTATCACCTCGCCGGCACATACGCCCCTATCGCCTCCTTCGCCCTGCTGGAACAAGCCTACCAGACTGCCGGCAGGCTGGGGATTCCGGTGCATGTGGGCAACCTGCTCTCCACCGATGTGTTTTACAACGAGCCAAGCCCTTTGCCGCAGTGGGCGAAAATGGGCGTGCTCGCCACGGAAATGGAGTCGGCTGCACTGTACATGAATGCCGCTGCCGCCGGAAAAGAAGCCCTGTGCATCGTAACTGTTTCGGACTGTCCGCTGCGGGGCGAATCCACCACCGCGGAAGAACGACAAACTTCTTTCACCGATATGATGCGAATCGCACTGGAAACTGCCTGTGCATAACACCAAAAAAACAACAGCCCGAGAATACTGGGCAATACCGTGCAAAGTCGCCAGACGCTCTTTGTGCGGTATTGCCACTGTTATTCTCGGGCTGTATTTGTATATCATGTAAAGAAAGGAACATCTTATGCAAACACAGTTGATCTACCATTCCCCTCTGGGAAATATCCGCCTTACTGCCGAGGACAATGCTCTGACAGAAGCGGCTTTTGATGTGCCGGCAACACTGCCGCAGTCAGCCACACCGTTTCTGGAAAGCGTGTGCCGCTGTCTGGACACCTACTTCAATGGCAAGGCTCCGGAAACTACGCCCCTGCTCCGTCCGGCTGGAACGCCGTTTCAGCTGCGGATCTGGAGGCTGGCACAGCAGATTCCCTTTGGCTGCACTGCCACATACGGCATGCTGGCACAGGAAGCTGCACGGGAAATGGGCATTCCTAAGATGTCCGCACAGGCGGTAGGTGGTGCCATGAAACGAAACCCCATTGCCATTTTCATTCCCTGTCATCGGGTGGTCGGTGCCAACGGCAAGCTGGGCGGCTATTTCGGCAATGACCGCCGGAAGATCGACCTGCTGACACTGGAGGGACAGGATATGCGGGGATTCCGGTTTTAGGCAATACCGCACAAAGATTGTGCGGTATTGCCTTTAATCTTCCCAGTCGTCGTCCTCGTCATCATACTCCGGCTCATCGCCGTAATCTTCGTATTCGAAATCGTCGTAGTCGTCGATCATGTAGTAATTTTTCAGCAGTTCAATGGCATCATAATCCCGACACTCTGCCGCTCTTTTGAGCCAGACTCTTGCCATTTCGTCGTCTTGCTCTACACCGGTGCCGTTCATGTAGCAATAGCCCAGCATGCCCATGGCACCGCCGTGATTCTGATACCGTGCTGCCATTCGAAACCATGCGACAGCTTCCTCATCTTCTTCGCTGTCATCGCCCTCATAGAGAAACATGCCCATTAAATACTGTGCTTCCGGACAGTCCATCTGGGCCGCTTTATACACCAGACGCTTGGCAGTTTCCACATCGTCCTCCTCGTCCAGATAGTACATGCCCACGGAACAAATGGCATCGGGATAATTCTGGGCAGCGGAACGCTCATACCAGTCCATTGCCTTCTCTATATCCGCTTTTACACCAATACCGTCCTGATAGCAGATCCCCAGTGCATACTGTGCCTCTGCATAGCCCTGCATGGCAGACAGCCGCAGCCAGTACAGCATTTTCGGCACATTCTTTTCCACGCCTAAACCGAAACGATAGCTGTTGGCAAGCTGGAATTGTCCTTCTGCATCGCCCTGTTCCGCAGCATTCTGAAACAATTCCACTGCTTTTTCCATATCCTCCTTGAAGCAGACCTTTCCCTGCTCCAGCACGTAGTATCCATCCTGATAGCAAACGCCCAGCTTCACCTGAGAACCAATATCGCCCAGTTCTGCGGCACGTTCCAGCCAACGGACTGCTTCGGCATCGTTTTCTCCGCTATCCTCATTCCGGAACAGAAGTGTGCCCAATGCGTACTGTGCCCCGACATAGTCCTGTTCAGCAGCTTTTCGAAGCCAGTGCAGTGCCAGTTCTTCATTCGGTGAAACGCCCTTTCCAAAATGATAACAGGTTCCCAGCATGTACTGGGCAATGGAAATGTTCGCTTCGGCGGCTTTCTGATACCACGGCACTGCCTGTTCTTCGGACTGCTCCGTTCCCAGCCCGTTGAAATAACAGTCTGCCAGATTAAACATAGCAGATTCGTCACCAGCTTCTGATGCCTTCTGAAAATACTGAAATGCCTTTTCCCGATCTTGCTCTACGCCGTTCCCGTCCATATAGCAGCGTCCCACCATATTGACCGCAGCGGGGTTGCCAAGCTCCGCTGACTTCTGAAACCACTGGAAAGCTTCTTCCGCATCTTTGGGCACCACGTTGCCTTCCAGATAGCATTCCCCTAACCGCATCGTGGAATACATGCAGCCCTGTTCTGCTGCCTGCCGCAGCCACGCAATGGCTTTTGCGGTATCCGTTTCAGAACACCGTTTGTCCAGTATCAAAGATGCCGCCAAATATTGAGCACCTTCACTCCCCGATTCCGCAGCACGGGCATACCACGTATAAGCTTCTTCAATATTTGTTTCTGTTCCAATGCCGTAATAATAACAATGCCCTAATTCAAAAAACGCCTGTATCCGCAGATGATCTTCGAGGTTGCCTTCCAAAGCAGAAGATCGCAGCAATAGAAAGCCGCGGTGCCTGCGTTCTTCCTCGTGGCAGTCCTCTTTCGGAGTTTCCACAAGATATACACCCAATATCGCAGCCGCATTATCATCGTGCTGTTCTATGGCACGTTCCATCCACGGAATTCCCTGTTCTGTTTCTTCTACGGCATCAAAATCATAGAAATAATGAATCCCCATTGTCGTCAGTGCCTCGCCGTACTCCTGTTCCGCAGACTTTGTGAGCCAATGCAGGAATTGTTCCTCATCTTTTTCCACACCAACTCCATGCAGAAAACACATTGCGGTCTGATACTGTGCAGATGCATCGCCTTCTTCTGCGTGCTTCTGAAACCACGTATATGCTTCTTTCTGTTCTGCCGGATTGTCATCGTCCAGCTGTTTCAGCCGATATTCATAATTTTTCGGGTTCATCACATCTGCCGAACTGGTCTTTCGCAGCCAGTCAAATCTTCTCTTTTTCATCACCGTTCCCCTTTCTGAGAGCCTGTGCGTAGTTGCCCATATTTCTCCGTAATCGTGATACTTATTATAATGCAAAATAACAAGTGTGTCAAGTGACATAAAGAAATGCTGCATAAAGCCCGCCTGACGACGCACCCTATACACAAGCTTTATTCCGTGTTTCCCTAAAAATCCATATGTTAATTTTTTGTAACTAGTTAAGAATGCATCTTGACAAGGAATTGTTCTTATGCTATAATAAAGACAAGCTGAGGGGGACAAAAAGACCTCCTGGCAAATGATATTTTATGGAGGTAGTTACTCATGAAAAAGTTTGTATGTTCTGTTTGCGGTTATGTATACGAAGGCGAATCTGCTCCGGCAGCATGTCCTCTCTGCGGTGCACCGGCAGACAAGTTTGTGGAGCAGAAGGAAGAAAATCTGGCATGGGCTGATCAGCACGTTGTCGGCGTGGCACAGGGCGTAGACGAAGAAATCGTGCAGGGTCTGCGGGAAAACTTCAACGGCGAATGCTCCGAAGTCGGCATGTATCTGGCAATGGCTCGCGTCGCTTTCCGTGAGGGCTATCCGGAAATCGGTCTGTACTGGGAAAAGGCTGCTTATGAAGAAGCAGAACACGCTGCAAAGTTTGCAGAACTGCTGGGCGAAGTGGTTACCGATTCTACCAAGAAGAATCTGGAAATGCGTGTCGCTGCGGAAAACGGTGCATGTGCCGGCAAGAAGGCTCTGGCAGCAAAGGCAAAGCAGCTGAATCTGGACGCGATCCACGACACTGTACACGAAATGGCAAAGGACGAGGCAAGACACGGCTGTGCATTTGCCGGCTTCCTGAAGCGTTACTTCAACGACTAATTGCGAAAGAATATTTCCTTTCATAACTGAAAATAACCCCGCACAAAAAAGCCGAAAGGCGAATTTTGTGCGGGGTTGTTTTGTTTTATATGGTGTTGCGGAATCCTTTTCCGATAATTTCGCTGCTGTTGGTAATCATCATAAACGCCTGGGGCTGTACCTTTTTGATATAGTTTCGCAGCTGCACAGCCTGGCTTCGTTTCATGACGGTCAGTACAATATATTCCTCCTGTCCGCTGTATGTTCCCTCCGCAGTAAACAGCGTCGCACTTCGCCCCAGTTCTGTGTGGATAAAGTCACAGATCGGCGTGGGGTCTTTGCAGACTATGGTAAAATATTTGCAAAGGTTGATATTTTCAATGGCGGTATCAATGACAATGGTTTTCGTAAACAAGCCGCACAGGGAAAACAGACCGGTGGTAATATCGAATACAAAGCAGGCTGAAACGGCAATCAGCAGGTCCACCGCCAGCAAAGCGGTCCCGATATTCATGGAGGTGTACTTTTTCAGGATCATGGCGACAATGTCCGTGCCGCCGCTGGAGGCACCCATGTTAAACATGATTGCGGAGCTGATGCCCGGAATGGCAATGGCAAAAATCAGTTCCAGAACCGGCTGGTCAGTCAGCGGTCCGGACATGGGAAACAGCTTTTCTGCCGCAGACAGTGCCACAGACATCAGAACGCTGATATACACCGTCTTTACGCCAAAGCCTTTCCCCAGAAACAGAAATCCCAGCACCAGCAGTGCCATGTTGATGATAAAATTGTACGTTCCCGCAGACAGCGGTGAAACAGCACTCAGCACCACTGCCAGACCGGTAACACCGCCAAAGGAAAAGTTGTTTGGGAATTTGAAAAGATAGGTTCCTGCGGACATCACCAGTGTTGCCAGCGTCAGAATGGCATATTCCTTGCACACCGATGCCGCCGTTCTCTCAAATCGCCTGGTTTTTTTCTGCATTTGCATCGCCTCCTTGCAAAAACGCGTTCGCCGCATTGTTTACGTACAGTATATCATATTTTTGAAAAATTCGCAAGCCTTTTTACAATTGTTTTCACAGCTTGCATCAAAAAAGACGACCGCCCGCATGTCACGAGCAGCCGTCTTTGATTGGTTGTGCAATTTTGGGCAATACCGCACAAAGATTGTGCGACAGATGCGTCGTCAAATTTTTCGT
>ERZ773200.835-NODE-835-length-29382-cov-3.942647_pt1 | contig 29382 bp, 51 predicted proteins | sample MGYA00581008_ERZ773200 | MGnify/ENA primary metagenome ERZ773200 (study PRJEB29015, sample SAMEA2737770) | human gut metagenome | biome: human gut; feature: human-associated habitat; material: faeces | place: China | collected 2012 ... | reverse complement strand
TTGGTTTGCAATTTAAGAGATATCACATATGATATTGGAGAATTTGGAGAAATCATCATTGGAGATGATGAATTTTCTTGGTCATTTGCTGGGCAATCATTTCTTGATTTAGTGGGAATTGTTCCTGTTATTGGTGCTGTAAAGTATTCCGATGAAGTTGGTGCATTGTTTAAAAAAGTTCCTAATATATACAAAAATAGCGTTTATAAGTCGGTAGCTGAATGCTTTACTGATGGAAAATCATTAAAATCGGAAGATGAGATTGCAGAAACAGTAACAAATAATCTCAAAAAAACACAAAAGCAAATTGAAGAATTACTGGATGATAGCGGTAAATTTATTGATGAGGAAGCAGAAAGCAACTATCAAAAATATGTATTAAGAAAACAAAAATCTGGAAAAATTCCACGAGATCGCATTGATTGGAAGGAAGCATCAGATCATTGGAAATATAATTCACCAATGGCAAGGGGAAATGAATTCAATAAAATTGCTGAAAAAATATATCCTTTTAATGAAGTGAATTTAGCAAATGGCAAACGTCTTGATAGTTATATTCCTGGTGAAAAAATTATTTCTAGAAAAGCAACTGATTTATCTGACATTGAATTTAATACGTTTGACAAATATTTATCTGAAATGATACAAAAATATGCTCCTGGTACTGTTATTCGTTCAAATAAATATAAATGTCTAAATGGGCAGATCCTCTCCGGCAAAATGTATCTGGAAATACCAGCTGTAAATAAGGATTTTGACCAGATCGATGAGTATATGACGTATGCAAAAGAGAAATATGATATAAAAATAATTTTTTTTGAAGAAAATAAAGTGTGGGATTTTTCAGATCTTACAAATTGATTTAGAATAAAATAATATTTTTTATTTCATTGAGCAGTACTGTGTAAATTCAAATAAAACGTGTTTTTACATGGTGCTGCTTTTATTTTTCTTTACACTTATCATTTTTTCTGGTATAATGAAGCTAAAGTAAAATTATGAATCATGGAGGAGTAAAATGAGCCATTTGAATTTAACAGTGGAGTTAGCTGAAAAATCTAATTTTTGCAATCGGTATTTGGAGTTGTGCAGCAGATATTCAGAAAGTCTTTTGATGGATACCACCGACTTACGTCAAAGATATCCAAGAAGTCTTGCAAATATCACAAAGAAAGTTGTAGACACCAAACTGGTGAAATCTATTTTGAATGAATTTGGATACCCATATAAATATTTTGGAGGAGAGAAATTCTATCGATTATATCTATTGAAAAAAGAAAAATATGAGGTGTGGTTTCATTTAGAATTATATAAAAATAGTATTTTTGATGGGCATTTAGATCCACATGTATATATTCGATATAATGGAAAATATTTCGCTGGTGGTACATTTCCCTGTATATTTGAAGGTGCAGGAGGCGTGAAACCTACGAAGTATATGTTAAGACCTGTGTATACCGGAGAAGTTCTTCCAGAATTGATAAAAGAATTGATTGATTTGGCGTTTTCTTATGTACGTGAATTTGAGAAATTGTGATATACATCACATCGTTGAAGGAAGCAAAGGGTCGAATCATCATTGGGAATTATTATCGTCAAATAAAGATTGGAATGAAATAAAAAATATAATTATTGAAGTAATGGTAAATGGTAAAGAAGAACCATATCTAAGTGTGTATTGTAAAAAATATGTTATTGATGGTAAAGTTATTCAAGTTAACTATAATAAATATAATGGTGCTTACAAAATATCAGATGCTTATGTGATTATAGACAATCCACAAATTAATGTCATTTTTATCAAATCTGACATGCTTGAATGCTTATTAAGTGTGTCAGATTCATCAGGAGGATTTATATGAAAAAAGAAAAGCAACATATAATTGATTTGATATATCAACTTGATTTTGAAAATGCAGCAAAGCATCTATTTCAATTATCAAAGGAAGAACAAATCAGTTTAATGGTGTGTGAAGCAGCAGATACGGACAGTATCATCATTTTAGGATTTTTATCCTATATTTTATCGATTCAAAATACTGCTTTCTATCATCAGGTTATTTCAGAAGCACTTATTCAAATGTGTTGGTTAGAAGGCGGGTATAATCTGGCTTTTTATCATGCTTGCAAGCTATTAGAATTAAAACCTGTAGTAGAAATTAAAGAATACTTGCTATTTTTTAATACTATTCCAGAAAAATTATTATCAGAAGAAAAAGCGTATACTTTAAGCAAAGAAATTATTGCTGAAAAACCAGATAGTATCGCAGCAAATGGGATTTTTTCTCGTTTAAGAGAAAAATACGAATAACGATTTATGAGAAATTCTGTTGTTAGATTTCATCTGGGGCTTGCAAAAGACACATTGAAAACAAAAATTAAATTTGAAACGAAAAAAGAAATGCTGGATAATGGCTATCGAATCATGTAAGCATTTATATATTAAAAGTAGTGACACTCGCTTCCTATCAGGAGAAGTTCGTATTGACAGAAAATAAAGAAGGTGATTTTCATAAAGGCAAATACGATATATGAAGTTTCATTAGAAGATGCCTTCATTTACAAGATAGAGATCTTGAAAAGTGATATTTCTATTTACATACAGCTATACAATGCGAAAAGAGTTAAGATAATTTTTTTGAACTACTATGGAATCATAGATTATCATGCGATTTGTCAAGAAATTGGAGATTTTGAAATCCAGCATGATTCCGATTTCATACAGCAGATTATCTCGGAAGAGATAGAAAGCGGTGCATCCAGAGCATATATGGATGGATTAACATTCACGCATTTTCGTCTTTTTGAAACGTGGAAAAGGAAAAAAATACTGGAAATTGTATGTGAAAAAATAGAAGTAGAATTTAAAGATAATGTGGCTTAAATCACAATTCTTTGGTTTACAGAGTGCCAAGGGCATGCATTTACAAAGAGAAAAGGAGTAGAAACATGAAACGGAAATTTGGTTTTTTTGATATTTTCAGAAAAAACGATGCGGAAATTCAATATCAATTTGCAATGCAGAATCTTCAAAATGGAGCATATGAAGAAGCGGTTCGCTTACTTCTATTGTCCGCCAATCAGGGATTTCCACTTGCACAGCTCGAATTGGCAGATTGTTATGCGGATGGATATGATTCAGAAATGGCATATGCTGATGAAGGAAAAGCTCTTGACGCAACATTGTCTCCTGGAAAGAAAACAAAAGGAATTGTTTGTTTTGAAGTCCCGAAAAACTTTAAAGATATTTCACTCGAATATGAAACAAACTATTGGAGCGAATCAAAGGTGTGCTTTGAAGTTAAAAAGTAAATTACACTTAAGCCGTGGAAACACGGCTTATTTTAATTCAAAAGCTGATTGACACAAAATCAAAAATAGTCTATCCTTATTACTAAGGAAACAACCTTATCCGTGAAGATGCGGATTACTTAATCGAACGCCATACTGCACGAAAGAGGAAACCAATGTGATTTCACAAGCGGTTTCCTCTTTTTTATTCAAATAAAAATGTATGGAGGTAGACACGAATGAAAAAATCACAACTTATGCTTAAGATTCAAAACAGCATTGAGGTATTTGAGAATCCAATATTCGGGCAGATCAGAATGGTCATGGTCGATGATGAACCGATGTTTTGCCTTATTGATGTTTGCAGGGCATTGGAAATTAAAAATGCTACAGATGTAGCAAAAAGGCTTGATGAAGATGAACTGACTAGATTAAATCTAGGCGGTCGTGCAGGAGAATCAAATTTCATTACAGAGAGCGGCTTATATGCAGTTATAGTTCGGAGCGACAAGCCGAATGCTAAGAAGTTTCGCAAGTGGGTAACATCCGAGGTTCTCCCTACAATCCGTAAAACAGGTGGGTATGTCAATAATGATGAATTATTTATTTCAACTTACCTGCCATATGCAGATGAAAACACTAAGCTGATATTCTCGCAGACATTAAAAACTGTTAGAGAGCAGAATGAAACCATTAAAAGGCAGAAGAAAGAAATCATCCATAAAGAAGATGTTATTATTGGACTCGTTGATGATATTGACTTGGCGACCAAGAGACAGCGGATAACGCAGATTGTCCGTTTCGGTGCCGATGGAAAGTATCAAGAACGCTATTTGTTGCTTTATGGAGAATTTGAAAGGAAATATCACTGCAACCTTAAATCAAGGATGGAAGGGTGCACACTCAAACCGAAAGTAAGAAACAAGATGGATTATATCGACAGGGAAATGGGAATGATTCCGCAGTTGTACGAAATCGCTTGCAAACTTTTTGAAAACGATGTAGAAAAGCTGAAATCTGAATGGGAATCAGTAGTAGCTTAAATTTAATCAAATGGATAGCATCTACCAAACGGTAGGTGCTATTTTTATACCCATTTTTAGGAGGTAAACGATGGGATATGGCGGGTATTTAGTAAAGTTTGGGAATTACACCATACCGAACAATTTAATAAAGCAGGACACGTTTAGTTCCTATGTAAACATGCAGGACAAAGACCCTTGGACGGATGAAAACGGATATGAGCATCGTGATGCCGTGGAACTGAAAGCCTTAAAGGTTGAGTTTGAAACCAAAGCCATGCTGACCGAAAAGCAGTTTGATGATTTTTGGAAGAACATTGAAAAGAACTATACCAAGGCAAAGGAGCGCGGCGGCTATATCACGGCATACGTGCCGGAAAAACGCGGATATGTGACACAGTACGGATATATCGCTGACATTCAGCCTACGTTCTATTCTGTGGCACATGGGAAGATAAAATATGACCCAATCAAATTTTCGTTTGTAGGTGGTGTATATGATAAATAGCAGTTTAAAAGAAAAGTATTGGGATTCCGCGACAGATAAGCAGATGGTCATATCTGTTGTTGGAACGAATCAGAAAATAGACAATTCGATGCTTGAAATCGGTACGTTTGCACTTGAAGAAAGTCTTTGTTCGGAGTCTGAATTAAAGTTTGGAGCGTGCGAAGCGAATTGCGTAAAATTCACAGCACGAAACACCGCAGGAAGCATTATTGGAAAGACAATCTCTATTGAAGAAACGATTGACGGAGATAGCCAAAATCCGATGCCATACGGAGTTTTTAAGGTTGCATCCGATGTTCCTACGGCTGACCGTACAAAACGGCAGATTACGGCATATGACGCGATGTACGACATCATCAATGCAGATGTTAAGGCTTGGTATGCAGGACTTAGCTTTCCAATGACGCTTAAGCAGTTCCGCGATAGCTTCTTTGCAAATCTTGGAATTGCGCAAGTTGAAACAAGCCTTGTCAATGATTCCATGACGGTCAATAAGACGATTGTAGCCACACAGACGGACGATTCAAGCGCAGTAACAGAAGAGTCCTCTATCAGCGGAAAAACGGTTGTGACGGCAATATGCGAGATTAACGGATGCTTTGGTAATATCAACCGAGAGGGCAAGTTTGAGTATGTCTTTCTGAAAGCAATCACAAGCGCACTTTATCCGGCGGAAGATTTGTTTCCGTCTGACAATTTGTTTCCGTCTGATGCAAACACAGAGTCCATGACCGGACACTACATCACGTTTGATTATGAGGACTTCCAGAGTAAGGAAATCACACAGCTTGAAATCAAGACAAGCGAAGATAATGCCGGTGCTATTGTTGGAACTGCCGGAAACAACTATTCGATTACAGGAAACTTTCTTGTATCAGATAAGACCGGATCAGAGTTGGAGCAGATCGCAAACAACATCCTGCCGGTGATGAAGCAGGCAGAGTACATCCCGATCAAAAGCTGTACGTGTGTCGGGAATCCATGTCTGACACTTGGCGAACCAATCCGATTCAATACCACAAGAGAAATTGTTGAAACGTATCTATTGCAACGCACCCTAACCGGTGTGCAGAGCAAGAGAGATTCAATCTCGGCACAGGGTACGCAGACACACTCTGCAAAGGTTAATTCGATCAGAGACACGATTGAAAGCGTGGAAAGACGTACCGGAAAGCTAGAGAGGAACGCAGACCATCTTCAATCCACGTATGAGGATTTAGAGGAACAGACAAATACCAAGTTTGAGCAGACCGCAAAAAGCATTTCTGCAGAAGTCAACCGCGCACAAAAAGCAGAGGGACAATTAGACGCATCATTGGAATTGAAACTTGGAAGAGATGAAAACGACCAAGTCGTTTCGATGATTAATGCAAGTGCCGACCAGATTACGCTTAGCGGAAACAGACTCATAGTCAACAGCAATAACTTCCAGCTTGATGGCGATGGCCGAGTGTCAATCGTTGATTCATTGAACTTTATTGCAACGTCACAAGGAGATGACCTTGTAATTATTGGTCTCGATGCAAGAGGAAGGCCAATGCTGCAGAACATACGCATCGATCTAAACTCTGTAACAGATCAAGATGGTGTAGCCATAGGTGACCATGCTAGCACTGCAGATCATGCAACAACAGCAGATTCAGCAACAACTGCAGAAAGTGCAAGGCAGTGTATAATGGCATCAACCGCGCATTATTTGCAAGGTATTGGACTATCCGATTATGTACGAATTTCAGACAACGGAAATTTAATTCCAAGCTCTAGTTCTGTGTACTGTGGAACTAACCCCAATCCATTTGCCGGAGGGTATTCTTCCGGTGGTTGGAAAACAACGTCTGACCGTAGAAAGAAAAAAGATTTCCGGAAGCTGTTAGAGGATGATCGGTTTGTGAGATTTTTCGAGTTGCTACAACCGATGGAATATCGGCTCATAGAAAATGACGAAAAAATGCACATTGGATTCGTTGCACAGGATGTTGAACAGGCAATGACGGATTGCGACATATCTGAAAATGAGTTTTACGGACTGGAACATGCGGTATTCTCCGAAAAAGATTTTCAATCTAATGAGGAATGGGAAAAATTCTTAGAGCAGAATGGTGGCGAAAATGATATGTATACATTGTGCTACCAAGAGTTTATTGCTTTAAATACTACCATGATACAGAAACTGCAGAGCAGATGTAACGATTTTGAACGCAGATTATCCGCGTTAGAAAGGAGTGTGAGCTATGCAGAAAATTTATAGCCGTATAAATTGGAAAAACTTCCCAAGCGAAAAAACAGCGGTAAATGAATCCAATCTTAATAAGATGGACTTGGCGATTGACAATCTGGATGATCGCGTGGTTGCTATGGATGCGGCGAAGGTCGATCTGACAAAGGCAAATGAGCTTGTGAAAGAAATTCTGTGGGATGAATCAAACGGAACATTGACCATAGTAAAGATGAACGGTTCACAGGCTATGATTGATACCAAGCTGGAAAAACTGGCGGTAAACTTTGCTTATGATTCGCAGAAACAGCAGCTGATTATCACGTTGGATGATGGCACAGTGCAGAACGTGGATTTATCATCTCTTATTACACAGTATGAGTTCTTGGATTCTGATACAATCGCATTTGCAATCGGCAGTGACGGTAAGGTGTCCGCAATCGTGAAAGAGGGAAGTATCCAAGAAAAGCATCTGCGCCCAGATTATCTTGCAGATATTAAAGTGGAATCTGCCAAGGCGGTAGCATCTGCCAAAAGCGCAAAAGAGTCCGAAACCAAGGCGGTAGCATCCGCCACAGATGCCAAGGACAGCGCAGACCGAGCGCAGGGAATCGAAGACGAGATTAACAAGAAACTCACAATGACAGAATTTGATGTGAATGAGGATGGAGAGTTGATTTACACGGACAATGCGGCATATAACTTTGTCGTTGACAATGACGGGAATTTGAATTGGGAGGTGGCTTAAATGGCTATAGCAGGAAGAGTAGCAATCGTGCCAAAAGGCGATTGGAGCGCAGATGCTGCATATAAGAGATTGGATGCAGTGACATATAACAATACATTGTATTTTGCGAAAAAAGAAGTTCCGGCAGGAACGGCAACAAGCAATACGGAATACTGGTCTAAGTCTATCGTGGGCGGTGCTAGTGCGATTGCAACAACAGAGGATGCCGGAGTTGTAAAGCCGGACGGAAAAAGCATGAGCGTAGATGAAAGTGGAACGCTTAGTATTAACTTGGATGGCACCACAATTACATTAGATGAAGCGAAAAACGTCATAAAGTTGGCAGATGCATTAAAGGATAAAATCGGAAGCGCACTGCAACCGGAAAGTATCGTAAACAACCAGATTACGACAGAGGAAGGATTTGCACTTGATGCGCGGCAGGCTAACCCGAATATAGACGGTTCGCTGGCCAAGCAGGTGGCTGAATTAAACGGCAGTTTAAATGACAAATTTTCACAACAAGATTTAGTATCAAATTTATCTGATATCAAAGATATTGGGATTTATTACATTCATAACTCTTCAGAAATGCCGAGTGTAACTGGTTGGTATGTCATTTTATCATTTGCTAAACAAGATGGAAGCACAATCCCAATGATTGCTATGGATCAGTTTTCAGACAATATATATTATGGGCGTTTATATAAAGGAAATAACGGATACCAGCTTACATCTTGGAACCATCTATAGATTCGACAAACACAATATTCATATTATGATGAAATAATTTGCATGGACTAAAATTAACTGATTTTGTGCCACGGACTCCATCTATTAGCAAGATCCTCGTATTCGTTGTAAAATTTGAGGTAAATTCCATCCAAAGATGTTTTAATAAAAATGTTAAATCTCCACAAATTTTCACTCCCATATACAATAAACAATAAACCATAGAAATCATTATCAGGCAAATTTTTGGTAGTATTGTCTGTTAAATATATGCCCGGTTGATTTTGTAGATCTAAAACATCTGCTAATACTTTATTCGTATTAAACAAAGATTTTAAACTGCCGTTTAAATTAGTTTAGTAACTCGTAAATTTATATATAGAAAGGAATAAAAATCATGGACAAAATTATTTTGAAAAACAAAACCGAGTTCGAGATCTCAGATGGTGCGAGCATCGGCAATATTCAGATTCAGTCGAAAGACTTTAATGGAATCAAGTCAATCACAGATGCATTCTCGGAAGAGAACATCTCAAAGGTCACATTTACACACAATGATCAGACTTCTGGAGAGTATGAGAATCTTAAGTATGAAGGATTCTCATATGTGCCAAATAAGAGCAAGGATGGCGCTGAAGATGGTACATACACCGTAACGGTCAGCTTAAGGACTAAGACAGAGATGGAGAAAGCCATCGACGAATTGAAAGCAGGACATGAAGTAAACGCAGGGGCAATTCAGGATCTTGCAGATATGGTAGCGGGAGGCGAAGCATAATGGTTAAATTCTACGTGAGACGTATTCTGGTAGACAAGAAAATGACGATTGATGAAGTGCCGATGCGTTGGCGCGCAAAAGTGCAAGAAGAGATTGAGAAACAGCTTTCCGCTTCTCTGCAATGACATTTCTTGTCGAAACTTGCGACCGAAAAATGTTGAAATCATGCATATTGTAGTGATACTATGGACTTGTCCGAAAGGACACTTCAAGTTCTGGCATGGGTGGGGTTTGGCATGGCTCCGCCCATAATTGGGGATTGACTACGCCGAACACACGTTCTATAATATCCGTATCGCTACATAGGGCACATGATTGGGGGTTTTGAGGTTGGGAGAAGAGTACTACAAAAATGAAATCATTAAACTCATTGAAAAATGCGACAATTTGCATTGGTTAAAAACCATATATGCATACATAAGTAACTTATTAAAATAGGAAAAGAGCCAAGGGTTTGCGCATTGCCCTTGTCTCTTTTTTACTTTTTGTCTGAAATCATATCTACTAAATTTTCTAAGGCTGTCCAATCATTTTCGCTTAACTTGCACAGTGCAGAAACAAGTCGATACTTAAAGTTTTCATCACCTAGTCTTTGGATTTCTCCAAGCATTGCTGAAATCTGTTCGTCTTTTGATAATTCAACAAACATTTCTCCGTTTCCGGTGCGAAGCCAATCTTCATTAACATTAAGCTCTTGACAAATCAATTTAACAGTTTGTTCTGATGGAGAATTTTCTCCGCTTTCCATTTTGCACACAGCAGATCGTGATACTAAAATTTTTTCTGCAAATTCGGTTTGGCTTAATTTTGCTGATAACCGAACTTGCTTTATTCGCTCATTCATCCTTTACCCTCCTTTCACAATTATATTAACATTAAATGTTCATTAAGTCAACAAAAACTATTGACAATGTATATTTAATGTGCTATTGTATGTACATCAAATGAACAGAAAGAGGTGAGAACATGAAGAAAATGACGTTCAGACAAAAGCGCGACTTACTCGATAAGTTTGAGCCGTTCATTATTGGCGGAGTTCAATTCATAAGTGCATTGGCTGGAGCTGCTGTCGGAATAGCTATCTGCTACTTTTTCTAAATGATATGTGGCGGTTGCCGTGATTATGGCAACGACAAATGGGATAAGGATATTTCTCAAAAATGAAAGGAAAAAGTATTCTTTATAAAATCTTCCTTTTGGAGAAACTATAAAGCTAAAATTTGATCTATCCGCAGATGTACTTACTTTTGTTACATATCCTTTATCCTGCAAATCCAAAAACGCTTGATATACATCTTCTTCATCGAATTTACCTATTTCGGAAAGTTCGATTGAAAAATTTGTTTTAGATATTTTCTTTAATATTATTCTTTCAATTTTTAGAAGCATGTTAATTCCTCCGTTTTTGAAAATATTATATCACAGAAAGGAAGCGAAAATATGGATAATTTGGTACACATTGGAAATGCAGATATTTCCATTAAAGAGTACAAAGGCAAGCGGGTTGTCACATTTAAGGACATTGACATGGTACATGAAAGACCGGACGGAACAGCAAGACATAGATTTGCTGAAAACAAGAAACATTTTGTTGAGGGCGAAGATTATTTCGTTTTGAAGCCGTCAGACCTTGAAAATACTGAATTGGACGGATTTCGTCCAGTAGGAATTGATGCCGTGAGTCCGAGAGGAACAGCACTCATTACCGAACAGGGCTATCTGATGCTGGTCAAGTCATTCACGGATGATTTGGCATGGGAAGTGCAAAGAAAATTAGTTTCTTCCTATTTTAATGTACATCAGAGTGTCAACGATCAGTTATCTCCGGAATTGCAAGCATTGCAAGGACTTCTTAATCAGATGGTTCAAAAAGAACTTGCTGACAAGGAGAGAGACAGACAGATTGCTAAGGCACAGGACACAGCGCGGAAAGCAATTGAGACAACTGAACATATCAAAGAAGCGGTGAAACCGGTATTTGATAATTGGAGAAATGAAATCAATGCCAAGTTTAACCGGATTCAGAGAAATGCAGATTGTCAATTCAATGTATTGAGGACTGAAATGTATTCAGAACTTGAACACCGTGCCGGATGCGACTTGAATAGAAGAATCAGAAACAGGCGTGAGCGCATGGCAGAAAGCGGATGCACGAAAACAGAAATCAGCGCATTGAACAAAATGGACATTATTGAGGATGATAAGAAATTGCGTGAAATCTTTTCGAAAATCGTAGCAGAGTACGAAATCAGATATTGCGCATGAAAGGAAGTGATTGTATGAGCGAAAAAGAAAAGCGTGTTGTCGAAAAACTTCGTGATGCCATTCCGAATATGACAGATTTTCAGAAAGGATATGTCCTTGGAATGGTAGAGAGTTCTGCTTCGAAACATAGTGAGCAGGGCGAGGAAAACGAAACGCATAATGGAAGGGAGAATTGAAATGAGCAATTTTGAATTTCAGAAAGTTAATTCAAGGGTAATTCGTAGCGGTGACAACTATTTGGCAAAGGTTGACTCTGCGGAAAGTTTTTCAAGCATTTTCGTTGACGAGGAAACAACATATGGGGTTTCTGTAAGAGATGCACAGATACAGACAGGAGATTCGACTTACACACCTGCAATGGCTTTTACATATTCCGTGGAAGATGGTTCTGTGCGTTTTATAGATGTTGTTGCATGTCCGTTACTCGGAACGTTTGTTTCTGACTGGTACTAAATTATAAAGTGGCAGAAAGGAGCATGAATGAAAAAAGTAATCCAATTCATCATAGGTGCGGTGGCAATGGAGTATTCCTTGGTTGCCGCGTGCTATATGGATAGTGAGGGCGTGGTCGGGGATGCTTCGGCTATTAAATTTGTAGCCGGGGCGGTAATTGCGGCAGCCATGTATTACTGGTCGGAAATAGACCGGAAGAGAGCTGAACTTGACAAGCGGATTAAGAAAAAACGCAGAATGAGAGAGGATGAATGGTAGGCGTTGTGTATATAAGTGGTACGAGATGTTCCACGAAAGAAAAGCGTATGCTTGCTGAACTTTTGGCAGGGAAACGAAAGAAACAGAATGATAAAGATAATTTTGAAAAGGTTCTTGACAGAGAAATGGAAAGGAGAAGAAATGGAGAACAGAATAACGTTGATCGGTGATGTTGTATCAGCACCAAAAAAAAGCCATACAGCGTCAAACGGTAAGAAATTTTATAAATTTTTCATCGGAGTTGAAAGAAGAAGCGGTGTTGCAGATATACTTCCGGTACTGTTTGATGAAGAAATCATCGATACAGAAATCAGCGGAACGGTATACGTCTGTGGAAAGATTATTACCAGACGTGTAAAAACAGGGTCTGGAAAAGCCATTCTTACATATGTTATGGCTGATACAATCACAAAGCCAGAGGATGATAGCCCTTTGAATGAAGTAAGCCTTGATGGAATTATCGAGGAAAAGCAACTTAGAGAGACACCGCTTGGCCGTAAAATATGTGATGTGAAACTCAAAAACATAAGAGAAAATGGAAAAGAGGATTTGATCACTTGCATCGTATGGGGAGAGTGCGCAGAGTATACGAACTCGCTTGTTGCTTTAGGTGATAGAGTGAGCACATACGGCAGATTACAGAGCCGGAGATACAAGAAAACGTGTAAAGATGGTCGCGTTGTGGAAAAAGTTACATATGAGTTATCAATAAAAGAAATCGTGGGGGTGTAATAATGCGAATGATTTTAAAATCGTTACATATGGAGAATTTCAAAGGTATTAAGAGCCTTGATGTGAATTTCTCCAATAAGACAAGTATTAAAGGACAGAACGCAGCAGGTAAGACCACAATTTTTGATGCGTTCACATGGTTACTTTTTAACAAGAACAGTGCCGGAGAGGAAAAATTCAATGTCAGACCATTGGATAAGGACGGACACCGCATTGATAACGTGGAAATCAAGGTTGTAGCGGTTCTGGATGTAGATGGTAAGGAAGTAGAACTTTCCAAGGTTCAGAAGCAGAATTGGGTTAAGAAGCGTGGAACTAATACGGTATCATTGCAGGGAAACCCAAATTCTTATGAGATTGACGGTTATCCGAAAAGTGAAGCTGAATTTAAGGCTTATATTTCCGGTTTGGCGCAGAGCGAGGAAATGTTTAAGATGCTGACCAATCCGCAGTATTTTTCTTCTCTGAAATGGAAAGAACAGAGAGACATTCTGATGAAACTCGTTGCAGAGGTTTCAGATGTGGAACTTGCGCAGACAGATGCCAAGTATGCGCCACTGATTGCGGAATTGGGAAAAGCACCGTCTACAGATGATATTCGTGCCAAGTTTTCCAAGGCATTATCTGAATGGAAGAAGAAACAGGCTGAAATTCCGGTTCGTATTGATGAAGCAGAGAAATCCAAGGTTGATGTAGATGTGGCAGAGCAGGAGTTACTAAAAGCCGATTTAGAGAGAAAGATTGAAGCAATTGAAGATTTAATGGCGAAATCTGATGTTCGGATTGATGAAATGCGCAGCGAAGAAATGCATTGTCAGTTTGAAATGTCAGCTATCGCGCAGACCATGGATAATGAGCTTTCAAGCAAGAGACATGAGATTGAAAATCAAAAATATAACCACGAACGGAGGTTAGAGGATGTTCGTTCATCAATCAGAAAAGCACAGGATTCTATTGAGAGAAATAGAAAAACTATTTCCGAACAGAGTCTTAAGAGAGCCGATCTTGCAAAAAAATACAACGATGAAATTGCAAAGAAGTTTGATGATTCTAAGTGGGTATTTGACGAATCTACAACGGTTTGCTCGTTATGCGGACAAAGATTGCCGGAAGATAAAATAGAGTCTTTAAGAGCCGATTTTTCGCAGAGAAAGGCAGATGCAATCGAAGCATTTAATGAAGAACACGCGAAAACGCTTGCCATTATTGTTGATGATGGAAATGCGTGCGTTGAAATGATTAAGGAGCTGAACGAGAATAATAAGGAATTGGAAAACACAATCAACACCTTGAAACTTCATGAAGCGGAAGAAATTGACATTATCAAAGGATATGATGAACAGATTTCTAAGATTCCGGCTTGCGCTGATTATATGCAAAATGCGGAATATGCCGAGTTAAAGGCTAGACAGGATGAATTGCTTGCTGATATTGCAGAGTTAGAATCCAAGGGCGTAGACAAGGTTGTTACTGATTTAAAAGCCGAGAAAGTCGATCTGCAAGCACAGCTTGACGAAGCGAACAAGGCTATTGCACAGGTGGCTAACAACGTTATGATTGATGATCGCATCGAAACACTTATGGATGAACAGAAAGAAATCGGTCAGAAAGTTGCTGACCAGGAACAGATGCTTTATCTTCTGGAAGAATTTATTCGCTTCAAACTGAATAAGGTTTCTGAATCTATCAACAGCCATTTCAAGACCGTAAATTTCAAACTCTTTGAAATGCAGTTAAATGGCGGCATGAAAGATTGTTGTGAGTGTACCGTGAATGGCGTTCCGTATTCGACTTTGAATAGTGGCCACAGAATCGTAGCCGGACTTGATATTATCCGCTCGTTAAGCGAATTGTACGGTTTGAGCGTGCCGATTTTCGTAGATAACGCCGAATCGCTGAATGAGTTTAATGTGCCGGATATGGACGCGCAGTTAATTCTTCTGACAGTAACAGAGGACAAGCAGTTGAAAGTTGAAGCGGTGTGATATGGACTATCCAATAAACGAAAAGGCTCTTGAAGTCATTGAAAGGTACATGAGCCAAGGAAAACCAGCTATTATCGGCATTGAGGGTTCCTGCATGGGAACATTAAAGGACATGTGTAAAAAAGTGTTCCGAGAAAAATGTGTTATGCGTTTGGTCTACCGTAAAGGCGAGGAACCGCGTTTTACTTCATGGGATAGGAAGTACGACACATATTTTCAAGGAGATACGTGGTACGCATATTGTTGGATTGGCAAGCGTGGTTTTGGCTACAAATATTTTCTGAAAGGAAAATGTGAAATGTATTTTCAAGACCATGCGGAGCAGATAATAAATCTGTTTATTGCCGAAACATACAAAACTATTGAAAATGCGGTACGCGAAACGGATTGCTTCTTGGAATTATGGAACGCTTTTGATAGTTGGTTTGATGATAGGAGAAACAAATTCATGGAGAATATGAAAACAGACATTCAAGAAATCCGAGGGTTGTCAGCAAGAAAAACACCGCAATCACATGGTGGCGTGGCCAACTTGCTGAAAGTTCTCACAAAGACAATGGAAAAGCAGGGTTCTGATATTGCGAGTATTGCAAAGGTACAATATGCGGTATGTGTGCAGGCAGGAATTTATATTCCGGACGAGTTCATCAGAGACGTTGCGGTCACATTGGATATGCCAATAGAAAATGAAGAAAGTGAGGGCGCATAGAATGAAAATTAGAGTTTCTACAGACGGAATGAGTATTTCTGTTGATGTTGGAGATAAAGCCGTTTCTCTTTTCTCTAAGATTGCAAGTATGTTGGTGGATTATTTACACTTCGATTCCACTAATGAAGTTGAGGTTGAAAAGCCAAAGTTGGAATCTGGTTTAATTCCAAAAATTCCAAATGCTGCAACAGCCAGCAAAGATACCACCCAAGAATCGTATCGCGGATTGACATATAAAGGATTCATCTATTGGAAATGCAAGAAATGCGGAGCGATAAGAGGTTTCTGCTTGAAGAAAGAGAGCAAAGGCATCCATTGCATGAATTGCGGAGATGAGTCACTTTTCGATGAACCATTGAAGCCACTTTATGCGAATTGTGAGTGCGGACAGCGTTTCAAGTACATGACGAATATGGATGAGGAAATGTTTGATATGGATTGCATTGATTGTGGTGCACCAATTCCTATTAAGTGGAACGACCATGATAAATGCTATCAGACCATCAAAAATTAGAAAGTGAGTTATCAGAATGTCAAGAGTAGGTACAAAGAACAACATCATACAGCCGGATGCGCGGTGTATGTCATGCAAGCGCTGGAAGAGTGCAAGTAAAGGGTTCTGGGGAAGAGACGGACATTGTTCTCTTTCATATTGCGAAAAAGATATGAGAAATAAAGGAAAGAGAGGTCGTGTAAATGGATGATATTGAAAAAATGAAGGCTGAAAACTCGGATTTGCGAACAAAGGTAGATGAACTTAGTAGTAATAAATATCGCCTTGAAGGAGAACTTAGAAAAGCCACAGAAACCAACGAAAGACTTTTACGTATTCTTGAAAATTTGTCAAATGGATATGTGAAAAAGGAGAGATAAATGCAGTATATCAAAGCGAAATTTCCAAACAGCACCAGAAGCTACGTGTATCGCACCGAGGATTCCGTAAAAGCTGGAGATACAGTTGTAAATGCCAAGGGTGCAAAGCTGACGGTTACGGATGAAACAGTAGATATGAAGTGGGTAGAAACTTACGGTGCTGATAAGGTGACGGTTGTGAAGAGATATGAGGAAAGCGAGGAAAAATAATTATGGCAGAAACAAAGAAACAGGAAGTAGCAGTTAAGCAGGAAATGAATACAAGACTTTCATTTTACACAAATCAGTATACCGGACTTATGGAGCGTGATTTCGCAGAGCACGGACTTGACTTTGACGATTATTCAAAGCAATGCGTTATGGCATCTATGAGTGCTATTTACAACCTTGTTACATCAAATAAGGCAGCTATGGAAAATCTGAATGGTTCTAATTTGCGGCAGGTTATCGGGCAGGTTTCCAGCCTTAAACTTAATGCAAATGCAGTACCGAGAGAGTGTTATTTCCAGTTAAGAAATAAGCAGGATGCCAATGGAAATTGGTATAAAGAGGTTGAGATGGGAATCGAGGGAGACGGAAACGATGCACTTCTTCGCAACTTCGGCGTTGGCGTTAAAAAAGTCTATCCGGTATGGCTTGTGAAAGAAGGAGATGAATTTTCATACCCGAAGCATAAGGGTATTGAAATCACTCCTCCAGAGTGGGAAGAAAAAGGATTGTCACAGAAAGTAATCCGTGTCGTTTACCCGGTCGAGATGGACGGTGGAAAGATTGAATACATGATTGCGGAACGTGAAGGTGTAAAAGGAAACCTTTTGGCTCATGTGCGCAACAATCTTTTGAATGAAACGTTTGGAATTTGCGAGAATAAGCGCAAGGCAACCGACAAGCAAAAGGCTGAAATTAAGGCTAAAAAGGACGAGATTATCAGTGCACTTCTCGGATGCAAGACATTGGAAGAAATGCTTGCTTGTGAAGTGGCAAGACCTTATATGAGCGCGGCGTGGAGAGAAACTTCCGAAGCTATGATTGTCCGTAAGATGCGTAATAATGCAATCAAGAAACACCCGAAAGACCTTAACGCTATGGCTACACAGTCACTTATACAGATGGATGAAACATATCAGCAGACGCAGGAAGAAATTGCCGAGAATGCCAATTCCGAGCCATTTGTTGTAGCAGAATCCGAAGCGAGCGACAGTGCAGCAGTTGAGCCGGAGAAAGTCGTTGAGAATGACGAGAACGTACCGGACTTTATGAAAGATTAGGGAGGTTTTCTATGAGAGTTATATCGCAGGACGGAACGATTGATATGCCATATGAAGAGGTGATTATTCAGAGATTTAAGTCAAGAATTTATTTCCTGAACAAAAACTTAACAGGAGTGGAGCCACTTACTGATGACATGCAAATTGCTGAATATTCCACCGAAGAAAAAGCAAAGAAAGCCATGGAAATGCTTAGAATTGCGTATGAAAATAATGAATTTTATCACCATACTGCCAATTCAAAATTCTTTACGGAAGTTTGCCAAGTGTTAAGCAGTGAAATGTTTAAGAAAAGTACAACAGAATATTTTCAATTTCCGACAGATGAAGAATTGGGGTAGAGTATGAAACTTAGAGTTTTGAATTCAAGCAGTTACGGAAACTCATACGCCTTAATTGCCGACAATGGCGAAATTCTTGCCATTGAAGCTGGATGCAAATTTCTTGATTTTAAGAAAATGATTGATTGGCGTATTTCTGATGTGGCTGGATGCATTGTGAGCCACGAACACGGAGACCATGCACGATACATAAAAGATTTCATGAAATCCGGCATTCCGGTTTATACGGCATTTGAAACACAGACCGCACTTGAAACCATAACCGGAGAACGTACAATAGCCATTCCACCACGCAAACCACGGCAAATTGGAAGTTTTACGGTAACACCATTCAATGTGCCACATGATACAGAAATTGAGTGCTACGGCTATTTAATCAAGCATGAGGAGATGGGACAGTTATTGTTCTTGACCGACTTGGAATATTGCAAGTACAATTTTTCAAGGCTGAACATTGAGCATATCATGGTCGAAGCCAATTACAGCATGGACTTGGTAGACCGGAATGAGCCAAATTATGAACACCGTTTGCGAGGTCATATGAGCCTTGACACGGCACTTAAATTTATTCAGACGAACGACAACCCAGCTTTACGAAATGTCGTTTTAATACACTTATCGGACACAAGCGGAGATCCCGCGTTATTCCTAAAACGAACGAAAGAAACAATTGAATATGGAGCAAATGTTTGTGTTGCAGAAAAAGGACTAGAGGTTGATATGAACCTTTGTCCGTTCTGAAAGGAGAAAGCATGAAATTATACATTTATAGATTTTGGAGAAATAAATTTGTTTTTGAAGAAGTAGACGTAGAGGAAAAGCCAAAGATGTATATCATCACAAAAAATGCAAATTTGGATATAAAGGACAGGGAATCCGCAAGGGCGAAATTGGTGTGTTAAGCGGTTACAACAGGAATAAGGTCATTCTGACGGAGAAAGACAATAAAAAGGCTGTTGAAATGCTTATTAACAGGCAGAACATTATTGTTGAGAGTTGCCGAGTACGTCTTGAAAAAGAAGAGAAAGCCCTTGAGACTATCAAAGCGGAACTTGAAAAGAATAATTAGGTTGAAACACCTTGGCGAAAGCCTAAAAGAAACTGTCTTGTTTGGCGAATAGTTATCACAAACTTTATTGAAAGCCATGTTTTGGCGGTGCGCTTACCGTGCCGCCCTTACAAAAGATTGGAGGTAAAAATTGAAATTATGTGAATACTGTATGGCTGAATTTGAGCCGAAGCGACCAGATCAAAAATACTGTAGACCAAAATGCGCCAAAAGATTTGCGCAGTTTAGAAATTTTAAAAAGGCTGGAAGAATTGTGTATACAAGAATATGCCCGAAATGTGGCAGGCTGTTTATGACGATAGATGAACGCAAAGTTGATTGCCAAGACTGCATCGGCAATGAAGTTAAAGAACGATTGAGAAAGCCAAAGAAAAAGGACGATGCAATCAAAACTGTGAATCACATGGCACGCGCTTCCGGTATGAGCTACGGAAAGTTTGTGGCTCAAATGAGCATGAAGCCATTGGAGAGGAAGTGATTGGATGCCGAATGTAAATTATAAGCAGCTATATGCAATAAAAAAGAACAACGAGAAGCGGATATTAAGCGTTTGTCCTGGAATGAAAAATCAGAGCGGAATTTATTTCTACACGAGGACTGATGAAAACGGTATATCTTACTTTTATATTGGACAGAGCGTTGACTGCTTAGAGAGAAATATTTCACATTTATCCGGTTTTCAGCACATAGATCTTTCGATTAAAAAAAGAGGATTTTATAGTGAAGAAAATCCGTATGGGTGGAAATTGAATTTTATCCATTATCCGAGAGAGAAACTTGATGAAATGGAACAATATTGGATTTTGGAATATACAAAGAAAGGTTATCAATGCCGTTACAACAAAACGGCTGGCGGTCAAGGTGCAGGAAAAGAAAAGATAAACGAATTTAAACCTGCAAAAGGATATTATGACGGAATTAAACAAGGCAAAAAGAGTCTTGCCAAGGAATTATCGCATATTGCTGAAAAGCACCTTGAAATCCGCTTGAAGCCGGAGAAACAGGGTAACAAAGTTTCTAAAAAGCAGTATGAGAAATTTATGGCTTTGATTTCTGAAAATACATATGAGGAGAGTGATTAAATGTCAGAAGTCAAGTGGATTAAAATCACAACAGATGTCTTTGATGATGAAAAGATTATGCTGATTGAGAGTATGCCGAGTGCAGATAGCATCATTACGATTTGGTTCAAACTTCTTATTCTTGCCGGAAAACAGAATAACAACGGTGTGTTTATGATGAGCAACAAGTTGCCGTTCACGGATGAAATGCTTGCCACCATTTTCCGCAGGGATTTGAATACGGTAAGGCTTGCGCTTAAGACCTTTGAAGAATTTGGAATGATTGAAGTTGTTGACAATGTGATAACGATTCCGAATTGGAATAAGCATCAAACACTTGACGCTTATGAGAAGAAAAAGGAGCGCGACAGGCTGTATCAGCAGAACCGAAGAAAGAAGCAGAAGAACCTAATTGAGCAAAAATCGACCGATAAATCGTCTTATGTCGCTGTTTCAGATAAAGAAGAAGAAAAAGAAGAAGATAAAGAGAAAGAAAATATAAAAGAAAATTCGCTGTCGACCGATTCCGGAGAATTGTTTGATTTTGACGATGCTTGGAAAAAGACTTTTAGTATATACCCCAAGAAAACAGCGTACAGTACCTCTAAAACGGCTTGGATGGGTAAAGTGCTAGAAGTTATCGAAGAGAATCAACCGGACATTGCACGGCTGTTATACAAAGCCACAGAGGCATATTTGAGTGACTATCAAGAAAAGAATCCAGACGATACGGATTTTCGGTACATCCCAAAATATGTTGATTGGCTGAAAAATGATTGCGACTATTGGTTGCAGATTGCGGAGAAACGAGGTGATTGCAGTTGACAGAAGCAGAATTCGGAGTAATAGGGTGCGTATTGATTGACAATGACGTGCTAAATAGCATCTGGAGAACGCTGAAACCGGAAATGTTTAGTTCGGATTTTGCACAGGACACATACAAGGAAATGCTTGCAATGTATGACCGGAATGAAAGTATCGACCCAATGTCGTTATCAATGGCGCTTGAAAATCACAAATACACACAGGAGCAGATCAGCGAATTGATGAAATCCTGTATTTCGGGAACAATCACTTCAACGATGGTTAAAAGTTATGCCGATGCGGTTGCGAAAGAATACAAGGCGAGAATGGTTCGGGAAATGTACCAGAAATCCAGTTTAAAACCATGCGACATTGATGATACAATCAGCGATCTTCTTACAAGACTTGAACATTTGCAAGAGGGAAAAGAAGTAAAGCTAAAACCAATGAAGCAGATTGCAGTTGAGAATAAAGACAAATATTTCAACGAAAGTGTTGGAGAGGGCGGTATAAAAATTGGGTTATCGCAACTTGATGATGCACTTGGAGATCTTGAACGCGGTGACGTAACAGTAATTGCCGCAAGACCGGCAGTTGGAAAATCAGCACTCACAACGCAGATTATTGGGAATATGGCAAAAAAAGGACTTAAAGTCGCATATTTCAACTTGGAGATGATCGATAAACAGGTGTATGAGCGATTTATTTCAAGACTTGCGGAAATCGGCTTAACGAGAATCAGAAGGGCAAAAGCGTTTCTTGGAGATGAACAGGAAAAATTTAACCGAGCAAATGAAGAAATGAGTAATTATCAATTATGGGTTGCGTCCGGAACCGTATCTCCGAGAGAAATAAAGTCAGAATGCAGACACCAAAGCTTTGATGTTATCGTTGTTGACTATCTGCAATTGCTTATGCCGGATAACAGATATTCTGGAAGAAATGAAGAAGTAGCATCAATTTCAAGAGGTTTAAAATCTGTTGCAAGAGACTTAAACACACATGTAATAGCACTTTCACAGATAACAAGAGCTTCCGAAAGCAGAGACACAAAAGAGCCTACCATGGCAGAGTTGAGGGAATCCGGAGCAATCGAACAGGATGCGTCAAACATAATTATGCTGTGGAATCTGTCAGACAATGACAAGGGAGCCAAGGGCGCAAAAATCGAAAAGAACAGACAAGGAATGACAATGCGTGAAGCAATGGAATTTGACGGAGATCACATGAAGTTTGTTGAAATCGACAAGCCATTTGACGATGTTGTGGCAGAAATCAAGAAGAAAGAACGTGGGGACGGATTCAAGCCGTACAATGGTGATTGTCCGTTTTAGAGGTAGTGGCTATGGCAAGTGCAAAGATCGAAAAGGGTTCGGAAGAATGGCAAGTATTTATGGATTATTGGAAATTCATTCAGAAATACTATTCACCGGACAACAAAGATTCTTGGTGGGATGAAGTTGTAAAAGCCGGAGAATCATTGATAAACAAATACAAAGGCATGGAAATCGAAGAACGTGCAAGACAGCTTGTATTGAGTCATTTTGCATGGTTGGAAATCACATACGGAAAGGAGAAATCAAAGAAATGAGTAATGCGTTGAGACGGAAGAAAAAGCCGACATTTTACACAAAACAGGAAATGCGGATTATCGGGCGAAATGATTTCGAAAAGAGAAATGCTGATAAGGTTATAGCAAAATCATACAAAGATTTTGTCGTGATTGGGTACATAATTCTGCATGACAAATTCGGGTTCGGACAGGCAAGAATCATCCGGTTGCAGGATTTTTTGAAATCTTACTTAGATGAAGCAGCATCCGGTGGAAATACCGGGAAGGACTTGTCTGTTTATCTGAAAAGTAAATACGGAATCGACATCAAAGAAGAAGTCGGGAAAATTCCACAGAGACAGTTAATGAACCTGTATGCGAAGAAAGGTTTCTGTATCGAGCGTGAAGCATACAGGCTTTCCAGCGCATCTTTGTTTAACTATTTTGCACTGACACTTACGATTCTGAAAAAGGAATTTAAGATAACAGCGAAACAGTTGCAATATTTTTCGGACAAATTCATCGACTACATTGATACACTGGCTAATTACAAGCAGTTTCAGTTGACGGTGCCGATGATAGCACAGAGTTTGGCGGATGAGATTAAGTTTATATGTGATTTGGAGGTTTAATATGACGAATAAAGAAAAATATGGAAATGAGATTATAGAACTTACGGTAAACGGAGGAGTGTTTGGATTAAAAAATGGAAAGCCTGCAATTTGCGAAGAAATTAAATGTGAAGAGTGCGATTTTTATGAATCAGATTCGTGCAAAGGTAGTACGTATAATTTCCGCGAATGGCTTAATTCAGAGTATGTTGAGCCATCTGTTGATTGGAGTAAAGTTGCAGTCGATACGCCGATTTTGGTAAGAGATAGCGAAGAAGATGCGTGGATAAAAAGACATTTTGCAAAATACGAGAACGGAATAGTGTACGCATGGAGTGGAGGAACAACACATTGGAGCGTGCGCAGAAGTAGCAATATAAGCGATTGGAAAATGGCCAAGCTGGCAGAAAGCGAGGAATAGACATGGAGAGATTAACGGAACGGACAGCGGATGGAATCTTAGTAAAAGAGAATTACGAGAAAGAATCCTTAAAAACCTTGTATTCGTGCTATGGCGAAAAGCCTAATTCATATTATTCCAATTGTGAAGAAGGTTATTGCGCAATGGAGAAGTTAGCGGATTACGAGGACTTAGAGGAACAGGGCAGAATGATTATTTTTCCATGTAACAAAGGAGATAAACTCTATGAATTTTATCGCGAATGTGTAGAATGCAGATTAGAAGCCGGAGAGAAACCGGAAGATATTATCAGCACGAGGAGAGTTCGTTATTTTGGGTATGATGGAGATGAAGCATACATTTACGCGTCACAAGCATTACCGGTTCGACTTTTTAATAACGATGAGCCATTTTGTATTCCGGTAAGTGAGATAGGTAAAACAGTATTTCTCACAAAATCCGAAGCCGAAGCAAAACTGAAAGAATTGAGAGGTGAAGAAGATGAAAGTAGTAACAGTTAGCGATTTGATAAAAATTCTTGATACAAAAGAAAATAGATATGGTGCTACAGGAAAACCGAGAATGTTGAACTTATCTTTAAATGGCAATTTTGCTGGAAGTATTGAATCTGTAAAACTAGATGGTTATGGAGATGGACTTGTCACAGATGTAACAATGGAGATTACCTCATCTAAATTCACAACAACCAATGCCGACAGGATAAGGGATATGTCGGATGAAGAAATGGCGGAACGTATTGCAAGCGGTTCGAACTTTAATTGTGCTGATTATTGCGATAGATTTACACAGGGCTGTGCTTTTAACTGCGGTAAGAAAGGCAAAGAAATAGCATTAAAATGGCTTCAATCAGAAGTGGAATAGGAGAGAATATGGAAGATAGATACTTATTCAAAGCAAAGTTTGATGATTCCGACAGATGGGCTAAAGGGCAACTTGTTGAAGTAAATGACACTTATTTGATTATTCCGAATCATGCAAGCAAAATATTAGCCGGTTGGTTTTCAACATCAAATATTATAAAAGTAAAGAAAGATACAATCTGCCGGTGCACAGGACGCGAGGACATTAACGGCAAGCTGATTTGGGAAAATGATATTGTAAAAATAAATAATAGCAAGGTGAATACGCTTATAACATTTAGGGATTTTGAAATTATATGTACAATTCCTAACGAAAAATATTATAAGCACAGACTTGAATATGATACTGAATATGAAATTGTCGGAAACGTATTTGACAATCCGGAATTGTTGGAAAGTGAGGGGTAATATGACAGAGAGTGAAGCAATTAAGATATTGAAGAAAGACAGTTGTTATGAATGCGCACAAGGCACAGACAGCCCGCTTAATTGTGAATATGGGGGATGCAAGGTTGCGAAAGCTACTAGAGTAGCAATACAGGCACTTGAAGAAGTACAACAGTACCGCGCAATCGGCACACCGAAAGAATGTAGGGCGGCGGCGGTTAAGCAGACGGCGAAGAAGCCTATATTTAACCATAACCTTAGTGATACTCTTTCTATATTCCATTGTGAATGCGGAAACAAAATTAAAGTCAGTCACGATATAGGGATAATGAATAACAACAATGCGCCAAATTACTGTAGCAAGTGCGGTTGCAGGTTTGATTGGAGTGATGAAGAATGATGTTTCAATCGTACATAAATTTCTTTCTGCTAATACTTATAGCCATTAGGTTAGATATTCTAACAAAATTTGGAGTTAACCTTTTTTGCGTTCTGTCAGTTGTAGGGATGATTGGACATGAGATTTTTGATTATTTGAAAAGAGGAGATAAAAAACGATGGGACTGAGTGATGCAGACGCACTAAAAGAATATTGCATGAATGCGAGTAAATCTGATGATGATTTTAGGAGAGTGAGTTTGGCAACATTGGCAAGCGTGATAGATGCACAGCCGACCGCCTACGATGTGGACAAGGTTGTGGAACAGTTGGAAGAATGGACTTTTAACGCAGATGTGAACATTGGTGACGGAACGATGATGAACCATAACTTGATAGTAAGCAAAAATGCAATCGAGATTGTGAAAGGCGGTGGAGTAGATGGTTAATTTTGACAGATTTGACTTTCTTGTTGATACACAAGATGTATATATTCTCCCGACAATTAGGATAAGCACACAGCATGAAATGATTGATAAAAATTTCAACATTCAGATTCATTTTGCAGTATTTCATTTTAGATGGAGGTGGGTAGATGGCAATTAAACCGATTTTATTTAACACCGAGATGGTTCGGGCAATTCTGGACGGAAGAAAAGGCTGTACTAGGAGAGTTGTAAAGCCACAGCCTACGGCACGTTATGGAGCACAGTGTATAAAACCGCCGTACCAACCGGGCGATATCATTTATGTCCGCGAAACTTGGAAAAAGGCGCCGAACGGATACTATTACTACGAAGATTGGCAAAGGAATGACATTGCCGATGTTACAAAGTGGAAACCATCCATCCACATGCCGAAAGAAGCCGCGCGTATCTGGCTTAAAGTCACAGATGTGAGGGTAGAGCGGTTGCAGGATATTGACGGAAAAGGGTGTGTGAAAGAAGGAATTGAAGAAGAACCTTTAAAATACGTCGGAGACGAGTTCGTAAAAGGTATGTTTCATGACCTTTGGGATTCAACCATCAAGAAATCTGATCTTGATCGTTACAGTTGGGATGCAAACCCGTGGGTATGGGTGATCGAATTTGAGCGGTGTGAGAAACCGGAAGGAGTGTGAAAACATGGGGAAAAGCAGAGCTAGTAAAATGAACGGCTATCGTAGCATGGTAAGCCGGCAGAAAAATGATGTTTTTAAGTTTAAGCCTAAGAAGAAAAAGAAAGGGTGATTCAGATTGAAGATTTTAAGCAAGAAGAAATACAATAAACTCATTGAAGATTTTGAGGAATCGCAGAAAAAGGTCGAGGAACTCAAAAGGATAAAAGAGAGTATCGGGAAAAAGCTGGAAGATAAAAAGACAAGTTGCAAATTGAACAATGGCAAGGATTTCTGCTTTAAATGCGAAAACTCTTACAGATATAAGACATATTGGGGAGGGATGGAAACCGAAAAATGCGGTTGTTTGCTTGATGTGCCTTGTGAGGATTTTAAGAGAAAAGAAAGCGAGTGATTCAGAATGAGTGACAATGTAGAGATAGTAATAGCACAGGCTTTAATGATGAGAATTAAAGATTATGCAGAAAGAGCCTTGGATAAAAAAGATGTAACACTTGATATGGCTATGGTTGAAATACGCGATACAGTTGACGCTTATGACGAGTATTTTCAGACAGGCAGAAAGCCCCAGTAATTAACTAAAAATCAAAGAAAGGAATAGGTTGTGCGCACATAAAACCGAGGTTTCCTTTTGGTAGATTTAGAATGAAAGTACATTGTTTATTTGAACAGTCAGGAACATTCAAAAATGCTTTCAAGAAGTATGGAATTGAAGCCTACGACTATGATATTCAGAACGAATTTGGCGAAACCGACTATGCCACTGACATTTTTAAAGAGATAGAAGGGGGGTATCAAGGTGAGCCGAGTTTGTTTGATAAGATAAGTACTGATGATTTGATATTTGCATTTTTCCCTTGCACTTATTTTGAATGTCAAAGCCAATTATGGTTTTCTGGTAATAATTATTCACAAAGAAATTGGAGTTTGGAAAAGAAATGCGAAAATGCAATAAAAAGGCACGATGCATTGAATGAATTTTACGGATTACTTAATAAATTAGTCATAAATTGTATAAGGCGAAAAATAAGATTAGTTATAGAAAATCCGTATAATCAACCGCATTATCTTACATCGTATTGGTGCTTAAAACCTGACCTGGTAGACAAAGATAGAACACAAAATGGAGATTACTATAAAAAGCCGACACAATATTGGTTTGTGAATTTTAAGCCCAAAAACAATCTTGTATTCGAAACTATTGATTATGTAAAAACGAAAATAATAGCAAAAAGTAGGGTAAATGACGATGGACTATCAGTTAAAACGCAAAGGTCAATGATACATCCACAGTACGCAGATAGATTTATCAGACAATATATTCTTGATGAAGAAATATGGAGAAAACAATAGTTTTATCAATTATTATCAGATTTATAAAATTAAAAAATCTAAATATCAACCAATAAAATAAGGAGAAATGGCTTATGAAATTTACAAAATTCATTAAGCCAGAACTTGAACAGATCAAAGAAAATGCCAATTTCACGGAAGAAGAGGAGAGGATTTTCTCTCTTCTCTGCAGTGGTTTTTCACAAAAGCAAATATCCACAAAAGAAAATCTATCACTAAGAACGATAGAGTACAGAGTGAGAGATATAAAGGATAAAATAGAAAGAACGGGGGTATTTGATTGGATGAAAAAGAACTGTTGAAATATGCCGTTGATAGTGGTATTCTCGACATAGCACTTGTGCAGAAACAAGTCACTATGCAAAAGAGAGAAAAATTACTCAACAAAAACCCTTATAAAATCTATCAAGGAAAGGATGAGAACTGGTACTCATATCTGCCGGATGAAGTAAAAGGCAGACGTAAAATCAAGGCAAAGCGCAGAGAAGCGGTCGAGCAGAAGATTATTGATTATTGGAAAGAAAGGGAAGACGACCCTACAGTAGCGGAAATCTTCCACCGTTGGATTTCACAAAAGCTGGAACTTGAAGAAATCAGCAGAGCAACCTATGACAGATACTTAATGGACTTTCAGAGGTACTTTGATGGCATCAAGGATAAGAAAATCAAAAGTGTAGACGAATGCGACCTTGAAACTTTTATACGAAACAGCATCCATGATTTCGACATGACTTCCAAGGCGTTCTCGAACTTTCGGACGCTGATTTATGGAATCTTTAAGTATGCCAAGCGGAAGAAGTATGTTAAGTTTTCCATTACATACACGCTGAAAGATATGGATATATCGCCAAAATCGTTTAAGCATGTTGTCAGGCAGGCAAAAGACCAAGTATATATGCCGGATGAAAAAGAACGCATGGAGATGTACTTAAAGAATCACTTAGATATCGTGAACCTTGGACTGCTATTCATGTTTAAGACAGGTGTCCGTGTCGGGGAATTGTCGGCATTAAAGCGGAAAGATGTTGAAAACTACACGGTTGCTATCAATTCTACAGAGACTCGTTACCGTGATGATGATGGCTTTTGCTATGATGTTAAAGATTTTCCGAAATCAGAAGCCGGATTGCGATTTGCCATATTGCCGGATAAGTACAAATGGATTCTTGATGAAGTACGAAAGAGAAATCCCTTCGGGGAATATCTATTTGAGAGAGACGGAGAACGGTTGAAATCCTACAACTTTCGTGAACGTTTGCGGTACATCTGTGAACACGAACTGCGAATGAAAGTGAAATCTCCGCACAAAATCCGAAAGACGTATGGAAGTATCTTGCTTGACGGAAAAGTGAAAGAGTCCACAATCCTTGATACTATGGGGCATACAGACATTAGTTGCACAAAAGATCATTATTATTTTGATCGTACCGGAATTGAGGAAAAGAGACAGGAACTTGACTTAATCGAAGCATTATGAGTCCCTAGTACTCAAAGGTACTCAAAGAAAAATTGAAAGAATGGCTATTTTAAGCCATTTCAAGGCAATTACTTTAGGGTTCGATTCCCGTACGGACTGCTGAGTTATCAATCCAGTGTTTATACAGATTCTTGC
>ERZ773200.830-NODE-830-length-29579-cov-3.665899_pt1 | contig 29579 bp, 27 predicted proteins | sample MGYA00581008_ERZ773200 | MGnify/ENA primary metagenome ERZ773200 (study PRJEB29015, sample SAMEA2737770) | human gut metagenome | biome: human gut; feature: human-associated habitat; material: faeces | place: China | collected 2012 ... | reverse complement strand
TTTTTGTTACTTATGGGGTGTAGCAAAAACTATATAATGTATTGGGGTTTACGATTATTAGTATAACAGGTTGTATAAATAAGTGTGCACAAACTTGGTATATTTTTTAAAGAAGTTTTTGTGCATATTTGCCATACTTTTTTCGTATTTATCATTTTTGTCAATCAAAAGTCATTTTCAGTCTTTTCTATTGTGCACATTTACAATATAGCGTAATGACTTTTTTTCATAGTTCCACAGCACAAACTAAATTCCTTACAAACTGTCAGGTTCTACATCAACCTCTTCTGAAACAGCTTCTTTCTTTTCAAGTACAACTCCGTCCGGCTCAAATAATGCTTCAAATTCTTCTCTGTCTATCCTTTCTTTCTCAAGAAGAAGTTTCGCACATTTATGAAGCACATCCATATGTTCCTCAAGTATTGATTTTGCCTGTGCATATGCATCATCTATTATTGCTTTTACTTCGTTGTCGATAGTCTTTGCAACATCTTCACTGTAGTCTCTGCTTGTGCGTCCAAAATCTCGACCTATAAACACTTCATCCTCATCAGCATAATTTATCATGCCGACATTTTCTGAAAATCCGTATTTCGTAACCATCGCCTTAGCTGTACTTGTCGCCTGTTTTATATCCTGTGATGCACCTGTTGTGATGTCATCAAATATAAGCGACTCCGCAATTCTTCCTCCAAGACTTACAATTATATCCTGTTTCATCTTGCCTTTTGTCATAAATGTTTCATCACGATCCGGAAGAGGCATTGTATATCCTGCCGCGCCTGACCCTGTCGGAATGATTGAAACCATGTGGACAGGTCCCACATCAGGAAGTACATGGAAAAGTATAGCATGACCTGCCTCATGGTAAGCCGTAATCTTCTGGTCTTTCTCTGAGATTATCTTACTCTTCTTTTCCTTGCCTATGCCTATCTTTATAAATGATTTGCTTATATCTTCCTGTTCAATGAACTTTCTGCCCTCTTTTGCACAGACGATAGCCGACTCGTTCAAAAGGGTTTCAAGGTCAGCACCCGTAAAACCTACTGTAGTACGTGCAATCTTCTTAAGGTCAACATCATCGCCAAGCGGCTTGCCCTTTGCATGAACCTCCAGGATTTCTTCTCTTCCTCTTACATCAGGTCTGCCGACAGTAACTTTTCTGTCAAATCTTCCCGGTCTTAAAATAGCAGGGTCAAGTATATCTACACGGTTTGTAGCAGCCATAACGATTATTCCCTCGTTTACACCAAATCCGTCCATCTCAACAAGCATCTGGTTAAGTGTCTGCTCACGCTCATCATGACCGCCGCCAAGACCTGAACCTCTCTTTCTTGCAACGGCATCTATCTCGTCGATAAACACGATACAAGGTGCATTTTTCTTTGCTTCCGCAAACATATCTCTTACTCTCGATGCACCGACACCGACAAACATCTCCACAAAATCTGAACCTGAAAGGCTGAAAAACGGTACTCCTGCCTCTCCTGCCACTGCTTTTGCAAGAAGTGTCTTACCTGTTCCCGGAGGTCCAACAAGGATGATTCCTTTAGGAATACGTGCTCCTACATCTGTATATCTTCCGGGATTTGCCAGAAAGTCAACTCTCTCCTCAAGTTCTTCCTTTTCCTCCTTAAGACCTGCAACATCCTTAAATCTCTTTGCGTGCGGTTCTTCAGGGTCTATTCTTCTGGCTCTGCTTTTTCCAAAATTCATCATCTTTGAATTTCCGCCGCCTGAATTTGCAGATTGTGCAGACAGAAATGAAAACAGCAAAAATATTGCGACAAAACCAAGACCATACGGAAGAAGTGTCGTTATTACCCATGATGTCTTTTTTACATCACCAAGTTTGTACGATACATTCCACTGGTCTAAAAGTTCCTGCACATCTTTTACATCTGATACATAAAAATCAACATTTTTTCCTGATTTCAATTTGACTACAACCTCACCTGTCGGTATCTCCTGGTTCTGGCTTATGGAAGCACTCGTGACATTACCGTTGCCGAGGTCTTTTTTAAGATTAGCAATGCTATAAGAATCACTGGAACTGCTTTCTATGTTGCCTGAAAAATAAACTGCACAAAAAATCACAGCCAGAACAAGCAAATAAAAACCTATTCCACTCATCTTCATCTGTTTCTTCATGAATTGTCTCCTCTACCTTTTATTCTATGATGTTAGTTTCAAAAATATTTTGAAATCAACTGATACAATATATGTCCATTGACACTTGCATCATTTTATTCCTCAACGAAATCCAAAATCCCAATATAAGGAAGATTTCGATATTTCTGGGCATAATCAAGTCCAAATCCTACAACAAACGCATCCGGTATCGTAAAGCCTGTATAATCCACATTAACTTCCGTTTCCCGTCTGTCAGGCTTATCGAGCAATGTGCAAAGCTTAAGACTTGCAGGGTTTCTTCCCTCAAGCATTTTCTTTGTCATGCTAAGTGTATTTCCTGAATCAATTATATCCTCGACTATGAGGCAGTGAAGTCCGTCAATCTCCTCATCAAGATCCTTATTTATCTTAAGTTTACCCGTACTTTTTGTCTCATTGCCATAGCTTGAAGCTGACATAAAATCAATAGTTACAGGCACCGTAAGCCTTTTTGCCAGTTCACAGCAAAAGAAGATACTGCCTTTAAGTATGCATATAAGATGAATCGACTTTCCTTCATAATCTTTGCTTATCTGCTCTGCCATCTCCCCGATTTTCTTATTCAGAACCTCCTCCGAATACATAACACTAATTTCTTCCTTCATCATTTCCGCCTTTCTCTAATAAATGCTCGCACAAAGCACTTTTTTAGTATTTTCATCAATGTAATAATATGCACTGCATCTTGCAAGCTCCGGAATCCATAAAATATGACTTCCTTCCGCAAGCACAAGTATATCTTTTCTCTCATCAGCCGGCACTTTGCTGTCTATAAGCACCCTGCTCAGCTTTTTCTTTGCTCCATCCGTTCTAAGCCACATATAATCCCCCTCTTTAGGGTATCTCAACTTAGGCATATTTTTTATCTTAGCATAATCAAACCATTTCGTACAGTCATTTTTTTTGATAATGTCTGTCGTTAAGTCATTTTCTTCTAAATGGAAACGAATCGTATGACTTGTATTATTTGTAAATGTAACATTGTACTCCTGTCCCTCGGATATTCTTTCTTCATATATCTCCTGAGGACTATGTGAACTGTGATACCATTTATCCTTGTGGGACATCAGCACAAAGTCATAATATTTTGCAACAATTATATCGTATGGGAGGTCTATTTTTCTCCCTGTCTGACCGTTTAGCAGCCTCATAAGAGAGTCTATATGCCTTGCGGTTATATCCTTTCTTCTGCCGGACATAAATTCTATCATACGCATAAAAATCTCCCTTTGCAATACGATATGCAGCTTTTTCATCTCACTAAGCCCCGCTCTTATCTCTTTAGGAAATGACTCCTTACACATTATGACTCTGTCCCATACAGCATCAGTCTGTATATCGATAAACTCTGTAACATCCTGAAGATATGATGCTGTTTTTGCGATATGACTAACTGTCTCTTTTTGAAGATTTTCCTGAAGATATGGTATAAGATGGTGTCTTATCTGGTTTCTCGCATACTCGTCATCATTATTCGTGGAATCTATGCAGTAATTCTGACCGCTTTCATCTAGATAATCAAGTATCTCCTGTTTTTTTACCGAGAGCAGCGGTCTTATGATGCAGCCGTTTTTTGCTTTCATACCGCCAAGTCCCCTGAATCCGCTTCCTCTTATAAGCTGGAATAATACCGTTTCCGCCTGGTCGTCCTGATGATGTGCCACGGCTATCTTATTGTAACCAAGTTCCTTTCGCATCTTATCAAAACATTCATAGCGGTACACTCTTCCCGCTTCTTCCTCAGTCATTGACAATTCATCTGCCATCTGTGGAATATCCTTGTAAAAAACTTTATACATCACATTTTCTCTTTTACATAGTTCCTCTACAAAATGCTGGTCATTTCCGGCTTCACTGCCCCTTATTCCGTGATTTACATGAACAAAACATAATTTCAGATTATACTCTTTTTTTATGTGTATCAGATATAAAAACAAAAACACGGAATCCGCACCGCCAGACAATCCTGTCACGATGCTATCGTTTTTTTCTATAAGGCCGTTATCATCACAAAATGATTTTACCCTTTTGTAAATATATTTATTCATCGTCTAGTTCTCCCATACTCCGGCGACTATAACACTCATATCATCAGACACGGCTCCTTTATTTCTGCTTACCGCTTCATCAACAATAGCCTGAGCCATATCCCCCGGATTGACAATCTCTATCTGTTTAATAAATTTTTCCAAATTGTATCTTTCCTGCGAAAACATATCCGCAACACCATCTGTCATCATTATAACATAATCTCCCGGATACAGACTCATCTTGCCTATATATGGCTCTGCATCAGATACCACACCCATAGGCAGCGACTGACCCTCTATACAGTACATCTTTCCCTGATTAAGCACATATGTACCCACAGCACCGTTTTTCAAAAAACTGCACTCTCCCTTATACAGATTTATAAGAGAAATGTCAAGTGTCGCATAATTTTCAAATTCCTGGTCAGACATATACAGAGAATTTATAAGCCTTATCGCTGATGTCTGCGAAAATCCTGCCTCCGACATTTGTTCCAGAAGTTCTATAACATTTTTACTGTCATCAAACGCACTTGTCCCACTTCCCATTCCGTCCGACAATGCCATCAAAAGCTCACCGCTCGGAAGATTTATCATTGAAAAAGTATCTCCTGACACTGACTGGCCATCTTTTGTGAGCCTTGCAACTCCTGTGAGCACCTTATATTTTGTCTCCTCAACAAAAATATATTCGCCAAACCCGGTATCTATTACCTTTCTTGATGCATCTGACGGTTTCAGCCTTTTCTGCATGATATTACTCATTATCTTAGATAACTCCGTAGCAGTTACAAGCCTGCCTTTCACAGTCCTCGCATTCATGATTATCTCTATCTGCCCGTCCTGTTTTTCATAGGCATATATATTTTTACATATAACCCTTTTCTTTCTAAATTCTTTTTCAAAAGCTTCTTCAAGCTCTATCGAAAGCCGCTGCATCCTCGGTAAACTGTCAAGCATATTTTTTACTGCCGCACTTATCTCTTTCATCTGATTTGCAACAGCTTTTCTGCTCTGTTTCACCCTGTTTCTGTACCCTATAATATTTCTTGCTATATAAAGATTTTGATTTGCCTCCTCCAAAAATCTGTCACAGTGAATACACTCCCTTGCGAACTCAACCGGCATCTGCTCAAGCGTTATGCAGCCGTCAGGCGATACACTAAGTGTCTTAAATTTCTCCGGTCGGCATATAGCCGTCTGACCTGAGCACTCCTCATACTTTTCACATCTGGTGCACACATTTTCTGACATTTCCCTGAAAATCTTTCTTATATCACGGCTCTCCATATACCTGTTTTCCTCTGTCCCATCTGACATCATTATGGAAATCCTGTCAAAAACATGAGAAAAATCATTGAGCCTGTTGCCGATTATATTTTCATATTCCTTATCTCCTGAACTTTTTCCACCTTTAACATAACAAACTATCTCGCTAAACAACTTCGTGAGCGACAGCACAAGACCTGTCCCAAACATCAAAAGAGCTATATCATACTCGTTATAAGGAAACATATACAGCTTTAGTCCACCGTAAATAAGAAATGTTACCGCTGCAATAAGTGCCGCATGAATCGTCTTTATGCGTATTCTCTGTCTTTCCAGCGTATCGTATATAAGGAGCATCGACAATATGACCATGCTGCCGCACAATGCCATTTCCATAGGAAGACCCAAAAACATTCCTGCGATAACGCAAAATGCCAGAAGAAGTCTCGCCTTAGCCTTTTCAAACACCGCCGCAAAATATGCCACTCCGAGTACACACATACCACATATTCCTACCTGACCTGCAAAAAAACCTATTATCATCTGCAAAAAAAGTTTTTTCCCGATATACTTCATTATACTCTCCTTTTCACGCCTGCCGGCAAATTTATAAAAGAAAGTATATATAATCAAATTGGCATATTTTGTCAAAACTCAACCTCAAAAAAAGAACTGTTTTATTATGAAGTAAAATCATAAAACAAACAGCCCTTAATATGTCATTTTAATGTTTCGCAATCTTAGCTCACTTTGAGTCATCAGGTTCAAAGATAACCTCACCCTTATATACCAGACCCAGACGCTCTCTCGCAATCTGCTCTACATACTCGTCCGTGTCTACATACTTCTCAAACTCTTTAAGATCTTCTTTGCGTTCATCAACACTTTTTTTCTCTTTTTTAAGTTCAGAAATCTGGGATTTGTACTCTCTGCACTTTGCATCTAATGCTGACTTATGATAAAGAACAGTAAAACAAAGCACTGCACATAATACTATAATCCCTGTAATCGTAAATTTATTCATATGTTTTTTATGACCATAATGCTGGCGTGCCATGTTATCACCATCCTTTCCGCAAACGCCTGTTCTAAAGGCTTTTACGACTTTTAAATATGTTCTTATCATACACCTTTTTTATGATTTTTTCAATAATTTTCTTTGCCGGAGTATATATTCCCTTTTCATATAAAATCATCCCTGCAAATAGCATAAATACACCATACCATCTTATTATTCCGGAATTTATCTCATAAAAAATATAAAAGACGGGAATCGACAGTGCCATCCAGAATAAAACATCAATGATTATCTTTAAAATCATATTCTTTTTCAAAAATAATTCAAAAATCCTGACTAAGCCGTACAAGAACATACACACCATGCCGCAGCAGGTGCTTGCGAGCAGATACAAAACCTGTCCATGTATAATCTCACTCATTGAAAAAGTCTCCCAAGAAATGATGCTGCTTTCTTTCCAGCTTCCTCAACATCAGAATACGCAAAACTATCTATCCTTCCGTCAACATCAACCTCACCTTTTTCAAGTGAAAGACGGTTTACATGAAGTTCGTCACCTTTTATAAGAAGAACTCCCTGTTCCGTTTCTAAATATACTTCCTTTGCATCAAACGAAAGCACATCCTTAACTCCTGACATAACAGCCGACTTTCGTGCATTCAGATACACTTTATGTACTCCCTTTGTTACGCCGCCCTGTCGCTGTAAACTTTTCTCTTCCAAAAAAACACCCTCCTTGCATCTTTTTATAAATCAATATATGCCGGAGAGTGTTTTTTATTACAACATTTTGTAAAGCTCTTTTGCCGCTTCCTTATTATATGTTTCCTCGATGCTAAGCACCTCTACTTTAACCTGTTTATCACCGAAACTTATCTCAATGATGTCTCCCGGTTTAACATTCAAGGATGCTTTTGCAACCTTTCCGTTTACCGTAATCCTGCCGGCATCACACGCTTCATTTGCGACCGGTCTTCTTTTGATAAGTCTTGAAACCTTTAAATATTTATCTAATCTCATACTATATCTCATTTCTGCACACATTTTTTCATATGAGATTTGTGTCGTGTGTGCCCAGACACAAATCACGGGTATCAAAAATATATTTCACAATATTTTAGAAAAAGGGCGGGTTCAGATACAACGAAAATCAAATATTTGAATATTATAATTACTCGTTGTACTTAGAACCTGCCCTCAAATTCAAGTCTGCCTCAAAATACAAATCTTATCTTATTTGTTTACAGCGTCCTTTAAAGCCTTACCAGCTTTAAACTTAGGAGCCTTAGAAGCAGGAATCTTTATTGTAGCACCTGTAGTAGGGTTTCTTCCTTCTCTTGCTGCTCTCTCAGCAACTTCAAATGTACCGAATCCTACTAACTGAATCTTCTCTCCAGCCTTTAATTCATCTGTAACCACATCAATAAATGCCTTTAAAGCTTTTTCTGAATCTTTCTTTGAAAGTTCTGCTTTTTCAGCTATAGCTGCTACTAACTCTGTTTTGTTCATGGATAAATCCTCCTCGATATTTGTATTTCCGTAAAAACTTACAAATCTATTTATACCCTCATTATCCCCTTTTGTCAAGGTTTTTTATGCTAAAAATCCCATAAAATCAAGGTTTTTTAGCCTTTTTTCATATTTAATGTCACCCCTCCATCTGTTTGCCTAAAAAACTTGCCGCAACAGCTATCATTTTTTGCTCTGTTTCCCCAAATTTTCGTTCTGTATTTTTATTAAGAAAAACAATAGAACCTGCCACATCACCATTACATATAATAGGAGCTATTGCTTCAATATAATCTCCCTCCATGTCATCTGCCACCCTGCAAAACTCCTTTTTACTGCTGTCTGTCAGGATTATCTTTCTGTCAAGAGCTGCCTTTTCAAGTTCCCTGCTTATATGCTTTCCCACCATATCTTTTTTCACTCCGCTCGAAGCCGCAATAACCATATCCCTGTCCGTCACTATTACAAGATAACCCGTTGTCTGTGACAGTGCATCAGCATATTGTTTTGCAAACTGTCCTATATCGCCTATCATCGAATATTTTTTAAGAATAACCTCTCCTTCTCTGTCAGTATATATCTCCAGCGGATCTCCCTCTCTGATACGCAAAGTACGCCTTATCTCCTTTGGAATAACAACTCTTCCTAAATCATCTATTCTTCGTACAATTCCCGTTGCTTTCATATCCCGGTTATTTCCTCCATTTCTTTTTTTCTATGAATATGCTTTGAAGTTATTATGTGGAAATTTCTGTTTTATTATGCACATAAAAAGTAACAGTTCAGCCATAAAAACAGTAACAGGCAAATTAACCTATTGAATTTGCAAAAACTTTATGTTAAAATAAATGAAGTTTTTCAAAGAACATTGCTAAATATGTAGCAGACAAATATTTATATATTTTTAAAGGCGATGACGGAACGAGTAATGTTATCCTGCCATCCAGAGAGAACGGCATTTTGCTGTAAGCCGTTTATGGGCAGATTTCATGAAAACCACTCCCGAGCCGTGCGTAGAAGAAATATTTATCTCAAAATATTTTGAAGCGTGACCGTGTAGCTGCGTTATAAGCTGTAAAAGACATTCCAATTATTTAATTTTATATTATTAACATAATTTAAACGGATGTACTTTTCTGAGTTAAAAATTAAGGTGGAAACGTGTGTAAGCACCCTTAGATATGATTATATTATATCTAAAGGTGTTTTTTGTTTTCCAAAAAATCAAAAAAGGAGATAAAATCAATGGTAAACTTTAAAAATGACGAACAGTTAAACACATTAAACCATTCATGTGCTCATCTTATGGCACAGGCTATCAAACATATTTACCCACAGGCAAAATTCTGGGTTGGACCTGTAGTAGCTGAGGGATTTTACTATGATGTAGATCTCGGCGAGGATGTTATCCATGATGATGACATCGCTAAGATTGAAAAAGAAATGAAAAAAATCGCAAAATCAGGAAAGAAGATTTTCCGCCGAGAAGTTTCTAAAGCAGAAGCCTTAGAGATGTTTAAGGACGATGAATATAAACTTGACCTCATCTCTGACCTTGAGGACGGAAATATTACGGTTTACGACCAGGGCGATTTCACAGATCTCTGCCGCGGACCTCATGTAGACAATGTAAAGCTCTGCCGCAACTTTAAGCTTATCCGCCATTCAGGTGCTTACTGGAAAGGTGACAGCAACAATAAAGTTCTCCAGAGAATTTACGGTGTATGTTTCCCAACTCCAGAGGAACTTGAAAATCACCTCACACTTCTCGAAGAAGCAAAAGAGAGAGACCACAGAAAAATTGGTAAAGACATGAACCTTTTCATGGTCGATGACCTTGTAGGCCGCGGACTTCCTATGTTCTTACCAAAGGGATATACAATCTGGCAGGAACTTGAAAACTACATTAAAGATAAAGAAAGAGACCTCGGTTATCTCCATGTTATGACTCCATGTGTAGGTACAGTAAACCTCTACAAAACATCAGGTCATTGGGATCACTACAAAGAAAATATGTTCCCTCCTATGGAAATGGAAGGTGAATCATTTGTACTTCGTCCGATGAACTGTCCTCACCACATGATGATATATGCAAACAAAAGACATTCATATAAAGACCTCCCTATCCGCATCGGTGAGATTGCACATGACTTCCGTTATGAATCAAGCGGAACATTAAAGGGAATTGAGCGTGGAAGACATTTCTGCCAGAACGACGCCCATCTCTTTGTAACACCTGAACAGATAAAAGATGAGTTTACAAAGGTTGTAGACCTCATTTTCAGCACATACAAAGACTTTGGTATTGAAAATTACCGCTGTGTACTCTCACTTCGCGACCCTGAGAACAAAGAAAAATACCACGATGATGATGAGATGTGGAACAAGGCAGAATCTGCACTTCGTGATGTAATGAACGGACTCGGCATTGAATATACTGAGGAAATCGGAGAGGCTGCTTTCTACGGACCTAAACTTGATGTTAATGTTCAGCCTGCTGTCGGAAATGAGATTACACTTTCTACCTGCCAGCTTGACTTCTGTCTCCCTGCAAAATTCAACCTCTCATACATTGACAGAGACGGCGAAAAGAAAACACCTGTTGTACTTCACCGTGCAATACTTGGTTCACTCGACCGCTTTATGGCATACATTCTTGAGGAGACAAAAGGAAATCTTCCTACATGGCTTGCTCCTGTGCAGGTTCGTGTAATGCCTGTTAAGACAGATGATGACTCACTTAACGCTTACGCAAAAGAAATATGTGACGCACTCAAAGCAAACAAAGTCCGTGTAGACCTCGATGACCGTTCAGAAAAACTCGGTTACCGTATGCGTGAAGGACAGATTCAGAAAGTACCTTATCTCCTCGTTGTCGGATTTAATGAGAAAGACGAAAGAACAGTTTCATTCCGTCTCCACGGTGAGAAAAAGACTACTGTTCTTCCTCTTGATGAGTTTGTTGAGAAACTTTACACTGAGATTAAGGGCAAACTCAGAACACATATCGGGATGTAGGAATAACTGAGTTTAAAATGCACAAAACAGCGGCAGGAGTACTGTGTTACTCCTGCCGCTGTTTATTTTATATAGGTAATTGTTAAACAACTATCATAATCATTGATTAAATTGTCTTACAGGCTTAAAATAATATTTCATGGCACTCAGATAATCTATCGTCAGAACACTGCTCAAAGTTTTGTTAAGTATAACATAACAATATATAATAATGTTATGTTATACTTTATTTTGTTATTTAATTTTAGCTACTTTAATCTCACTTATCATATTGCGTAAATGTTCTGCTTCACTGCTCATTTCCTGACTCGCTGCAGCACACTCTTCTGAAGTTGCCGAATTACTTTGTACAACATCATTAATCTGTTCTATTCCTTCATTAATCTGCTGTATTTCTACTGTCTGGTCTGCAAGCGTTTCCGCAATACCGGATACTTCTTCAGTAATCACCTTAGAATTTTTTGCAATTTCCTCAAGCTGTTCTGCTGTCTCTTCTGCAAGTAACATTCCCTTTCCTACCGCATTAACAGATGTTTTAATTAAGGCTGCTGATTCCTTCACCGCCTGTGAACTTTGCTCTGCCAACTGGTTGACCTGATTTGCTACAACTGCAAATCCTTTTCCGGCTTCCCCTGCTCTTGCGGCCTCAATAGAAGCATTTAATGCTAGAAGATTTGTCTGTGACGCAATATCGTTGATTGTCTCAATAATCTTGTCAATCTGCATTGAAGCATTTTTAATTTCAAGCATTGACTTAACCATCTCATGCATCTTTGTATCATTTTCTAATATATCATCTCCAAGTACCACAACTTTTGTACTTATTTCACTTGCTGACTGTGAATTATGTCTTACCTGTTCTGCGACATTCTCAACTGTAGCAGTCAATTCCTCTACTGCAGCGGCCTGGTTTGTGGCACCATCTGCCAATTCTGTTGCACCTGATGATACCTGCTCTGCACCACCTGATACCTGATTTGAAGCCCGTTGTATTCCCTTTACCATTTTCGCCATGCTTGCTTCAAAATCCATAAAGGAATGTAAAATTCCGACAAAATCACCTTTCCACTCCACATTAGGCTGAACATCAAAATTTCCTTCTGAAAACAGCTTCATTGCACGGTCTATATCGTCTACATATGACCCTAAAATACGAATAGATTTACGCATACTATGCGCCAATCGCCCAATTTCATCTTCTGAACGATAATCTAATGTACTATGTAAATTTCCTTCTGTCAATTCCTTTGCAACATCCTCAATAGCATGCAATGGCTCCAAAATACTGCCAAGAACCCTTTTACTGGTTTTTCCTGAAATCATACATGCCATAACTAAAAAGAATACGATAAAACCAACACCTAAGATAGCATATACTACAGTATTTTGCACCGCCTTAGCACTGACTGCATCTGTAATCTCATCTAATTCCAAAGCAATATTTACCAATTTGTTCAATGCCGGTGTACATTTATTAAGAATATCATCCACACCCTGCTGTTGATTTCCTGATTTGATTTCTTCTAATATGGATGAACTAATTTTGCTCCAATCAGATAATGCTGTTGCATATTCTGTATATTTTTCATCAGAAACAACACCTTTATTTTTTATTATTTCCAATTGGGAATCAACATCATCCAGTAATTTTGCTATTTTTTTTTCATAACTATCATAAGAAGATGCATCGTCATTTAACGCCATCTCTCTTACATTTCTTGCCGCAGCATTTACATCTACTCTGCACATTTTGACTGCTATATCTGAAGCATTAATTTTTCCAACATAATTTACAACACTTGCAAATAACATACCTATTGCAATAATAGAAAGCAACCCTGAAATAATCATCAGAATAATTACTTTTTTATATCCGTAATTTATCCTTTCTCGTAACTGCATACTTTCAATTTTCTTTTTAACAAATTTGGTGTACATAATTCATAGGTTCCTTTCTTTTTTTATTTTTACTTTTCATAAACATTTTCGACAAATTATATCATCGCTTCGTTAATATTTCTTGCATATTTGTATCCATAAATGATATAATTGTATCAAAAAAAGTAAGGAGGTTCATGCCATGAAAGCTATCGATTACAATTATATTGCCATTATGATAAACAGTTTTTCCGGAGTTCCCGTGCGTATTTATAAAGATAATAAACTAACTTTTTATTATTCCTCAGTTAATCTTATTAAAGATCCCATTGCATTATATCAGTCAGATATTTTAAATATTTCTGAGCATATCGGTTATTTTTTCACAGTACATTTTAGTTACTATGGAATTATCAATTTCAATGAATATAAGATTGTAATTGGTCCGACAAGACAGGTTTCTGATTCTATACCAGAACTATCAGAACTGGCTTGTCAATTGAATATATCAAAAGATGATACTGAAGCTTTTATAATTGCTATGCAGGAAATCAATCATATATCATTAGAACATCTTATGCAGCTTTTATGCTTTTTAAATTACATACTAAACGATGAAAAATATTCCCTTCATGATATTTTTATCAAAAATTCCTTACAGGAACACTTTGCAGAATCAATAAACCGCAATGAGGCTGACAAACTCTTTTTTAATGATTTTTCTGAAAATGATATAATAATTCACAACACTTATGAACTGGAGCAAAATTTAATGAGTATGATAAAAAAAGGAGATTATATCTCTTTATCGGAACTACTTGAAAATTCGCCATTACTCGATACTGGTGTAATAGCTGACAACCAGCTCCGTCAATTAAAAAACATCTTTATTATTACCGCTACAATCGCTTCACATTCGGCAATCCAGGGCGGCATGACTCCTGACGATGCTTTTAAACTAAGTGATAACTACATTCTCAAATGTGAATTATTAAATGATTATTGTCAAATCAATAACCTCCTGCATTTTATGCTTATAGATTTTGCAAAACGCGTAAATCAATTACATGAAGGAGCTCCTGCATCTAAGCTCGTTTCAGATGTATCAAATTACATCAATCGTCATATGTCAGAAACAATTACCGTGGAAGCCATTGCAAAAGAATTTTTTCTGAGCAGATCCTATCTTTCAAAACTTTTTAAAGCTGAAAGCAATATGTCTCTCTCAGATTTTATACTTACAAAGAAAACAGACGAGGCAAAATACCTTCTCCGCTATACAAATAAATCTTTAACTGACATCAGCCTTAACCTTGGTTTTTCTTCACCCGGTCATTTTCCCCGTGTTTTTAAGAAATATGCATCTATTACTCCCCATAAGTATCGCAAAAAATATATAAACTGACTTTGGTATAAGCTATTCACTAATGCTGTATTCCACAATACATCATCATTTAAGAAATTCGTAAGAAATATCTTTGGTAATTGTTAAACTATCATAATCATTGGTTAAATTGTCTTATCACGCAATCGTGCTTCTTGCTCTTTTTATCATAATTTATCCCGACCAGCAATATATCCCCTGTATATTGCATTACAGACTCAAGATATTTTCTCTCCTCAATCCGGGCAATCGCCGGTTCAATGCACCATTGCCCGGATTTACAAATCTCCCCATCTTGCCACCTCCAAACAGCTTTGGTTATCCGACATCTTATTTCTCTTTTGTTAAGTATAACATAACAATATATAATAATGTTATATTTTATTTTGATATTTGTAGTTATAAAATTTACAATTAGATGCAAAATGCCGCATACAATGGAACAATTTTTTTATTATCCTCAAATGCAAAATTCTTTGCTGAAATCTTTATGGCATAGTCAGGCTTATAAGTGTCCATATAAATTTTTAAACTCTTTGCTCTGGTATTGTCAGCTGATTTCACCTCTATAGGAATAAGTCTGCCGTCACGCTGAATAATAAAATCCACCTCAGCTCCACGCGCCGACTCCCAATAATATGTGTTATAACCATTTATGCTAAGCTGCACATTGACATAATTTTCTGCCATACCGCCCTTAAAATCATTAAGTTCCTCCACCATATATAAAATATCGTTCGCAGCCAAATCTTTTTTTGCACAAAGCAGTCCCAAATCCGATACATAAATTTTAAAAGCATCAATATCACGATAATTTTCTAACGGCTTTTTAATCTGCTCCACCTTGTAAACCTGCGATACTATACCGGACAGACAAAGCCATTCAATAGCATTTTCAAACTCGGAAGCCCGTCCGCCTTTCTTAATAAGTTTATATTGAAAGCGTGTATTCCTCTTTGAAAGCTGGACAGTGATATTATCATATGCAAGCCTTGTTTTTTTGATTTCATTCAAATTATTATACTTACTCATATCATTCAGATAACTTGCAAGTATCGTGTCCTGTGTATGACGAACAAGTATATAATCCCTAGTTTCTTTAAAAAGCATTACACATTCAGGCATCCCACCAACCACAAGATATTGGCGGTATAACTGCATTGCTGCATCATGTAGTGCCGACGGCATCGGACTGTCTGTCTCGAAGCACTCTCTTATCTTTTCTACAAGACTATCCTCCCCCATAGCCAACATAAATTCTTCCATATCCATGGGATAAAGAGTTTTCATATCCACCTTTCCGACCGGAAACGAAAACTTTGCCCTGTTGACTGCTACACCAAGCAGACTCCCTGCCACGATTATATGATAATCAGGAGCATCCTCACAAAAATATTTCAAAGAAGTCAATGCCCTCTCGCAAAGCTGCACTTCGTCAAACACTATAAGCGTTTTTTCTCTTATAATAGTCTGTCCTGCAATATGTGATAAAATCGGTATAAGATAATCCGGACTGATATTTTCCTCAAAAGTTTCATTTAATTTCGGATTAGTCTCAAAATTAAAATAAGCGACATTTTCATAATTTGTACGCCCAAACTCAAGTATGGAATATGTCTTGCCAACCTGCCTTGCTCCCTGTAAAATAAGCGGCTTACGATGCTCGCTTTCTTTCCAATTTTCTAAAAATTCTGCAATCTTCCTATACATAACCAGCCCCCCGTTCTCAAAGATACTGACTATAGTATAAATAAAATTCCTGTAAAAATCAATGATTTTTACAGGAATTTTAACATTATTTTACACGAATATTTTTATATTTTCTACATTATTTGGCATGAATATCTTTTCTACAATTTTTGTAAATAAAAAAGCTGTCGGCTGACTCTGGTCCGGTAAATAAAAAACTTCCACAATACATCATCATTTAAGAAATTCGTAAGAAATATCTTTGGAAAATATCAGACTTTTAGTTTAATATATAATCATACTTAAGCTTAAGCAAAGGAGATTCCTATGGAAACTATAAATATACTTGTCGTTGATGATGACAGAGAAATTGTTAATGCTATATGCAAACTGTTAGAAAGCGAGGGTTACAAAACCTTAAAGGCTTATGACGGTTTAGATGCTATAGATATTTTAAATCAGAATACGGTTCATCTCATAATACTTGACATTATGATGCCAAATCAGGACGGACTTACAACTACCATGAAGATACGAAACGAAAAAAACATTCCTATTATATTGCTGTCAGCAAAAACGCAGGAAAGTGATATTGTTCTCGGTCTTTCAATGGGTGCGGATGATTATATATCAAAACCGTATGCTCCGTCAGAGCTTCTGGCAAGGGTAAAGTCACAGACAAGGAGATACTTAAAACTCGGTTCATACGGCAATATTTCTTCAAACGAAGAAATCATAACTAATCTCGGTCTTGAACTGAATGTCACAAAAAAACAGCTTTTTGTCGATGGCGTGGCAGTTAAGCTTACGGCAAAAGAATACAAGATTGTCAATTATCTTATGCACAATCTTGGACGGGTATTTTCAGCAGAAGAAATATATGAACATATATGGAATGAAACTGCCTACAGTGTTGAAAATACGGTTATGGTACATATAAGACGAATTCGCGAAAAGATTGAAATAAATCCAAGCGAGCCAAAATATTTAAAGGTGGTGTGGGGAATTGGCTATAAAATTGAAAAATATAACTAAAACTAAAAAACTACCCGTACTCAGGTCAAAAAAGAAAAGTATATCAATATTAACTTACATTTCTGTATTTATTCTTATCATTACAGGAATATTATTGATATTGTTTGCACGAAACGGAATTTACCGTGATGCTTTATCTGAAACTGAATATGGACGCTCGGCTGCATACGCAAGACAGATATGCAAAAATATTAAAAAGATATGCAGCTACGAAAACAATGCCGTTGACGGTGCGAAAAAGAGTAAGGAAATGGGCAGGGATTTTTCTTACCTGTATGCAAAAATGTATATAAGTGAAAATGTCGATATCTTCATCGACCATGAAGCCTGCAACAATGAGATAAATTTAAAGATGCAGCAGCTTTCAACTACTATAAAGCAGAACAAATTGATGCTCCAGACCTACAATATCCAGCGAAAAGATGCACTCACAAAATGTATTACTGAAAAGTTTGATACATCAACAACACGTGTAGTCGCCGTTTCAAATAATACGAACCTTATTCATTCGGATATTCTCGAAACAAACGGTTATGACTATGAAGATGTGTTTGACTATGAAACAGGCGATTCAGCAGTAATATTACTGATATATAACACTGATATATTTAACGCTCAAAAATCACAATGGCAGACCCTTTGCACCTGTATAAAGATAATAACAACGCTTGCCGTCATATCAGCACTTTATCTTTTGTATATCCATCTTTTCATGAAAGGATATATAACATTTTACGCAAAGGCATTGAGAAAATTTCTTCACAATATACGGATATTTATTACAGGGCATATATATTATCCGCTGTGCACCAAAAAAGGCGTTAAATTCCTTTTTATAAGCTCAACTATATTGGTTGCACTGATTGCCGTTTTTCTTATTATATTTACAATGATAAGAGAATATTTTATAAATCTTATACCAGTCGGTTACTCATTAAATACGCTTTCTGACTGGGTTCCGGATAAATGGTATAATCTTGCTTATTATGTGACAAGTGACAATTACTACAGACTGTGCTGCGGCTGTTTTGTAATATATGTTTTAATTTTTGCAATCTACCACTATTTTTCATCAAAAGTCATAAGCTCCTGCAGCCTGCTTGAGAAAGATATTGATAAAATTTACAATGGCAACTACAAATTTGATACGGCAGATGCAGCAAACAGCACATTTTATGAGTCAATATTAAAACTTTCAAATATAGGTGCAGGATTTGAGAAAAGTCTCGCCGAAAAGATAAAAAGTGAACGCATGAAAACGGAGCTTATAACAAATGTCTCACACGACCTTAAAACTCCGCTCACATCAATCATAAGCTATGTTGACCTGCTTGAAAGACGCGACGACCTGCCGCCTGAAGCAGTAGATTATATAGAAATAATCTCAAAAAAAGCCATTCGTTTAAAGAAAATGGTATTTGATGTATTTGAACTTGCAAAGACGGCAAGCGGTGAACTTGTAATTAAAAAAACAAATTTAAGCCTTAACAAACTCATCGTCCAGACTCTCACCGATATGGATGATGCCGTACAAAAAAGCGGACTTGACATTAAATTAAAAATGCCTGAAAAAGATATTTTCATAAATTCGGATGGAAGCAGACTTTACCGTGTAATGCAGAACATTATAGGAAATGCACTTAAATATTCACTAAAAGGAACACGGATTTTTATAACTGAAACCACCGAAGAAAGCACAGTGAAACTTATACTCAAAAACACTTCATCTTATGAAATGGATTTCACGGAGGAAGAAATACTCGAAAGATTCAGCCGCGGTGACAAGGCAAGAAACACAGAGGGAAACGGACTTGGACTTTCGATAGCCAAAGAATTTACAAATGCCTGCGGTGGCACATTTAAAATAAAAATTGATGGCGACCAGTTCAATGTAATCATCGTTTTTCCCATTGCAGCCGATAAAAACTGATACAAACACTTAATAAAAATTTTTCTTCATAGCTATACTTTTATGATGCAAGGGGCAAAATACCTTTTGACCCCAACATCAATTTTATTGTAACTTTAACTCACAATAATAGCAAAAAATGTGCTGATGTCTTTTTATGACAACAGCACATTTTATCTATAGAATCATTTTTTTCATTTATCAAGCAGGTATTCTAAATCCGCTCTGCTACCTGCCTGATATTGTTAAATCATAAGCCTGACTTACTATAATATATTTACTAATGATGTACTCCCTAACACATCATCAAATGCTTATTACTTACCTTTCACTGTCAATGTGACATTCTTTCCGGTTAATTTAAGTGTGTATTTATTTCCCTTCTTGCTCATAACACTTGCATCTAAAGGCATATATGATTTAACTCCATTTTTGTCCGTGCAGATAAGATACTCTTTCTGCATGGCTTTGATATTCTTAAACTTCATTGTTCCTGCACTTGTAGTCACCGATTCATAACCGGTACAGTCCGTAAACATCTGTACCCAATAAGTCGGGTCTGTATTCATATATCCGACACCCATATATCCAAATTTGGCATTGAGTATATTTGCACGGTCACGCTTAACTTTCATCCAGTCAGACACGACTTTAGCTGCACTGTGCTGACCTTCTGCTATGTTTTCAGCTTCATTTTGATGCGTAAATTCTTCCGAAATTGCAGAGTATGCTTTTTTGCCATTTGGACGGGTATGGTCATACAGCAATACAATCTCTTCTTCACGGGTATCGCACGCTTTCTGCAAAGCCTCAGGCATAGTAAACAGCGGAAGTTTATTCGCAAATCTTTCTTTATTTATGGATTTTAAAACACTCCATTCATTGTTATCAACCGAAATCTCATTGTTTGGATACTTTGTCTGCACTTCGGCAGCCGCTGTCGATAACTTATCATTTGCTGCACCTATCTTCTTTGCCGCTTTAAGTATCGAGTTGACTTTGCTCTTTGTGCGGACTCCATTGTAAATCTTTACATTATTGTCTCCATTTACCAAAACAAAACAAGGCATATCAAGAAAATCTGACTTTGTATAATTCCAGACAAATTCCAGGGATGAATAATTATCAACACATCCATAAATAGGAACCTTCGCCTTTTCTATGGCAGATTTTATGATTTTCTTCATCTTTTTTGAATAAACGCAGTCTGTCTTTGTAATGAGCAGCAGAAATGTTTTTCCTTCACGCGAATATGCATCCGCTTTACCGACCGTAATCTGGGAATAATATTTTGAACTCATATACTTAGGTGCATCTGTTTCAACCGGTGTACCTTTTTTGATTGCCGGAAAATTTTGTTCCAGTACATTCTTGCTCACAAGATTTACATAATCAACCGTTGATGTTTTCTTTTTAACCGCCTTAGTAATCTGAATCGCATTTGAACATTCCCATCCGCCAAGTTTCGCAGCCATTGCTGCTGCCGATGCCGCAGGATAAATCTGTGTCATCCACATAGAACCATCTGTGCGTTCAAGCAGAATCGTGTTTCCACTCTTATTATCCATCCGGTAAGAACTTCTCGCAACATTTGGCAAAAGATCAAGATTAGGCATTGTCTTTCTTCCTGTTGTAGTATTGATTGCACTAAATATCTCGCTTCTGTCATGAAGATAATGAAAAGCAGTTGATTTCTTTTTAAAACTTCTTATAGGCGTGCCATCATCTACATCATTGTCAAACACATATGCATAACCATCAAGTCCTCTGTAACCGCCCGGTACATCTGTGAGATAATCAACCCCTGACTTTAGTACAACAGGTCTTTCATTAGAACAATGATTGTTTACAAGCATAGATACAACATTGCTGTCCTCAGGCACAAATCCGGCAAAGTTTCCATTGTCAAATCCTGAAGTTTTTATGCTCTGATACACTGGAAATATATGTCTTATAAGAGACTTTGTACCTTTACTATCCGTCATAGTACCCATATTTTCAGTATCCTGTAAACCAAATGCCCACATCCGACCGTCAGCATTTTCAACAAAACCGGTCTTTGCAACTTCAATAGTTCCGGTCGCTGAGTTGATTGAATCTTTCTGCCTTGTGTAATACTCATACGGAAAAACACGCACTGCATTCGATGTTAAAAGTTCAAGTTTAAGATTAAGTGTATAAGATTGTGAAAATGACCCCTTACTTGGATCCATCGTATATCCACCGATTTCAACATCTTCTACCCAGCGATAGAATTTACCGTTTTTAGTACATACACCACCCGGAACGATAGTCTTTACATTTTTCAGCTCTCCATATACAAGTCCCTTTTTATAATATTTTTCTTCGCCGAGGTATGTGTAACCCATCGTGAAAACGCCGTCATTTTTCAATACACCGATAACTCTGCCATAGCGGTGTTCAGAAAATGCTTTACAGTCTGTCGCTATTGTCTTTCCGCTTTTGATTTCTTTTACTTCTCCGTCATTTGTCAGATAATGCAGCATACCCGCCTGTTTAACACCGTTTGCAAGCTCTTTCATTTCATAATTGCTTGAAATACCATAGAGTGTACCATCTGAAGCTAAAACTGTTCTCCTTGTAACTCCGTCAGCCACCGAAATAACATTCTCCGAGTAATCCGTAACATTCTCAACTTTGTTCATGACACTTGGATCTACATCACCTTTTTTGTGTCCGACCTGATAATATGTATTATCAGGAGCAATAAATTCATTGACACTTAATATGTTGTTTGTCATGTACTGTGGTGTGCCCTTAAGTTCAGCATTTTGTGTATATTTATAATCTAATTTGCTGTCTGTAGAACTTATAAGATTATCCGCAATACTTTTGTCTTCCAGCCATATATGTTCAGCATTAAAATGCGTATAAACACTTGAACTCTTATCGTCTGTTCCTTTAAACAGATTGTCCTGTGTTGAGAAAAAAATGGAACAGGTATATCCCTGCGGCATGGAACAGGTAACAAACTGTCCGTCAGGTCCTACTGCCATGATAGCCGCAGCCGGACTAACAGTTCTGACAAAGTTTTTGTCTTCGTCATAAAGGTCAACAGAAATAATGATGCTGTCCTTTGTAAGCCACTTCCTCGTATTCTCATAAATCACTGCATTAGGATCCCCCATTACCTGCAGATAGTCATTTTCTTTGAGGTCGAAATATTTCATTATATCAGCCTTTTTCAAAGTTCCAACAGTACCAAGATAATTTATCTTAAAAAACTGTCCCTGCATCTCACTTCGCTTAAGTTCATCCGCAAATATAATGGTCTCTGCTGTTTCATCCTTAAATCTGGTACCGATAGAAAAACTGTAACTTACTCCTTCCGTAACGCTGAACGGACTTACCTTTGCAGAATATGCCTGATTGACCGGAATGTATCTGTCAAATAAAGTCTCTGTTTCCTCCGCTGCAGACCTGCGTGCCGGCATAATCGGCAAAACGCTAAAAAACATAACCAAAACCAATAACAATGACATAATACGCTTCTTCATATCTATCACATCTCCTTTCTTAATCCCCAAAATAATGCCACGGATTGCTTCATTGCATCACATTATACTACCCGCCACTCTTTTATTGTGATACCCTGCACGAATCGACCCAAAATCCGTCCAAATCTACCCTGAAATTCACAAAAAAGACAAAAAATTGTTTATAATCAACTGGAAAAAACAGCAAAACCAGCGTTTTGCTCCTGGTGTCACACTACATTACGAACATTTTCCTATACATTAAAAACAGGCTGTACACTAACGATTAAAAATCATCAATGCACAGCCACATCTAAAATCTTTCTACATTTTGAAGACTTAGGAATTTACAATCTCCTTATGAGCATAACGGATAAAGAGGTTTTTAACGATTATTATAATGACACTCTCGGCGAGCTTATCGAATATGATAAAAATAACGACAGCAATATACTTGAAGTTTTAAAATATTATCTTGAAAATAACGGCAGTGTGCAAAAAACTGCGGAACACTTTTATGTGCACCGCAATTCAATAAATTACAGATTAAACAAAGTACAGGATATACTCGACATGGATATATCTGACCTAGACAACCGCATACAATTGCGGCTTGCTTTTATGGTAAGAGATATGCTTGACTGATTACTCTTTCTCAAATATATCTCTTTTTCTAAATTTCAGATAACCCCATATAATACATATCAAACTTGCAGCTATCAGTACAAAAAAACATTGAACCGTACTAAATCCACTTTTAAGTACAGGCTTCATACGGTATGGCATACCAAGATTCCCAACCAGCAGCCATGACTTCTTATAGGCAGATGCTACAAGCCATATAAACATTATAATAAATACATACACCGGTCTGATATACAAACTTAACACCATCTGTATAATACTTAAAAACAATGCCATAAGTAATGGCAGGATTAACACCGCCACATATAAATTTCTATTCCCAAATTTCATAAAAGACTCGGTTGCCTGTGATTTCATAATATCCAAAGTCGGTTTAAAATTTACAGCAACATTCCTTGAAATACAATAGATAAGTACAGTACAAAAACTCACAAAAAAATAGCATAATGTATAACTTATACTCCACATCAGCTTGCTTATCCACCAGTTTAACCTGCTCTTAGAATGAACAAGAACCTGATAACCCCATCCTTTTAAATCACTCAGCATATAATTGTTGACACCGATAAGCAAAAAAGTAATAAAACATATCCATCTTATCGGAATTACAAATGAATTATACCAGTCAAATTTATATGCTTGACAGCCATCTACAAGATAAATCCAATAATCCATAAATGTACCGTTTGATATATTTTCCGTTTTCTGATGTTCTATAATTGATGAGTGTATCCCCGTGCAGGAAAAAAATGCTGCCAGAACCGAAAGTATAAGATAAAGTTTTCTGTGCCATATTCCCTCCAGCCAATCATGCTTAAACATCTTCATTATTTTCACTATCCGTCACCCCTTTTCAACAATCCTGCCCTGCTGCATACAAATAATATCATCTGCAAGCAGCTGCATTTCCTCTTTATCATGGCAGGCAACCAGAACTACCCTGTTTTCATCACGCAGTCCAAGTATCAACTGTCTTATCTGCTCAACTCCCTCGCCATCAATCGCATTTATCGGCTCATCGAGAAGTACGATCTCAGGACTTCCCATAATGGCAGCCGCAATGCCAAGTCTTTGTTTCATTCCAAGTGAATATTTTCCAAACTTTTTATCTGCCGCATCTTTAAGCCCGACTTTCTCCAACAAATCTTTTATCTCTCCATCAGACACCTTATCATCAAGCATTGCAAGCATTTTCAGATTTTCATATCCCGAATATCTTGGCAAAAAAGACGGATTTTCAATAAGAACCCCTATACTTTCAGGTATTGAAATATCCCTATGAAGCACTTTTCCATTTATGATTATACTTCCGCGTGTCGGTATCACAAGTCCTGCTATACTGCGCATGAGCATCGTCTTTCCACATCCGTTTTTTCCCTGAATACCATATATCTTTCCGCCTGTAAGCGTTATATTTACATTGTCAAGAATAACATTCTTCTTTATTTCCTTATAAAGGTCTTTAATCTCTATTTTCAAAACTTCTCCCTCCCAATCTTATAATCAGCACATATTTACTATTTTTCACATCCATATTGCAATAAACAATGATTGCAGCCTATACCATCCACATCTTTACCATTTAACAATTTTTCACACTATCCGCTCCCGCTTTTTATTCAGCACAACGAAAAATCCGAAGCACAACAGTATTGCGGCAAAAATCTCAGCAAATACAGAAAACATACTTCTTCCCTTTATATATTCTGTCATCATAGGATTCATAATATTGGACGGAACATATTTTTCTATTTTTAATTCCATTGCGACATAATCAAATGAAATGTTAAATAAAAATGGAAAAAACATTACAAAAAGACTATTTTTAGCGGCAAATGAAACACATAACGATAATGTTGCAAAAACACCGCCACAAAGCATTATGATAAGCAGATATACTCCAAAATAAAGAAACGGTTTTTCATAATACCAGTCAGACATATTGTTTAGCTGATTGACAAAATTATGTCTTGCAAGCTGATTTGGTTTTATTGCCGGAACATAAAGTAAATTCATCATAAAGCTAAAGACATAAGGAAGTCCCGCTGCAATTCCCCCTGAAATAAATGTAACTATGAACTTACATACCAGATAAATCTCTTTCTTCTTTTTGATATATATATTTTTTAAATATCCTGAGTCCTCATCTTCAAAAAAGCTTGTCCCAAACGGCAATACAGCAATTATCGGCAACAGATAAAAATAAACTCCATTCCAAAAAGTGTACTGTTCACCGCCTATAAATCCCTCAAAAATATTTGCAGGATATATTCCAAGCACACTCTGACCTGCCTTTAACAACTTAACAGCTTCTTTATCCGTTATGATACCACCATATTCATTATGCAAAAAACATATACAAAATGCAGTAAAATGACCTGCCGCCAATATAAGTGAGATTAAAAAAGCCGCTTTGAAACCTCTTCCCTTCATACATCTTTTCAACTCAAATCGAAACATTTTATCACCTCACCCTCATAAATATTCCACCGGCTGCCTGACCTTTTTCCAGATTATAATTTTCACTGTCAGCATCCGCTAAACTTATATACAGCTTTTTACTATCATCCCCAATATAATACCTATAAGATTTATCCTTATCGTTATGATTTTCAGCTAGATAGAATATACTCTTTACATTGACCTCAGAACCGGCACCAACCGTATAACTTGAACTATTTTTTTTATGCTTAATCTTTTTGTCCATACTCATAAAATAATATTCATTATACCTCTTTCCAATATAATTATGTAAAAATGGATAAAAGTATATCGTTCTGTCCCTTTTTGTGTCATTGACAAATGTGAAATTCACAACAACAATACTAAAATCTGCTTTCTTGTTGCCATACCTGTCAGACCAGATTATTTTATCATCTTTCCCAATGCAGGCTTTGTTAAACATTCCCCCATCAACATCCTCGCCAAGTTCCTTATATCCACTAAACTTTTTCCGATATATCTCACAAGACTCCGCATATACCTTAATACCATTTTTTACATATGGTTCATCCTGTTTTAATATGGTGTTCTCCTTAGTGTCAGGCAATGAAACTTCCTCGGTATCATTTTTAACGAGGTCCTCATAGATAAGTTTCGCATCATCATCCGCTTTTACATATTCTGTATGCGACAATTTTATATTTTTCATCACAGGATACCCCGATACCATAATAGAGTTATCCATATTTTGCAGATTTTTATAAATGTCTTTATCAAAAACCCTGTCGCTTATCTGATATACCAGTTTAACCTTATATGAACATTGGGATTTTACGCCTATCCCCGAAGCCTTATTTATGTATTCCACCTCTGTCGGATAAAAATCAAAAGCATAATTTTTATCAACATACAGTTTATATTCAAAATATGGGATTTCTTCTGTCTTATCACCTGTATTTGTAACTTTTAGAACAATAAAAAAGATTTTCTTATATGAGCGTAAAACATCATTTCCCCCATCAAATTTTTCATAATAACTTCCTTTATATGTATATAAATCCCTGATTTCAGGATATTCTTTAACATATTCTGCCACATCATATAACTTCTGCTCCGCCACCTCAATTTTAAGATTTCCTGCCTGCACAGATTTACTGTCCGAAACATATTTAACCTCAGCCTTAGCATTGTCTTTGTTTACATATGATATACGCACCATATAACAACATACCAAAATAATGCTGACAAAAGTCATAGCTATGTATCTTAATTTTTTGTTCATTTTACCACTTCTCCTTCTTAAGTTCCCACCTTATTATACGCAAAACAACATCAACTAATTATGATTATTTGCTGTCACTTCCAACAATATGTGAATATGCCTTACTTGAATCAGGACTCCATGTACCATATGTAGCACCTTTATTAGAATTTGTACGCACCCTCAATCTTACTGTAGTAACACGTTTAGTTTTTTTATACCAATTTCTTATACTTGTATGCGAATATATAGGAACCGTAACATAATCGCTACATTTTTCTAATTTTTTTCCCTCATCATCTCCCTGCATAACCATAATTGATGAATCATACCCATATCCCGCTATAGCAAACACATAACCATGTGGTTTATTGCTACCATTGTAGTTTTTAGCTCTATATGGTGTAGTTTTGTATTCTCCATCTTTTTGATAATCATAAGAATACTCCGTATTAGATGTTGTTGACGCTCCTGCATAAACACTTCCACTTAAAACAATGGATGATGCAACAGCTACTGCTGTTATCCTTTTTAATATCTTACTGTATATCATACTTTCCTCCATTCTATCCTCACTCCACACTATAAGTCAATTTGTTTCGTTTGGCATTTTTAAAATAATAAATTTTTCAGTTACCTTAAACTTTATTTTTTCCAGACATTCCTCCTTCTTTGTACTTTTCCCTCAAAATACACATATATCTTTCTCCCAATTCAAAACATTATCACTTTTTATATTATTTGTCAAATACTATTTACTAAAAGGTATTTATGCTATACTATTTATTATAGTTTATATTGACATATAAAATTACTTGTAATATAATTAAATAGTGTACTGTATTTTTTTGAAAAATGATGACATATCGCATTAAATATAGTACACTGTTCACAGAAAGGTGAATGATTATGCCGAAAACAACGAGAAACAAAAATAATATAAAACATGGAACCATAGAATTAGTTCTATTATTGCTTTTGCAAAAAGAACAAAAATATGGCTATCAGCTTTCTCAGGAACTTTCTGACTTTAGCGAGGGAAAGTATGAGCTTAAGGAGACTACCATGTATCCGACATTATATCGTCTCACACAAAATGGTTACCTAAGTTTTGAACAGGTCAAGGTAGGCATCAAAAGAACCAGAGTTTACTACCTTATTACTGATGCCGGTCGCGAATATCTGCAAAAAATCATTGATGAATACAATACAATAACACAGGCAATCAGTTTGATTATGCAGAAAACCGGAACCATATCCTGACTGAAATCTGATTTTTAATATATAAAAACAACTACGGGCACTATAAAATATAAGAGGAAAAATTATGAAACATAAAAAAAATAAGGCACTTAAAAAATATCTCCATGATGTTAAAAAAGGCTGTCATGGCAATTATAAATCAAAAAAACTATTTATAGAACAGTTAAAGGACTCTTTAACAACATATACAGAGGAAAATACAGACTATACATATGAAGATTTACAACTTACATTTGGAAATCCTCAAGAATTGAGCACTTTCTACGAAATACCTTCAATAGCTGCAACAGTCAAAAAAGCATTTCGTAGAGCAATTGCATTTTCTATTATTATAGCCAGTGTATTTCTTATAGTACATACTGCTAAATACTTTTATGGTAAATGGGATTATTCAAGAGGATATGATATTGAAAAGGGATTTTCTGCTGGTGAAACTGACGATAATATAAATCCTTTTACACATGAGACAAACCCACCAGCAATAAAAACTTACGATTTTGGAACTGACTATGCTAAATAATTTATGTATAAGGAGAACTATTATGAAAAAGAAATTATTAAAAATACCAATGCCACTTGTTTTAGCTATTACCTTTATATTTTTATCGTCAACAAACGCATCAGCAGAAAGTATATCCACAGAAATACCATCCCTTATTACCTACTATGATGATGGCAGCTATGATATAGAAACCTGTTATACCGAAATATCGAAACCTAACCTACTTTTAAGCACTACTTCTACTTACGAAACAAAATCTTATTCAAGAAACATAGACCATTACAATAACAATAAAAATTTATGTTGGACTTACACCCTAAAAGCATATTTTACCGTTAATAAAGGGGTATCCGTAAAATACAAATCATGCACTGGTTCGCTAAAAATAATAAATAACAAGTATTCATTTTACTCAGAAAAACACGGCGGTTCAAATAATAAAGCAACTGGTACAATTCAAATAAAATATAATGGTTCAGTATCATCCCACACAACAACAATTACCTGTACAAAATATGGAAATTTTAAATAAAACAGGAGCAGCTATATGATTACAGCACGACAGATAAAAAAAATAGTAAAACAAGCTTACCCTTTCAATAAATACCCTTTTGCTGAAAGGCGTAAATTACGCAGACTTCTTACTGATGAAATATTCAGTTATCTTGAGGGACACCCTGATACTACATTTGATGATTTAAAAAAAATATTTATCAATGAAGAACTTGCTTTTTTATCTGACACACCAAAATTTCAGATTAACCTAAAAATTTTATTTTTGATTTTTATTATAATTGTTTTAATTTGTATAATTGTTATATTTATTGCTAATCAACTGCATCCACCTATATATTATTTTTAGAAAAATGTGCTTAACACTTATTAGTTATGAAATATTTAACAAAAAGACCGTATATATGATCACTTATATATGCGGTCTTTGTTATTTTTCTGTTTTATTTTCAGTTCCGAAAATATCTACCGTCCATCTATCAAAACTTCCTTATTTCTAAACGCAAAGCCGTAATGATGGATATTTTCTTTATCTACTCCACGAT
>ERZ773200.819-NODE-819-length-29814-cov-24.087301_pt1 | contig 29814 bp, 34 predicted proteins | sample MGYA00581008_ERZ773200 | MGnify/ENA primary metagenome ERZ773200 (study PRJEB29015, sample SAMEA2737770) | human gut metagenome | biome: human gut; feature: human-associated habitat; material: faeces | place: China | collected 2012 ... | reverse complement strand
GAGACCCCCGTGAGGAATCGCTCGTAGGTGAGCGTGGAGTAGCGGGAAGACTGGCGGGCGGTGTCGGTACGGTTGCCATAGCAGACGAAGTGCATGGCGTCGGTGGGGTGCATCTGGCGCGGGTAGTTGGCAGAGACGGGTCGGAGGCGGTAGGACACCTTTCCATTGTGGAAGGTCTGACCCGTCTCGCCGTCCGTGTAGTCTTCGACGGCGGTGATCTCCCAGTAGGCCGTGTAGAATCCGGCAAAACGGAAGTTACCGTGGTTGTCGTCGCTGTTGGCCTCGGCATTGTCGGCGGCGGTCTCAGAATGGAAGATGCCCATACAGAGGTCGCCGACGGCCACCGTGCCTATCTCCCCCGCTTCGAGATGGAGGAGGGCCGTGCCCGTTGCGTCGGCGGCAGGCGAGACGGAGCGGATGATGCCGCCGCCCGGGGCCCGCCACTGGTTTCCCACCTGCACGGAGACACGGTTGAAGCGCACCTCAGGCACCTCCAGGAAACGGCGTAGCGTCAGCGAATCGAGCTCCGCCGAACCGTCGGGACGGATGCGCCCACCGTGGCCCGTGAGGCCGTCGGCAAAGGTGCCATCCTCGGAAAACGTCGTTTCACCCCGCACGATGGCCACCGTCTGGACGTCGAGGCTGTCGGCCTGCAGGCTGCCGTTGACCACGGAATCGGCAGAAGCCGTGAAGCCTTTGTTGAGCGTGATGTGGCCCTCTGCCGTGTCGTCGTTGACCTTGGAGAGGAAGAGCGAGCGGGCGCTCTCCCACAGGGCGTTGATGCGGTCGGCCACCTCGTTGATCCACGCGAGGACCTGCGAGACGAAGGAGGCGGGCACGCCCGAGGTCTCCTGCCCCTGCACATGGATGGTGGTGTGGGTTGAGGATTTGCTTTTATCCTTTTTGCGGAAAAGTCTGATACCAATCATTTACGCTTTTTGATTAAAGTGAAACTCGAACCCTCTGCTACTCTTCCTTCATGCGTATCTGGGACGTGGCGGACTGGAAGTCGTAGCCGACGGCGATGACGGAGAAGGTGCGCCCGTCGAGGGCGGGATGGGTGAAGCGGGCGAAGGGCGAGGGGAGCAGTCCGTCGAAGTCGAAGGAGAGCTCGATGCGCGGGACGTGGTACTCCTGGTAGTAGGAGTCGATGTAGTCCCGCTCGGCCTTGACGGCGATGGGCGGGACGGCATCGGATGCTGCTTTGAGCCAGTCGAAGATACGCAGGACGGCGTCGCCCGTGGTGAGATCGACGGCCACGGACGGCGCTACCGTGTTGGCGCAGCCCAGCTCCTCGCACTCCGAGGTGGTGAGGGCCGAGTGGATGCGCATTTCGAGGTCGTCCTTCTTGTTGACAAAATCCTCATCCGTGTCGGACATGAAGCTGTGGGCAGAGTCGGTATCGGCTCCCGCCATGCCGTTGTCGGAGTGGAGCTCGATTTTGAGGTCGCGCACCATGATGGAGGAGACGCGCGAGAGGATGGGGACGGTGGTGGCGGTCCATTTCTCCTTGCGGAAGAAGGTGCGGTGGCGGCGTGTGATCTTGTCGAACTGCGCATTGAAGACGGGCCCGAGGATCTCGAAGTGGCCCCGCCCGCGCAGGTGGTCGGAATGGCGCACGGGGATGGCCATGCCCTTGACGTCGAGGCCGAGGGTGTAGTCGATGTTGTTCTGGATGTCGAACTGGGTGCCGATGATCTTGTCGCCGATTTTCGGGTCGAATCCGATGGTGATGGTCTGCGCATAGTATTCGTCGAGGGCCGCATCCTCGTCGCCCGGGTGGGCCGCCCGGCATTGCGCGAGCGTGCGGAAGGGCTTCCAGCTGATGTTGTTGATGTGGCCATAGCGGACCACCACCTCCTCGCCGTCGATGGTGACGGTGCGGTTGCCGTCCTCGTCGAAGTCCTTATCCTCGACGGCCACCTTGTCGCCGACACGGAGCATGCACTCCAGCGCCCCTATCTTGGAGACGTTATCGACGGAGGAGCCTACACGGGAGTAGGAGAAGGCGAGATCCTGGGCATCGTCGTCGGTCCAGGGGTAGAAGCCCTCCCAGGCGTTGAGGTAGGGCTGGGCGAGCGGGTTGTCGGACTTGACGGGCTGGGTGGAGACTGCGCCGTAGTCGGTGGTGGCCTCCTGAGGCTGGGGCTGGCTCTTGGGCGTGTCGGCCCTCCACCAGCGCATGGAGAGGCGGCGCTCGCCGTCGCGTCCCTTTACCCATCGGACAGGGTCGTACTGGGTTCGGTTGAGATAGTTGACGGACTGGCGCAGGACGGGGTTGAGGATGATGGAGCCCGATATGACGATATAATTCTTCGTTTCATCGTCGGAGGGCGAGTAGATGCCGCCCGCCGCGTTGCCGTCCCATGTGGCCACGGGCGCTGCCCGTCGGAGGTCGTCGGGCTGTGGGTAGGTGGTGGCCTCGTCGTCGATGAGGTTGCCGTTGACGGAGACCACGAGGTAGTCGGCCATCTCGACGGTGGAGGTGAGGGAGTTGTCGGTGGCCGATGCCTTGCGGTCGATCTTTCCCATGGAGAGGATGGCCGCCCCTATCTGCTTGCGCAGGAGGCCCGGTATGCGCTGCTGGTCCTGCTTCGTGCCGGTCCACTGGCGGACGCCCCCGCTGCCGTCGCCCGTGCCGATGCGCCATCCTATGGCCGACTTCGCCCAGAGAAAATACTCCACGGTGTGGGCCGCGTCGTAGGTGGTGGGCTGGTCGTTGAGCAGGGCCTGAAAGGCCTTGGAGGACGTGTCGCCCGTGCCTGCTGCCCAGAGGCTGGTGGCGTAGAGCTGCTTGCCCGTGAACATGGGGACCAGCGCGTCGGAGGACAGCGGCGAGGCCACGACGTCGGTGGTGTCGGCGGGGTTGACGTCGAGGACCAGTCGGTTGTAGGTCTCGCCCATCTCCATGTCCATGCGGGTGCCGAAGACGTTGCTGTCGGAGAGGGTCTGCGGGGAGAGCTGCTGGGTGAAGTCGGGCGCCCCACCTATGAGGCATCGCCACTGGATGGAGGGCTGCCGGAGGCTCTCCCAGGAGAAAACGAAGAAGTCGAGGCCCTGCTGGACGATGTGGAGGTTGAGAAAGCGGAGCATGTGCTCCAGGGTCTCCAGCATGGTCATGGTGTCGTCCTCGTCCTCGCCGATGAAGACCGTCTCGGCCACTCCCACCTCGGAGAGGATGGAGAAGCGGCGGGAGGCGTCGGAGGCGAGGGCCTTGCTGCCGTCGTAGTAGAGACGGTAGGGGAGATCGGCGCAGGGGGTCTCGCTGAGCAGCTGCTCGATGACGGAGAGGAAGGACCGGACGGAAGACGCCTCCCTGACCTTCTGGAAGGAGACCCCGGGCGCGCCGATGTGGGCGTAGGTAGCGTATTGCAGGGAGGAGAGGGCGTCGATGAGCGGGAGCTCGATGTCGTTGGAGAGCTGGCCGCCCGAGAAGTCCTGCGAATACTGGCGAGGCTCGACGCATCCGACGAAGCGCGTGCGGGAGGTGCCGTCGTCCTCAGCGACCGAGACCGTGACGACGGCGTCGCGGCAGGCCCGCTGGTAGAACTCGGCGCGGTAGTCGGTGGTCTCCAGGCGAAGCGTGGCCGAGGACTGGAGGACGACGTCGAAGGTGTCGTTGAGCCCGCTCTCGGTGGTGAAAGCCTCGGTGGCCGGGAACCACAGGCCCGCCTCGTCGCTGCCTATCTCTATGGAGGTGAGGGTGTCGCGGCGGGTGATGATCTCGACCGTGACGGCGAGGCCCGCGCTGTTGAGGAATGTGCCGTAGATTCTCATTTCTTCTCTTTCTCCTTCTCTTCCTTGGTGGTGTCGGTGGACAGGTTGGACAGTCGGTCGTTGACCTCGCTGAGGATGGCCTTGCGGGTGGACGAGACGTACATGGTGAGACCGAAGACGGAGCCTGCGTAGAGGATGGTCTGTGCGAAATACCACAGGACGGAATCCTCGATCGTGTAGTTGCTCAGGAAGAAGCTGAGGAACGAGAGGACGATGCCGCTGGCGAGCATGATGCAGGCCGAGGCGTACTGTATGGCTTCCTTGCGGTCTTTTGTCATATTGGCTTTTTTAGTGTTCGGCAAAAAAGGCCATATCGGCGCCGAGCATAAAAAACCCCGAGGAAATTCCCCGGGGTCTGCGTCCGTAGGCGCGGACGACTTCTGTCTTAAGTGTAACGAACAACTTGCCTAAATGGTCTCTGCCGCACGGCGGATGCGTTCGCTCAAATCGAAAAGCGCACCACGCAGTTGCTCTTTCTCATTTGCCGTGAATCCTCCGACGCCGCCGTTTCCGTCGATTCCGTTGAGCTTATGGTATAGCCATGATGCCGAACGGTCGAAATACGTGTTTGCAATCTCTCTCCATGACACGCAGAGGAGTATGTCCTGTATGCGTTGTTTTACTGCGTTGTCCTTGTCTTTCTTTTCCATAGCGATGACTGTTGATGTGGCGACCCTTGCGGGCCGCCTTGTTCTTTACTTTCGAGAGGTTATCTCATCAAACAACTCTTGTGCGTACCATAGCAACTGTGGGTAGCCGTTTGGGAAACTTCTCTTGTACATTCTGATGGCCTCAATCAGCTCATCTTCTTCTTTTGTTAGTTCTTTTTTCATTGTTCATTGCTTTCTTAAGACACTACAAAGGTACTACAAAAAATCGTACTACGCAAGTTTTTAGCCATTTTTTTATGCCAAAATCAAAAAAAATGCGGTCGCGATTCTCACGAAGGGCGGCCGCGGTGGTAAATTACACAAAAGTGTTTCCTATGACTTGAATGAAATCGCATCGTATCTTATCGAGCGCCGAGGCTGGCCACGATGCGCTGCTCGCGCTCTGAGAGCGGGATATGGATAGCCCGTTTGGCTTTGGCTTTGGCTTTGGCTTTGGCTTTGGCTTTGGCTTTGGCTATGAGGAAATGGTCGCCGAAGAGGCCTCCCCGCTTCGGATGGAGGTCGAGGGAGCGGACGCGGACGCACTCGGATCGACGGACGGCGAAATCTATCCCGCCATTGCAGATCGTCTGGAGGTCGGAGACGGAGAGCAGCTCGTCGGGCGTTTCGTAGATGGGCAGCTCCTTCTTCTGATTCTGAGACGGGCAGGCGCGTATGAGGTCGTTTAGGCGCGGGGCCGTCATCATGGCGACGTCGGGGAAGAGCGACGAGGCGAAGTTGAGACGGACGGTGGCGCCGTTCTCGAACGTGACCCCGCAGTTGATGATGACGGCGGTGGCAAAGGTAGAGACGGAGGCGATGGTCATTCCCGGCCCGAAGAGGAAGAAGGGAATGTGGCGGGCGGCGTAGAACTTGCATATTTTGGAAAATATGGAGAAGGGCGGGTTGTCGATGACGATGCCATTCTCTGGGTATTCTGCCCGCTCGTAGTCGCCACCAGGATAGAAGGGGCGGAGGATGGTGTGGGCGTCGGTGAGCTTGCCCTCCTCGCGCAGATACTGGAGCACGGCCTCATAGACGTCGGGCGGCGTATAGGTGTCGTCGGTGGTCTTGGGGAGGTCGCGAAACTTGGCGATGTAGGATTCGTAATCGTGGAAGACGATGGGGTTGCGGCTTCCGCCTTGCTGCACCTTCGGCTGATCGGACGGACGCTGGGGAGTATCTTCGGGGAAGAGGTTGAGCTGTTTCATTTTTTTGTTTTCTTGTTTTAAAAAAATGCGGTCGCGATTCTCACGAAGGGCGGCCGCGAAACGGTAAATAAGATAACACAAATTGCCTATGATATGAATAAAACAATTTTCGATGGGAAAAACGGAGGGCGGACGCATGCTGCATTCCACCCTCCTGGGCTGCCAAAGCCTCAAGTGTATCGCTATCGACGGCAGGAACGGAGGGAAGGGACTCCGAGTCTCCCTACCTCCTGCTGGCGTTCCTAAACCGTCGAAGTACGGGGTAGGTCTGAGAAAAAGAAAAGGGGTGCGCTATCCTCACGGACGGCGACACCGACTGGTAAATTGCACTGTCAATAAATCATCCTGAAAATAATCTAAACCTTAAAAAACCTATAGAATGAATGTCGGTAGGTTTGAAGAAAAAAGGGAGTACGATCCTCGCGGACACCTCCCCATTGAGTAAAAACAACCAAAAATCAATAGGTAAGTCTTGGGAATAAGGGGAAACCCGCGATCCTCGCGGAGGGCGGGGGTAATCATAACCATGAAGAGCGGTGGCCACCGCCGTGGCCTCCTTATCTCTACAAAACATTAATTGAATCTGAGTATTTAACTAAAACAAACAATTATGGATAAACATCAATCGTAAATAACACACACTAAATAACGTTTCGTCGGTCGCGGTCGGAGGATAGGAAAAGAAGGGCGCGCGGTCCTCGCGGATGGCGCGCCCAGTGGATTCTCTGCAAAATTATGAGACTATATGAAAATATAAGAATTTCCAAATAAAAGCGGGCGGGGACGAAGGAGTCGTTTGCACACTCACTCGATCGTCCCGCCCGCCCGGTTTTCCTAAGACCGCGCACTGACGTGCGGGGGAGGTTTGAAGGGGAAAACTGGGGAGGGCCTCACGGCAGTCCCCAGAAATGGTAAGTAAAATTAAAAAAATAAAACTGTCATTAGTCTTACTGCATACTTTCCAAAAATTTAAAGATTGAACATCGTGTGAATTACTCTCTGAGTATATCATTCGTCGGCGGGGACGACCTTGATGCCGTGGGCAGCGGCACGGGCCTCTGCGTGGGCCGATCGTTGCGTCTGGTGGTCGTAGCAGAGGACTGAGGCGTCGTCCTCGGCATAGAAGTAGTTGAACCTCTCGCGCATGAATCGCTTGTAACTATGTCCAGCAGGCGAGAGCTTCGCAATCTGCAGTCGTGTCTTCCGTGGCAGTCCTGACATGGCGCGGAAGCGCTCCATCTTGTAGAGGCGCCTCAGTTTCTGTCTGAACATGGGGAGGGCGGACGCCCGGAACCGGTGCGTCTCCTCCTTGGTGCGACGGCAGCCAGCCTTGTGGAGCATGTTCCTGACCGTTTCGATGGAGACCCCGAAGCGGTCGGCCATTTCCCGATGGGTGAACTCGTGGAAATGGTCGATGCACCATTGCCGGTCCTCGGCGCTGAGCTGGCTCTTCCTACTCATGGGCCTCAGGGTTGACTGTCGTCGCTTGCGGGCCGATGCCGAAGTACTGGAGCTGGTCTTCCACGCTTCCGTACAGCTCCCGCTTCTCGGGCGGCAGTTCGGCATAGGCGGCGCGGATATTCCGCTCGATGCGCTCGTGGTCGAAGATGCTGCGCGTCATGTCCAGGAAGACGTACTCGGCCATGTCGCCAATCTTCGCGTCATACTTAGCTATGTCGATGCCGTACTTCTCGCGCAGGAGCCTCTTGGCGAAGCTGATGACGTCGTGGAGGGCGAAGCGGCGGTATGGCTTGGCCCAATTGATGCCCGAGAGGCTGAACTCGGTCTTGATGATTTTCTCCGTCACGGTCGTCTGATAGACTGCCGTGGCGCAGATCTGCGCCACGAAGGCCATGTCGAGGGCCGTGGCGGGCTCGTGCTCCTGCTTGAAGACGTCGTAGCAGGCGGAGCGGAGCTTCTCGATGGCCGCCGACTGGTCGCCGACGACGCAGCCGTTGTAGATCTCGATAAAATCCTTGTCGGCGAAGCGCTGGTGGTAGGTGGTGGCCTGTCGGAGGGCGTTCTTCATCCGCCGGAAGTAGTCGGCGGTGGTGGCGTCCTGCTGGGCTGGGCGGTGGAACCTGAACCAATCGACGCAGCCGAGGTAGGCCTGATAGACTACTTCCGCCACGCTGCCGGCGTGCATGATGAGGAAATGCTCGAGTTTGTAGCCCGAGTCCGAGATCTGCTCGCCGCTCAAGCGGGCTGGCACCGTCAGCTGGAAGGAGACGCCGCGGTCGTCTTTCAGCCTGATCGTGCGGAAGGCCTGGAAGTGGCTCAGCTGGCCCATGCTGCGTATCTGGAAGCCGCTCATAGGTCGCCTCCTTCCTGCTGCTGATTGTCGCGGCGCATGCGTCCGAGGATGAGGGCGATGATCATGGTCACGCCGATGGCGAAGAGCATGAGGGCGAGGATGACGACGGTGATGGTGGGGAGCAGCACCCATGGCCAGGGCCAGCTGACGATGCCGAGCAGTCGGAGGGCGAGGGCGAGGGCCTGGAGGATGATGAATGCGGTGAGCGTGTTGCGCATAGTTTTTGTAATTTTTCTAAATGCTAAAACGAATAGTTGACGGAGAGGCCCGCGCGGGCGAGGAAGCAGCGCTTACCCGTGGCGATGCGTACGCGGCGGGTGATCTTGCTCTCGTTGTTGACGGAGTTGCGCTCGGACATGTGGAGGAGCATGATGTCGCGGGTCTGGGAGAGGTCGGCTGAGCGGAGGATGGCGACGGCGTTGGCCACGGATAGGTGGCTCTGCCTGATGCGGTCCTTCTGTGCCGAGGGGATGTCGGAGAGGTGGAGGATGTAGTCGTCGTAGTTGGCCTCCAGCATCCAGTGGACCACGCCCGTGAACTGGTAGGGCGTGTAGCGCATGCCCTGGGGCGTGAGCTCTTCGCGTGAGAGCGACTCGCAGTCGGTGGCGAAGAGGATGCGTCCCGTCTCGGGGTGGTCGATGACGAAGCCGACGTTGGGGCATCGGGTGCCGTCGGGGTCGTAGTGGATGAGCGGGAAGGGGAGCACGCGGAAGCGCCCGACGGTGGCCCATCGGCCCGGGGTGATGGTGGTGGAGAAGGGGTCGTGGATGGCGCATCGCTCCATGACGTCGGCCGTGGCGAGCACGGGGACGCCGCCCTCCGACCACTGGCGCGCATAGGCTGCGTGGTCGGCGTGGCGGTGGGAGACCAGGAGGCCCGCGATGCGGGAGAAGTCGGACCCGAAGCAGGCGTACATGCGGGCCTCGGGGCGCACTCCCGCCTCGATGATGAGGGCCTCGGTGGGAGAGTGGAGCAGGTAGCAGTTGCCTGCCGACCCGCTCCCGAAGACTGTCATCTGCATAGGCTACACGGGACACTTACGGGTCTTGGCGTCGCCGTTGGCGGCGGTGTCGCTGCCTATCTCCACGGCCTCTGCCTCCTCTGCCTCGTTGGCCGCCTGCTCGAAGGGGTCGAGCGGGGCGGTGGAGGCCGAGCGGGGCTGGAGCGCTTGCTGGCCGGGGGCGGGGGTGTTGGCCTGATCGCGCTCGGTGGTGGCCGTCTGCGTGGCCATGAAGTCGTCGCGGTCGTCGGATTCGGAGGTGAAGCCGTCGGCGGTGGAATCGAGGGCGATCTTGCAGGCGCGGGCTATCACGGTCTTCTTGGCCATCTGGTCGGTGAAGTTGCGATGGGCGGCGCTGGTGCCCTTGGCCGCTCCCTGTCCCCAGGCTGAGCGGATCATGTCGAGGGTCATGACCTCGATGTGGCGGGAGCCGTCGCGCATGATGACGACGGCGTAGGCTGCCACGATGTTGGCGGGGGTCATGTTCTGGATACTGGTCTTGTGGGAGACGAGCTGGTAGCGTCCGTCCTCGTCGACGGTGTAGGTGAACTCGTCGCCCTTATAGACCACCTGGGCGTTGACCGACTTGATGTCGGTGTCGCGCTTGGCCCGCATGAGCTTGCCGGTGTACTTCTCCCAGAAGGTGAGCTGATTGCCCGTGGGGATGAAGTAGCAGTGGTGCATGGGATGCTCGCCCCGGATCACCATCTCCAGCAGGCAGTTGGCTATGCTGGCGCTGGAGCAGGTCTGCGTGACGGGGCGGTCTGCCTTGTCCTTGATGCTCTGGATGTAGAGCCAGGCCGACTTGAGGGCGTTGCCGACGTGGTAGCCGTCGGGGAGGGTCAGCTCGTTGGCGGCCTCCATCGTGGCGACGCGGTGGAGCACCTGGTCGGCGATGGAGCTATCCTTGACGGTGGCCACGGCGGTGGGCTTATCAGTTGGTTGTGCTGTCTGTGTCATTATTTTTCTGCTTTTGTTGTTTTTGCATTTCTTTCAAAATGCCCGGGACCTCGTGCTTGAGGTCATTCTTGCAGGCTTCCACCTCGCAGTTTGCAAAATGGCCATTGCGGAAGGCCTCGGACGTGAGGGCGAGGTAGATGTTGGCGACGTGAAGGGAAATTAGGTCATTTAGCTCGTCGAAGTTGATCTCTACGGGGTCGCTCGGTTTGAGGCCTTGGGTCCTTTTATCAAGCGTCTCCATGATCGAAGCGGTTTTCTTGATGGTTTTCAGTGCGGCGATCTTATAGACGCCGGTGTCCAACAAATCGTCATTTAGCGCTTCGTTTACGATTCTCTGAGCTGAGTTAGTCTCTTCCATTTTCTTGCACCTTTTTGTGTATTTCTTTTTGTATTTCACGAAGAGCCTGAGGCATCATTCTTCTGCAAAACGAATGGCGGAACTCGGAATCCGAAGCGAGGCGGAGCGTCGTGACGAGCATAGCTTTCTTTAGGCTGTTGAGCTCTTCGAGCGTACAGGATACAGGCTCACCTTTCGCGGCCTGTGCCATTTTCTTGTTAATCGAATCCATGGCGTCATTCGCCATTTGCATTTCATCGCAGCGCCATTTATCAATATTCACTATTTCTACCTCTGAGCCGCTCTCGTCGGTGTCGTTGTCCTCTTCTGTCTCGTCAGCGTTCTCGTGGGATTGATATACCTTGCCGACACAGTCGCTGCAGAAGATTTCACGGAAGGATGGCAGGAAGCAGGCGATGCAGAGGTTGCCCTGGTAGTATTCCACGACCTTGAAAAAATCGCCACAGGTGATGCTCATCGTCTCGTCTGATTCTCCGTGGCTGGCCTCGGTCAGGTATTCATCTACGAGGTCGGCGTTTCTTTTGACATCCTGCAAACTGTCGAGAACGATATGTTTTTCGGATGGCGGAAGGTTCTCTAATTCTTCTTTGCTCAGTCCGATGTTCATTTCAGTTGTTTTCTTCATTTTCTATAGTTTTTTGTCGGTTTATTCGAAAAGTGATGACGGTGCGATCTGCTCGACGTTGAGCTTCTTGGCCGGCGAGACCTCCAGGAGGATCTGCTGGCCGAGGGTCGGGGCCACCTTGTTGACGGCCTCGGCGTTGTCGATGACGATGGGGGCAACGATGTTGTAGTGGCGGGCGAGGGCGTTGATCAGCTCCAGTCCCGCGTTGATGCGCTCGGAGGTGGAGAGGCCCGAGTAGGGCACGCCATCGACGCTGAGCTCGCAGTGGCCCACTTCGCGACCGTTGAGCAGCTCGCGGCTGAGGCGGAAGCGGACGGAGGGGAAGAGCTCGTTGACGCGCTTCTGGAGGTCGTTGGCCTCCATGAGCTGGAGGCGCTCGGCGGCTTCGAGGCGGGTCTGCATCCTGGCTATATCGCCGGAGAGGGTCGTGCGCTGCTTCTGCAGCTCTTTCTCACGGCGGACGTACTCGTCTATCTGCTTGCTGCGGTCGATGGTCTGCTCCAGCAGTCGGAGCTCCTTGCGGTAGGCCTGCTCCTCGGTGCGGAGGGCGGCGAGCTGGGGCGGTTCCTGGGCCTGCGTGGTCTGCTCCAGCTCCTTCATGCGCTGGTCTATCTCGCCGGAGAGGCGCTGCCAGTCGGCGGCGTCGTGGTAGTCGGCCTGCTCTATCGGCTCGGCCTCGGCCTTGCTCAGTCGCTCGCGTGCCTCAGGCATCAGTCGCTCTGCCGTGGCCATCTCCTCGCGGGCGGCGGCGCTGAGGTCCTGGAGGCGCTGCTTGGAGGCTGCGAGCTTCTTGCCCTCTTCGTCGAGGGCGTCCTGCTGCTGCATCTTGCGCTCGTTGAAGCGCATCTCGGCCTCCACGCGCTTCTGGTCGGCTTGGTCTTGCGGCAGGGGCTGGCCGCAGGTGGGGCAGACGGCCTCCTCGGCGTTCCATGAGAACGACAGTCGCTCCACCTCCTCCCATCGGCGGCGGAAGTCTTCCAGCTGCTGCTCCAGGTCCTTGAGACGGCGCTCGTGCAGTCCGAGCATGGTCTTGGCGGCGGTGTGGCGCTCCTCGGTGGCCTCCAGCTCCTCCTTGGCCTTGCAGACCAGCGACTGGTGGAGCGTGCGGGTCTCGCGGTTCTGCTTCTCGATGCGGTCCTCGATGGCGGCGCGCTGCTGGCGTAGCTGCTGGATGTAGGCGCGCTGGTCGTTGTAGCGGGCGTTCTCGGCCCTCACCACCCCGGCCATGCTGTCTATCTCCTGCGTCACCTGTCGCAGTTTCTCCTCGATGCCCTTGGCGTGGCGCTGGGCCGTCTTGCCGTCGGCGCCCTTGGCCTTCACCAGCTCGATGAAGCCCTGCACCTCGGAGATGCGGACGGGGATGAGCTCCTGCTCCTTGCGCGTGCGCTGGAGGTCGTAGGCCAGTCCCTGACGATACTGGTCGAGGGAGCGCTGGCCGAGCTCGTCGACCACCTTCATCGCCTCCTCGTCCTTGGCGGCTATCTCGGCCAGGGTGCGCGTGCCGACGATCTTCACCAGCAGACGGTACTGCTGGTCCATCGGCAGCGAGGGGAAGTAGTCGGGCGTGGTCAGCGCGCGGAAGAGTTCCTCCTTGACGATCGTATCGACGTGGGACGAGAAGTCGGAGGACGGCAGCGGGCGCCCGTCGATGTAGCAGGTGGTCTGGTGGCCGTCGAGCTGCTCGGTGGTCATGCCTCGCTTCTGTACCCACTTCTCCTGACGGCGGCGGCGAAGCGTGGTCGGCTGCCCGTCGATGAGCATCTCCAGCTCCACGCTCACGTCGAGGTTGTGGATGATGCGGCCCTCGTCGTCCACGGGGTCGATGGGGAATGCGGTGCGCCGACGGCTGTCCTTGCCGAAGAGCACCCACGTGATGGCGTCGGCCACGGACGACTTGCCCAGGCCGTTGGCACCCGAGATCCTGACGGACCGTCCTTCGAGGTTGGCCTCGAAGCTGACCAGTCCGCGGAAGTTGCGGATGCGAATTTTCTTAAACTTGATTTCCATAATTTTTCTTATGCTTGGTTGGTTGGTTTAGATTCTTTCATAGACCGAGAGGCCCGTCTGGCGCTCGAAGAGCTCGTGGACGCGGCTCCAGAATCGGGAGAAGGTCTCGTTGCCGTCGTGGCGTTTCAGTATCTCGGCATAGTTCTGGCATTTCCACCTGATGTAGGCGGGCGACTGCACCCGTCCGTAGCCGTTGCCGGCGTGCTGGAGGGTGTGGCCCTGCGGGCGGTCCTCCTGGGGTCCCAGCGGGTCGTAGCCCGGGCAGGTGGGCAGGTCGGGCGTCAGCAGCTTCTGGCAGCGCCGTGCCTCGTTTTTGCGGTCCAGCGTCTTGTGCTGGCAGGTGGCGCAGCAGCATCGGATGGTGATGCCGTGTGGGTTGCGGATGTATCTTTCCATGTTTTGGATTTGTTACTTTGCTTAAAAATTGCCGCTGACGGGCCTGTAGCCGCTTTTGCGGGCATTTCTCCCCGTCGGTGGGCAATCTATCGCCTCGCTTCGTTTTCTTCGCTCTGCGGCGTGTTTCTGCGCTTTTTGTCGAAATGGCGGCGGATGACCTCGCCCAGATAGGCGGCGGCCTCCCGCTCGGAGGCGCATCGGATGGCCTGGCGCACGTTCTCGGGCGTGAACACTTCGCAGAGGCCGACGCGCAGGCCGCCGTAGTAGGTCTCGCCCACGGCTTCCACCTCTTGGCGGTCCCGCTCCTCCTGCTCCCGCTCGGTGCGGCTGTCGGGGTCTCCGGGCACGCGCCTCACGAAGTGGCTATCCCTGCAGAAGCCATGGACGAAGAGCGGGTGCTCCGTGGCGGCTCGGCGGACGTAGCGGGCCAGCGCGACCAGGCCGTCGCCCTTGCCGCCTTCGGGATGGTCTCGGGATGCGTTCGGGACGGAGGCGCGGTCGGCGGCCTCGTGCCATTTCTGAGTGAACCGCTGGAAGCCCGAGACGACGTCGTTGAGGTCGAAGGACGAGAGGCTGCGCTTGTAGTCGCCGTAGTTGGCCGCGTAGCTCATCAGCTGGTAGAGCGTGCAGCGGCGGGAGTAGCGGCCCATGAACTGACCCACGGCCAGCTCCACGGCCTGCTGAGAGACGTTGAACGAGGCCGACGAGAGAGAGGCCAGCCCGCTGATGGCGTTGCGGACAATGGCCCTCGGCAGGTCGGCGTCGTGGTAGAGCGTCGCCACGTCCTGGAGCGTCGGGCAGGGTCTCACGGCCACACGCCCGTCGATAGGACCGGCGAAGCGCTCCCAGTGGGTCGGAGCAAACCAGGCGTAAACGCTCGCGCCGTCGGGAAACTTCATCAGGAACGTGCTCCACTCATGACTTTCTGGAGTATTTTGCACGGTCGGCTTCGAGGGCGGCTGATAGGTCGGAGTGTCGTACATGGGCGGTTGTTCTTTGTTGGTTCTTCTGTTTCTCGAAATGGCGACGGGCCCAGTCGTAGAAGTGCTGGCGATAGTGGCCCGTGTCTGTGTGCGGCGTCTTCTTGGCGTTCACCTCAGAGGTGAAGACGGCGAGAAGGTCGAGGAGGGTGCGCTCGTTGGTGTGGAGGTTGCTCGTTGCGTACTGGATGAAGTCGGCGTCGTTGGCTATCTCCACGCGGTAGCGGTTGTTGTCGACTTCCGAAAATTTACTAACGACTTCACGCGCATGAGGAGGAAGAGGAGAGAGTAATGAGGTATTATCCTCATTACTTCTTCTTCCCTTCTTGTTATTCCTATTATTATGGGGCTGTTCAACTCTTGGGCCACGAAGCGGTCCACTTACTTTTTGCTTACTTTGGTAACTATCATAGTTACAGATAGTTATAGTTGTCCCGTGCTGGTCCACTTGAAGGTCCACAAAGCGGTCCACCTCAAGTCGCCTCAGTCTTCGCATTACGGAAGTCTCTGACATGTTGAGAGCCTCGGATAGTTTTTTTTTACTCGTTAAAACTTGCCCCCGCTTGATAGTCAGTCCTTTATATTTCCTATCCTCGTGCGTGGCCGTCAGCAGCAGATGGACAAGCAGATGCACCATGTGGGCGTCTCCGTACCACTCCCACTCCAGCAGCTTCCTGTGGAGCTTCACCCAGCCGCCGCCCGGACCTGTCGGATGCTCGGAGGATGGCGTGCGCATGATGTGTGGGAGTATTTATCGCAATAGCTTTATCGTCGCGGTTACTATCAGTGACACTACGTTGATTACGAGCGCGACCCACGCAAGTATCTCAGAGTTGCGGGCGCGGTCGTCGAGGTCATTCTTATCCATGACTATTCCCTTTCTTTTGGGTTATGGTTGCGATGATGTCGGACGCTTCCGCCCGGCCACTCTGCGTTTGTGGTGGCTTGTGACACCCAGACCGTGAGGCCTGGCCGCATTAGCCGGACTTTGATATAGGAGCTACACCGCGCCAATGACCTGGCGGGTCGCCTCAACCTACGTTCATCCATCGTCGGCTATGTCGTGCCCGCTCTTTGCGGACTGCTCCCGATGCTACTTCCTACGCTCACCGACGACCTGTAGTTAGCCGCCGACCCTTGCGGGCGGTAGTACGACCTCATCTCGTTGTGGATGGCTTGCGCGTGCGCCAGCAAGCGGGCGGCCTGTCTTCGATGAGCCGACAGGCGGGCTCTATGGGTTGGGGTGGCTTATTCGTGGGCTACTTCCCGCGCATCTCGCGCCACAGCTGGGCGATCGTGCTGCCCATCATGCCGAGCAGAAGGGCGAGGAGAACCGCTAAGATGATTGTATGTACCATTTTTAACACATTTTTTGGCTCGCTCGAACCAATTTAAGACTTGTTAATTTTTCGAGAGGGGGGCGTCAGAAAAAATGCCCCCGTCGAGGATGATACCCACCCTCCGCACCTTTCGACGCGCGAAAATTCAATTTCCAGCCCCCGTGGGGGTTGCCTCGTTCTTGCGTGCTGGAGGTATGCGCCGCCGCTCTGTCTGAGATCGCATGTGCTCCTCGACGAGGGTCTCCTTGCGAAACATCACGCGGCAGGCTTTCGCCTTCCCGATCTTGACGTGGGTGAAGTAGGCCTTCTGTCTGAGCAGGTAGTTTTTCGTCAGTCCTACGATCTTGGCGGCCTCTTCGGCGCTCACCCACGTCCATTGCTCCTCGGGCTTCTCCGCCCGTCGCTTCTTGACGAAGGGCAGCACCTTGGCCAGTACGGCCTCCGCTACGTCCTCCACCAGTCGGCGATATTCAATTCTTGACAGTTCCATCGGCGCCCTCCTTCCTCTTGCGGGTGATCGTCATCCGCAGTTGCTCGTAGTCGCACCGGACCGCGAATCGGCAGTCCAGCACATGTTGCGACCTGTATATGAGCGACGTGGCGTTGATGATGTCCCGGGCCGCAGGCAGCTCGAAGGTCCGAGCCTTGCCGAATGGCAGCGCCCGGAGCTGCTCGCGGGTCATCTTCTCTATTGCTATCGGTTTCATATTCTTTTCTTTTGGGTGTGGGTGAGAGTGGGGCGGACGTTCCGCCCCGTCGTGCTACTGGAGGCTTTTCACCAGATATTCATAGTCCTCGTCGGAGAACAGGCTGCTATACCTGGCCTTGCACTGGATGAAACGCCGTGGTCCGATGCTCTCCTCTATGATATCCAAGGCGTCCGCCAGGGGCTCCAGCGTGTCCTCATGATAGCTTTGCATCACGCGGGGCGTAATGGCGTCGATGCAGTCGATGTTTCTTTTGGCCACGCGTCGAATGTTGCTGATTACTCTGGCCATCATTCCTAACAGCCTTGGCATGTCCTCGGTGTAGAGCTTGCAGAACTCCTGCTTGTCCATGTTCGGCAGTTCCATGTATGCACTGTTCACTTTCTCGAAGTCCTCATCGCTCATCTCGAAGATGGTTGTGAGCTTCTGAAACTCTTCCTTTGTCATAGCTTTATTTTTTTTTGATGTTACTTTTTTGTACTGATTTTGTTGCGCGGACGGCAGGAAATGCCTATCTTTGCAAATGGGTAGTCAGTCATATGACCAACCACGGGTGCAAAGATAGACCTTTTTGATCTTTCGTGCAAACTTTTAGGTCTTTTTCGGTCTATTTTTTAATGTTTTTAACGGTTAGATTATGGAGAAAACTATGTGTTACACGGAAGAATTGCGTAAATTCTTTGATAATCAAGGGATTACACAAAAAGCCATTGCGCAACGTATGAATGTGGACCCAGCCTACATAAACAAGCTGCTGAATGGTAAAAAGGCTTTTGGAAGGAATACGGCGAAGCAGTTTCAAGACCTTTATGGTCTATCTTCTACATGGCTCCTGACTGGTGAGGGTCCTATGCTGGCCTCTGACTTGTCCGGCTCGGTCCATCAGCAGAGCTCGGGCGACTACTCTCCGAACGGTACAGGCAACGTGGTGGGCGGTGTCGGCGGTGGAGCGGTGGAAGACATGGCCACGGCCCTGCGAAAAGCCCTCGGAACGATAGAGACACAGAGCAGCACCATCAGCACGCTCACGGAGATCATCCAGGAATTGAGGCAACAGATCAATGAGAATAACAATTTAAAGAAAGGATAAAAATGAAAACACTTATCATAGAAGAATGGGAAGACCTTCCCGTCGAAGAGAGAAAAAGGAGAGTGGCCATAAGAATGGCTAATCTCGGGAAATATAAAGGGCTCGTCGAAATCAAAGACCCTCGACTTCTTGGCGCATGAGGTTATGGTAGGAGTAATATGGATGTGTACCTTGGTGTCGCTCATCGCCATCATCGGCGTGGCCTATTTTCATCACCAGGACACGAAGACAGACAGAAAGGAGTAGGGCTTTATGTACTATTTAGGACTCGTGCTTTCATTAGCACTCGTGATCGGTGTCGGCATCCTTATATGGTTCCGCACCCCGAATGGCAAGAAGTGGCTCGCAAGCCTCTGACAAAATCAAAGAAAGGACAAAAATATGGCAAAGAAGAAATTATTTACCACCAACCCCGAGGTGCTTGCACTCCTTGAAAGAATCAAGCAGGACGAGAAAAACGGGACGAGAAGATACAATAAGCTGGGCGAGTGGATGCGCACCAGGGAGTGTGCTCCGTTCACCTTCGACAAAAAGGACATGAAGTATATAATGAGATGAGGTTCTACCTCGACACTAATATCAAATTTAAGAAAGGGTAAAAATATGGCAAAGAAGAAAATTTATACAAAGGAGGAACTATTGGCAAAAATGCCGAAAAGGATGAACAAGTTAGGGGAATGGTATTTCTCTGACGATCCTAACAAATTGCAGGTGGTCATTCACGACATGAGAGCAGTTTTGAGATGAGGTTCTACCTTGATACCAACATTCTGATTTACTTGCTAAGGGCTGAGCGCGACGAGCTCTGCCCCGACGTCTTGTCAGTCATTACCAACTACGAGAGCATCATGCTGACGAGCACAGTATGCGTGCAGGAGCTTATCCATCTTTTCCAGATAGGGAAAATCACGCTTACCAAAAGAAATCGTGATACCGATTTGGAAAAGGTTCCAAAGTGGCTGGACGATTTGGGTATTCGCATAGTCCCCGTCGGTGTTCCTCATCTACAGAGGCTGGCGGGTCTTCCTATGTTTGATGACCACCGAGACCCTAACGACCGCCTCATAGTGGCCCAAGCCATCAGCGACCGTGTGCCCCTCATCAGCTCTGACAGGAAGTTCGAGAGATACCGTTCCTGCGGCCTCGATTTCATGTTCAACGAGCGATAAGTCTATACATAATCAGTACACTACCGCCACTTCGTGCCCTATGGTTTTGCAAAGTGTTGAAAATAAAGATATTGGCGTTTTAGAAAGCCATCGTTTAAAAGCCCTCACTTTCCGCTGAATTTGGAAGGGTTTTTGCCCTTCCTTTTTTACGGCTTAAATGATTAATTTTTAAGCGTTTACGATTTTATTTCTTTTGACTTGTGTACATGCTTAGAGAAATAGAAATCAATCAAGAAATATAGAAAGTTATGGAGAAGTTTCCGAGTTTTAGCTGGTGCATTGACAGAAGGAAGACGCTGGCAAAGACGGGTGTGGCAAGTGTGGAGATGCGCGTGACGTATATGCGGAAGAGCAAGGTGATGGCTACATGGACGTCAGCTGGTGGCCGTGATCGGCAACGAGCGGAAGGCGAGAGGCAAGGCCGGCTGGCGTCTGCCGTGGGGAGTAGGACCGGCGCTTTGTACTTAAACCTAAACCGCCATTGGTGCTCTGTAGAAGAACCAGTGGCGGTTTCGTATTATGGGCGACTACAGGAGTCTTGTCTCAAAATCTCCAGCATCTTGGTCTGCAACACTACTCTCTCGCTTTGCTTCGCAACGTAAAGATCGTACTGTGTCTGAATATTTATAAGAAATTCTGCAGAAATGCCGAGGGCGTTTCCTATCAATAATGCCATCTCGGGTGTCAGTGCACGCTTCCCTTTTATGACGTCATTCAGATTGGATTTCTGTATGCCAGTGAGCTTGGACAATTCGCTCTGCTTCATGTTGCGTGCAGCGAGCTCGTCCTTAATCACCTCGCCCACATGAGTTGCCTCAAATGGCACCGCCTGATTAAAACTATACTTAGTCATAATGATGTGATATTTCTAATAATTCTATTTCCGTAATAACAATGCTTCCATCAAGTGGAGAACTCTTGAAGATCAATCTCCAAGCGCCATTACAACGCACCGACTCTTGTCCTTTCCTGTCGCCATGCAACGCTTCGTAATTTAACCCTTTCAAGCGGAAGAGGTCTTCGATTCGCCGGGCAGCCTTCATGTAGTCAACGGCTTTCTTGTACCCCTTTATCACTTGAACGGGCAATCTCCTGTATCTCTTGCTTGATGTTTTGCCATTTTCATATAATTCGAGTAACGCTTCGTCTTCTGATGTTATGTTCATTGATGTGCGGCCAAGTTTTGACGGTTCAAAGATAGTGTTTTTATTTTGGTTATCAAAATTGATAACGGATTATTATTGCGTTTATAGGTATTTTTAACGAATGGAGCATTAGATAAATCTTTCCGTCCTGCCACCGAGGAAGTCATCGAAAAGAGAGGTGTCGTTTACTACGAGGGCAAGCCGGCCCATGTTGCAATGGTTATACACAGTGGTGAGCAGGTTGGCGCAGCTCAACAACAAGGCGCAAGCCCTACCATCAATATTCATGTCCTCTATGAGGAATAGCGTCAAAGAGAGATGGGATACTTGGCCCCGGGGTGAAAGGATGAGGTCAAGTATCCCATAGATTATAATCCCGTCTGCAGGCTGACAGTCGTCAGTTGGCGGCTGGCGTTAGCGAGCAGAGGATGTCGGCAGGCTGCGGCCGCCAGCAGGCGGGAAGAGTAGGGGAGAGATTACTTCTTCTCCGGCACGCGCTCCAGGGCGGTGGTGAGCAACTTCCAGAACGGCTCTACCGTAGCCACCTGTGCGCGCTCGCTGGTCGTATGCGGAGAGAGGAGCGTCGGGCCCATGCTGACGACGTCCATACCCGGATACTTGCTGAGGATGACGGAGCACTCCAGTCCGGCGTGGTCAGCCTGGACGGTAGCCTCCTGGCCGTTCTGCTCCTTGTAGATAGCCTTGAGCAGGTTGAGGATCTCGCTGTCGGGGTTCGGATCCCAGCCACCGTAGGGTGCGGTGAACTCCGTCTTCATGCCAGCCATGCTGAAGCAGCTCTCGAGCGTGCGGCAGAGATACTCCTTCATGTCCTCGCGGCTGGAGCGCGTGAGGATCTTGAAGGCAGCCTTGCCGTTCTCGATGTCGATGATGGCGAGGTTGGAAGAGGTCTCCACCACGTTGGGATAAGCCGGAATCATGCGCAGCACGCCGTTGTGGCAAGCGTAGATCGCGTCGATGAGGTTGTCCTGGATCTCAGAGGGCAGCAGCTCGGCGGGCTTCTCCACCGGCTCCACGAAGAACTCGACGTTCTTCTCGATGCCCTTGAACTCATCCTCGATGAGCAGGCGCTGATCCTCTACCAGTTTCTTCAGTGCCTCCACCTTGTCGGCAGCGAGGGCGAGCACGACCTCTGCCTTGAACGGGATGGCGTTGCGCATGTTGCCACCATGCCATACGGCCAGGCGAGCGCCCAGCTGCTGCACGGCCTTGCGTACGAGGCGCACCATCTCCTTGTTGGCGTTGGCGCGGCCACAGTGGATCTCCAGGCCCGAGTGGCCACCAAAGAGGCCCTTCAGCGTCACGCGGACTGCCGTCTCCTCGTTGTTGGCGACCGGCTGATACTCCAGCTTGGCGGTGATGTCAATGCCACCAGCAGAACCGATGACAAACTTGCCCCAGAGCTCTGAGTCGAGGTTCATCAGGATATCGCCGCAGAGCTCACCCTCGGGGAGCTCGTTGGCACCAAACATGCCCGTCTCCTCGTCGCGGGTGATCAGACCCTCGACCAGACCGTGCTTGAGGTCCTTGCTCTCCATGACAGCCATGATGGCAGCCACGCCCAGACCGTTGTCAGCACCGAGCGTCGTGCCCTTGGCGCGCACCCAGCCCTCCTCGTCGATATAGGTCTCGATGGGGTCGGTCTCGAAGTTGTGCGTGCTGTCCGGTGTCTTCTGCGGCACCATGTCCATGTGGGCCTGCAGCACGACGCCCTTGCGGTTCTCATAGCCAGGAGTGGCCGGCTTGCGCATGACGATGTTGCCGCCAGCGTCCTGGAATGCCTCTACGCCGACGCGCTTGGCGAAGTCGAGCAGAAACTGCTGTACTTTCTCTGCGTGGCCTGACGGGCGCGGAATCTTGGTCAATGCGTCGAAGTTGCGCCAGATGCACTCCGGCTTTAGGTTTTTGATCTCTTCCATAGTTATTTTATTGTTTTGCGGAGCGGTGGAGCGAGTCCGGCCACTACCTGATTAGACAATTTCTTTTTTCTGTTTTCTCCGCTGCAGGTATCGGTCCCCTTGCGGTTTTCCCCCTTGCGGTTCTCCTCCTTGAAGTTTTTCTGCTGCGTGGTTTTTCCCTGCGGCTTTCCCCTGCAGCCTCTCCTCCTCGTGGCTCCTCTACGTGGCTTCCCCCAGCGACTTTCTCCTATCGGTTGTCCGCCGCTACGGCCGCGGGCTGCTGCCCCTGCTTGCGCTTCTTCATAAAGGCCAGCACGATCCAGGCGTAGATGCCGAGCAGGACCACGAGCAGCGTCTGCACCGTGTGGACGATCAGCACGAAATAGAGGGCCGGCGCATAGGCGACGCCATAGAGCATGAGCATCGTCTTGACGGCGAAGTGCCAGGGTCCGGCGCCGTTGGGCGTGGGGACGATGACCGCTATGGATCCTACGACGAAGCAGACCAGCGCGCAGGTCAGTCCCAGGCTCGCCGTCTCCTTGAAGCAGAAGAAGGTGAGGTAGAAATGGAGGAAATAGCTCGCCCAAATCGCCAGGCTATACAGGATGAACAGTGGAACGTTGCGCACGCCGCGGAGCGAGGTGATGCCGAGCCAAATCCCCTGCAGCGTCTCCTTCACCTTTTTATATATGGAGAGCGTGCGGAGGAAGAAGTAGGCGAAGACCAGCGTGGCGACGGCACAGATGGCTGTGACGATCCATCCCATCGTGGAGAAACTCGACAGTACGTCGTCGATGCGTGTGCCCGTGCGCGAGAAGAATGTGCCGAAGACGTGGAGCTGCATGAGGAAGGCCAGTCCCGTGATGATCGCGACGATCAAGGTGTCAACAACGCGCTCCGTCACCACCGTGCCGATAGCCTTGGGAAAGGACGTGCCGTCCCATTTGCGGAGCACCCCGCAGCGCGCCACCTCGCCCACGCGGGGGATGACGAGGCTCACGGCGTAGGAGAGATAGATGGAGAGCACGCAGACCCGCTTGCGCGGATGCTCGCCGATGGGCGTGAGCGCCTGCTCCCAGCGCCAGCCCCGGAAGGCCTGCGCCAGTATGCCGAAGGGCAGGGAGAGGACCATCCAGGTCCAGTTCATCTCGTTGGTCAGCACCTCCCGGATGCTGCCGAAATCAAAGTCCCGGTACATCCAGTAGAGTATCGCGCCACCCAGCAATAGGGGCAGCGCCACCTTCACAACGCTATTGACATGCTTATTACTGTCCATTTCGGAGAGCAAAGATAGCCTTTTTCTTTCAAAGTACGGATTATTTTTCCTAACTTTGTGGCCGAATAAAGAAAAATTAAGAAAAAGATGAAGTCCGTTAAGCCCAAAAAGCATCTCGGCCAGCACTTCCTGACCGATTTAGGCATTGCCCGCCGCATCGCCGACACCGTGGACGCCTGCCCCGAGATTCCCGTCCTGGAGATTGGTCCCGGCATGGGTGTGCTCACCCAGTATCTTGTCGAGAAGCCCCGCGAGGTCAAGGCCGTGGAGATCGACAAGGAGAGCGTCGCCTATCTCTACGACCGCTTCCCGAAGTTGCGCGACAACATCATCGGCGACGACTTCCTCCGCATGGACCTCACGACCCTCTTCGACGGGCGCCCCTTCGTCCTCACGGGCAACTATCCCTACGACATCTCCTCGCAGATCTTCTTCAAGATGCTCGACAACAAGGACTTGATCCCCTGCTGCACGGGTATGATCCAGCGCGAGGTGGCCCTCCGCATGGCGGCCGCGCCGGGCTCCAAGGCCTACGGCATCCTCTCCGTCCTCACACAGGCGTGGTACGACGTGGAGTATCTCTTCACCGTCGATGAGACCGTCTTCAATCCGCCCCCCAAGGTCAAGAGCGCCGTGATCCGCATGACGCGCAACGGCGTCCAGAAGCTGGGCTGCGACGAGCGGTTGTTCAAGCGGCTGGTCAAGGCCGTCTTCAACCAGCGGCGCAAGATGCTGCGCGTCAGCCTGCGCCAGTTGTTCCAGGGCCAGCGCCCCGAGGACGGCTTCTTCCAGCGCGACATCATGACCAAGCGGCCCGAGCAACTCAGCATCGCCCAGCTGGTCCAGTTGACCAATGAGGTGGGCGAGCAACTGCAAAAGATAGAAAAATCGGCTGGTGGAGGAGAAAAAACCGCCGATTCTGTTGCACAACTGTGATATTATGGCTATATTTGCCGAAAAATTAAGAAATAAAGAATAAGTAAAGACCAATGTTAGACGTAAAACAGACTTTGAAGGATGCCGAGGAGCGTATGGAGTCGGCCATCCTCTACCTCGACGAGGAGCTTGCCCACATCCGCGCCGGACGCGCCAACGTGGCGATTCTCGACGCCGTGCGTGTGGATTCCTACGGATCGAAAGTGCCACTGAATCAGGTGGCTACCGTCTCCACCCCCGACGCCCGCACCATCGCCATCCGTCCCTGGGACCGCAAGGCCATCCGCGATATTGAGAAAGCCATCATGGACAGCGACGTAGGCGTCACGCCGGAGAACAACGGCGAGGTGATCCGCCTCAACCTGCCGCAGCCCACGGGCGAGCGCCGCAAGGAGCTGGTCAAGCAGAGCAACAAGATCGGCGAACGCACGAAGGTGGAGATCCGCAACGTGCGTGGCGACATCAAGGACAAACTGAAGAAGGCTATCAAGGACGGCCTCTCCGAGGACAACGAGAAGGACGCCGAGCTCGACCTCCAGAAGTTGCACGACAAGTATATCAAGCAGGCCGAAGAACTCCTCTCTGCCAAGGAGAAGGAAATCATGACGGTCTAAGAAAACCTAAGAAAAGAGAGAAAGGCGCATCCGCCTCCCGCAGGTCCTTGCCACAGCTCGATCGTGGCGAAGGCCCATGGGGAGGGGCTGGTGCATCCTGCTACAGCGCAAGGGTTCGGGTGGCCCAGCGGCCGGCCTGGATCCTGCGTAGCCATTCCTATATGATTCAGAGAAAATGCTCGGCTTAGTCGTTAAAAACACGGGGAGCTGGTATTGCGTCAAGGCCGACGACGGCCGGATGGTGGACTGCAAGGTCAAGGGCAACTTTCGCCTGAAGGGCATTCGCAGCACCAATCCCGTGGCCGTGGGCGACCGGGTGGAGATCCGCATCAATCCCGAGGGAACGGCCTTCATCACCGCCATCTGCGACCGGCGCAACTACATCATCCGCCGATCCTCCAACCTCAGCAAACAGAGCCACATCCTCGCCGCCAACGTCGATCAGGCCCTGCTTGTCGTCACGGTCAACTACCCTGAGACAAGCACCACCTTCATCGACCGTTTCCTGGCCGGCGCGGAGGCCTATCGCGTGCCCGTGATCCTGGCCTTCAACAAGCTCGACCTCCTCTCCGAGGACGAGCGGCGCTACCAGGCGGCCATGCGCTTCCTCTACGAGAACATCGGCTACACCGTCGTGGAGCTCTCCGCCCATGATGCCGACGACGTGGCGCGCCTGCTGCCCCTGCTGCAGGGTCAATCGACGCTCCTCAGCGGCAACAGCGGCGTGGGCAAATCGACGCTCATCAACGCCATCCTGCCCGGGGTCAACCTGCGCACGGCCGACATCTCCGAGGCCCACAACACGGGCATGCACACCACCACTTTCAGCGAGATGCTCCCGCTGCCGGGCGGCGGCTACCTCATCGACACACCGGGCATCAAGGGCTTCGGCACCTTCGACATCGGGCGCGAGGAGCTGACGAGCTATTTCCGCGAGATCTTCCACTTCTCCAAGGACTGCCGTTTCAACAACTGCACGCATACCCACGAGCCGGGGTGCGCCGTCCGCAAGGCCGTGGAGGACCACTACATAGCCGAGAGCCGCTACCAGTCCTACCTCTCCATGCTCGACGACCAGGAGGAGGGCAAATACCGGGAGGCCTACTAAGGGGGGTGCTCCCGACCCGCGGCGGAGCGTGGTGCGCCGCCACGACGGCGCCTCCGCGACGCGACGCCGTCCTGCAACGATTCAACTACAGAGATACGAAATTATTATTCACCAAATCAGTTTTTTGAGAGTATGAAAAATATGAGACGCAAGACGCTTCTGCTGTCGGCAGCCCTGCTGTTGGCGGCCAGCCATACCTTTGCTCAGGTCAGCACGGAGGTCATCAATGGCCTCAGTTACAAGATCAACGCCCGCACCCATACGGCAACCCTCGTGGGCAACGAGGACAACCCCTATACGGGCAACATCGTCGTGCCCGAGACCGTCACGGCCCAGGACGGCACCGACTATTCCGTCACGGCCTTTGGCGAGGAGTGCTTCCTCGGCTGCATCGACCTGGAGAGCGTCAAGATCCCCTCCACCGTCACCACGCTCGGCGCCCGCTGCTTCATGAACTGTCAGACCATCACCGAGATCGATCTCCCCGAGGGCCTCAAGGAGCTGCCCGTGGGCTGCTTCGCCTCCTGTGCCAGCCTCAAGCGCATCGACGTGCCCGCCAGTGTCACTTCCGTGGGCGGTGTCTGCTTCATGGACTGCACCGACCTTTCCGAGGTCCATCTTCCCGCCACCATCAAGTCGCTGCCCGCCCAGTGCTTCTCGCGCTGCCTGAGCCTCATGGAGATGGAGATTCCCTCCTCCGTCACATCCATCGGCGACTACTGCTTCTATCGCAGCAGCCTCTCCAGCATCAAGATTCCCTATTCCGTCACCACTGTTGGCGCCCATTGCTTTGAGAAGTGCAGCATGCTGGAGACCGTGGAGCTCGCCTCTACCGTCACCCAGCTCAACGAGGGCTGCTTCTCTTATTGCTCGTCGCTCACGTCGCTCTATTTCAACGGCAACATGCCCGACAACACCATCGGCTGCGGCGCGCCCAACAGCTGCTCCCTCTACGTGCCCGAGGAGTACTACGACCACTACCAGGAGGAGCTCGGCGCCGTCTATCGCAAGATCTTCACCTGGACGCCCAATGAGCTGACCCGCATCGACCAGCTGGCCCAGCGCGATCCTCAGGGTTCCAGCCAGGGTGGCGTCGTCACCGTCTCGGGTCTCAACCGCGGCGAGGAGGTGCAGTTTGTCGGCCTCGACGGTCGTCTGCTCTCCTCTGTCCAGGCTCTCGACGGCACGGCCTCTTGCGCCGTCTCCGTCCCCGTCGTCATCGCCCGTGTGCGTGGCGCGGCGGTCAAGGTTGTCGTCCGATAGCGCGGGTTTATAAGCCTTTTTTGCGTGGGTGGACGCCGTTGGCTTTCCCTTGCTTCCTAGTGGGGCGGGAGAGCAGCGGCGACCACCCACGTGCTTCTTTCCTGGTGGTTTTGCGCCTGTTTTATGGCCCTTTCAAGCCAAAGAATGGTAAATTTGCGCACCTCTCTTTGTGAGATGTAAAAAAGGTAGTAATTATACCATTGCAAATACGCAATCTACCATTTGTCCATATTGCGCCAAACCTGTCCAGCGCAAAACGACTACAAGAAATATGAGGAAAGAAGAAGTCAAAAACTATACCATTACGACTGACGGACCATCCGGGCTGGAGTTTGAGCTGCACCTCATGCCGCAGTTTTTCAATTCCGCCGTCTGTCTGGAGCAGTCCCATACCCATACCTATTATCAGATCATCTGGTTTCGCCGCGGCTACGGCATCCACCAGGTCGATTTTGTCGATTATCCCGTCGATGACAACACGCTCTTCTTCATCGCTCCCGGCCAGGTCCATTCCTTCCACGGGTCGCGCGACTGCGAGGGCGTCATCATCCGCTTCAACCCCAGTTTCATGGCCGACGAGCAGTCGAGCGAGAGTATCTTCCTCAAATACGACATCTTCAACGCCTACGACTCCCTGCCTTACTACAAGATCACCGATGCTGAGTCCGACCATCTCTACATTCTGGTCCAGGCCATGCGCATCGAGCTCTCCCTCAAGTCGGCCTTCGCCCACAAGGACTACATGCAGTATCTCGTCCGCCTCTTCCTGATCCGCGTCCAGCGCGCGGGCACGCGTCGTGCCGTCCAGAAGCTCTCCGTCTCCTGTGTGGCCCACCGCAGTTTCGTGCGCTTCCGCCAGTTGCTGGAGAAGCACTTCCGCGAGATCCACACCGTCAAGGAGTATGCCGAGATGCTCCATGTCTCGACCCGTACGCTCTCCCACTATGTCGCCCAGAGCGCCCACCTCACGCCCCTGCAGGTCATCAACGACCGCGTCGTCCTCGAAGCCAAACGCCAGTTGCAGCATTCCACGCTCAGTATCAAGGAGATCGGTTATCAGCTGGGCTTCGATGATCCCTCCTATTTCGTCAAGTTTTTCAAGCGTATGACGGGCCAAATGCCCAAGGAGTTTAGGAAGGACTGCGAGGTTCAGCAGCGCCTTTCTGCCAGCGTGTCATCATCCAAAATTACAAATATAATGAAACAGAAAATTGGTATTCCTACCGCCGACGGGAAACTCTTTCCCCATTTCGGCAAAGCGCCCCACGTGACGGTTTTCGACGTGGAGGACGAGAAAATCCTCAACAAGGAGGTGCTGACAGCGCCTGAACACGCCCACGGAGCCATGCCTAAGTTCCTGCAGGGCCTGGGCGTCACGGACGTGATCTGTGGCGGACTGGGAGCCGGCGCCATCCAGCTCCTTGAGCAAATGGCCATCCGTATCCATGGCGGCGCTCCTGCCGACGACGTCGATGCCGTCGTCGATGCCTACCTGAAGGGCACGCTCGTCCTTGGCGACCGCACCTGCCACCACGACGGATGCGGCGGCGATCACCATCACCACCAATAATTCCTCTCACGACCTGCGCCCCCACGGGACCCACTCTGTAGCGCAATACGCACCCCCAAAAAGCAGTCCGTTTGCTTAACGTTATTATGTTATTATGTTATTATGTTATTACGACTAAGACGGGGGGAGTCATGGCAATAAAAAGAACAACATGCCGCCGTGGGGGGAGGGGAAACTACCATCGAGGGCTTCCATAAGTCCTCGAAACTACGTTGCATCGATCTACGAAGCGAGGCCATAGAGGCCGCGTGATGGCGCTTTTCCACCACTGCCCTCTATGGTCTCTGTGCGTTTTTCTACCGTTTTCACGAGGAGTCCGAACGGAGTAATAGCCCTCGCCGACATCATTGGAGACGAGACATACCACAAGTTTTTTGTTGAAATCACAAACTGGGACTGTACAAAATAAGAAACTAACGATGTGCGTTTAGGCATCGCAGTGTAATGGAAATTTACTACAGAAAGCCCTGTGAAAGCTGTTAGCAGGGGTTCGCATCGGCCCAAATTGTACCCTCGTCGCTGATGTCAAAACCAAGTTTTTCTGCCCTTGATGGTGTCGACAGGGCGTTTCGGAGGGGTCTTTAGGGAGGTTCGAAGGGCATTTTTTAGCTTGTCGATGCAGTCTGCAACATCATAGGATCACGCATTTTCTTCTCATTTCCCCTGATTTTCGAGGGGTGGAAGAAAAGGTGAGGATATTTCTTGCTTAGTCGTCAAAAGTGGTAAATGTTATCAGCGAAAGGGGAACGGAGAGGTTGTGTCTTTAGGTCTTTTGTTATAAGTCTCATATACATAGATAGTTATGTTGTGTTGTTGAAGAAATGGTTGAAGAGAATGGTCTTCTTTGTAATAACATAATAACATAATAACAAAATAACATTAAGAGTTTGCGATAAGGGCGCTGGGGAGTTCAAAGAATAGTATATATAAATAATATATTATTTATATATACTATTCTTTGGCCAGGAAAACCCCCGCAGTCGATTTTGCTTAACGTTATTATGTTATTATGTTATTATGTTATTATGTTATTATGTTATTACGACCATTTCGAGGACTCGCAATGGTCGCAGCGCGATAGGCAGATAACATAATAACATAATAACATAATAACGTTAAGGATTTCCCACTTCGCCTTCTATTTTCTCAAACGCGATTTACATGTAAAGAAAATTCAGAGCATTAGTCAGTAGTTCACATAGCTTTGCTATGTGCTATTCTCTGCAAGACGAAAAAAGTTGGAAAATATTTGTGATTTTATTTGGAGGTATGAAATATTCTTCGTACCTTTGCACCCGTTAACCGAGACTTGCGAAACAAACCCATTGAGGGTCCGCGACGGGCTTCTCTTACGACAGGGGCGAGGGACAAACAAATAGCGGCGCCGGTCCTAAGCTACCAT
>ERZ773200.802-NODE-802-length-30142-cov-4.131020_pt1 | contig 30142 bp, 25 predicted proteins | sample MGYA00581008_ERZ773200 | MGnify/ENA primary metagenome ERZ773200 (study PRJEB29015, sample SAMEA2737770) | human gut metagenome | biome: human gut; feature: human-associated habitat; material: faeces | place: China | collected 2012 ... | reverse complement strand
TCATCATCCTTTCAATTACTGTCTTCTGATCCTGTCTGTAACCTGTAAATCCACAAATCCCGCACATTTCTTCCTCCGTATCCATTTGATGTAGTTTAGACACTGCAACGACTTTTGTTACAGTCCAAAATTATTTTTATCGATATTTTATCATAAAAATGTCTATTTGTTGTAAAATAAAAATGTCTTTCTTATCAAATAATTATATTTCAAAATAGCTTTTATATCTCATATAACATTTTATAAAAAAAGAAATGTTTTCCATTCCCTTATTTGCTTACGGAAAACGTTTCTTTTCATTTACTCTTCATAAAGATTTCCGTTCTCATCGATCCAGGTTCCGTCTCCGTTATTGTAAAGGACTCTGGATTCTTCATCGCCTTCATCTGCTGCTACAATTGATGCCACACCGGACGCAGTATTGAATCCACTGGTATATGGCACGCCTGCCCCGGTCGCAGGCAGATACAGTTTCGTATGAACAAGCCCTGCCAGAAGCGGTGTGGTAAGACCTGCATTCTGCCTGAGTTCCGGTATTCTGCGTATTTTTTCAGATGAATAATAAATCGTTTCTTTTAAGCAATTTTTCTAAACGTTTTTTGATTCGACCACATTGGGTCGAGTAGACGCACCCCTTACGGTCGTACGCCCCTCACAGAATCCGGACTTGCGGCTTTCCCGCATCCGGCTCTTTGCGAAACGAATCGTTCACATTTATCAATTATATACACTGACATATATTCGGGGTCTTACCAATGGATAGCTGTTATCTATCATATTCAGAAATTCTACCCAGTTGTAGCTTTTCTTTTGGCTCCTCCGGTTTAGACAGTAGAATAAACTTTTCATTACGTGGTATCGAAATGCTGTTATTCTTTCTGTATTGTCTGTGATTCCATAGTAATGGTAATAACCAGTCAGTATCTGATTGAGTTTAGCAGTAATCTCTTTCAGTTTCCATGTTTTCATGTGTCCCATCAGTTGATTTATTTCTCTGCATTTCTTCGCAAACTTCTTCTTACTGGTTTTCCTCTTCACTCTGAATCTACCATTCTTGCTTTTGGAACAGTAGTGTGTAAAACTTAGGAAAGTAAAGGTACCTGGCTTCGTTCCACTTTTACTGCATCTTTCCTTTGCGTATCGTCCGAACTCTATCAGCCTGCTCTTTTCTTCTTCAAGGCTTAATCCAAAGTGTCCCATTCTATGTTTTAAGTGTTCATAGAACCATACTGCATCTGATTTGTATTGGAATGTCACCACAAAATCATCAGCGTAGACCACCAGACCTGCATATCCCTTTAACATCGGCGTTACCACCTCTTTGAACCACCATACCAGCACATAGTGCATATAAATACAGGAAATTATCGGAGAGCAGACGGAACCTTGTCCACTTCCTTCCTCTGTTGCTTCAAATTCATAGTTATTCATAATTCCTGCTTTCAGCGTTCGTCTGACAAGGCGGATAATATTCGGGTCTTTGATCCTTGATTCTATAAAACGCACAATCCATTCATGGTCAAGATGCTGGAAGAATCCTTTTATATCCGCATCCAGAACATAATTCGTCGGTTTCCTTTCCAGCATTATGTTTAGTTTGCGGATTGCTTTATGGCAGCCCCTGTTGGGTCTGAATCCCATCATCTCATCATAAAACATTGGTTCGAATACTGCTTCCAGTATCCTGCGCAGTGCTTCCTGTACCAGCTTGTCTTCATAACAGTAGATACTAAGTGGCCGCATCTTCCCATTGTCCTTTGGTATTTCTACCAGTCTTGCTGGTTTAGGCTTATAGGATTTCTTCTTCAAACTTTCTATAAGGACTTCTAGATTTTCTTCCAGATTTCTTCCGTATTCTTCTTTGGTAACTCCATCTATTCCTACGGCTTTCGTTCCATCCATCTGGACATGACAGTTCTCAAGCATCTCCTTATTGATAAGATGCCCCAGTGATGTAAAGACCATGTCTGGGTTTTCTTTTGATAATTGTGATATTCTCGCCAATTTCGTTTCCATTAGTTCCCCTATCTCTGTGTATAGCTAATGTTTCCTCTTTGATATAGTTTCGCAGGCCAGAACTGCGAGGCACAGTTCTCTCTCGACTTCCCTCCGGTATTTATTTTGTTCATACCTTCACCGGTACTGTTCGGGCCTCCGACTACCTGCACTTCGTTTGTCTTTCTTCTTTTGGTTGGCGGACATACTTTTCATTTACACACTCTGAAAAGAAAATGCAGGTCCTCTCCAGTTGACATATAGTCCCTGTCTGACATGAATAGTTTCAACAACACCGCAGAGGCATGCAAAATCTCACCATAACGATAAGTGCATATATTGTCTTCCACCCTGACCACGGTGTCGACCCTCTGATACTTTGGGATTTCGGTGCTCCATAGCTATCCCTGCTATCTTGCTGTCTACGCTTAGCCTGCGCGTTACCGTAACAGACTCAAGACTCGCTTCAAATGCTGTGGTTAGCAGCTTATTTGATGGGGCTTCCACCCACCGGACTATATACCCTTTGCTGGACGCACGGTCAGACCCCAATGTGGTCCGTCAAAGGTGGACGTCATCAGTATCGTAAAAGCACTTGAAGCACTCAGCTCATATGTAACATTGTAAATGAAACAGATAATCCGGCAGGAAATCTGCCGGATTGCACAAAAATGCCAATGACACAAAACTCAGCAGATCTGTGACATGGGAGCAAATCTGATCAGTGATAAACTGAGAAATCAGCAACACTTCCCACTTGCCACTCTATACCCGATTTTATAATTCTTTTATAGATCTTTTAGCCCTGCTTTATCCTTTTTAGTTGTACTTCATAGGGTCAGACCCTGACATTCTCTGAAGTTCTCCGGTAGTTGTGTCCAATAGCAGTTCCGGCTGGTCGCCGACCCAGTCAATGAACATCTTTTCGCCAGGGATCCGTTCCACGGGCATTGAGGTTTTAGAAGTACCGTAAGTATCTACCATAAAATCGCGGTACAGCTTATAAAACTGGGCGAGCTGATAACCATTAGGATGTTCTTTTTTGTAATCGATCCATAGAAAACTTAGATCAGCATGTTTCCCCATCTGAACCATCTGCTCATGTATTTTTCCAAAATCAGGCAGTGGAATATCCTTGTGTCTGAGGTTTTCTTTTGGATAGATAAGATCAACCACTTTTGAGGCAGGCATTTGCCGAAGATCATCCAGTGATAATCCAGACTCGTTATAACGTTTCATAATCAATGTGATTCCACTCCGGCCAATCCGGTAACGTTTTTGTACGGTATCATAACTGACTTTGCTAAGTCGAAGTTCTATGACACCAAGAATAGTATTGTAGTCGTGCATAATAGTTCCTCCTTTGCACTGTGATGAATAATAGTTACATCACAATAATAAAGGAAAAGCGTACCGATTGGAGCAGAAAACACGTACCGCTAAATCAGAATGAATGTACCGCCGATTTCAGAATAGGCGTACCGTTCAAGCAGAATTTGCAATTGCAAATTACGCTTAAACGGAATGCCAGTTCCGCTACTGCGGAACGGCTATTCCATTTTTAACGGTACGAAGTACCGCTAGATGATATCATTCCGTTTCACGCATATTTATACCGTTCATCTCCAAATGATATGTATGATGCTTATCTGTGATACGTGTAAGACATGCATCAGCGTAGGTGTTATCGGCAAACATATCAAACCATGTACTGACTGGAAATTGTGAGATAACTACAGTTGATTTTCTTCCATCCCTGGTATCAAGGACTTCAAAGAGATCCCGACATTTATCAAGATCGAGATCCATAAGACCGAAATCATCGATCACAAGCAGATCCAGTTTGGTCAGTTTATTCAGGTAATCCAGATTTGTGGATTTGATGCGTGCCTGTTCCATTTCACTCATAAGGGTGTTCGCTTTTATATACTTTACACTCTTAGACTGCTTCATTGCAGTTACGCAAAAAGCATTGATCAGATAAGTTTTTCCACTGGCGGAAGAGCCTGTTACAATGAGATTTTTTCCTTCCTCTATCCAATGGCAGGTGCTCAGTCGTTCTATTGTCTGGGTATCAAGCTGACGTTCTGGACGGTAAATGGTTTCATCAAGATCTGCCGCCGGGTATCGCAGATGCGCTTCTTTCATCAGACGATTAAAGCGTTTATCTGCCCGTGCCTGCCACTCTGCATCAACCATTGCTGTCATGCGTTCCATAAAAGTGTTCAGATCTGCATTGGGGTCTTTCAGCTGTTCTTCCAGGATATGTGCCATTTCTGGAACGCGGAAACTCTTCAAACGCATGATCAGAGCCTGTTCCTGAGCTGTTAATGTAATGTCATGGGATGAACTCATTTGTATGCCTCCTTTCCACGGATGTTTGTATGGGAAGGAAGTTTTCCGGTTCCGTTCATACCGCTGCTGGAATGATTATTCCGGACCATGCCAAGTGCTTTCTTGAAATAAGAATACTTACAGGCATTGGCTTCTACACATTTCTCAGCAGCCTCCTGAACCAGTCTGTGAGGAACATCCTTACAGGAATGGAGTACACCGGCACAGCTGTTGTATGCCTGTTCCTCATGCTTGGAACTGCGGAGTATCCTGTCAATAAGAGTTACCATAGATTCTCCATAAACAGATGCCCATCGTCTGTAATAAGCTCCGTCATGTGCATTCACTTTTTTGTAATATAGGTGTTCGGGAGGCATATGACCGTCATCTGTAATGTAAAGAGGAAAATCACGGTAAGATCTTGGATGGCGGCAGATCAGCCGATTATACTCATCACAGATCCGTATCTCCGTCATTGTAGCCTTAAGAATTGCAGGCTTCCCTTTATAGGTATACAATACAGAGTAGTAGTGGGCATCATACTCAAGGTGGTAATTATCTGGAACTTTAAGAAAGTATTTATAATCACAAAGTGTATAACTTTCGCCTGGAAGCTGGTTCATACGCGGTTTGTCGTACTTTTCGAATCCATTCATGCGGGATTTCCGAATGTCAGATTTTTTCTGGAAAGGACGCTGGTTGATGTCCGCTACAATCTTTTTGACCGCAGCATTTAGAGCTTCCAGAGAGGTATAAGTATCTTTCTTTAATTTTTCTACCAGATGCGTCTCCAAGAAACGCACATGATTTTCAACTGTTGGTTTGCCTTTCGGTTTCCTTGGTGGTGGCGGAAGGATAATCGTATCATAGAAGGTCTCCAGATCTGAAAAGGCTGATTGCAATACAAGTTCATCTTTACTGTGTCTGGTAACTGCTGTTTTCAGATTGTCCGGGACAAGATATTTAGGAACTGCCCCATAATAAGACAGTGCATGTACTGTGCCGGTAATAAAATGTGGAAGTTTTTCATCCGGAAAGATCTCTGCATAAACAAGGCTGCTAAAACCAAGTGTAGTTGTAAAAATGTGAACTTTCCGAAGTTCGCCAGTCGTTGTATCCAATAGCAGTTCCGGCTGGTCGCCTACCCAGTCAATATGCATCTTTTCACCAGGGATCCGTTCCACAGGCATAGATGTTTTTGAAGTACCATAAGTATCTACCATAAAATCACGATACAGCTTATAAAACTGAGCAAGCTGGTAACCGTTAGGATGCTCTTTTTTATAATCAATCCATAGAAAACTCAAGTCAGCATGTTTTCCCATTTGGATCATCTGCTCATGTATTTTTTCAAAATCAGGCAGTGGAATATCCTTATGTCGAAGGTTTTCTTTTGGATAGATGAGATCAACCACCTTCGAGGCTGGCATTTGCCGAAGATCATCCAATGATAAGCCTGAATCCTTGTAGCGGTTCATGATTAATGCAATCCCGCTCCGTCCGATCCGGTAACGTTTTTGTACAGAGTCATAACTGACTTTACTGAGTCGAAGTTCTATGACTCCAAGAATAGTATTGTAGTCGTGCATAATAGTTCCTCCTTTGCACTGTGATGAATAATAGTTACATCACAATAATAAAGGAAAAACGTACCGCTCTGAGCAGAAAACGCGTACCGCTAAATCAGAATGAATATACCGACGATTTCAGAATAGGTGTACCGTTCGAGCAGAATTTGCAGCCTTCAATGGATAAATATCTTTCTTCACCTTAAAGCAGATTCTGCCATCTTCTATTCTTTCATAGTCTAACATATATCAGGTCCTTTATGATTTGTAGTATTTTTCTTTATTATATACCTGTTGGAAGGGGAAATCTATCATAATTGGGGAAAAAAATCTTTTTAAAGGGAAATTTGGGTCGACATTGTTCGAGATTGGAATGGGGTAAAAAAATGGTTTCATGCTATACACTTGTTTTTAAGTGTTAATGATAACATGAAACCATTTCTCTGTAAGATTATGTCGGCCTTGCTTTTTATGTAATATTGCTGACTATCATATTTGTATTGAGAATTTAATATCTCTTCCATTTAAGCTTTGAAAAGGACTTACCGCTCTCATTTTTGATGATCTTCTTAGTATACGCAGAATACTCTGCCTTTGTAACTTCCTGACCCTTTACGGTATAGATTATTTGTTCTGGTTTTTCATCGTAAGAACGATTTCCGTAATCTTTTTCAGCACAGGCCACCAGTTTATATGTTCCATTTACATACTTATAATAGTAGTCACACAATACGCCCATGTGACCACTGTTTTTTACATAGAGTACCTTGTGTTTCGGATAATACTTGGTAAAGCTACCCTGGCCAACACTAGCTACATTTTTTACTTTACCGTTCTGGTAGTCATAAATAGCCTGTGTAAGATAACCATATCCCGGCTCTGTGATCAGCTCAGATACATGATCTCCGTCAATGTCTGCATATACATATTTAATCTTTGGTCTAACCCAGTTACAATATTTTCTCTTATCTGCGATAATCTGTTTCTTTAATGCTTGGTGCGCTATTGTGTTTTGCTGGCTCATTGCATATGTGGGTGATGGTGACATAAATAACAGAACTACTGCCAGTAAGCTGGCTATTACTTTCATACTTTTTTTCATAAACTTGCAACTCCTTTTTCTGATTACTTGAATCGATACCACAAGCCCCTACCTCATACTTATTTCTTATAACTTTTCACACTTGAAGTAGATAACTCATTTGATTTAGTTAAGCAATACTCCATTAATTTGTCTTTTTAAGCTATGGCATCACATGACATATCGTCGTCTTTATTTATAATTTCATACAATGTAATATCAATATCCTCTTCTTCAAAATTCTTTTTATATTTTGCAGACAATGCAGGAAAATAAACATATATCAATTCATTTCTGATAGAACATTCCTCATAGCAATAGTCCCGGTATGCTTTTAAAAACGTGTTTTTCCTGATCCATTTTTTCCAATAATTAGATTTCTTTTCGTGAATTTAAAATTATCCGGTTTTTTTATCTCATATGTACTTAAATATTTATTTAACATGCTACTCCTTTTTATTTATCATACCCGAGTTCGTTTTTTCTTTTCTGGTTTCATTTTTGATTCAATAATTGTTTCTATTGTCAATTTTACAAATTTTTGTATATCTTTTGCCTCTAATTTTGTCTTTGAATAAATGTAGAAAAAATTATTACACTTGTTTTTTGAATCTTCAGAAATATCCTCACTTTTTCGAACCAAGTTATAATATGTTTCATATCCCTTTCCTGTGATATCATTTTTGAAACAAATATATATTTTTTTCTCATCAACATTGCCCCAAAAATTACTTTTCATATCCAATATAGTAAATGCAAACTCAATCTCTCCATTTTCATCACATATCTGAGCAAATATTTTAGCTGATTTTATTATTTTTTCATCTTTTTGCTTCAAAATTTTATTATAAATATTTTTGTCAAAAGTAAAATATTTATAATACTCTAAATATGAAATTAATGGACTAAAAAAGTCATGGATTTCTTCTAACGAAATATTCAATTCGTTTTCATTCCATATAAATCGATAATCATATAGTGATTTCCATAAAGGATGTTTTCTTCTGTTACTATCAAAATATTCCATTACAACCGAATTGTCGTCAGCAAATAATGACTTAATATCACATAAAATATCCATATCAGACAATAATCTATATTGACACTTTTGTCCATTTTGCATGAATGTTACCCCATTCTGACCAAGAGCTTCTTTCGTAAATACATATTCTGTATAACCCTTATGTGATTTATCAAACTCCTGAACACAGGCAATTATCAGTTTTCTTTCATATTCCACCACTGGATGCGAAATCATCCACATATTTTCCTGTATTTTTGCCCTAAACAAATTATCAATTGTGCTTAAAACTCTTTTATTGTATGCTGGATAAATTCCCTCTTCTTTTCTAATTGCAGTAACCGATCTTAAAAGCCGCTTTATGTCAAGAGTTACATTATCATATCCAGACATTTTGGTATCACGTATAATATAATCTAACTTATCCACATCTAAAAAGCTAGAATTTAACAACCTTATCAATATATTTTCAATATCATGTGAATCATCTTCTGCATTATAATAATATGTACATCCAATCACCATTCTTGCAGCTGTATTCAAATCTATTTTGTTATAAATGGATGTATTTTTCATAAAATCATCAAATTTTTCAATTAATATTGTTGCACTCAGTATTTCATGGGGTTTGGGTATTATTCCACCATTTTCAATCAAATAATCATTTACAAATCCCTCAATTTGGTTCTGATCAATATCTTTAATATTGGACACTGCATTAAGAAGATCAATATCTTTCTTATCCAAAGTACTTATATCGCAGGGATTATCTGCTTTCTGATTAAGATCATTGATTATTTCTTTTACTTCCCTGCAAAGATCTGATTCTCCATTCATTCCATGTTTTCCCAGAAAAAAAGGCTCAAATGTATGTGAAAAAGGTGCATGTCCTATATCATGAAGTAATGCCGCATATATTTCCATTTTTCGACTAAATTTTCATCCAATTTCATTCCCAAATCTTCTGTAACATTTTCTATTAAAGTTCCAAAACATTCTCTGGCCAGTCCAAATACTCCTAGTGAATGAATAAATCTGTCATGTCTCGCAGATGGATATAATACTCTGAAACTTCCCTGCTCTATCCATTTTAGTCTCTGAAATTCTGGTGCATTTACAATTTGTAAAAACTCTTTTTCAATTTTAATATAACCATGAACGGTATCTTTTATCCATTTGTACTCCATGATAGATTACTCCTTATACAAATTAATTATAATTCCAAATTTCTATAAACAATTGTTATTACTTCTCTTGGTAATCCAGAAACAAATTTTGTGTCAAATAAATCTTTTATTCCTTCATAATCATTGTTCATTTCATTTTTTATATACTCTGAAAAAACAATTTCATTATCTTCCAGATTAAAATATTTCTCATAATCATATATGAATTTATAAATATCTTTACCTGCAAAGTCAATTATTGCTTTACATTCTTGCTGTATTTGATTACTGATAGACCTTACTTTTACATTCAAATCTGCCAATTTTAATCCATCTTTTCCATCAACTAAACATTTACTAAGCATAATTCCAATAATCTGCTCTGACACAATATAACGCTGCATATCAATTTCTCTCCAATTTACTATATTCTACATTATTTAAATAACCAACTTGTCAAATAATCATAAGTAGCTTCCTGTATATTGACATTTTATAAAAGCCATCTGATAGAAGAACTGGCTTGCAACCAGAGACAGCATCAGACGGCTTGATTATTTTTTAGTTTAGTCCGGCAATAATTCTGGAAGTTGTTCTGACCATGGAAGCAGTTTTTTTAATTCTTCTTTAGAAAAGACTCCTATTTTCCTGAGTTCATCCAATATATAAGTCAGATATGCATATGATTTCAGGTGGTTTAGAAGTGCCGTTTCTGTAATGCTATAGACCAAGGCACTGGCCTCTGCTCCACACACACTTTTAGCAAACATCCAGTTATACAGGAAACTGCGGAGCATTTCAAGCAGCGGCACACCGAACATCAGCAGTTCCTCACTGAATCTCTGCAGCCGATGTCCAACGGACCTTAATTATGTTTATAACAATGATATATGCAAGCTCCTTCCACTATATTTGATATTTCTCATTTATATTATCATCTTATTTTACTTCCAATATTAGACAACTCAGGATAAATTTTTTCCGTTGAAAGTCCCAATGCAATAAAACAATCTGCAATTTCTTTTACACTCTTTTTATCAATCATAATTTTATACAAAAATTGCTGTTTATTTTCTGCTTTACACTCATTCATATAATATTCCTGAATCTTTTCTAATGACATATAGCCATATTCATTTTTTAAAGATGGCTCCGTATATAAATTATACGCAAGGAACATACCACTTTGAGTCCTCATCCTCGGATTTAATCGTGAAGTATAAATCGCTAACGGAAGAAATGCCAATTCCTTACCACCAGATATTTTTATCTCTTCTTTATATCCATAACAATCTTCTGTTTCATATTTTCTATTTCCAAGTAAAAACATGTTATAGATTTCTTCATTATATCCTGTAGCGATATTCGGAATTTCTCCACTTCTCCCCCCAGTAGTCTTTAAAGAAGCTTTAAATGCTTTTTGATTTTCTGATAAATCCGTAACCCCTAAATCAATCATTTGCTTACGAGCACGATTATACAAACCTGGACTAAAAATTTGAATGGATGGGCTATTTACAATTTCTTTAATTTCTCCTGTAATAAATTTTTCTAATGCAAAATAGATCCCTGTAAAAGCATCCTCTGACCAATCCATCAAATTTGTCTTGACCTGATAGTGCTGCATCAATGCAAGATAATCAGAAATAGTAAATTGTGAAGAATCCATTATTTCAGGAGTACCATCCGCACGATATTTAAATTTTTCAAATAAATATCTTTGATATTGAGCCAAATATCCAAACTGAGTGCGTTCCGTAAGATTAGGACGCATAATTGAAGGCAACAATTCATACTGTCCATTCATCTGCCCTCTATACCACAAATCATTCTCTACCTTCGGAATAGTCTTTTCGCAGCTACATTTTAATTTATTAGTTATTCTTTCAAATGCATCCATTAATTCGGTAATTCCAAAAACCCTACAACTATATATTTCATGTTTGGATTCAGACATAAAATTATATCTCTGCGTTTCAATATTCAGTCGTACAGATTCACTTATCAATTTATGTTGTACTATTTTGCCCTTTGAAGAATTATTATTAGTATTAATTATACTAAGTCTATCTAGTCCTAATCCTGTTTGAAATTTCAACATAATCTGAATATTTTCTCTAAAAAGAAAGTCATTTTTTTCCTGTATAATATCATTGTATTCATGCAACATTTCTTCTGATATATTTTTACCGTAATTACTAATTTTAAAAAATTTATTACCGTAGGAATTAATAATATCTTTTCTCGAAACGAAAATATTTTTCAAATCATTATCACTTTCATTTCTATTGGAAACTTTTATTGTTTCCATTAATTTTTCCAGAATTTCCGCATGAATGTCAAAGATTTTTTTATCAAAACCTTTATTTATTTTCGTAAAAAAAGACCACCAATTTTCTATATCCGTATCAGCTGTATTAAATATTCCAAACAATTTATTTTTATCCTCTACAGGATGCTTTGGCATTTCCATAGTATAAAATAAACTTCGGAAGTATTTTTTTGTCTTATCATTTAATATCTGTTGCTTTTCTCTTTTAAAATAATTCAGCACCATAATAATACGAAAAATTTCTTTATTATCGGGCTGTTCTGGAGGTACAATTTTTTTTAATAAATTCTTCTGACAAAGAATATATAAGTTCAAATATTCTTCCAAGCTCATTTCTGTCATCTCAATCATTGGAATATCTGCCGATGCCTCTTTTAAACCATTAACAATATTTAAAAATATTCTATTAATTTGAGGTAGCAAGGTTTCTAAATAAAAACCTATGTTCTCTATTATTTGAGAATCAGTTAAATATTTCTCTATATTTTCAATGTCAGATTCTGAAATACATTCTCGTAATGAATCATAACTAAAATGTTCGAGTCCCTCTACAATTTTATTTTTATTCAAATGTTCATGCAGTGCAATTAGTATTTCAGCAAACTTAGATTCTTTTTTTTCAATCCAATTCTGAATATCTAACTGCAAATATTTAAAAAGTACTTTTTTATAAATCTCTCTAGTATGAAAAACACTATTTACATCTTTTGTTTGAATCTTATATTTCGATTTAAGATCAAAATGAATCTGAGGATATATATTTGAAATTATGGATGCTACTATCGGAAAAACAAATTCTTTTACCTTTTCAGAATTCTCTGTCTTTCTTAAACAGCATTCTATTATTCCCATTATCAATTTTTCATATCCAATCGACACAAGAAACTGCCCCATATAAATATTACGTTGCTCACGATTTTCCGGTACAATATAATGATATATTTCATGATACAAATATTTAATATATGTAGGCATATCGTAAAAGCACACATGTGGAAGATTGATATCTAAAAATTTAAATTCTTGATCTGCTTCTTTTAAATCCGTCGTATAGAAATTTGTTTTATCAAAATATAAAGCACTTTCAATAATAGGAACTGTATCTACTGTCACAATTGGAATTATTTCCGTTTGATTATTTATGCCTTTCAAGCAATACGCTTGTTTAAGAATCTCTTTGATTATATTCATATATCCAAATAACATACAATCTTCTTGACCTGTATATCGTAAATGACATTTAGGAATCTCAAATTCAAGACTGTTAGATTCAGCCATATGAAAAATCTGCTGTTTTAGATTATTCAACATAATTCGAAGAATTTCAAGAAAATCAATATCGTACTCCGGATAAGCATCAACAAAAGTAAGCATTTCTCTTATACATTTAAGGCTATTTTTAAATATGTGTGAAAAATCAATAGCCCAATGTTCATTAACAGCAGAAACAACATTTGATCTATAGTCACACATTAAAGAGTCAAACGTATCCACTACACCTGTAGATGTTGATAGAGTCTGCTTCAATTTTTCTCTGACCAATTGATATTGACTTTGAATCTCTCTTAAATTATTAACGAGGCTTTCAAATTTATTTTCTTCTGGTTTGTTTTTACTTTTTGAAGATTCAGATAAATTCTCTTTTAAATATTCAGATCCAATCTCTTTTCCAAAAATCACACTTGTTTGCAGAATTTCTTTCTGATACAAATTTTCAACATGTGTCAAAAAACTATTTCCATTAAACGCATTATACGCATCTTTTGCATCTACTTCAAGTAGTACATCATACTGTCCAGAGGTATGATATGTGGCAATAATCTTCATATTTGTCGCCTGCGGCAAAATAAATTTTTCTTCTGGAAGATATCTTTTTAATGTTATCTGTATAAATGCCTTACCTTTTATTTTATCAATATTTTGTTTATTTGCATTCGGATTCTGTGAAAAAATAGTATGAGCAGAAAAAAACTCATCTATATTTTCTGTTTTGATATAATTAATAATATCCAATACTTCTGTATATTGATTTCCAAACCATAATACCGAAATTCCAAAATTGCCAAGACTTCCAAATATCATAAAGGTAATATCATAATTCTTTTCTTTAAGAAATTTTAAGATTTTATTTTTAACTTTTTCTTCGGCAATCTTAACAAGCTTTTCATAGTCCAATTTAGATGTTCGAATATTATTTTTAAATGGAAATTCTGTCAAACCAATAAACAAATGATCATCAAAATCCTTTTCTTCTTCACTGTAAAATCCAAATTTTCCTTCTTTTTCATAATAACAATAAGCAGGTTCTGTCTCTAATGAATAAAATAAAAGAGATTGACGATTACCAAGCCAGTTCTTGCCCAGCTCTGATAAATCTCTGAACCTGCTTATTTCTTCAACACAATTGACTTTTAAGCGATCAAATTCCCCAAAAGTAAGGAACGTTTTTTTGGCGTCATTATAGTCCATAACTCCATCAAGATCACTTAGAGACTCTTTTGTATATCGAATATATTTATAATATTCAAAAACATATCCTATCATTTGTATCTCTCCACTTTTCCCTAAATTTTTTGTATCCGTTCAGTATTTTTATAATTATAAGTAAAATACCTAACAAATAAAAAGCAACTAAATAGTTACAATTTTTTTGTTATTTTCTTAATTTCAGTTTTAGAATAGTCTTCCCCTCTTCTGTTCTTATGCTATCATAAATTTGAAGGTTAGTTCCTTGTTCTTTCTCTAATTCAAACAACGCATCTTCATTGTCATCTTTTGTAAAAAAAGAGTTATATGCTATTCCTATTACATTTTTTTTCATCATTTACCTCATTCCTAATTATTTGTTAAAAGTGGAAATATGCCAATTGTGTTATTAGTATAATAGCAAAATACTTTGAAAAATATATGCCCATTTAGCTATTTTATATTATCCACTTAATTTTCATCTAACTGCACAATCTTTTCTTTTAATATGCATACCGTTTAGATAAATTGTATAATCAACCATGTTGTTTCTATATCATATTTCATCAAATTAATACTAAAACATTCACACATTTGGCACACTCTAATATTGTGTTTCTAAAATATAAAAAAGACGCCGAACAAATTGGACAGATTTGTTTCGACGTCCTTTTATATCTTTATAATAATTGACCAAATATATCCGAATGTATCCATTCAAAATCTTTTTCCAAATTGCCATATACTATACGATTAGTATTAACAGAAGTCAACTGTGACTTATCCTTAATCTGATCATTCATCCAGTACAAAAGAACAGCACTCAGACTATGACGTAAATTCATAACAGCAATTCTTTCATAGAATACGAAATCTCCTCTATCATAAAATTGATTTTGCAATTTTGTCATTGATGTGTTGTTCAATTCCGGTTGTCTGACATCCATAAAAAAATCGTTACACATATCTACCAAACGGCGACTTTTTCCCATAAATCCCCTATTGATATCATATCTTGTATCAACCATTCGGATTTTTGTCTCTGATTTCCTTTTATGCCATATTTCTTGTAATTTGTTCAGGTTATCTAAATCGCATATATCCCTGGCAATTCCCATGTTGACTAGTACACTATAATCACTGGATACCTGATGTCCACATAAAATACAGGTATCTAGTGAATCACAAATATATCCCGCATAAATATTTGCATTTTTTATTAAATCAACGGTCTCTTCTTTGTTTTCACAGTAAAACTGCATATATTCAAATTGGATATTTCCATTTACTAAATGTTCCATTGTAATACTTTTTCTTTTCACAGCTACTATAGAAAAACAAAATGGTACATTTCCATTTTTTATTTTATAATTTTTGGTCCACTCAGCATCAAATCCTATTAAAGAATCTGATATAGGAAATGGAAGTTTTCCCTTTACTATCATAATACTCCTTCTCTAAATTACTTTGACTCCATTTCCAAGGTATTTATTAACATGATTTTCTTTATATGGATATATTTTCCAAATATCCTCTATCGAATCTACATGCAAATCCCCCAATGGTAATACTTTGTCTGGATAATTAATTGCCGGCCATGCATATACTTTTCCATTCGGATATACTAGTATAGAATAACCATCCGTTTTTTTATTCCATGTTGTAAATGTATATGTGGTTTTCCATCCGTATTTTAACTTGGCTTCCGCAATTTGTCCACATAAATCATTTGCCTCTTCATCTGTTATAAATTCATCCTTATCTAACTTCAATGCATTCCCCTTAGGTATAGGCAATACAAACTTCATCTTTCTAGCACCTAATGCATCTGCCATTTGACAGGTATAAAGTACAGAATCCATAGTGCTTCTTAACACCACTGCCGTAAATGAAAATGGAATATCATTTTTTATAAATCCTTTTACACCACGCATAATGAAATCATAATCACCACGAACCCTTGATGTAATTGCCCTAGGACCATCCAAACCTACATTAACAGAGATATGATTAGCTTTAATAATCTCAAGATTTTTTTCTGATGCAATTGCATTCGTCGGCAATCCAAGAATATGTCCTTCCTTAAATATATCTACAACTTCTTTAAAGTCCGATCTTGTCAATGGTTCCCCACCTGATAAAAATACTCTTGGTACATTTTTAAGATGTTCTGCATATTTTTTCAGTTCATCTAATGTAGGATCCAGCATACTATCCTTTTCACTGCAAAATTCACAATTAAAATGGCAGTTTCTGGTGATTTGCAAAATTACTGATAGTGGAGCTTTTAGTTGTGTCACCAGATTGTTTAATTCAATTCCCTCTAACTTTAGCCTATGTGATAACTCATCATATTTAATATTATAACTCACACTTATACCTCCCGTATAATCTTTTTTGTCAACGTTTCTACTGTGACCCCAATTAACAAATCATATGGACTTCCATATTTTTACTACAAAAATAAAATTTAATAATCGTTTAGCTATATAAAAAAAGCATCCAAAACGAATATTCAATAATCGTTCTGATGCCTTTGATATGTATTATCCCTATTTTTATTTATAATGCTATAAAAGTGCGCAAAATACCATTCACTTGTTATAAGTGAAATTAATCCCCTATATGTCCACTTCTTTCCTCAAACGCGACAAAGCGACGATTTGGGTTTTCCGCTTCTTATTCTTGTATTACATTATAACATATTGGTATCAATATTCAATACTTTTATAAAATAATTTCACAAATAGACAACGTCTACTTATTCATGATTACCCACATGCGAACTTCCAGTTTTATTCCGTCTAAATCAAGTGCCTCTATTTTTCAATTCTTCCTAAGTTTTAAGGAGATTGTATCAGAATAAATATCGAAAAAACAGATACGGGGGATTACCAACTTACTTTATTTCTGCGGAACACAATTTCTCCAATACATCCCTGCTCTTATACAGTTCGATTGCCTCCTTCTCTCTCGTCTTTTCCGCAAAAAACGCAGGAAACTTGGATTTTATGATTTTATTTCGTTCTTTTTTTAAACTGAAAAATTACTGGAAGTTCATAATTCAGTCAGAGAACACAATCCATTCGATAAACTCTCTCACTGCTCCCTCACCACCATTTTTAGTACTTATAAAATCGGCCAAATCTTTAACTTTTTTCACTGCATCTGCAGGACACCCTATCTTTCCACCTGCCTCTTTGATTGGATTCATAGCAGACAAGTCATTGATATCATCGCCTATATATGCCACAGTCGAAAGATCATCCGCGATTGTCAATAACTTTTCAATTTTATTTAAAACACCCTGATGGATTTCTTCAATGCCTATCTCTTTACAACGATTTTCTAAAATCTTACTTATTCTTCCTGTAATGATAACGGGAATGATGCCTGCTGGAATAAGAATGTCATGAATTCCACATCCATCTTTAATACTGAATGCTTTCATAATTTCACCATTATTACCCATATAGATTTTTCCATCAGTAAGTGTTCCGTCAACATCCATTACCAAATATTTAATCATACATTCCCCTCTTCATACAAATTCATTTTTTTGCTCTCACACTCTTTTGCAATATCATTTCCTGCAAAATTTCCACTTTACAATGATCTCTTCTTACTTTCAAAAACCATTGCCTCATTCCACTTGAATATCCATAAAGCAATCTACATTTCCTCTATATAATCAATAAACCATCATCTTTTTATTAACTATTACGATTGCCATTAATAACTGCTTTAAATTTACTTGGTGTAATCATATCGAACCTACACCCTGGGGACATTGTTTCAACAATCTCACCAAACATCTTAGCAAGTTCATCATTCAACTCTTTGAACTCGGTAATATGTCGTTCATTTTGATAAGAAGCATCCACATAATTTTTATCTACATTTTCACTGAATCCATCAAAGCCTGCTATGGTTACTTTTCTCGGGTTTACTCTCTTTAACAAATTCAACAACATTATCGTAGAATTTTCAAAATACTTATATCCACGATTAATAAGACTATGGTAGTTCACTACAATGTCCTGATCCGTGTCAGATTTTACATTCGAAGAAATAATGATTTTTCTACCGTTTCTTTTTTCTTTTAAACGAGAATATCTCTTCGCATTTCCAAAAAAAGAAATAATTTCAGGATGCTCAGCAACAAAGTTAACACTGATGACAATCGGATGATTTCTTGAAATGTAATCATCAATTTCCTGTCTATACGTGTTCAAAGAATTTCCGGGAACCATTACAAAGACTTCTTTTCCTTCAATCAATCTCTTTAATTGTTCTATTTGATTATGATCCTCAACCTTATCTGCAACATATTCTGTATACAGTTTTTGAATGTTATCATAGTCATACCGCTGCCTTACTGCCGGATCAATCATAGAAAGAATTTCGCCTATATCCTTCGTATCAAGACGGAACTTCTGTGTTAAATAAATAATATTATTAGGGTGTGACTTATAAATCCCAGCAAGCATAGCAGGTGTAGAATACCCCCATTTATGATTCAAACTGTATTTATAAATATAGTCATCAATCATATCAAGAATATCTTCAAATTCGTAGTCATAATACTTCTTGCGAACCAGATAGTCAACAATAAGCTCTGTATTCAGATTACCTGCAACTTTTCCTATTCCTCCTAATGTACCATCAATAATAATCTGCCTATTACCTGTTCCACTCAGTTTAATAACCTCCTGCGCAAAAGCAAAAGAAAGCTGATAATTATTATGAGAATGGAAATTAATACAGATATCCGAATCCATATTGTGGTCAATCAAACCGTAAAGTCGATCAACATCATCCATATACATAGCTCCATATGTATCGACAATGCCAAAACTATATGGATGCACACTATTAATCATGTCAACAAGTTCAAGAAGTTCCCGGTCAGAATAATTTAGCGAATTCACTCCCTGAATAAATAGCTTATAACCTTTCTCTTTGATTACATCAATCCACCGAAGTACTTCTTCTTTCTGCTCAGCATAATTCTTCTTTGTAAAGCCAAATCGAATTGCATCAATAGATGTACCATCAAATGGTTTCAGCGAATCAATATCACACATGCCAAAATCAATAAATGCCGCATATATAATATTTTTTTTGTTCCTATTAACGAACGGTCTTATCTGATCCACATCAGTAAAGAATGTACTGTTTCCCTTATACTCTACTTTTCTCCAATCACGAAGGAACCCTAATTCAATAATATCAATTTTTGCATCAGCCAGTCTCTGACTGATTTCTTTTATTTCCTGCTTTGGAAACGCACAGTCAATAATCCGTCCTCCATCCCGCAAAGTGCAATCCAGAACTCTTACATTTTTCATTTTTGTGCATCTCCTTTATTGGCTAAATAAGCAGCCACTGCTTTTGCAAATTCAAAGTCTTCCGCTGTATCAACATCGACAGCCTCAAACTGATCAATTTCATAAATATAGGGTTTATTTCCAATACGCTGCCCAAACTTTGTAAAAACCTCTTTACGGAAAATAAAGAATGCACCTGTTTCCATATAAATTGGTTCGAGATCCTGTGTTCTGACAATATTCTTCATATCATAGTTAAATGGTTTTCCGTTCATCCACATATAATCCTGGAGCATAACGGCAGAAAATGCAGAATCATATTCACCAGAAACTACTTTTTCCAAAGCCTTCGCAATAGAAGTTCCCTTTGTAAATGGCTGTGTAACATGAGTAAGAACATATATATCAGCATCTACATCCTTAATAAAACGATCAATAATCTCCAAACCCTTAACTTGAAAACCATCAAGATATGGATCTCTTTTCAAAAATTTAAGTCCTTTAGATTCATACGGAGAAATATAAGGTTTAATTGCCTCATCCGAACAATAAATATATTTTTCATCGATGGTATCAACCTCACTTATTGTCTCAAACAAATAATCGCACATCGGACGTCCATTCAGCATCATGGTATTCTTACCCGGAAGTCTCTGGTTGTTTAATTTAATCGGAATAAATGATACTACTTTCATTGTTTTTCTCCTATCTACTTTATTGTTTAAAGTTTTTATCTATTCTACTATGAATCCACTCAATGAATGTGTCTTTAATCGCTCATGTCTTGCTAGTATCATCAAATTAGAATAGTGAATCAAAATCTACCCTTTCAAACACTTCGAGTTTTCCACCTCGTGTTGCATTATATATTTTTATACCTTTTTTCTCTGCATTTTCTTTTGCTACTTCATATGCTGAAAACGTATATGCCATATCTGGTGGCATTCCAACTTTATCTGGTGAGTACATCCTCGAATCTGGATAACTGTTTTTATTAATGCTCTTATTGTCTATCGAATAATTACAATCTGCACCAAGCAAATAAATTTCTTTAAACCCCATATATACAGCAAGTTGTAGTCCAGTATATGTGACAGATCTACCATCTGCAAATAAACATTTTTTACCATCATAAAAACTGGGAGATAAATGTTTTTCCGACCTTGAATAGTCAATTTTCATGTTAATGGCTCCTGAAATGTCATACCTTGGTTCACCAGGAACTTTCACAAAAACTACTGAGTTTTTCACCTGTTTCTTTATCTCATCATGACAACAACGAATCACTGTAGGATCTTGTACCATATAAAATGTAGGTTTCCATTTAGTTCTATCATATAATACATAAATACGATTCATTCCAAATGTAATTTCTCCTTCGTCTGCTAATCGGTCTAAATCTTCCATACGTAAACTAGATCCATTTGCAACTATAAAACATCTCTGTCCTATGTATTTCCCTTTATATTTATCAAATTCTTTTTCAGTTTTCTTGCATATTGCGTTTATATGTGGGCTTGTTATTAATCTAAAAATCGGTCTTAGCAAATCTCTTAAATATCCCATCTTATACCTTCTTTCTTCTAAAAATTTTTATAGCAGGATCAAAATAATCTATTATTTTTGTTAAAAACTCTAAAAGTTCCTTTTTTTCTAATCCAATTGCCAAAATTGTTATGCCAATCATATAAGCCACACAACCAACGATAGCATTATTTATTAACAATCCACAGCCAAGATAAAATATTGTTCCTCCAAACATCAATATAACTTCACAATAATTTATATCTACATCCCTTGTTCTCACTACACACAAAATATACCAAACAATCGCAGTCAAAAGTGATGCACACGCTATTGCTTCTTTCGATTTAGAAATCACAAAATATGCAATTACGTTTAATACAAATGCAAGTAACAAAATTGCAATTATTTGTTTTAGATAATGCTTTTGTTCTCCTCTTGCCTTGAAAAGGTTTACATATATAGCCTTAATGACAAAATAATAAGAATGCGCTCCTATTAAAATAAAAAGACAAGGTATAGATGAAACATATTTAGAAAGCCAAAATTGTACAATCAACTTAATAGGAAAAGAAATTGTTACAAGATATATTCCAATAAAACTACAATATGATCTCAATTTTACAACTTTTTTAGCATCTTTAATCTTACACATGTGATTGTAAAGTGTTGTAGTCACTGCAGATACACACACATTAAATAAATTCTCAACGCTAACCGCAAAAGAATAGAATGAAAATTGTTGGATTGGCATCCATGCTTGTATACACCAACGGTCTATGCTTGTTATTAGCAGCGATGCAAAATTACCTAGTGTAAGCGTTACTCCAGATGTTATATTTTCCACAAACATTCGCATATTGAATACAAAAAAGCCAGCACGTCCCATCATTCTGTAACTTTTACCTTCAAGAACAAAATAGAGAATCAAATTGGAAAAAAATACCACCAATATGTATATAATGAAATTATCTGTTTTAGCTACAAAAATCAGTATTATATTGCAGACAAACATCATCATTGGTAAGAAAGATAAAACTATACTATAATTCTTAAATTCACCCGTTGCCTGATACAAGTTTTTATAAAATGAAACCATATTAATAGGTACGCAAGATAAAGCAAGTATGATCGCTATATTATTTTTCATGATTATTGCTATAATAAGAGCTATTATAGACATCAATATTTGCATATTTCGAATAGTAGATTTGCTTTGTTGTAATTCATCTAAATCTATAGAGTTTAAATCCTTACCTCCATATTTTAGATAAATGCCATCAATATATCCAAGATGTGCAATTCCAAGATAATTAACATATAGTTGAAATACTTTATAATATCCATAGCTCTCAATTGACAAATATTTTGGCAAAATAAAACTTGTAATTACACTAAAGAACATATTAATTATGTTCGCTACAAAAACGATTGTAATACCTTTTTTCATTTCGAACATATCCTTTCTTTATATTTTATTTTGCATTTAAATAAGAACCACATCATTGCATGTAATAACAATATTTGAATAATTATCCCAACATTTAAATAATCATGAACGAGGTTATCAACTGATGACATAGCAACGATATAATACATATAACCATATTCAATAATTGTTAACATTCGTCTATACGTAAGTTTTTTTTCACAAATTTTGCAATTATACATATATGAAAATATAAATGATGTGATTATTGTCATAATAGCCATTCCAAAAGCACCAAAATCTTGCAGATATCTTCGAAAAAAAGTATATACATTTCCAAAATTCACATTGTCAAGATAACGATATTCTTCATGTGCTAAAAAAGACTTCTTTACTATTCCTAATTTATTCAAAACATTCCATACTCCTGTGAACGTTTCCTGACCAAATACCTCATTAGGTTCTGGAGGATCTTGTATATATTGATTGAAATGTTGAATTGAAGCTCCGGCATAATTCGATATAACACTTAAAAAATCTGTTTCACCGGTTCTACCTAAAAATGTCTGTAAGCCAGTAAATAATATCAAAATTATCACTACAGATAAGGCTAATTTGCGAACAAACTTCCAAGAAGTTTTTATTCTCCATCCTTGTTTCATTTGAAGTAATACATACCATACTATCAGTACAAATACGGCAAGTCTAAGAACATTTGTTCTAACTCCTGTAATAAGTGTCATCACTATTAATAAAGCTGGTGGTACTAAATACAAAATATTTTTCCTTATCTTCTTTTTGTTGACTAAAACATTATTAACAAATGTAAATGCATAAATGAAACCACTAACAATGACAATTTTCATAGCTTGCGCCACAACACCATTCATATATTGATCTAATCCACGTTCTGATGAATGAGATGTTATAACTCGATATGCATAAAATATATTTGTAAAATAAGCATTAGTACCTGCAATACGCCTAACCTCTCTGTACACTAAAAACACAATAATAATGTCACAAAATATAATAAATCCTGTTTTCCAATTATCTATCTCAATAATCCGATTTTCTCCACTAATCAAAGATTTTTGACGGGATTTAAAACAAGCCTTAGTAAGTATATCTATAGCACAAAAAAGAAATAAACCTAATACCAAAATCAGCATTGCCTCAACAGAATATTTAATTTTCCATTTTTCCACATTAAGCAATGTAATTAGCGTGCTAAAAATAAACACTAACAACATCATAATTGAAGGTGCCATAATGTCTTGTTGTGTAAATACAAAACATACACAAAACAATAATATCTCCACTCCCAAAAGGATCAATAAATTAGACATTGTTTTTCATTCCCTTTATCGTCTGTTTTTTAAAGTCCATAATCTTATCAACACTACATAAAAACGATGTACCGTCAAAAAATATATAATTCTATACTTAATCGGTAGTTCCGATAGTCGAAATTTTTCAGAACTATCAGCTTCTAAATTTTTAACTTTTTCATTCAACCGTTCTATATTTTCTATACATTTGTTAAATACATCCGTTTTTAATGTACTGTAACAATATGAAATAATCCCTACAACTTTTCTTGAATATAAAATTGCTTCAATGCTTTTTATATTTTTAGAACCTTTATAAGATTTTTTGAACATATTAATTTCCATTTCATATTGTTTCAACATAGCATCTATTCTATCATCGTAATATTTTGCAGATGTACTTTGATTCAACCTACGATAGTGCTTATACATACATTTACTGCTAAATTTTACGTTAGTAATATATGGAATCAATGCCGTATTAAAATAATAATCTTCCTCTCCATGTCTCATATCAACAGGAAAACGTACGCCGCTATTTTTTATTGTTTCAAGTTTATACAAAGCATTCCATACTCCAAAAAAAGCAATAGGAAGATTACAAAAATCATCTAATAAATCCTTTTGTGACATTTTTTCATTATAGAAAACGTCCTTGCGTTCTGATGCTTTGCCATTGATATACTCCTCCCTAAATATCACTCCGCATTTTATCAATTCATCGTCTTCTTCACTTATTTCAAGCAACTCTTCTAAAAAATGAGGCAGATATTCATCATCATGATCAAGAAATGCTATATATTCTCCCTTTGCAAGTTCTATTCCTCTATTCCTAGCTACAGCTGTTCCAAAATTGTTTTGCTTATAATACGATATTCTATAATCCTTTTGTGCATAATTTCTACAAATCTCACTTGTTCCATCAGTTGCACCATCATCAACTATTATTAATTCAAAGTTCTTGTATGTCTGATTTAGCACACTTGTAATGGTTTTTTCTATATAATTAACTGCATTATAAACTGGTAAAATAATGCTGACACACTTATCTTCCATTATTATCTTTCCTTTATTGATAACGATTTTTTGTTGGAAATATATTGGCTGGATTTCCAACTGCTGTGTGATTATCTGGTATGTTCTTCGTAATAACTGCATTAGCCCCAATCAGCACATTGTTCCCAACATGGATATTTCCTATTATTTTTGCGCCTGCACCTATATACACATTGTCCCCTATAGTTGGTGCAATTGTGTCATTAAAGCTGCATGCTTTAATAGTTGTAATTTTTGTTCCTATTGTAACTTGGTGCAAAACTGTTACATTTTTCCCAATTTTACACTTTCTGCTTATTATGATTCCATTCAATCCGTGAGGAAAATAAGGTTTTGAAGCAAACTCTGCTGATGAATCATGGAAACTAACTCCAAGTTCTGAATTAGTTTTACTTTCTATTCGCTTCAATCGAATGTAATATAAAATTCTCAACAATTTATTTGTTGTAGAAATATAGTTCTCCCTAATCTTCCAATATCTGTCTGTATAATCTAATAAAAAAAATTTTTTTAAATTACTCTTTTTATCACTCATATTTTTAGATCCTATAAAATAAATTTCTATATTTTTTCTTCGTTGTTTTCATCTTTATTCATATCATTTTTCGTTTTATATTAAACACTTATTTTAACTTCTTAGCATCCACCAGATAGCGTTTTGCCATATATTTTGGATTCTGCGTAACTTAAATTTTTTCAAAAGAATACTCTTTTATATTATCCATTTCGAAATCAAAGGTATCACTTTTCCCACAAAATCTTGGCATTTCTCTCGGAAATAAATACATAGCCTTTTTTATTTTGAACCACACACATCAATAAGTATAATGTCTTTCCTCGTTTTCTTTAACCGATATAACACATTAATCAGCAATCCACTGATTCAATTTACATCTATTTAAAATAATCAATACTTTTTACAAACCATATGTAATTCTTTATTTATTTTAATCTACTATATGGTACATTTACATTTGGGATAGCCAATAATATATAGTCTAGAAAACTATTTACCTCTTTTCTTTAAACATTTCGTTAACAATATTTCCTAGTTCTTTACAAAATTTCTCATTATTGCTTGTATGATCTCCTTTTCTTTTCATATCATCATAATTTTCAATTACACTATCTAGTTTTTCAATATCCTCAACAACAATAATGGTTCCTATTCTCCTTTCAACTTCCTTACAAAATTTTACTTGATGATTATTTACATGCTCATCATATTTTTTCTGTCTTGGTACCACTATTGGAGTTTTGTCAATCTGTAACGGCATAATAAAACTAGATGGACCACCATGTGTAATAACAATTCTCGCTTTTTCTACATATTTAATCATTTCACTATATGTAAATAGTTTTGACCACTTAGCCACCCTAGGTTTATATGTGCTATATCCGATTTGAATAACTACCTCTTCATCATTCTTAATTGCCCATTTATCCATATACTCAACTAAACGATTAAATTGTTGCTCATGAGTACCAACTGTAACAAAAATCATACTTCCACCACCTCTAAAAAATGCTTCCAAGATTAATAGACTTAGGATATATATTCTTCATCTCATCCCATTGCACAATGAATCTATCTGTAACTGGATAACACAATCTACCAGAAATTGTTGAAGTATCAATTCTATCAAATACTTCAATATAAACAGTCTTTGCTCCAAAAATTTTGCCCAACCAAAAAAATGGGACAGCTCCTGCTGCTCCAGAAGTAATAATAATATCTGGTCGCTCCCTCGGAAGAATTTTTAGTGCCCTCCAAGTATTAATAACTAATGCTTTAATAGAACGATTTGAAGGAAAATATAAAGAATACATTTTCTCTCCTTTAAGGAGAGATCTTGCATCTTCTTTGTCAAAAGTCACCCAAAATCTCTCCTCATTTTCCCAAAAAGGTTTTAACATATATAAATGTGTCAAATGCCCTCCTGACGATCCCACTAAACATACTTTTAATTTTTTCTTGTTTTTCTTCATTTTTCTTTATCTACTCCTTTTAGACCGATCCATCCCGTTTGGTTACTACTATCATTGTCTGTAGTAAAATCTTCACATCCAACCCCATATTCCAATTTTCAATATATTCTTTATCAAGTCTAACTACTTCCTCAAAATCCGTAATATCACTCCGGCCACTAACCTGCCACATCCCAGTAATTCCCGGCTTAATAGCAATCCTAGTCCTATGATGAAATTCATATTGCTCCAGTTCCCCAGGCAATATGGGTCTGGTCCCTACCAGACTCATATCTCCTTTAAGTACATTCCAGAACTGTGGAAATTCATCTAATGATGTTTTCCTGATAAATTCTCCAATTCCTGTTTTCTTCGTTCCATCTGTTAACACTTTATTCCCAATCACTCGTGGATCAAAATCAAGTTTAAACATTCTCCCATCACTCATCTTATTCTGAGCCATGAGTTCTGCTTTTCGTTCTTCCGCATCCATATACATACTTCGGAATTTATACATCTTGAATGGCTTTCCATTCTTTCCGATCCTAATCTGGGAAAAGAACACTGGGCCCGGAGAATTGATATAAATTGCAGGACCTACAAATACAAAGATAATTCCCGTCAATAAACAACCCACAAGCCCTCCGGCTATATCCATAATCCTTTTTGCCAATGCCTGACGATCTGTTGCATAGTTCATGGTTGTGGTAAGTACTGTATAACCGCCTACCATTTCAACAAACTGTTTCTGCCCTGCCGTCGGTTTGATACGTGACAGGTTCAGATGTACAACCATTCCCATTTCCAACAGTTCATCTATCAGCTTCTGCGGATATTCATTTTTTTCACTGATATTGATCAGCACTTCATCTACCCATTTCTGGCAGATATAAGTAGCTGCATGTTCCATATCTGCCACAACCGGAATACCGTTGATCTGCTGTCCGGTCATATCGCAGTCTGTCAGTACCAAACCATTGATGTTATAACGGTTATAGTTATTCTCAAGAACACTTGCTATCACATCTGATGCAATGTCCGTAGTTGTTATAATATAGAGGGAATGTTCTCCACCCTCTGCCATTTTTATTTTCAGATGTTTTTTCCAGAAAAGTCTTGTCAGATATGCAAGTCCTATATAGAAAGCTCCCATCAGATAAAGTACAATTCTGGAGAAGAAATGACCGCCGTCAATAGAGAACAGATACAATCCGGCACCCAGCTCAAGGATAATGGTCTGTTTGATCACTGCATTGAATTCCAGATAGTACCCTCTTCTTAGAACGCCTTTATATGATTCGAATATGACACATACGCAAAGATCCATTAACACCAGGAAAATTGCTGTGTTTCGATAGATTTCGTTTTGATACAGATTCTTAATGGTACTGTTGCGTACCCAGTCTGCTAACAGAAATGATAAGATGATACACATCAAATCAATAAGGATAAAATCCTTATGTTTGTACCAACCTTTTGATTTTTTTCTATACATATTTTTCTTCTTTTGTCTGTTCTCTTCTGATATAAATATCAGCAAAACCAGACTTCTCCTTCGTTTACTGCACTTTAAAAGGCATATCTACCAGAGTATTCTTTCTGTAAATATGCCTTAATTTTCATTATTTTTCTCTTTGTTTTTTGCTACAATTTCTAATCCAACTTTCATATCCACTGTTCTATTGAACATATCAACTGATAGATACGCAATTCGTTTATGCCGATCTATTTTTCTGATTGCACCTTCTAAGCCCTTTAATGGTCCTGAGAGAATATGTACCTGATCGCCTTCAATAATTCCCTGGGAAATCTTGACTATACTCTCCGTTGATTCGCCTCCCAATTTGACTATCAAGGATATTTCTGCTTCAGACAATGGAACAATCTCGTCTCCAGTGCCAATAAGTTTCGTCATACCAATGACTTTCTTAAGGCTTTCCACCAGTTTCTCCAGATTTTGGGTAATTAAAAAGACATACCCGGGAAAGAGGATTCTTTCCTGGATATGCCATTCGCCTTGAAATCTTTTCTTCTGTTGATAATATGGGATAAAACAGCGTTCTAAAGTGTCGCTGCTTATTAACCGCTGGCATTGGCAGCGGATGTTTTCTTCGGTGCCTGTGCGCACCTGCATCACATACCACATTGGATCTGTTACCTCCGTATTTTGGGTATGCTTCGCCATTCTGCCTGTGTTGCAAAGCAGATTCTTACTTCAAGATATGTAAGATCCATATCTTCAAACGCGGCAAAGCGACGATTTAAAGACAAAAGACTTTTTGTTTTCTTCGGATGTTATTATAACCATATTGGAAGTAAGATGCAATGCCTTTTTACAATTTTCTGCCAAATATGACAAATTTCGCTTATTCTACCGTTACACTCTTAGCCAGGTTTCTCGGCTTATCTACATCCAGACCTTTAGCTACGCTAACGTAGTATCCCAGTAACTGAAGTGGGATAACCGCCAGTGAAGTTGCAAAGTGCGGATCTGTTTTTGGGATGTAGACGGTGAAGTCTGCGGTATCTTCTATATTATAGTGTCCGTATGTTGTAAGGCCCATAAGGTAGGCGCCACGGCTCTTGCATTCTACCATATTGGAGACTGTTTTCTCATAAAGATGATCCTGAGTGAGGACGCCAATTACGAGGGTTCCGTCTTCGATGAGGGAGATGGTGCCGTGTTTGAGTTCGCCTGCTGCGTAGGCTTCTGTGTGTACGTAGCTGACTTCTTTCATTTTCAGACTGCCTTCCATGCTGATGGCATAATCGATGCCACGACCGATAAAGAAGGCGTCTTTTGCATTTGCCTGTTTGGCTGCGAACCACTGGATACGTTCTTTGTCGTCTTCGATGATCTTGGTGATCTTATCCGGAAGGGCTTTCAGTTCTGTGATCAGCTGCTGGTATTTCTCTTCTGTAATCTGCTCTCTTACTCTGGCGAACTGTACTACCAGGGTATAGGAAGCGATGAGCTGAGTGCTGTATGCTTTTGTGGTTGCTACGGAGATTTCCGGACCTGCCAGGGTATAGAAAACGTTATCTGCTTCTCTGGCAATGGAAGAACCTACTACATTGACGATTCCCAGTGTACGGATACCGTTCTGCTTTGCTTCGCGGAGTGCTGCCAGACTGTCTGCTGTCTCACCGGACTGACTGACAATGATCACAAGTCCGTTTGGATCCAGGATTGGGTTTCTGTAACGGAATTCAGATGCAAGTTCTACACGTACCGGAATTCTGGCCAGGTCTTCAATTACATACTGAGCTGCCATTCCTACATGGTACGCAGAGCCGCAGGCTACAATATAGATCTGGCTGATTTTGCGGATATCCTCTTCTGTAAGACCTACTTCTGTAAGATCAATGTGATCGTCTTTGAGTACAGAATTCAGAGTATCATGGACTGCTTTCGGCTGTTCATGAATCTCTTTCATCATAAAGTGCTCAAATCCGGCTTTCTCTGCTGCTTCTGGGTATTTCATGGGTCGAGTAGGTGCACCCCTTACGGTCGTACACCCCTCACAGAACTCCGGACGTG